>Ga0079224_100004632_pt1 | contig 17876 bp, 18 predicted proteins | sample Stecom2015_FD_80414 | JGI IMG/M metagenome (GOLD analysis project Ga0079224, IMG submission 80414) | Agricultural soil microbial communities from Utah to study Nitrogen management - Steer compost 2015 | ecosystem: Environmental > Terrestrial > Soil > Agricultural land | place: USA: Utah...
CTAGGTGTTCGTTACCAGTCGCCTCGGGACCTGCGGTTGCGCTTGACGTCGGAGCGGCGCTTCTTCGCTGCGATCCGCCGCTCCTGCGACCCACGGGTCGGCTTGGTCGGCCTGCGCTTCTTCGGCGGCGGTGCGGCCGCCTCCTTCAGCGTCTCGACGAGCCTGGCGCGGGCGGCCTCCCGGTTGCGCAGCTGTTCGCGGTGCTCATTCGCCACGACGGTCAGCACGCCGTCGACGAGCCGCCGGTCGAGCCGGGCGAGCAGGCGGGGCCGCAGCGAATCGGGCACCGACGGCGAGCGAGCCACGTCGAACGACAACTCGACGCGGGACGAGGTCGTGTTCACCCCTTGCCCGCCAGGGCCGGACGCCCGCGTGAACCGCTCGGACAGCTCGCCCTCGGCGATGACGAAGCGGGACGTGACGCGTAGCTCGCTCACGGGAGCGCCTCCGCGGGTGGGGGTCAGAACCTGGGGTGGTCGCCCGACAACACGGCGCGCGGACCTTCGGACGCATCCCCGTCCGCGGGCTTGACCTCGCCGAGCACCCAGGCGGGCACGTGCCGCGCGGTGAGCACGGCCAGCGCACGGTCGACGTCCTCGGGCGAGACGACCGCAACCATGCCGACGCCCATGTTGAACGTCTTCTCCATCTCGGCGCGTTCGACCCGGCCGCGCTGGCTGATGATCGCGAACACCGGGGCAGGCGTCCAGGTGCCGCGGTCGAGCTGGGCCACGAGGCCGTCGGGCAGCACGCGTTCGAGGTTGGCCTCGAGTCCGCCGCCGGTGATGTGAGCGAACGTGCGCACGTCGGCCTCGGCCACGAGCGCCAGGCAGTCCTTCGCGTAGATGCGGGTCGGCTCGAGCAGCTCCTCGCCGAGCGTGCGCCCCAGCTCCTCGACGTGGCCGTCCAGGGGCATGCGGGCGATGTCCAGCAGCACGTGCCTGGCCAGCGAGTAACCGTTGGAGTGCAGGCCGCTCGAGCCCATCGCGATGACGACGTCACCTGGCCGCACGCGCTCGGGACCGAGCACGTCCGCGGCCTCCACCGCACCGACTCCGGTGGCGGAGATGTCGTACTCGTGCTCGCCCATGAGGCCGGGGTGCTCGGCCGTCTCGCCGCCGAGCAGTGCGCAACCGGCCTGCACGCAACCCTCCGAGATGCCCGCGACGATGGCGGCGATCCGCTCGGGAACGACCTTGCCGACGGCGATGTAGTCCTGGAGGAACAGCGGCTCGGCTCCGGTCACGACGAGGTCGTCGACGACCATGGCCACCAGGTCGATGCCCACCGTGTCGTGCTTGTCGAGCGCCTTCGCGACGGCGATCTTCGTGCCGACGCCGTCGGTGGACGAGGCCAGCAGCGGCTCCTTCCACCGGTCGAGCTTCAGGGAGAACAGGCCCGCGAACCCGCCGACGCCACCGACGACCTCGGGGCGCGTGGCCCTGGCTGCGTGCGGTTTCAGCAGCTCGACGGCGCTGTCCCCGGCGTCGATGTCGACACCGGCCGCGGCGTAGGTAGCGCCGGCACCCTCGGTCACCGACTCGCGGGCGGACTCGTTCATCACCGGCGCGAACTCCTCACTCGAACCGCCCCCGAGGGCCCCATGGTCGCGTTGAACGCAACTAATCTTCCCTTCGCGCCCAGCCGGTCGCGGTGGGAAGAAAAGTTGCGCCCGCCCGTCTCCGACCGCCACCCAAGCGGACACGCTCAGCGTGGCGGTGTTCGACAAACGCAACCATCGGGCCCTCGGGAGCACGAAAACGTTGTGGTTACGGACGCCGGACGGCGTCCTCGGCACCGTACCCCGCCGGTACGACGGGAAGGTCCCGAGACGTCCCGCCGAGGTTCTCCAGCATGTGCTTGCCGATGAGGGCCTCGTCGGGCAGCGGCACAGGATACTCGCCGTCGAAGCAGGCCGCACACACGCGGTTTCGCGGCTGTTCCGAGGCCGCCACGAGCGCGTCCACGGAGGCGTACCCGAGCGAATCGGCGCCGATGGCCCTGCGGATGCCGTCGAGGTCGGCGCCGTTGGCGACGAGCTCGGCACGGGAGGCGAAGTCGATGCCGTAGAAGCACGGCCACCGCACGGGCGGCGAGGCGATCCGCACGTGCACCTCGAGCGCACCGGACTCGCGCAACATCCGCACCAGCGCGCGCTGGGTGTTGCCGCGCACGATCGAGTCGTCCACCACGACCAGGCGTTTGCCGCGGATCACGTCGCGCAGCGGGTTGAGCTTGAGCCGGATGCCGAGCTGGCGGATCGTCTGCGACGGCTCGATGAACGTGCGGCCGACGTAGCTGTTCTTCACCAGGCCCTGCCCGTACGGGATGCCGGAAGCCTGCGCGTAACCAATGGCCGCGGGGGTGCCGGATTCGGGCACCGGGATGACCAGGTCGGCGTCCGCGGGGTACTCGGAGGCGAGCCTGCGCCCGATGTCGACGCGCGTGGCGTGGACGCCGCGGCCGGAGATCGTCGTGTCGGGCCGGGCCAGGTAGACGTACTCGAAGATGCAGCCCTTCGGCTCCGGATTGGCGAACCGCGTCGACCGGATGCCGTCGCCGTCGATGGCGATGAGCTCGCCGGGTTCGACCTCGCGGACGAACGATGCGCCGATGATGTCGAGCGCCGCGGTCTCGCTGGCCGCGACCCAGCCGCGTTCGAGGCGTCCGAGGACCAGCGGCCGGATGCCGTGCGGGTCACGCGCCGCGTACAGCGTCGACTCGTCGGAGAAGGTGAGGCAGAACGCGCCGCGCAGCGTCGGCAGCAGCTCGGCCGCAGCGGCCTCGATGCCCGTGTCCGCGGACTGGGCGGCGAGCAGGCCGCAGATGAGGTCGGAGTCGGTGGTCGCGCCGTTCTTGCTCACGACGCCGAGCTCCCGTGCCCGCTCGTGCAGCTCGTGGGTGTTGACCAGGTTGCCGTTGTGGCCGAGCGCGATGCCCGTGCCTGCGCCGGTGGTGCGGAACACCGGCTGGGCGTTCTCCCAGCTGCCACCACCGGTCGTCGAGTAGCGGCAGTGCCCGACCGCGACGTGTCCCTGCAGCGACGACAGGGACTGCTCGTCGAAGACCTGGCTGACGAGGCCGAGGTCCTTGAAAACCACGACCCGGCTGCCGTCCCCCACGGAGATGCCTGCCGCCTCCTGGCCGCGATGCTGCAGGGCGTACAGGCCGTAGTAGGTCAGTTTCGCGACGTCCTCACCCGGAGCCCACACCCCGAAGACGCCGCATTCCTCGCGGGGTTCCGGTTCGGGTTCGATCGAGGGATCGGCGAGGGACTCGACGGAGGATTCGTGCTGGTCGGTGTGCACCGAAAGGCTCCCCTGAGGACGAGAACGGGCCGCCTCCAGTGTAGGTCCACGGAGGCGGCCCGTCGGGGTGAGATGGCGCTCAGGCCGGGCTTCACAGCGACGAGGGGGGAGGTGCGCTGTGTCGACTCCGGCCTGAGCGCCGACCGGGGGACACGGCCGGCGCGGTGGCCGTGTCGGGTGCGGGTCGGGGCCCGCGGGGCGGGGTCAGAGGGGGTAGTTGGTTCTGGCTGTCGTAGGTGCTGCCGGTACCGCAGTCAGGCGGTGGCCTGCAGCCACTTGGCGCGGCCGGATCCGTTCGGCACCCAGCAACCCCGGGAGTTCACCCGCGTCTGGGGTGCGGGCTGCAGGTACTCGTCGTCCGGCAGCTCGAGCAGCTCGCCGACGACGTCGTTCATGTCGCCGGAACGCTGCCAGAGCACCTGCTTGGGCTCGAGGATGTTGGGCTCGTCGTACGGCATCCGCGTGGCGGTGACGTCGTCCTCGCCGTCGAGGCGCACCACGTCGACCACGGTGTCGTGCATCCGGACGCCGACGACGGTCACGAGCTCACCGGAGGCGTCGCGAGGGTGCACGAAGCGGTAGCCGCGCGAGATGAGCCTGCCGAGGACGGCCTCGACCTCGCTGGGGGCGATCTCAGGCGAGCAGGTCATCGAACTCGCCGTCCTTCACACCTGCCACGAACGCCTCGATCTCGGCGCGCGTGTAGACGAGGGCAGGGCCCTGAGGATCACGGGAGTTGCGCACGGCGATGTCTCCGCCGGTCAGCGGTGCCACCTCGACGCAGTTGCCCATCGCACCGCTGTAGCGGCTCTTGCGCCACTGGGCTCCGGTCAGCTTCTCCGCGGAGATGCCGTTCTCGATCCGCTGCATGATCCTCACCTTCCCGACTTTCAACCTTTGGAGGATGCACCTGCACGTGCATTGACGTGTGCACCGAAGTTAGCACGCGCGAGTGCTCGTGTGAATGCACGTGCATCATCCCGTGATGGTCTTCACCCGAATGCAACTGAGAGGTGAAACCGCAGTTCAGACATCATTTTGGCGCAAGATCGACAACTCACTGTCGGCGAATGGATCTTGTCGTGCGACGAGCGGTCGCTCTTGATCGACGAATGACGGGCCGCTATGCGTACGCCTGGCCGGGTTTCACTCGGTGCGGCTACCCATCACGCACCGTGGCCACGAGGGAGACCCGACGGACCCACGAAGAGCAGTGCTCCGGCCCCCGACCGCACGGCCGGAGCAGCGAGGGATACGGGACGTCAGACGGCCGCGCGCGCCTTGTGCATCATCTGCCGCGAACGATCGGGCGTCTCGGCGTCGACGGCGAGGCGGTCGAGCGAACGTCCGATGAGCTCCACGTCGTCGGGCCGGTCGAGATACACGCCACCGGCGATGTGCTCGACGTACCCGATGTTCGGCAGCTCCGGCTCGGAGAACCGCAGCAGCGTGAACGAGCCCTCCGCGGCGTATCCGCTGCGTTCGTACGGCACGACCTGCACCGTGATGTGCGGCATCGCCGTCAGCTCGAGCACCTGGTCGAGCTGGGCCCGGTGCACCTCGCGGCCGCCGATCGGCCGGTACAGCACCGACTCGTCGATCACGGCCCACAGCTTCGGGGCGTCCGGCCGGAACAGCAGGCGCTGCCTGCGCATGCGCAGCCGCACGCGGGCCTCGGCCGCTTCCGAGGCGTGCTCGGGCAGCCCGTGCGTCATGATCGCCCGCGCGTACTCCCTGGTCTGGAGCAGGCCGGGGAAGAACTGGAGCTCGTAGGTCTGGATCCGGGCTGCCGCTTCCTCCAGTCCGACGTAGTCGTCGAACCAGCGCGGCATGTAGTCGTTGAACTTCTGCCACCAGCCGGGCTGGGCCGACTGGTCGACCATCTCCATGAAGGAGGAGCGTTCGGCCGGGTCGCTGACGCCGTACAGGGTGAGCAGGTCCTCGACGTCCCTGCCCTTGAACTTGACGCGGCCCAGCTCGAGCCGGCTGATCTTCGACTCGGAGGCCCGGATGTGATAGCCGGCGTCGGCGCGGGACAGGCCCGCGGACTCGCGGAGCCTGCGCAGCTGGGAACCGAGGATCATGCGGCGGGCTGTCGGGCCCTTGTCGTCGGACGAGTCCTGCGCGTTCGCCGCAGGAGTCGCGTTCGGCCCGACCGCTGCGGAAGACCCAGTAGGCAGTTCAGCCTCTGATCCGGGTGTCATATCCGCCGTTCCGTCCCTTTCCTGCACGCTTTGGTAACCCACACGGTGCCGGTCACCACCCAGAACGATCATCGTAACGCAGCAGAGTCGTCCGGACATTCAACGTAGGCGCACCCGGGCGGGCGATCAAGGTCGGGTCGACCACGGGCTCGCGGGCGAGTACCGCCCCGGCCGACCACATACCGTTTACTCCGCCGCGCGTACGTGACTACGCTGTGTGCGGTCCAGCCGTCTCCGGCCCCTGTGAGGTCCCCATCATGTCTGCCACATCCTCCACTCCGGTACCCCAGTCCGAACGCGTGCCGGTGGGTGTGGATCCGACGAGGGCGAGCATCGCGCGGGTCTACGACGCGTTCCTCGGCGGCAAGGACAACTACGAGATCGACCGCAAGGTGCGCGACGGCGTCCTCGCCGAGGCCCCGTACGCCAGGCACCTCGCCTACGAGAACCGCGACTTCCTCATCCGGGCCTGCCGGTTCATCGCCCAGCAGACGGGGATCACGCAGTTCCTCGACTGCGGCTCCGGACTGCCCACGGCCGAGAACACGCACCAGGTCGTGCAGCGCGTCAACCCCGACTCCACGGTCGTCTACGTGGACAACGACCCGGTCGTGATGGCCCACGGCAGGGCGCTGCTCGAGGAGAACGAGAACACGACGCTCGTCTCGGCCGACATCTTCAACCCCGCCGAGGTGCTCGACAACGAGACGGTGCGCACCCACCTCGACTTCGACCAGCCCATCGCGCTGCTGCAGGTCGGCACGCTGCACCACTTCGAGGGCCCCGCCGACGGGCCCGCGGAGATCATGCGCCAGTACTACGAGCGCCTGCCCTCCGGTTCGTTCGTCGCGCTGAGCCACTTCATGGACCCGGAGAACGAGTACACGGCCATGGCGCGGAAGGCGGAGGACAAGTTCCGCCACAGCCCCATGGGTTCGGGCACCTTCCGCACGATGGACGAGATCCGCACGTTGTTCGGGGATCTCGAGCTCGTCGAGCCCGGCGTCATCCGCCTCGCCGACTGGTGGCAGGACGGCCCGCGGTTGACCCCGCTCAACGAGGCTCAGCACTGCATCGCGGGCGGTGTGGCGCGCAAGCGCTGAGCGGTTCCCGCCACCCGGCCGGCGAGTTGGTTCACACCCGGACGACGGGAAGCCAGTGCGCGAGATCGGCTCGGGCCCCGGACGCGGCGACGAGACCGCGGTCGAGTGCATCGGCCCACGCGAGCCTGCCGGTGGCGAGTTCGAGCCACGTGCGCGGATCGGTCTCGACCACGTTCGGCGGGGTGCCGCGCGTGTGCCGGGGCCCTTCGATGCACTGGACGGCCGCGAACGGCGGGACACGCACCTCGACGCTGTTTCCCGGCGCGGTCGCGGCGAGGGTGCGAAGGCTGAGTCGTACGGCGGTGGCGAGGTCCTTGCGCGGCGGTTCGCCGTCGTCGGACCCGTCCAGCCAGCCGGTCACGATGCGGACGGCATGTCGTAACTCTTCGGGATCGACCGAACGCGATGCGGGCATGTGTCCACACTAGAGTGGGCCGTGAGCAAGTGCGGCAGTGAACGTGGAGAGCTAATGGCGCAGCGGGACGAGGCGAACCGGGTGGCACCGGGTGAGCACCAGCCGGGCCGCAATCCCAAGATCACCAAGGAGATGCGGGCCAACGCGAGGGCGAATCCGAACAGCTGGCTGTACGTGATCGACGAGGCGTTCGACCCGTCGGGCCGGGTGCCGTCCTGGGCCGTCGTCGGGGCTTATCCGGTGAACAACGAAGGCGAGATCGTGGAGGACTTCCACCCCAACGACCGGTACCGGCCGTCCCCGAAGGCGCTCGGCTACCCGGAGCCGGCTTCCGACCTCGAGCGGCTGCTGCAGCTGGTCCACACCAAGCATCGGCCGGCCGAGGACCTTCCTCCGGTGATCCTCGACGCGACCCTGTTCGTCTACGCGCTCTCGCCGGTGCAGCGGACCGTGATCGGCTTCCACAACACCGACGGCCGGATCATGGTGCCCGCCTACACGCAGAAGTCGCTGGTGCCGCCGGAGTGGCCGCACGCCAGGGCGGTGCTGGGCCGCGACATCGTCGACCTGCTCGCCGACCACCCGCTGGCGATCAACCCCCACGACCTCGTGACGGCGGTCGTGCCCGCCCACCATCTGCGGCACGCGCTCGCGCAGGAACAGTGACTCGCTCGATTCGCTCGGGAACCGGCGCGCGAACGGTGCCGCGAACCCGGTCGGCTACGGACCCGACGATCGGACTCACTCGAAAGAATTAAAAGCGAACCCGAACAACGCGATCGGGATCCAAAAACCGAACGCCCACTCTTACCGAGAGTGGGCGTTCTTTGTATAGGGCGACAACGTTCGGGTCGTCCATCACCCACTCGTAGCGGAGTTTTCACGCCAACTAGTGACAAAGTTCGTGAGCAGCGATAACAATCGACGCCCAAGCGGCTACCTGCTGTAAGCCGCTTGTAGCGAGGGCACATGAATCGTGAAGGGATACCTCGTATGTCCACTGCACGAAGAATCCGGCGGGGATTGAGATCGGTCGTCGTCGCCGGCTCGGTGAGCGCGCTCCTGCTCGGCGCGCTGTCTCCGGCGAACGCGTCTCCTGCTGATGCGTTCGAGATCGGGAACCACGAAATGGGTTCGCAGATCGCCAGGGTCGAAGGCGACCACTCGTCCCCGTCGACGCACGCGCGCGCGATGCAACCGCAGGGCGTCACCGCCGACGGGGTGAGCGCCAAGGCCACGGTCGCGGGCATCGACGTCGCCAGCCACCAGGGCAACGTCGACTGGAACCACTGGTGGGGCCAGGGCAAGCGGTTCGCCTACGTCAAGGCCACGGAAGCGACCAGCTACAAGAACCCGTACTTCGCCCAGCAGTACAACGGCTCGTACAACGTCGGCATGATCCGCGGTGCGTACCACTTCGCGGTGCCGAACTCGTCGTCCGGAACGGCGCAGGCCAACTACTTCGTCGACAACGGCGGCGGCTGGTCCGCCGACGGCAAGACCCTGCCCGGCGCGCTGGACATGGAGTACAACCCGTACGGCGACAACGCCTGCTACGGCATGTCCCAGTCGCAGATGGCGTCGTGGATCCGCGACTTCCACAACACGTATCACAACCGCACGGGCCGGTATCCCGTCATCTACACGTCGACGAGCTGGTGGAACATGTGCGTCGGTACGGCGCAGTCGTTCGGCAGCACCGTGCCGCTGTGGGTGGCCCGGTACGCCGACTCGGTGGGCGCGCTGCCCAACGGCTGGGGTTACCACACGTTCTGGCAGTACACGTCCAGTCCGCTCGACCAGAACTCGTTCAACGGTGCCTACGACCGCCTCCAGGCGCTCGCCAGGGGCTGACCCACTCGCCCCCGGGCTGTTGACCGAGGCCCGGCACGTGGCCGTGACCGCCGCGTGCCGGGCCTTCTCGCACCGTGCCTTCTCACACCGGGCCTTCTGAGCCGGTGGCTCGGACCACCGGAAAACCACCCTCCTGCCACGGCCGGCTGTCACGATCCGCCGGTCGAACCGCGAGGAGGGACCGCCGTGACGTATCCACCGCAGCCGGGCCAGCCGGGGCAACCCGCGCAGCCGTACGGCTCGCAGGCGGGAGGATTTCCCGGTCAGCAGCCGTATCCCGGTGGACAGAACGCGCACCAGGGCGGCTACCAGCCGTACGGCATGTACCCGGGAGGGCCCGGTCAGCAGCCGCCGAAGAAGAAGACGGGCCTGATCGTCGGCATCTCGCTCGGCTCGGTCGTCGTGTTGTTCGGCGTGTTCGCGATCCTCGCCTGGGTCGCACCGGGTTTTCTGCTCAGCGACGACGACGGCGAAGGCGGCGAAGGCGGCGAGAGCGGTTCGGGGGCGCAGGCGCTGGCCGAGCAGATCATGCAGGGGTTCAACAACCAGGACGCCGCGGCGCTGCAGAAGCTCGCGTGCGGTGGCGCGGACCAGACGGTGCCGACCGTCATCGGCGTCGCCGAGTACGTCGAGAAGGCCGAGGTCGGTGACGTTCAGGAGAAGGGCGACACCGCCACGGCGAAGGGCACCGTCACCGCTCAGGGCACGACGATGGACGTGCAGGCCGAGCTGAAGAAGGAAGACGGTTCGTGGTGCTGGCAGTCGGTGTCCGACATGGGTTCCGGCATGGGTGGCATGGACGGCACGGACATGGTCCCCGGTACGGACATGGCCGAACCGAGCGATTCCATGCCGACCGAGTCGGCGCCCACCGAGTCCGGTGGTGATTCCGGCGCAGAGCCGTGGCGGGGTGCGGGCGAGGAGTTCGTCGCGGCGATCAACGCGGGCGACACGCAGAAGGCCGAGTCGATGTACTGCTCCAGCGTGGGTGGCGACCCCAGCGATTCGCTGCAGGAGTTGGTGACCACCGGCGAGCAGATCCAGCTCGGCGACCTCGAGACCGGGGGCAGCAGCTACGCGTTCGTGTTCTACACCGGCAGCGTGGGCGGCGAGCAGGTCGGCTCCGAGTCGTCGATCAGCATGGTGGACGAGAACGGCACGTGGTGCGTCGACGAGGCCTACGTCTTCTCGACCTGAGCATCCGGCGCCGATACGCAGGAGCCGTGGTCCGTTGGGGAACCGCGGCTCGAGCGCTCCGGACGAACCACCCACGTGACATAGTTGTCGCGGTCGCGACAGCAACGTTGGACGAAGGTCACGGTGACGTATCCCCAGCAACCCCCGCCCCCGAACCGGCCACCTCGGCGGTCCGCGCGTGGCAGGGCGGGGCCGATCGCGCTGATCGTCGGCGGGGCACTGCTGTTCGTCGCGAGCGTGTTCGTGTTCACCGCATGGGTCGTGCCCGGCTTCCTCGTCGCCGACGAGGACCCCGCGGAAGCCAGGGGTGCGGGCGCCCGGGCGTTGGCGACCCGGATCATGACCGCGTTCGCCGACCAGGACGAGAACGAGCTGCGGGCGCTGGCGTGCGCCGACGCCGAACGTCCCGTCGCCGCCGCGATCCAGCAGGCGAGCGGCGTCACGGCGGCACGCGTGACGGGCCCGGTCTCGGAACAGGAGGGCCTGGCGAAGGTCGGCGCGCGGATCTCCGCGGGCGGGGACGACATCGACCTCGCACTGGTGCTCGACATGGCCGGCGGCACGTGGTGCTGGCGTTCGGTCGAGGTGCCGGGAGTGGAGCTACGTCCCCCGCGGTGATCACCCGCGTATGGCAGACTGCCCCGCCGCGGGGAAGGGGGACGTAGGTGACATACCCACCACACGGCCAGGGGCAGCCGGGAGGGTGGCAGGCCCCGGCGCACCAGCAATCGGGGTATCCACAGCAGCACCAGCAGCAGTATCAGCAGTCGCAGTTCCAGCAGCCGTTCCAGCAACCATCGCCTCGGCGGGGTGGCAGGGGGAAGACCGTGGCGATCGTGGCCGCGGTCGTCGTGGTGCTCGCCCTCGCGGCGGTCGCGATCACCGGGTTCTGGGCTCCCGGATTCCTCGTGGCGGACGACGGCGCACGGCCCGTGGCCGAGGACGTCGTGGACGGCATCAACGGCCGCGACACCGCCGCACTGCAGGAACTCACGTGTGACGACGCAACCGACTACGTGACGTCCACAATCGACGATCTGGAAGGCCGCTTCCCTGGCCAGACGACGCTCGAGCAGTTCGACGAAACTCCCGACGACGCCAAGGCTCTCGTCCGCGCCGCCGTCGACGAGAGCGGCTACACCGAGTACACAGTGGACCTCGACCCCGCGGGTGGCGGGTGGTGTTGGAAGGGCCTGACGAAATCCGGTTACGCCACGGGCTGACGCCCGGCACCGGACCCGTCCCACCAACCGTGATCGAGACACCGTCTCGGCGAAGGAGACGACGTGACGTATCCGCCGCCCGGCACACCACACGGCCCCGATAACCCGCAAGGCCCCGGTAACTCCGGCCCTATGGGTCCGCACCACACACCGAACTTTCCGCCGCCGCAGCATGCGCCGCTGTACGGAGGACAGCAGCCTCCGTACCCGGGGCCCACGCCGCCGGGACCGGCGCCTCAGCACGGCGGGCCACCGCAGTGGCAACCCGGGCCACCGCCGCACCCACCGGGACCGGACCGCTCGGGACTGAAGGTCATCCTGTGGACGGCGTTCGGTCTCGTGGCCGCACTGGGGCTCATGTTCGGCGGCTACGTCCTGTTCGTCTACGAGGAGCCGCCGCCCCCGACGGGCATCAAGTCGTGGCGCATCGCCGCGGACCGGTTCATCGAGGCCGTGCACGAGGGGAACGAGGCCAAGGCCCTGGCGGTCGTGTGCCCGATGTACAGGAGTGACGACCGCACGACCGACGCGGAGGCCGGCGTCGCCGATCTCGTGCACGGCAAGGCGCAGCTTTCCCGGGCCAACGACTTCAACAGGGACAGCATCTGGTACCGGCCGGGCTGGAGTTACCCGGTCCCGATCGCAGGCAGAACGACAGACGGAACACTCGCTCCGGACTCGGAGCTCGTCCTGGACGACGGCTCCGGCAAGGGCTGGTGCGTCAAGTCTGTCGAGCTCGAGTACGGCAACTGAACTGCCGGCCGAACACCCACGTCAATCGGGCAAAAGGGATGCACCGCCTCGGATTCACACAGCGATCGAGGCATACCGCACCGGACGCCGTGACCGGCATGGCACAGTAAGCACCCTGCGCATTGTGAGAATCTTGTGAGTTCTGGGGACAAGGGAGGGGACCCATGACGTATCCACCCCAGCCCGGCGGTCCGGGCGGGCAACCACCGTACGGCGGGCAGCCGGGAGGACAGCCGTACGGCCAGCAGCCCGGCCAGCCCGGACCCGGCCAGCCGGGCGGGCCGATGGGCGGTCCACCGTCAGGCGGTTTCCCGCAGCAGGGCGGACAGCCCGGTGGATACCAGCAGTACGGCTATCCGCAGCAGGGTTACGGCCAGCCCGGCCCGTACGGCCAGCCGCCGAAGAAGAAGACCGGTCTGATCATCGGCCTCTCCGGCGCGGGCGTGCTCATCGTGGCGCTGTTCCTGATCCTCGGCCTCGTCGCCCCGGGATTCCTGCTCGGCGGTGGTGATCCGAAGAGTGTCGCGGAAGACCTCGCGGACGCGGCCAACAACAAGGATGCGTCCAAGCTGCTCGACACCTTCTGCGACTCGAGCGAAATGAAGGGCAAGGAGTTCGACCCGTCGAAGGACGACGAGAACGTATCGCTGAACGTCACCGTGACCGGCGACGCCACCGAACGCAGTGACTCGGAAGCCGTTGTGCCAATCAAGGTGTCGACCACCGTCATGGGGCAGCACCAGGAGTCCGAAGTCAACCTGGTCCTGAAGGACGAGGACGGCTGGTGTGTCGCGGACGCAGAACCGATCGGCAACAGCGGCTCGGGTGGCAGCGAGATGCCGTCCGCTGGTGCCGACTACCCGTCGGTGGCTCCCGACTATCCGTCCGTTCCGGACTACCCGTCGGTGCCCGACTATCCGTCCATCCCGGACTATCCGACGTCGGACTACGACTATGACTACGATTACGACTACGACGACTACTGAGCACGAGCGCTGACCACGCCCGTACACCCGGACGTCCCGCTCGTGAAGGCGCGCCCGGCACCGATGTGCCGGGCGCGCTTTCGTCGACACGGGGCCGCGGTGCAAGGTGTAGGTCAACAGCCCGACACATCGTGCGGACTCGGACATGGCAGGGTGTCCCACGATCGATACCTGTGATCAGGGCGTGCAGCCGAGAGGGGCCTCTCCATGACCTATCCACCGCAACCGGGACAGCCCGGCCAACCGAATCCGTACGGCCAGCAGCCTGGCCAGCCGAATCCCTACGGTCAGCAGCCCGGTGGCTACCCGCAGCAGCAGGGCGGATACCCGCAGTCCGGTGGCTTCCCGCAGCAGGGCTACCCGCAGGGGCAGCCGCAGCAGGGCGGATACCCGCAGCAGGGCTATCCCCAGCAGGGTTACGGCCAGCCCGGGCCCGGTGGCTTCCCCGAACCGCCGAAGAAGAGCAAGACGCCGCTCATCGCGGGCGTCGCCACCGCGGTCGTGCTCGTCGCCGCCCTTCTGGTGACCGGCTTCTGGGCTCCGGGTTTCTTCCTCGGCGACGACAAGGAGAACTCCGCCGACGGGGGCTCCGACAACGGCTCGCAGGACGGCGGATCCGGCGGCGACGCAGGGTCCGGCAGTGATTCCGGGGGTGGCGAGAGCGACGACGCCTCCGGCGGAGCCGAGGGCGTGGCTCAGCAGTTCGTGGACGCCCTGAACGAGCTCGACGTTCAAGGCATGAGCGCGGTCGCCTGCGCCGGCGCCACGGGTGTCGCACCGCAGGGCGAGGTGCCGCAGGGCATGGAGTTCGACGCGCAGGTCGCCGGCCCGGCCGAACAGACCTCGGCATCCGAGGCCACCGTTCCCGTCAAGGCCAACGTGACGATGCAGGGTCAGAGCGCCGAGATGGGGCTCGATCTGTCGCTGAAGGACGAGAGCGGTTGGTGCGTCTCGGACGTCCAGCCCACGACGGGAGGCAACAGCAACGCCCCGTCGCCCGGTTTCTGAGTCTCCGGACGGCCGCAACGTTCCCGGCGCGCCCGGCGAAGCCCCGAGCTTCGCCGGGCGCGCTTTTTCGTGTCGTGTCTACCCTTCCCCTGCGGTGATGGCGGCTGCACACCCGTCGGCGTGTTCCTCACGCCGAGCCGCGGTCGACCGGACGGCCCGTGGCAGAGTTCTCCGTGCAATACCGACATACCGCCTATGGGGGACAGTCATGACATATCCACCGCATCAACCGCCGCATCGACCCCAGTACCAACCGCCCCAGCGGCCGCAGCCCCAGCAGTATTCGCATCCGGCACCGATGTCGCCGTCGCCGTACCACGCCCACGGCGGCCCCGGTCCGTACGGCGCGCCTCCCCCGGGCGGATGGGGCTACGGCGCAGCGGGTCCCGGCGGACCGTACGGGCCTCCGCCACCGAAGAAGCGCACCGGACTGTGGGCAGGCATCTCCGCCGCCGGGGTGCTCACCGTGGCGGCGTTCCTGATCACCGGGCTCTGGGCGCCGGGTTTCCTCACCGGCAGCGACGACGCAGGCGACGAATCCTCGGCAGCGTCCCCGACAGCCGAAGGACCGGTCGACCCGAGCGACCCCCAGCTCGTGGCCGAGCGCTACCTGGTCGGACTCAACCGACTCGACGACGACGCCGTCAGCGAGGTGTCCTGCCGGGAGGAACCCGAACTCAATCGGGCCGAACTGTCCGGTATGGACTACGAGTTCTCCTTGGCGGGCGACATCGCGCCCGACGGTCCCGGCGAGGCGACCGTCGCGGTGAAGCTCGAGTCGTCGTTCGGCACCCTCGGCTACACCATGACTCTGTCCGATGAGGACGGTTGGTGTGTGCGCATTCTGAGGGTGGACAGGTCCGTGTTCGATGGACGCACCGTCGAGTCGTGGCCGATGCCGAGCCTCAACGCGCCGTATCGCCCCTGAGACGAGGGCGAACGCACGGAGACCGCACGTGCGCGGAGCGTTGCACCCACGGGAACGGGAACCGGACGACGTGACGCGAGCGTCCAACCGTTCGACACAGGCGATCACGACGCACATCCGGGAGCCCGACATGACCTATCCGCCGCAGCCAGGACAGCCCGGCCCGTACGGCCAGCAGCCAGGCGGAAATCCCCCGCCCGGCGGGTATCCCCAGCAAGGCGGGTATCCCCAGCATGGCGGCTATCCGCAGCAGGGCGGGTATCCCCAGTCCGGCGGCTTCCCGCAGCAGGGTCAGCCCCAGCAAGGCGGATTTCCACAGGCAGGCGGTTACCGCCAGCCCGGCCCGTACGGGCAGCCCGGCGAGGGCGGATACGGCCAGCCGCCCAAGAAGTCGAACACCGGCCTCATCATCGGGATCGCCGTGTCGGCCGTCGTCGCGATCGGCGCCTTCCTCGTCCTCGCGTTCTGGGTGCCCGGTTTCCTGACCAGTGAGGGCCCCAAGGACGTCGCCGAACGCGCGGTCACGGCCCTGAACGATCGGGACCCCGACGCGACGGCAGAGGTGGGGTGCGGCGGGTCCTCGGGCCTGACCTCCGAGAAGATCGACGAGGCGAACGAAGCCAAGCTCCAGTTCACCGTCTCCGGGGACGCCACCGAGAACGGCTCCGAAGCAACCGTTCCCCTCGAGATCTCGGGCGAGTCCCGGGGCATCAAGGTCCAGCTGAACGGCGAGATCACGCTCAAGGACGAGGAAGACGGCTGGTGCGTCACCGCCATGGACATCGACCGGCCGACCGCCCCCTGACCCACCCGCCTCGGACACGAAACGCCCCGCGAACCACGCGGTTCGCGGGGCGTTCGGCTGTGGAAACGGCTCAGGCGAACAGGGCGGGCAGCGTGCCTTCCCACGCCTGGCGGAGCTCGTCGAGTCCGAACGTCGCGACGTCCTGGATCTCCAGTTCGTCGGACTGTTCGTCGGCCACACCGCACTTGCGCCACGGCAGGCCGCGCGCGCTGCACATCTCGGTGAACCGCAGTTCCTCGCTGCGTGGCACGGCCACAAGCGCGCGGCCGGCTGATTCGGAGAACAGCTGCACGAACGGATCGGCATCCGGGTCGAGCAGCAAGCGTGCTCCACACTGGCCGATCAGCGCCATCTCGACGGCCGCCTGCGCCAGACCACCGTCGGACAGGTCGTGGGCGGCCGAGATCATGCCGTCGCGGGAACCGGCGACGAGGATCTCGGCGAGGAGCCGCTCCCGTTCCAGGTCGACCTTCGGCGGCAGTCCGCCCAGGTGGCCGTGGATGACGTGTGCCCAGGCCGAACCGCCGAACTCGTCGTGGGTGTCGCCGAGCAGCAGCAACGACTCGCCAGGCTCGTTGCCGATGCCGGTGGGGATGCGCCGCCGCACGTCGTCGATCACGCCGAGCACGCCGACCACGGGCGTCGGGAGGATCGCGGTGTCTCCGGTCTGGTTGTAGAAGCTGACGTTGCCGCCGGTCACGGGAACGCCGAGTTCGGCGCAGCCGTCGGCGAGTCCGTGGACGGCCCGCTCGAACTGCCACATCACGCCGGGGTCCTCGGGCGATCCGAAGTTGAGACAGTTGGTCACCGCCAGCGGCTGCGCCCCGCCTGCGGCCACGTTGCGGTAGGCCTCGGCCAGCGCGAGCTGGGTGCCCCGATAGGGGTCGAGGTAGACGTAGCGGCTGTTGCAGTCGGTCGACACGGCGACACCGCGTGAGGTCGACTCGTCGACCCGGATCATGCCCGAGTCCGATGGCTGGGCGAGCACGGTGTTGCCACGCACGTAGCGATCGTACTGCTGGGTGACCCACTCCCGCGAGGCCAGGTCGGGCGAGGACACCATCCGCAGCAGCGTTTCGCGGAGTTCCTCCGGTGTGGACGGACGCTTCAGCGAGTCCGGAGTGGACGCCTGGATGTCGTCCTGCACCGCGGGCCGTGCGTACGGGCGGTCGTAGACCGGGCCCTGGTGCGCGACGGTGCGCGGCGGAACGTCGACGACGGTCTCGCCATGCCAGCTGATCACGAGGTTGTCGCCGTCGGTGACCTCGCCGATCTCCGTCGCGATCACGTCCCACTTGCGGCAGATCTCCATGAACGCGTCCACATCGGACGGTGCGACGACCGCGCACATGCGTTCCTGCGACTCGCTCGACAGGATCTCCGCCGCGGTCATGCCCTCGGCGCGCAGTGGCACGCGGTCCAGGTCGACGTACATGCCGCCGTCACCGGCGGCGGCCAGCTCGGACGTCGCGCACGACAGTCCGGCACCGCCGAGGTCCTGGATGCCGACGACCACGTCCTTGGCGAACAGCTCGAGGCAGCACTCGATGAGGACCTTCTCGGTGAACGGGTCGCCCACCTGGACGCTGGGCAGCTTCTTGCGGCCGCCTGCACTCTCGTCGCCGTCGAACGTCGCGCTGGCGAGCACGGACACGCCGCCGATGCCGTCGAGCCCGGTCCGCGCTCCGAAGAGGATGATCTTGTTGCCTGCGCCGGAGGCGTGCGCGAGGTGCAGGTCCTCGGCGCGCATTGCGCCGACGCACATCGCGTTGACCAGCGGGTTGCCCGCGTAGGTCTTGTCGAAGACGACCTCACCGCCGATGTTGGGCAGGCCGAGACAGTTCCCGTAGCCGGCGACACCGGCGACCACGCCGGGCAGCACGCGGCGCGTGTCCTCGGCGTCGGCGGGGCCGAACCGCAGCGGGTCGGCCACGGCGAGCGGCCGCGCACCCATCGCGAGGATGTCGCGCACGATGCCGCCGACGCCGGTGGCCGCACCCTGGTACGGCTCCACATAGGACGGATGGTTGTGGCTCTCGACCTTGAACGTCACCGCCCAGCCGTCGCCGACGTCGACGACGCCCGCGTTCTC
>Ga0079224_100004633_pt1 | contig 17876 bp, 14 predicted proteins | sample Stecom2015_FD_80414 | JGI IMG/M metagenome (GOLD analysis project Ga0079224, IMG submission 80414) | Agricultural soil microbial communities from Utah to study Nitrogen management - Steer compost 2015 | ecosystem: Environmental > Terrestrial > Soil > Agricultural land | place: USA: Utah...
CGAACTCCTCGCCCTCGCGGGAATCAGCCCCTGACGACTCCCGGACGGCGCCCACGACAACGCAACGCCGCCAACTCGGCGCGCACCCGCCCGTAGGGTGGAGCTTGTCTCCGCCCGGCACCATGTCCGAGGTCGAAAACGGGTGGAGACAAGCTCCACCCCTGCAATGACCGAAGGATCAGGATTCCACCGCCAGGTCGATCGCCTCGCGCAACGTCGCGGCGCGCACGAGTTCCAGGCCCTCCGGCGGCCGGACCAGCCCGCGGCCCAGCGCGGCCGGGGCGATGACGCGCTCAAAGCCGAGCTTCCGGGCCTCGTTCAGGCGCCGCTCGAACTGACCGACCGAACGCAACTCACCGGACAACCCGATCTCGCCGACCACCACCGTGCCCGGGTGCACCCGCCGCTCCCGGAAGCTGGACGCGATCGCAACCGCCACGCCCAGATCCGCCGCTGGCTCGCGCACCCGCAGACCACCGACCACGTTCACGAAGATGTCCTGGTCGTTGACGCTCAGCCCAACCCGCCGGGCCAGCACCGCCACCAGCATCTGCAGCCGGTTCAGCTCGAAGCCATTGGCCGTCCGCCGCGCGTTGCCATACGCTGCATCCGCCGTCAGCCCCTGCACTTCGACCAGGATCGGCCGCGTGCCCTCGACGGTGACGGTCACCGCCGAGCCGGCCGCGTTGCCGGCGCGCTCTTGCAGAAACGCCTCGCTCGGGTTGGCGACCTCGCGCATCCCGCTCTCGACCATCTCAAACACGCCGACCTCGTCGATCGAGCCGAAGCGGTTCTTGACCGCCCGCAGGATGCGGTACTGGTGGAAGCGCTCGCCTTCCAGGTAAAGCACGGCATCGACCATGTGCTCCAGCACCCGTGGCCCGGCGATCGAGCCCTCCTTTGTGACGTGCCCGACGATGAAGACTGCCGTGTCGCGCGTCTTGGCGAAGCTCATCAGCCGCGCCGTGCACTCGCGCACCTGGCTGACGCTCCCGGCCGCCGAGGTGATCTCCGAGCTGAAAACCGTCTGGATCGAGTCGACGACGATCGCCGCCGGCCCCAGGCGCTCGGCCGCGTCGATTACCGTGTCGATCTCCGTCTCCGAATAGAGGTAGAGGTTATCCGCGCGAATACCCAGCCGCTCGGCCCGCAGCTTGACCTGCTGCTCCGACTCCTCGGCCGTCACGTACAGCACCTTCGAATCGGCTGTCGCCAACCCGCCGGCACACTGCAGCAAGAGCGTCGACTTCCCGATGCCCGGATCGCCACCCACCAGCACGAGCGAACCCGGAACTACCCCGCCGCCGAGCACCCGCGAGAACTCGCCGATTGGCACGGGGCGGCGGCTGATCTCGGCGCTGGTGATCTCGGTGATCGGCTTGGGGTCGCCGGTCGAGATGCGCCCCTGGCGGCTGGGCCGACCATTGGTCGCGCTGGCCGGGCGCTCGACCGTTTCCACCATCGAGCCCCAGCTGCCGCACTCCGGGCAGCGGCCGTAGTATCCGCTGCTGCGGTGCCCGCACTGTTGGCATACATAGAGGCTGCGCGTCTTTGCCACGTGGCTACCCCTTCATCGCGGCTGGTGGCGGCTGAAACGAAAGTGGGGACGCGAGTCGCGCCCCCACTGGATGTCGATCGTATGTGCCCGGCGCTATCCGACCGGCGCGACGCTGGCCTTCGAGACGATCTTGAGCAGGTCGTCCTCGACATCGACCTCGATATGGTCCCCGCTGGAGAAGCGCCCTTCGAGCAAGCCCTCCGCGATCGGGTCCTCGATCAGGTTCTGGATGATACGTCGCAGCGGTCGCGCGCCGTACTGCGGGTCGTAGCCGCGCTCGCCGAGCAGGTCCATCGCCTCGATCGAGAAGTCGATGGTGATCTCCTGCTCCTCGAGCTGCTTGCGGATGCGCGCCAGCTGCAGATCCACGATCTGGCGAATCTGCTGCTGGTTGAGCGAGTGGAAGACCACGACGTTGTCGATACGGTTCAGGAACTCCGGTCGGAAGACCTGCCGCAACTGGCTCAGGACACGCTCGCGCATCGAGTCGTACTCGTGCCGCTCGCGCTCCTCTTCGTCGCCGGCGACGCCGAACCCGAAGCCCTGGCGCTGCATGATCTGCTCCGCGCCGACGTTCGAGGTCATGATGATGATCGTGTTGCGGAAGTCCACTCGCCGCCCCTTGGCATCGGCCAGGCTGCCGTCCTCAAGGATCTGCAGGAGCATGTTGAATGCCTCGGGGTGCGCCTTCTCGATCTCGTCGAGCAAGATCACCGAGTAGCTCTTGCGGCGGACCGCCTCGGTCAGCTGGCCACCCTCCTCGTATCCGACGTAGCCAGGCGGCGCACCGACCAGGCGAGCCACGGCATGGCGCTCCATGAACTCGCTCATGTCGATCTTGATCAGCGCGTCCTCGGAGCCGAACATGAACTCCGCCAGCGCCTTAGCCAGTTCGGACTTACCGACGCCAGTCGGGCCCAGGAAAATGAACGAGCCGATCGGCCGGCGCGGGTCCTTCAGGCCCGCGCGCGCCCGGCGCACGGCCTTGGCAACCTGCTTGATCGCCTCATCCTGCGCGATGATGCGCTCGTGCAGGACTTCTTCCATGTGCAGCAGGCGCTCGGACTCCTCGGTCGCGATGCGCGTCAGCGGGATGCCGGTCCACATCGAGACGACCTCGGCGATATCCTCTTCGGACACCTCCGGCTTGTCGCTGCTCTGCTCTTCCTTCCAGTCCTTCTCCAGCTCGGCGATGCGCATCTTGAGCTTGCGCTCGCGGTCGCGCAGATCAGCCGCGATCTCGAAGTCCTGGCTGGCGACGGCGGCGTCGAGCTCGCTCTGCAAGCTCTCCAGGCCCCGCATCGCTTCCTTCAAGCTGGGCGGCGAGACCGAGCGGTACATCCGCACGCGCGACGACGCCTCGTCAATCAGGTCGATCGCCTTGTCCGGCATGAAGCGGTCAGTCACATAGCGTGCCGCCAGGATCGCGGAGGCCGTCAGCGCTTCGTCAGAAATCTTCAGCTGATGATGTTCTTCGTAGCGTTCCCGAATGCCGTGTAGTATCTGGATCGTTTCATCGATGGTCGGCTCCGGAACCTGGATCGGCTGGAAGCGTCGCTCCAGCGCGGCGTCGCGCTCGATGTACTTGCGGTACTCATCCAGCGTCGTCGCGCCGATAGTCTGCACCTCGCCGCGCGACAGCGCCGGCTTGAGGATGTTCGCGGCATCCACCGCGCCCTCGGCCGCGCCCGCACCAACCAGCGTGTGCAACTCGTCGATGAAGAGGATCGTGCCGGTCTCCTTGACCTCGCCGACAATCGTCTTCAGGCGCTCCTCGAACTCACCGCGGTACTTGGTGCCGGCCACCAGCGCGCCGATATCGAGCGCCACCAGGCGCTTGTTCTGCAGCGGTTCGGGCACCTCGCCGGCGATGATGCGCTGCGCCAGCCCCTCGACAATCGCCGTCTTGCCAACGCCCGGTTCACCGATCAGCGCCGGGTTGTTCTTGGTGCGTCGCGAGAGGATCTGCATGACCCGCTCGATCTCGTTCTCGCGGCCGACGATCGGGTCGAGCTGCTTCTGGCGAGCCGCCTCGGTCAGGTCAAAGCCGAGCGCGTCCAGGTATGGCGTCTTGGCGCTCGCCTTCTGCTGCTGGTAGCCCTGGTTCTGGCTCACCGTTTGCATTACCTGCGCGCGCACCTTCTCCAGGTTGACGCCCAGACTCTCCAGCACCCCTGCCGCGATGCCTTCGCCCTCGCGGACAAGCCCCAGCAGCAAGTGCTCGGTGCCGATGTAGTGGTGATTCAGGCGCCGCGCCTCATCGACTGCCAGCTCGATGACCTTTTTCGCGCGCGGCGTCAGACCGATCTCTCCGGTGACACCGGAGTCGCCCCGCCCGATGATGAACTCGACGGCCGAGCGCACCTTGGTCAGCTGGACACCCATGTTGCTGAGCACCCGAGCGGCGACGCCATCGCCCTCACGCACCAGACCGAGCAACAGGTGCTCGGTGCCGATGTAGTTGTGGTTGAAACGCTGCGCCTCTTCCTGGGCCAGCGTCAAAACCTTGCGTGCGCGTTCTGTGAATTTCTCGAATTTGTCAGCCATAGCCGTCTCTCCAACGGATACGATGACACCGCTTCGGTTCCCAGTGTGCCATACCCGGTCTTAACATCTTATCCCAAAGATCCAGGATGTGAATCCCATTTGAGATACGTTGTGGACGCGGTGAGAGGCGCATGCGACGCGTCGCTGCGCGTCCCGATGCAGTGCCGTTGAATACTCTAATTATGCGGACTAGCGGTAGTTAATTGCGAGGATTTGGGGCGCGGCCTGCCGGTTTGGGTAGGTTGGGTTCCCGGCAGGCCGCGTTTACTTCTTTCGTAAAGGTCAGGACGCCGTAGCTTCTTCGTCGGCGTCGTCACCGTCGGCTTCCGCCTCCGGCTCTTCGGGCGCCGCGTCCGACGCTTCGGACGCATCCTCTGCAGTGGCTACCGCGCCACTCTCATCCTCGGCCTCCGGCAGCGTCTCGTCGTCCGCCGCCTCACGCTCTTCGTCGTCATCCGGCGAGGCGGCTTCGCCACCCTCCGGAGCCAGCTCCATGGCCGCCAGCTTGTGCTTCAACTCGACGTACTCAGGGCCGAGCGCCATCGCGACCTCTTCATCCGTCGCCTCCAGCGCGCGCCTCAGGCTCAGGCCCATCCTGCGCCGCTGCGGGTCGATCCGGATGATCCTCAAGATCAGCTCCTGGCCCTCATGGACCAGCTGTCGCGGGTGCTCGACGCGCGCGTCAGACAACTCTGAGACGTGCACCAGACCCTCGATGCCGTCCTCGATGCGCGCGAACGCGCCGAAGTTGGCGAGCTGCGTCACCGTGCCCAGCACCAGCTGGCCGACCTCGTACTTCGTCGCCACCCAGCTCCACGGCTCGGGCTGGGTGCGCTTGATCGACAGCGCGATCTTGCGCTCGTCCGGGTTGATGCCGAGCACGTAGACGTCGACCTCGTCGCCGACCGAGAGCACCTCGCTCGGGTGCTTGACGCGGCTCCAGGAGAGTTCGGAAAGGTGGACCAGTCCGTCCGCCCCACCGACGTCGACGAAGGCACCGAAGTCGCAGATGCTCGACACGCGCCCGCGCCGGATCTCGCCCTCGGTCAGCTCCTCGATCAGCTTCTCCTTCATCTCGTCGCGGCGCTCCTGCAGCGCCTGGCGCTCCGAGAGGATCAGCCGGTTGCGATTGCGGTTGATCTCAATGATTTTGAGCTGCAGGGTGCGCCCGATCAGGCGCGCCATCTCGGCCTGCTTCTGCTGCTCGTCGCCCGTCGTGATCTCGGTCACCTGTGAGGCGGGCACGAAGCCACGCACGCCGTCCAGGTTCACCAGCAGGCCGCCCTTGTTGTAATTGACGACCTCGGCCTCGATGACCTCGTTGTTCTCGTACCGCTCCTGCAGATTGCGCCAGCTCTTCTCCTGGCGCGCGCGGTCGATCGATAGGCCAATGATGCCGTCGGGGCTCTCCGGTTGCGTGACGAAGACGAGGACCTTATCGCCGACTTCGAGTTCTTCGAACTCTTCTTCGGTCAGCGTCGAAAAATCCCGCGCCGAGATGACCCCTTCAGACTTCGAGCCAATATCGACGAGGAGCTCGTCCCGATCCTTGCGCGTGATCGTGCCGTCGATGACATCACCGAACTGGGGGGCACGGAATTCATACTCTGGAGCGGAGAGCATCTCCTCCATCAATACCCGCCCGGGGTTCTGAACTTCGCTCGAGTTTTCCAATGTGGATCTATCTCCCTCGGGATCTTTCGGCGGTCGATCCTGATCGTCCCGCCACCGTTCTCATGTTCGAATCAGTCGCACTGAGGCCCGAAAACGGGCCAAGCCCGTGCCCGACAGACAACTGCCCGTCTCCCCATTATAGTACCGCGACTTTATGGCGGGCAACGCGAAAACCCCGGCACGGGCGCCGGCCCTTAGCTTTTCTGCGTTCGACTGGTCCGCTAGTCCGCGACCGACGGCACGCGCTCCAGCACGTCGTCGAGCGCCTCCAGCGTGCGCTCCAGCTCGGGTTGCTGCGTCCAGCCCATGTGCCCGATGCGGATCGCGTTATCGCTCATGTGCGCCTGGCCGGTGGCGATGTAGATGCCGTGCCGGTCGATCATCGCGCGCTGAATCTGGCTCGCCGTCATGCCCTCCGGCACCCAGGCCACCGTCACCGTCGGCGACTGATAGCCCTCCTCGGCGACCAGCTCCAGCCCCAACTTCTTCAGACCGTCTCGAGTATACGCCGCCAGTTCCTCGTGGCGCCGGTACAGGTTCTCGAGCCCCTCAGCTTCCATCATGTCGCAGGCCGCCTTGAGCCCGAACAGCAGGCTCACCGGCGCCGTCGCCGGCGTCGAGCCACCGGCGGCCGCCTCGCGGATGCGGTCAAAGTCCAGCAGGAATCGCGGATAGCCGGCCTGCCCCGTCACGTCCCACACGCGGCTGCCGATGCCGATGATCGACAGACCCGGCGGGCACATGAACGCCTTTTGCGAGCCGGTGAAGATCACGTCGCACTGCCACTCGTCCATGTAGACCGGCGCGCCGGCCGCGCCCGACACCGAGTCGGCCACCAGCATCGCACCGTGCGCGCGCACCACCTCGCCGACCTCCTTCATCGGGTTGAGCACGCCGGTCGACGTCTCGTTGTGCACCAGCTGGACCATCTTGGCTTCTGGGTGCTCGCGCAGCGCCGCCGCGATCTGCTCGGGATCCACCGGCTTGCCCCACTCGGAGTCCAGCCGCACGACGTTGAGCCCGAAGCGCTCGGCCACCGTCACGAAGCGCACGCCGAAGTTGCCGTTGACCGCCGCGATCACCGTGTCGCCCGGCGACGTCAGGTTGACGATCGATGCCTCCCAGCCCGTCGAGCCGGTGCCGGCGACGACGTAGACGTCGTCTTGCGTGTTGAAGATGCGCTTGAGCGCCGCCAGCAGCCCTTCGAACATCTCCGCGAACTCCTGGCTGCGGTGCGGGATGATCGGGCGGCTCATCGCCTCGATGACTTCGGGCGGTACCGGCGTCGGGCCGGGGATTCTCAAATTCGTTGGATCGGACAGGACCATGCCTCAACTCCTGGAATCTAGCGAGGTCAGCTCTATCAGCTCGATCTCAATCTCATCGTCGACCACCACCATTGCATATGTGTGCGCCGGAGCCCAGCGCTTCTGCGTTGCCGAACCGGGATTGACCATCAACAGTCCCTCGCGGCGCGCATTGTCCGGCCAGTGACTATGACCGTAGAAGACGCAGTCCACCTTTCCTTTCATTTCGCTCAACGCCAGCTGCTTGGCCGTCATCCGTCCGCCGCCGTCATGGCCGTGCAGCATCCCGAAGCGCCAGCGGCCGATCTCGAAGAAGTGCGCCCGCGGCAGCATCGCCACCAGTTCGGCCGAATCGTTGTTGCCGTAGACCCCGCGCACCGGCCCGATCTCCTGCAGGCGCTCCAGCACCGGCAGCGCGCTGAAGTCGCCCAGATGCAGGATCAGGTCACACGTCTCGAAGGCGCGCAGCATCTGGGCCGGCAGGTTCACCGGCCGGCGGTTGGGCCGATGCGTATCGGCCACCAGACCGAGCCGCATCGGCGGCTCGAAGCGCTCAAACTCTTGCAACGAGCTCCGCGTTCTCGAAGATCTCGGCGATCGCCTTGCGCTCCTCCGCCGACGCCGGGCGCTGCGGCGGGCGCGGGTCGCTCGTCTCCAACCCGATCAGTTCCATCGCGGCCTTGAGCCCGGCGATCCCGAAACGCGTCGTAACCGCGGCGTTCGGCGCCAGCAGGCGGTGCTGGAGCGCGCGGGCCTCGTCGTGCTTGCCCTCGTGGAACAGTCGGTACAGCTCGGCGCACTCGCGTGGCGCCACGTTCCCCAGCGCCACGATGCCGCCCTTGGCGCCAACGCACAGCGCCGGGTACAGGAAGCTCGCTGACCCGGCCAGCACCGAGAAATTCTCGTCGCTGTACGCCACCATCTCGGCCAGCTTCGGCGCGCTTCCGGCGCTGTCCTTGACGCCAGCGATGTTCGGGTGGCGCGACAGCTCGGCGACGATGTCGGTCCCCAGGTCGACGCCCGTGTAGGCGGTCATGATGTAGATGAGGATCGGGATCGGCGACGCCTCAGCCACCGCCTGGTAGTGGTTCAGGTAGGCTTTGCGGTCGTAGCGCGGTCGGTAGTAGTGCGGCGTCACGATCAGCGCGTAGTCGACGCCCAGCTCAGCCGCCCGGCGCGTCAGCTGGATCGTTGAGCGCGTCGATTCCGCGCCCGTCCCGGCCAGCACCGTCTTGCGGCCGTCGATCGCCGCGGCGCCGGCCTCGATCACCCGCAGCCGCTCGTCGAGATCCAGTGCCGCGAACTCACCATTCGAGCCAAGCAGCACGATGCCGTCCAGCGGCGAGCTGCAATACCAGTCCAGATTCTTCGCCCAGCGCTCGAGGTCGAGCTCGCCGTCGCTGTCGAACAGCGTCGCGACCGGCGCGAAGACGCCCTGTGGAGTGTTCGACATCAGCCTGCCTCCCCTTTCTGCCCGGCTGGAGCCAGGTCCATCTCCGATAGCGCGAATAGTAGTCCCGCCAGTATCCAGAATAGCGCCACCAGGTGAACGAAGCGAATATTGATGAAGTAGTGGTCCACCAGCCCGACGGTCAACGCCGCTGCTAGCGCCGCGCCCACTGCCAGGATAAGATCGTCGTCCGAGCGTCGAAACGCCCGCCAGCCGCGCATTGCGATCACCCCGACCAGGATCAAGAACGCGGCCAGCCCGACCAGGCCGGCCTGCTCGGCGATCAAGAAGTAGATGCTCGATACCCCGACACCGAATTCCGGGGACGGCGCGTCACCGAAGCCGATCCCGAACCAGGGATGCTCGCGGATGATCCGCAGTGCGTTCTCGTATTCATCCAGCCGCATGCGCGTGGCCGGGTCCTGCAGCCGCAGGCCGGCCTCGAACCTGGCGACGAAGCCGCCGCCCAGTCCTGCCACTAGTGCGGCGAGCGCGCCCAGCAAACCCAGCGGGACCAGCCAGCGCGCCCGGAACCAGACGATGATTCCCGCGCCGACCGCCGAGCCGACCCAGGCGCCCCGCGAGTAGGTCAGCAACACGCCTAGCCCGGTCAGCGCGATAGCCGCCCAGATCAGCACCACCGGCAGCGGCTTCTCGCGGCTGAACGCTAGCCCGACCGCCAGCACGAAACCCAGCATCAGCATCCCCCCAAAGGCGTTGGGGTCGATCCCGGTGCCGGTCAGCCGCATCGGATTGGCCGGGTTGTCCTCGATCCAGCGTACTACGCGTGTGTCCGGGTAGCCGTAGGGCACAAGTCGAAGCAGCATCCTGTGGGTGAATTCCACGCCGCCCGCGTAGAGCACCAGCCCCAGTGCCGCCGCCAGCGCCGTGCCGCCCACGATCCAGCCGGCCAGCCGGCTCGCCTCAGCCCGGCTCCGCACCAGCTGGACCGTTAGCCAGAACAGCGCCAGCGCCAACCCGAAGCGCAGGAATAGGCGTGTCAGCTCGGCCCCCGCGCCGAAGCGCGATCCGAGCGCGAAGACGAACACCAGATAGCCGCCGAAGAGCAGCCAGGCCACCACCGGCCCGCGCGCCACCAGGCGCTCGCGCCGGTCGATCAGGAGCACGGCCGCATAGCCCCCGACCAGCGCGAGGCCCAGCACCTCGAAGAGCGTCGGGCTCGCTCCGCCGGCCGACACCGGCAGCACAAAGAACGGCAGCATCGTCAGCGCGCCGATCAGCACCGCGAAGAGCAGCCAGAGCGAGCGCAGCCCGGCCAGCATCAACGGCGCCGCCAGCGCGATCACCAGCACCAGCACCGGATCGCCCCGTGCCGCCCCCCAGCCCGCCAGCACGCCCCCGGCAACCACCAGTGCGATCAGCAGCGCGGTCTTCGCGCGGTCGCCCGGCTGCCACCCGATCGGTTGTGTCCACTGTGGTGCGTGGCGTTGCAGGATCGGCACTTCCTTCGCTCAAACGGGCCGCCGCCCGGTAGCCTCCGCGTCTACAACCAGTGCTTCATCCGGAAGTATTGCAGCATGCCCAGGGAGAGTACGATCATCAGCGCGAGGATGATAACCGTCGAGTACCACTCGTCCTGATAGGGGAACGGCACGTTCATCCCAAAGAAGCCGCCGATCGCTGTCAAGGGCAACACGATCACCGAGAACACCGTCAGCGTCTTGATGATGTCGTTCATCCGCTGCGAGGTCAGCTTGTCGTGCGTGTCGCTCAACGCCGTCAGGATCTCCGACAGCTCCTCCAGCGAGTCCAGCGTGCGTCCGAGGTGGTCGCTGACGTCGCCCCAGTACTCGTCCAGTTCCTCGTCCAGGAACGGGAATGTCGTCACCTCGAGCCGGTGGAGCAGGGTGAGCTGTGGCCGCAGGATGCGCCGCAGCGAGATCAGGTCGCGCTGGACGATGGAAATCTCCTGAACGGTGTGGAGCGAACGCTCGTCGAAGATCATCTGCTCGATCTCGGCGACGCGCTCCTCCAGCCGCGGCACGATCGGCACGAGGTAATCCACCAGCCGGTCGACAACCTCGTAGAGCAGGTGGCCGGGTGTGGCGCGCAGCAGCTCAATGCTGATCTCATCCGACTCGAAGATCGAGTCGATCATCGTCACCAGCGGCCGCAGCCGGCCGTCGTGGAAGGTCATGAAGAGGTCGCGCCCCACGACGAAGTCGATCTCGGCGGCCTCGTTCATGCGCCGTTCTTTGTCGTGGATCGGGAACTTGAGCACGACGAACAGGTAGTCGTCGTAGATGTCGATCTTCGGGCGCTGGATGCGGCTCTTGAGGTCGTCAATTGTGAGCGGGTGGAGGTTGAAGTCGCGGCCCAGTTCTTCGATCTGCTCGCCGTTGGGGTTACGCACGTCGACCCAGCGCGTGCCGCCGTACTCGATCGAGCGGATGGTCTGGGGCGCCTGCCCAACGACCCCGCTGTCGCGACCGCCCTGGCGGCGGCCCCAGCGGTTTCGCCGGATCAGCGCGAGCGGTCGGCTTCGGCGAATCGTGTCGGACATCTCGCCGGCTCCTCGGTCGTGCGTCGCGTCGGTTGCCGGCCCGGGGCCGTGTGGCGGCGCCGGCAAGCGCCGTTCCCACCCGAAGTATAAGGCGCGTCCGCCCCTCAGGCCTTGAGGACGATCAACTCCCGCTGCGGCGGCGCCAGGAATTCGCAGCCGTCCTCCGTCACGACGACATCCTCTTCGAGGTTCACGCGCCCGTAACCCGGCACGCTGACGCCGATCTCCAGCGTGTAGACCTCGCCCTTCTCGATCCGACCGTAGGGCCGCTCGCCGTAGCGCTCCCAGCGTGGTCCCAGCAGCGTGCCGCCGTCGTGGCAGGCGCGCCCCAGCTGATGGCCCAGCGCGAACTGCCACTCCTCCATGCCCTCGCGCTCGAAGATCTCGCGCGCCACGGCGTCGATTTCCCAGCCCTGAACGCCCGGCTTGATAGCCGCCGCGGCGCTCTGGATCGCCTCATCGACGATCTTGAAGTGGCGCACTACCTCGGCCGGCGGCTCGCTCTCGCCCGGCCCAAGCACGTAGTAGGTGCGCTGCATGTCGGAGCTGTACTCGTCCTCGTTCACACCGAAATCGATCGAAACCAGCTGCCCCGGCTGCACCGCAATGTCCGTTGGCCCCACGTGTCCAATCGGCGAATCCGGCCCCACGGTCACCGACGGGCAATAGTCCCAGTCCCACGACGAGTCGACGCGGCGCTCTTCGAGCTGGCCGTGCATGAAGTCGCTGATGTCCTTCTCGGTGACGCCCGGGCGGATGAAGCGCTCCGTCGCCTCCCAGATGCGCTCGGTCGTCTGGACCGCCTTGCGGATGCGCGCCAGCTCGGTCGGTGACTTGCGGCCGCGAACCTTGCGCGGGATGTCGCCGGCCTCGACCAGACGCTCTGCATACGGCGTGCCCTCCAGAATGTCGAGCAGCAGCAGGTACATCCCGTGGCTCAGGCCGTCGGCGATGTTGTCGTCCTTCGAATAATTGAGTGCGATGGCGTTCGGGTCACGCTTCGCGATTTCGTCACGCAGCGTCTGGCTGATGCCCTCAACGTAGCCGACCACGTTGTCCCAGGCGCCGGTCTGCTTGACATTCTCGACATCGCCGGTGCCGACGATCGCCACGTGATCGCCGTTCCGAGAGATCAGAAACGCCGACTCCCAGGTAACGCTGGTCCCGACCACCAGCGGCATGCTGGGGTCGCCCATCGTGTCGCTTTCGCGCGCCAGCAGCATCCACAGGTCAACATCCTGCTCGTTCAGGATCTCGACCGCCTGCGCCAGCTTCTCGCGCACCAGGTTACCGACTTGCCCCTCGCTCATCGCCCTCTCATCCTTCCCCCGACCGGATGGCGCGTCCGAGATTCGACGACGACCGGGAGTCCCCGCTCGGCGCTCACCCGCGCCGCCCCAGGTTCACGACGGTGTCTCCAGAATTGACAACCGGGTTCTCGGCGTGGAAGACGACGATGGAGTCGAACGGCGCGCGCACCGTCTCGATGATCTCGAAGGTCGCCGGCGAGTAGATGTAGCCTAGCTCCTGCGTCTCCCACACCTGCTGCCCCGGCCGCGCCGTGGCCACAAATACGCCGCCCCGCGTCGCCGTCAGCCGCGTCAGGTGATTGCGGATGACCACCTGGCGCCCCGGTCCGATCACATCGCCACGGATGAACCCGTAGCGCACCAGCACGTTGGTGATGCCCATCACCCCGGCCTGAATCGACGCGCCCTCGAAGCGGGAAAAACCGCCCAGCTCCGGAGTGATCGCCGGGATGCCGTCGGCCACGGCGACATTGCGTAGCTTGCCGGAGAAGCGCGACCGCTCCCACTCATCGTCGCGCTCTTCCATCACCAGAAACTCGGTCCCGAAGCTGCGCGCCAGTTCCTCGCTGCGCGCGTCGCCCTCCCCGAAGACGGTGTGCGGGACCATCGTCGAATAGCCGGTGTGCAGGTCGATCAACAGGTCTGCTCCGGCCACCGCCTGGGTGTAGATGACGTGCGCCATGCGCTCGGAGATCGAGCCGTCCGGCCGCCCGGGCCACACCCGGTTCATGTCCTCGCCATCCACCAGCGTGCGCCGGTCGCGCATCCGAAAGCCGATGACGTTGGCCACCGGCACGGCCACGATCTGGCCGCTGACTTCAGCCGGGTCAAGGTCCAGGAGCACGCGCCGGAGTGATTCGAGTGGGTTGACTTCAATGCCGTGGACGGCCGCCTGAATATAGAGCCGCTTGCCGGGCTGCGCCCCATTGATGACCACCACCGGGATCTCGATCTGCGAACCATCCGCCAGCGAGCCGACCTCCAGCGCGCCAAATGCTCGTTCCCCAGGCCTGGCAACCGCTGTCCCGATCCTCAGCTCGGACACGAAACCTCACCCCCTGCCTGCCGGCGCTAGCGCCGCATACGAATCACCTTGAACGCTTCGGCGTATTCGATGCCCTGATCCTTGCCGCGCTCGCGGGCCCGATCGCGGATGCGCTCCTCGAGCGTCTCAGCCGTGCCCACCTGGCTCTTGTGCGCCTTGAGCGCGTCGATCTTCTTGTGAATCGTCGAGGAGATATCGATGAACTTGTCCGGCACTTCCGAGCCGTACAACCACAGCTCGGCCACCTTGTGGGGCTCGTAGCCTTCCTCCAGATGCTCCGGGAAATAGAGCGGGTCGCGCGCCGTGGGATATACCGCGTCGACCGTCGCCGTGCCCACCGCCCGGTGGTCCGGGTGCAGGGCGTAGGGGCGGAAAGGATCGTGGGTGATCACGATGTCGGGCCGGTGCTTGCGAATCATCCGCACAATCTTGCCGCGCAGTTCGAGGTCGGGCGTTAGCTCGCCGTCGCCGCCGCGCAGGAACTCGGTCGTTTGCACGCCCAGCCGGCGGCTGGCCTCCAGCTGCTCGGCCTCGCGGATGGCCGCCAACTCTTCGGAGGAGATATCGCGCCGGTCGGTGCCCTTGTCGCCGGAGGTGCAGACGACCAGCGTCACCTCGAAGCCTTCGTCAACGAAGCGGGCCAGCGTGCCCGCCGAGGAGAATTCCGCGTCGTCCGGGTGGGCCACGACGATCATGACCCGCGAATAGCCCTCTTCGACCCCCATCGCAGCCGCGTTGGCGGCTCTTGTCTCTGTCATGCTCCTGTAAGCGGCCTCTCGATAGTTCCAAACTGGGTCGCCGCGCGTTGATAGCGTAGCGTCCTTAACGCCCGGCACTATCGACGCTTTCGCCGTGTTCGTCAAGTGCGCCGCGTCGCCGCGTCCCGGACAAGCTACAATTCCCAGCCGGATTGGGGAGGGATGGCTATCGACAGCTACCGCATTTTGATGATCGCGCCAACATCATTCTTCGCCGACTATGGCTGCCACGTGCGCATCCTGGAGGAGATCCGCGCACTCCAGAAGCGCGGCCACATCGTCGAACTCTGCACCTACCACAATGGCCGCGACATCGAAGGCATCCCAATCCACCGCACGGTCGACATCCCCTGGCGCAAGCGCGTCGTCGTCGGCTCCTCGAAGCACAAGATGTATCTGGACGTAGCGCTCTTTGCGACCGCGCTACGATACGCGCGCCGCTTCAAGCCAGACATCATCCACGCCCACCTCCACGAGGGCGCGCTGATCGGCGCATTCGCCGGGAAGCTGGCCGGCGCGCCGGTCGTCTTCGACTACCAGGGCTCGCTGACCGAGGAGATGATGGACCACGGCTTCATCCCTCGCTCGGGCCTGAGGGCGCGCTTGTTCCGGAAGCTCGAGAGCGTCATCGACCGCCTGCCGGACGTGATTCTCCCGAGCAGCCGCGCCGCCGAGACGCATCTTCGCGGGCGCCACGCGCGCCTACCCGACGTCCGAACCATCTCAGACGCCGTCGATCTCGACCGCTTCGACCCCGAGCGCTGGGCTTCCGCGCGCCAGGCGGAGCGCGCCCGGCTGGGCATCCCGCCCGACGCGCCGGTCGTCGTATACCTCGGCTTGCTCGCCGACTACCAGGGCACCCCGGCGTTGATCGAAGCCGCCTCGCAGCTGCTGGAGCGCCGCCGCGACGCCTACGTCGTCATCGCCGGATACCCCGGCGTCGGCCGACACGCCGCGATGGCCGCCCGCCTGCCGCACAGCGAGCGCATCCTCTTCCCCGGCCGCATCCCCTACGAGGATGCCCCGGCGCTCCTCTCGATCGGCGACGCGGCCGCCGCGCCCAAGCGCTCGGCCACCGAGGCCAACGGCAAAATCCTCAATTACATGGCCATGCGCCTGCCGACGGTCTGCGTCGACAACACGGTCAACCGTGACCTGCTCGGCGACCTGGGCTACTACGTCCCGCCGGACGACCCGGCTGCCCTGGCTCACCAGCTGCACCGCGCCCTCGACGCGCCCGAGCTGATGCGCGACGCCCTCCGGCAGCGGGTGACCGCGCGCTTCTCCTGGGATCGTCAGATTCGAGAGATCGAGCGCATCTATGCCGCGCTCCTCAGCGGCCTCCCGCTGGCCGCTCCGGCGCCGCGCCCCTCGCCCGCCGACTCCCTCGGCTCCGACGACTAAATCCTGGCCCGCAAACGAATATCGGGCGGAACCGGGTTCCGCCCGCAATTGAGTTCCGGTTGACTACCAGCTATTCCGCGGCCGACGTCATCCGCAGCACGACCTCGGCGACTTCCTCTCGCGGGTGCTCGGTCTGCTCCTGGGTGCGGAGATCCTTGATCGCCACCACGCCGCGCTCGATCTCGTCCGGCCCGAGCACCGCCGCCAGCGGAATGCCCTTGGCGTCGGCATAGGCGAACTGCCGCCCCATATTGCGGCGCGGCTCCAGATACACCTCGGTGCGGATGCCCGCCCGGCGTAGCTCCGTGGCAAGTCGCAGCGACTCCCCGGAGTGCTCCTGGTCGAAGACCGTCACCAGCACCTGGGTGACCGAGGTGGCGTCGACCTGCCGCCCCTGCTCCTGTATGACCTCGAAGATGCGCTCGATACCCAGCGAGATACCGGTCGCGGGCAACTCCTGCTTCGAGAAGCGCCCGACCAGCCCGTCGTAGCGCCCGGCCCCGGCCAGCGAGCCGATGCTGACCTCCTTGTGGACCGCCTCGTAGACCGGCCCGGTGTAGTAGCCCATCCCGCGCGCCAGCGACAGGTCGAAGCGGTAGCGCTCCTCGGGCACTCCAGACGCTGCCAGCGCGTCGAACAGCTCGCTCAGATCCTTGAGCGCATCAGCCGCGCCGGGCGTGTCGCCGATCGTGGCGGCGACCTGGCTGAGCAGCTCACTCGGGCTGCCGGTCGCCCCCACAAGCTCGACGATCGCGCCGGCGCTCTTGTCGAACACGCCGCTCTCGCGCAACTCGGCGATCACGCCCTCGGCGCCGATCTTGTCCAGCTTGTCGATCGAGCGGTAGACCCCGCCGGCACGGTCCTCGTCCACCCCGGCGTAGCGCGCGATCGCCTCCAGTAGCTTGCGGTGATTGATGCGCACCTGGAACTCGCCGATCTCGATCGCCTCCAGACACTCGACCACGACGCTCACCACGTCGGCGTCGGCGAGCATCGAGGCCGACCCCACGATGTCGGCGTCACACTGCCAGAATTCGCGGAATCTCCCACGCTGCGGCCGGTCCGCCCGCCACACCGGGGCGATGTGATAGCGCTTGAAAGGGAAAGTTAGCTCATTTTGATGCAAAGCAACGAAGCGCGCCAGCGGAACCGTCAAGTCAAAGCGCAGACCAACCTCGCGTCCGCCATGATCCTGGAAGTGATAGATCAGCTTCTCGTCGTCGAGGTTGCCGGTCAGCGTCTCGAAGTATTCCAGCACCGGCGTCTCGATCGGCTCGAAACCGTGGCGCTCGAAGACTTCCCGAAACGTCTCCATCACGCGCCGCCGCAGGATCATCTGCGCCGGCAGGAAATCGCGCATGCCGCGCAGAACGCGAGGTTGAATCAACATCGGCCTCTTTCACGTGCGCCGTTCAGCCAGCCCTAAACCTACTTCGCAGCCCTCCGAAACGCCAGATCAGAACCACGCTCCCGCTACTTTCGGACCTCGTAGACCAGGTGACTCAGCTCGGGCACGATGAGCTGCTCCATCGCCAGCCGCACGGCGTTGGATGAGCCCGGCGTGGAGAACAGGACCCGCCCCCGAAACACGCCCGCCGTGGCCCGCGAGAGCATCGCCGCCGCCCCGATCTCGTTCCAGGAGAGCATCCGGAACAGCTCCCCGAAGCCGGGCAGCTCCTTCTCCAGCGCCGCAGCCAGCACGTCGAACGTCGTGTCGCGGCTCGCGATGCCCGTGCCCCCGTTGAACAGGATGGCGTCGATGCGCTCGTCGCTGGCGCACAGCTCGAGCTGCTCGCGGATCTGCTCCGGGTCATCCGGCACGATCGCGTAGTGCGCCACATCGTGTCCGGCTGCCTTCAGCAGCTCGATCATCAGCCGGCCACTACTGTCCGTCTCTTTCGTCCGCGTGTCGCTGACCGTGATCACCGCGCAGCCGACGCTGTCCGGCGCGGCCTCGCGATGCTCCTCAACCGACTGGCTCATGTGACCCTGGCTTCCATTCCGTTCGCAGTGCTCATCCTTGACCTGGCCGCTCGCCGCCTTCGCTCAGTTGGCGCACGGTCCGCTTCACGAGCAGCCCACGTGCCGAAAGCGCCATCCCACCGGCAACCAAGAGGCGGCCAGATCCGACTGGCTGACTGCTTCGCGGCTCGTCGCAGCCTATTGTCGCCGATATTGCCGGTCAGTCGATGATGACGTTTTCGATATGCCGGTAGCGCAGGACGGCGCCGCCATGATCGAGCGTGATCGCGACCAGATCCAGGCGCCAGAGGCGGTCGGCGTGATCGGGGTGCGCGGC
>Ga0079224_100004634_pt1 | contig 17873 bp, 15 predicted proteins | sample Stecom2015_FD_80414 | JGI IMG/M metagenome (GOLD analysis project Ga0079224, IMG submission 80414) | Agricultural soil microbial communities from Utah to study Nitrogen management - Steer compost 2015 | ecosystem: Environmental > Terrestrial > Soil > Agricultural land | place: USA: Utah...
AATAAAGTCCAGTTTGTATATAACTTTTTAGCCATTCTAGAAATGCTTCAACAACAAGTACTTGAATTGCAATTGGGTTTAGGTTACAATAATTTTTTGATTAGTAATAAGAAACTTTAAAACTACCATCATTTTCATATCTTTGCAGAAAATAAAAAAAGTAAATTTTTACCCAATATGCAAAGAGATACCATTATTTTCGATTTAATAAAGGAGGAGCTTGACCGTCAAGAAGAAGGATTGGAGCTAATAGCTTCAGAAAACTTTGTGAGCAAGCAGGTTATGGAAGCCGCAGGTTCAGTATTGACTAACAAATATGCAGAAGGCCTACCTGGGAAAAGGTATTATGGGGGTTGTGAGGTTGTAGATGAGATAGAAACAATTGCTATTGATCGTGCCAAGCAACTTTTCAATGCAGAATGGGTGAACGTTCAGCCACATTCAGGAGCTCAAGCAAATGCTGCGGTTCTTTTGGCATGTTTAAACGCTGGAGATAAAATTTTAGGTTTTGATTTATCGCATGGCGGACATTTAACCCATGGCTCTCCAGTAAACTTCTCAGGAAAACTTTATGAGCCACATTTTTATGGAGTGGTAAAAGAAACTGGATTAATCGATTATAAGCAATTAGAAGAAGTTGCTTTGCGCGAAAAGCCAAAAATGATTATTTGTGGTGCGTCAGCTTATTCTAGAGATTGGGATTATAAATTTATTAGAGAAGTAGCGGATAAAATCGGCGCTTTAGTATTAGCAGATATTGCTCATCCGGCAGGATTAATTGCGCGTGGTTTGCTGAATGACCCACTTCCACACTGTCATATCGTTAGTACTACCACTCATAAAACCCTTCGTGGACCAAGAGGAGGAATGATTATGATGGGTAAGGATTTTGAAAACCCTTGGGGTTTAAAAACAGCGAAAGGGGAAATCCGAATGATGTCTAATTTATTGGATATGGGTGTTTTTCCAGGAACTCAAGGTGGTCCTTTAGAGCATACTATCGCTGCTAAAGCGATTGCTTTCGGTGAAGCCTTAAGTGATGAGTATATGGAATATGCTTTACAGGTGAAAAAGAATGCTTCAGCTATGGCAAAAGCTTTCGTGGCTCGTGGTTATGATATTATTTCAGGAGGAACAGACAACCATTTAATGCTGATCGACTTGAGAAATAAAGGTATTAATGGTAGGGATGCGGAGAATGTTTTAGGAGAAGCAGGAATTACTGTAAATAAAAACATGGTTCCTTTTGATGATAAATCACCATTTGTTACCTCAGGAATTCGTGTAGGAACTTCAGCAATTACTACCAGAGGTTTGAAAGAAGAACAGATGGATGAGGTAGTGGAACTAATAGACCAAGCCTTGAAAAGTATTGGAAATGAAGAAGCGCTTGATGCTCTCCATGATCAAGTGAACGAGATGATGGAACGCTTTCCATTGTACAAATAAGAGTATCAGCATTCTAATAGAAATATTGAAAACCCGGTTCTGCCGGGTTTTTTTGTAACTTTGCACTGTATGTCTGATATTATAAATCTGCTGCCCGATGCGGTGGCCAACCAGATTGCTGCAGGTGAGGTAGTTCAACGTCCGGCATCTGCCATCAAAGAATTAATGGAAAATGCGATTGATGCAGGTGCTGATAAAATACAATTGGTCGTCAATAATGCAGGTAAGACTTTAATTCAAGTAATTGATAACGGTTGCGGAATGAGCGTTACTGATGCTCGTTTATGTTTTGAACGGCACGCTACTTCTAAAATTAAATTAGCGGAAGATCTGTTTGCCATCCGTACAATGGGCTTTCGTGGTGAAGCAATGGCTTCTATTGCCGCAATTGCTCAAGTGGAATTAAGGACCCGACGACACGAGGATGAATTGGGGACTATTATTGAAGTAGAGGGTTCTCATGTTGTCAAACAGGAGCCTATAGCGATCTCGGCAGGAACAAACATCTGTGTAAAAAACTTATTTTACAATATTCCGGCACGTCGAAATTTTCTAAAAAGCAATGCCGTCGAAATGCGACATATTATTGAAGAGTTTCAGCGATTAGCACTTGCTCATCCCGAAATCTTCTTTTCGCTGCACAGCGATAATAACGAGTTATTCCATTTACCTGCTGCAGGTTTAAAACAGCGCATTATCCATTTATTTGGAAATACATATAACCAACGCCTTGTACCTGTTGAAGAGGAAACAACGATAATAAAGTTAAAGGGATTCATAGGGAAACCAGAATTTGGAAAAAAGACTCGCGGTGAACAATACTTCTTTGTCAACAATCGCTATATAAGAGACCCTTATTTAAATCATGCCGTAATGGGTGCCTATAGTGAATTATTGCCAACAGATACCTATCCCTTATACGTGCTTTTTATTGATATTGACCCTTCAAAAATCGATATCAATGTCCACCCAACAAAAACAGAAATTAAATACCAAGACGATCGATCGATATACGCTATTATTAGATCGGCAGTAAAACGGTCTTTAGGACGATATAATATTACTCCTTCTTTAGATTTTGATCAAGAGAACGGGTTCAGTCAAATGGTAACTCCAAAACCTTTGGACGAAATCGTACCTCCATCCATTACGTTTAATCCGGATTTTAATCCTTTTGATACTGATACCAAGAAAAGCCCAAGTTACGGTGGTTCTACCGCATCAGTACCTAGAGAACGGACCAGCGCAATGAATCAGAATTGGGAATCTCTTTATGAGATGTCAGAAAAAACGAGCTTTACTCAACTCCTGATTCCGACATTGGAGACGGTTAACGATGAATTGAAGCAAACGAGTGGTAAAGCCATTTTTCAACTTCATAACCGTTTTATTGTCTCCCAAATACGTTCAGGTTTTATGCTGATCGATCAGCAAGCCGCTCATGAAAGAGTATTGTTCGAACGTTTCTCTCAACAACTTGAAGACCAGAAGGGTGCGAGTCAGCAAAGTCTCTTCCCTCAAACGATAAACTTAAATAGTGGAGATTTTGAACTTATTCAAGATCTTCTTCCAGATATTCAGGCATTAGGGTTTTTGATTCGCCCTTTTGGTAAAAATGCTTTTGTAATTGACGGGATTCCGGCTGATTTAACATCATCGCTAGGCGCCTCCCAAGTACTTGAACAGCTGTTAGAGAATTTTAAAAATAATCAGCAGGTAAATCGTCTATCAAAAAGAGAAAATTTAGCCCAGAGTTTAGCCAGAAGTACAGCTATCAAAGCCGGGACAGCACTTTCCGAAGAAGAGATGGCGGATCTAATTGATAAGCTTTTCGCATGCGAAAGTCCAAATGTTTCTTTAAGTAGTAAGAATGTTATTATTACATTTACACTTAAGGAGCTATTAGAAAAATTTGGAAAATAAGAAGTAATAAATATGGAAAACGGAAATCTTGCGCATATGCCTCCCATAATAAGGAATTTATTGATCATGAATATTGTCTGTTTTGTGGGGACGATGATATTTCCGCTTGCTACAAGATTTTTTGGCGTTTTTTATCCAGACTCACCTTTCTTTCATAGCTGGCAAATTATTACCTACATGTTTATGCATGGAGGTTTTGCACATATATTTTTCAATATGTTTGCCTTATTCATGTTTGGGCCGGTTATCGAAAGGGTACTGGGACCAAAGCGTTTTATTTATTTTTACTTAATTACCGGACTAGGAGCATTAGCCTTGCAGTTTTTAGTACAAGGCTATGAGATTTATAATTTAATAGGCACCCCTTTCGCGAGCCAATATTTGAGTTTTGACATGTTAAGCGGAATGGTCTATTCAAACCATCCAGACTTAACTCAGGAAGGTTTGAGATCTTTAGCATCAATTTATAATACACCGATGGTGGGCGCCTCAGGTGCTATATTTGGTGTATTGGTAGCCTTTGGGGTGTTGTTTCCAGAAACGACTTTATATTTGATGTTTATCCCCGTTCCGGTAAAAGCTAAATACTTTATCCCCATTTATATTTTAATAGAACTATTCCTTGGAGTTTCCCGATTTGCAGGAGATTCAGTAGCACATTTTGCCCATATCGGCGGAGCATTATTTGGATTCCTACTAATTAAATATTGGAGAATAAAGGAGCGACGCGTTTGGTAAAACTATAGGTTATTTTGTAACTTGCATTAGCAAATTCATAAAAAGTGCTCTAAAAGATAATTAATGAAAAGTCCTATCGTTGATGAATTAAGATATAAGGTCTTTAAATCAGGGAACCCTTTATTTCTATTTATTGGGTTGAACGTGATCGTTTTCCTGGTTATCAACCTGGTAGCTCTATTTGAATTTATCCTAAATACAGGTGGGTTCTTAAGCAGTTTTATGCAGTTGCAGCTTGCGCTGCCTGCTAGCCTAGGGGATTTGGTTTATAAGCCTTGGACTTTAATTACCTACATGTTTACCCAGCGAGAATTTTTCCACATGCTGTTTAATATGCTGTGGTTATTTTGGCTGGGGAGAATATTTTTAGAATTCTTAAATAAGCGCCAATTTATTTTTACTTACATAGCAGGGGGCTTAGCAGGGGCTATTACTTTTTTAATTCTATATAATACTCTTCCTGTTTTTGCTGGTGACATACATCGATCTGTTTTAATAGGAGCCTCTGCAAGTGTGACCGCTATAATCGTGGCAGCTGCAGTTTTAGTACCACATTATTCTATTAGGTTGCTGTTTTTTGGAAATGTTAAGATAGTATACTTGGCAATTGCTTTTATAGTTCTGAGTTTGCTCGGAATTGGCGGTGATAATTCTGGAGGTAATATTGCACATTTAGGAGGTGCACTTTTAGGTTATTTATATATTACTCGATTGAATAAAGGAAGCGATTGGAGTACATGGTTTACTAGAAAGAAAAAAAAGCACCCCTTTAAAGTATACAAGAATAAAGCACCAGTATCACCAGAAAGATCAAGTTCAGATCAAGCATATATCGATTCTATTTTAGACAAAATATTGCAATCAGGCTATAAAAGCTTGACGAAGGCAGAGAAAGATGCTCTATTTAACGCAAGCAAGGAAGACAAAGGTAAATAGAAATGAAGCGGTGGAAGAGGCCTTTGGGATGGTTCAGTAAGTTTGTGCTAGTTTTAAATGGTATCGTCATTTTGGGCTTGCTTTTAAGCTATTTAGCCCCTTACGTTGATCCGAAACTCTTTTGGCCATTCGCATTTATAGGGATAGCTTATCCGATTCTTCTTTTAATAACTGTCCTATTTATAGCTTATTGGCTGTTTCGTAAGCCTAAAGTCGCACTGCTCTCGGTTCTGTCTTTATTGATCGGCTGGAATTCACTTACTAAGACGGTTCAGTTTGGAAGTAACGTTGAAGAGGAGCAGAACAGTTCATTTCTCCGCATTATGAGTTATAATGTACACCTTTTTAAAGGATATGGAACTAGTTCAAAGGTACACACTACACAGGATATTCTTAAAATTTTTAAAGAAGTCGACCCGGACATTATTTGCATCCAAAAATTTTATACTAGAAAAAAAGGCGAAAAGGATGTGCGTAGGTCTCTTATAAAGGCACTTGGGTATAAACATTATTATTTCGAAGAAGTTGCGGAGAACGATTTTGATGCCTACGGAATTGCTATATTCTCTAAATATCCTATTGTGGAAACAGGTAATCTTCCTATTAATATAGCTCTCAAAAATGTAAATCGCATACAATATGCAGATATAAAAAAGGACGATAAAGTAGTGAGAGTTTATAACGTTCATTTGCAGTCCATCGGCTTTAAAAAGGAAGACTATGCATTCATTAATAATAGATTATCTAATGTAGATGAAGATCTCTCATCCACTAGAAGAATCGGTGGTCGCTTGAAGAATGCTTTCATCAAACGGAGTGAACAGGTAAATTTGCTTTACGACCATATCCAACAATGCGAAATACCTTATGTGGTAGCAGGTGATTTTAACGATACTCCAACTTCTTATTCTGTTAATAAAATTGCAAGGGACATGAATAATGCTTTTGCTGAAAAAGGGTCTGGTTGGGGCGTAACCTATAATGGCGACTTTCCAAATTTCCAAATCGACTATATTTTGGCGAGTAAGGAGTTTAAGGTTAAAACCTTTGGTATTCGTCCCGAAAGAATATCCGATCATTATCCAATTTGGAGCGATCTCGAACTGTAGACCTTATTAACGGACATCTACCCAATTTTAATGCATACTCTATTATCTCAAATCTCTTTAGTAAATTTGTCGAATGAATCAGTCGTTGCTAATTTATAATACTCTAAGTCGTAAAAAAGAAGTTTTCGAACCACTAAACTTCCCTTTTGTGGGCATGTACGTTTGTGGTCCAACTGTTTATAGTGATGTCCATTTAGGAAACTGTAGAACTTTTGTTTCTTTCGACTTGATTTACCGCTATTTATTGCACCTTGACTATAAGGTAAGGTACGTAAGAAATATTACTGACGCTGGCCATCTAGAGGGGGATAACGATGAGGGAGACGACAAGTTCTCTAAGAAAGCCCGTTTAGAGCAGTTGGAACCTATGGAGATCGTTCAACGTTACACAGTAGGTTTTCATGACGTATTACGCACGTTCAATACCTTGCCGCCATCAATTGAGCCAACAGCAACTGGACACATTTCAGAACAAATAGAGATGGTGCAGGATATTTTAGAAAAAGGATATGCCTACGAAGTAAACGGTACGGTCTATTTTGATGTAGAAAAATACAGCAAAGAATTTAACTACACCATCTTGACCAATCGTAATTTAGAAGACATGCTCAATAATACACGGGAGCTAGACGGACAAGATGAAAAGCGTGGACGTTTGGATTTTGCTTTATGGATAAAAGCAAAGCCCGAGCATATCATGCGTTGGCCGTCCCCATGGGGAGTGGGTTTCCCTGGCTGGCATATCGAATGTTCTGCAATGAGCAGCAAATATTTAGGCGATCAATTTGATATTCATGGAGGAGGAATGGACCTTGCCGCTACTCACCATACAAATGAAATAGCCCAATCACAGGCATGTAACCATGTTCAGCCCGCCAAATACTGGATGCATACCAATATGCTTACGGTGAACGGCACGCGCATGTCGAAATCCGCTGGAAATGGCTTTCTACCTCATGAACTGTTTACAGGGGCACATGAGTTGTTAAACAAAGGGTATTCGCCCATGTCGGTTCGCTTTTTTATGCTTCAAGCGCATTATAGAAGTACATTAGATTTTTCTAACGATGCTTTGGAAGCTGCCGAAAGAGGCTTTAAAAGATTAATGGCTGCAGTGGCACTTTTGCCCAAATTAAAGGCTTCTGAGGTAGAGGACAGTAAAGAATTGCCAGATTTAGAGTCACGCTGCTATGCTGCTATGAATGACGATTTTAATAGTCCAATTCTAATAGCTGAATTGTTTGATGCTGTACGAATCATTAACAGTGTCTATGACGGCAAGATTAGTTTGAATCAATCAGATCTTGATGCGTTAAAGCAACTGGTATATAATTTCGTCTTTGATATCTTAGGATTAAAAGATGATAGCATAGATGAATCTGAGGATTTCGAAAACTTAATTGAGTTTGTTATCGGACTTAGAAATGAAGCGAAAATAAACAAAGACTATGCTACTTCAGACCGCATCCGCAAAGGTTTAGAAAGTATGGGAATCCAATTGCAAGATAATAAAGAAGCTACATTGTGGACTAAGAAATAACAGCCACGCAGAAATTAATCATGAAGAAGCATACAAATAAAACAGTCCTTTCCATATTCTTATTTCTCACGCCATTTGCTTTAAAAGCACAACTTGATATGGTTGGTGAGATTGTAGCGGCGGATTATTATTCATCGGAATTGGCAGCAAATAAAGGAGTGCTAGAGGGATTGAAGAGTGGCGTGGATCAGAACACCATCTTCTTTCAACCAGCGCCTCAAAAGGCTTTAAACTACCTTAAAAACATGCCGAATATTCCAGATAGGATGAGCTGGAGGCCGGTAAAGGCGAAAATTGCGAAAAGCAACGAATGGGGGTTTACAACAGGACCTTTTGTTTCTAGTATAATTGGGATGGGTAAATCGTATGGAGAGTACCTCACTATTTGGAAAAGAAATAGAAAAGGCAAATGGAAAGTTGCTTATCGCGCCGAGATAAAACACCCCCAAGGATCTAGTGAAGAAGGTATCAGTTTCGTTAGTCCCGAAAATCAAAAGTTTATCATGCAGCGTTCAAAAGCGAGACTTAGTCAGCGTGAAGAGATAATAACTAGCACAGACCGTTTGATGGGGACTGTGTTAAGAGCTGATAATCGAGTGGGATATGATGAGTTTCTTGCAGATGATTCACGACTGTTGTTTTCTGGTTTTTCACCTGTACTTGGTAAGAAAAACATTCAAAATTTCTTAGTTAAAAATAAAATTGATATTAAAACAACTCCTGTTGGAGTCGATCGTTCCTTAAGTGGCGAATTAGCTTTTTCCTATGGAGATGCCCAAGTAATCAAAGATAATTTGGTTCAGAACTTTTATTACTTGAGAGTTTGGGAACTAAATCCAGAGTATAAATGGAATGTTTTGGTAGAAATGTTGTTTGAGAAATAGTCTGTTTTCATTTAGAATTATTACCATGTTATCCTGATTTCATTAGAGATATAATAGCCCTTTCTGCGAGAGTTGTGCGACTATGTGTGGGTTTAGTCGGAGTGCTGTCGCAGAACTGCCGTAGAAGAGGCATAAAGCATACGAATCAGAGTAGAAGTAAGTCCGAACATAAGTCAGAAACAAAATAAGCCCCTAGGTTCATATGAAACTAGGAGCTTATTGATTAAAGATACTTTAAGATTATTAATTACATCCAAATTTTTAAGTCTTCACAGGACGTGTAATCTTCATCAATTTTAATATAAGTAGTTTTTCTTCTAGCTTCAAACCACTCACTGATTATTCTATTTACTTTATCATCCATTGCTGCTTCTTTTAGCTTAGCATAATCTTGTTCTAAATTTGCTTGATGCGGAGGGATCCTAGACTTTAAGAAAACGAATCTATACCCTGTTTTTCCATCTGGACCTGTAAATTGGCTCGGGCGTGAATATTCCCCTACTTCTAATGTATCTAAAGCGGAAAATATTGAGGCATCTAATTGATCTACGGGTATAAACGTCGTTCTTGATTGAACGTTTTCACTGTTCAATAGCATTCCGCCATTGTACTTGGATTGTTCATCATCAGAGAAGCGATTAGCTGCGGTATAGAAGTCTACTTTTCCGGATTCTACAAGCTTATGTACACTGTCTGCCAGATTCTTAGCTTTTTCTAAGCTTTCTGGTGTAGGAGAAAAAGTTCTTAAAAGATGCCTAACTCTTACTTGCTCTCCTCTTCGTTCTAATACCTCTAGGATATGATAGCCGAATTCAGTTTCAAAGACGTTAGAGATTTCTCCTGGTTTTAATTTAAAGGCTGTTTTTGTAAATTCTTTCACCCATGTATTTCGATCAGAGAAAGGATATTCCCCACCGTCAGCAGCAGATCCTGGATCTTGTGAATAAAGACGTGCCATGGTACCGAAATCTTTTCCATCAATAATCTCTTGACGGATACCTTCTAAACGGTCGTAAATAGGTTTCTTTTCTTGTTCAGATAGTTTTGGATAAAATACAATCTCTCCAACTTCTACTTCGGTATTGAAATTTGGCAAGCTGTCTGTAGGAATGCTTTCGAAGAATCGCTTGATTTCAAATGGGGTAACGTCAATGTTTTCAGTGATTTTTCGCTGCATTTTATTGGCGATAATCTGCTCACGGACATCAGGACGCATTTCTTCTTTATATTGAAGTAGAGAGCGATTTAGGAACTGTTCTAGTCTTTCCTGGCCTCCAGCGCGACTGGTCATGTAGCGCAAGCGATTATTGATGTTATCATCAACTTCATCTTCAGTGACTTCAATCGAGTCGATAACCGCTTGTTGAGACAATAATTTTTGAGTCAACAGCTGCTGCATGAAATAACATTTAATTTCATCGTCTGCTGGGTTTCCCTGAGCTAAATATTGAGCATACTGATTTTCAATCTCAGATTTCAATATTACATTAGCCCCAATTACGGCAACTACTTTATCTATTTCCTGACTTCTTGCTTCTTTGCTTGTCAAAGCAATGATAAGGAATAAAAACAAACTGATGTACTTCTTCATTTATTATACGTTTCTATATTATTGTTTTGTCGGGCTTTGTCAATTATTCTATTCTCTTCTTTATTGATCAATTCAATTTTTCGTTGATTAATAAGAAGATTATAAATATTGCTTCGCTCCATATCTAAAGGAGATATGTTGTTTCTCAACTTTGAATCTCGCAAAATTATCAGATATAATTGGTTTTTTTCATTTATTTCAAATATACGACCATAATTTTTATAATTATTTTCATCTATTTGCTCAATCGGTATTTTTTTTGCCAGTTCTTCTATATAATACCACGAGGTATCTTGGAGGGAATAGCTGGGTGAATAGGTTTCACAATACTGTTGTAGCAAGCCTTGGTCTACAAATTCATCAGAAAGAAACCATCTTTTTACTCGGTCAAGTTCTGGTGCATTATTTGGCAATTGTATATATGAAACTTTAAAAATAGGTCTTTTCAACACAAAAACGTCTTTATGACTTTCATAATAGTCGTTTATTTCCTTATCTGTGACTAAAGTGTCTAGCTTTTGACTTAATAAGGTTTCCTCAAACTCGTGAATTATTAATGCGTTTCTGTATTCTTCAATCTGCGCATTAAATCGTTGTGGATTTTCCTTGATTTGTTGTTGGGCGACATGCAGAAGCGCTTGTTGCCTTTGCCAGTTTTCAATATAAGTATTCACTAAATTTAGACTGTCGATGCCCGTTACACCCGGTTTTACGAGCTCTTTCAAATCATCGGGATATAAGTATGCATCATAAGCTCGCGCGATAGGCATGTTTTTTTTTCGATCACAAGAAATTACCAAGAGACATAGAATGAATACAATGACACCAAATTTAATATTTAAGGCTTTAGCCCTTCTAAAAACCATTGATAAATTAATTTGCACTTTTTACCATCCGCTAAGGTAAGGATTAATCATAAATAGATTTCGCTTTTAACGATTTTTAACAACATTACGGTGTTAGAGATGACGTTTCGTATAGATTTTATTTATCTTTGAAGGAAATGAGCCAGTTACTTACTCGAGATCCAATTGCACTTCGTGTTTTAATGAGTGAAACTATATTCAGTTCATCCCATATTGATGAATTGACGGTCCCTTTGGAGAAGGGACAAAGTTTAAATAAGAGTGATGCCGTTTTGGTTGAAAGTGCGAATTTAGATCTTTCTTATTGGGGTTCAAATGAAAAGAATGTTGTATTTTTAATACGAAGCTCTGCAGTAGATTATTTTTCTCCCGAAGCGGAGGATGCATTTTTGAAAACTATAGCGGCGTTAAAATTGACGATAAATGATGTGTCAATAGTGAATCTGGCTAAAACGAGCACCTCATTTGATGATGTTAAAAAAGTATTAAACCCAAGATTTTGCATCTACTGCGAAGGAGAAGGCAAGGCGAAACAAGGTCGCTTTAATACATTATTTGTAGAAGGTGGACTTACTTTTCTGTATACTTATAGTTTTGAAGAAATGCTAAGGGACGTAAATATGAAGCGTGCTTTTTGGAATGCGATTAAAGAAATAAAGGTATCCTAATGATTGAGCTAGTTTTTGCTACGAATAATAAAAATAAACTTCAAGAGGTGAGTTCGGTTTTAGCAGGTAAGATCCGTCTTAGTAGTTTATCTGACATAGGCTGTTATGACGATATTCCTGAAACGGGACATACCTTTCATGAAAATGCTTCTCAGAAGAGTCGCTATGTGGTAGATCATTTCCAGAAAAACTGTTTTGCTGATGACTCTGGATTGGAGGTTGAAGCGTTGAATAATGAGCCTGGTGTGTATTCGGCCCGGTATTCTGGTTCAAGGGATATGGAGGAGAATATGACTTTGCTTTTGAAAAATCTTGAAGGTGCTTCTAGTCGGAAAGCTTCGTTTGTGACCGTTATTTCATTAGTCTTGGACGGCAAAGAGTATTTTTTTGAAGGAAGGGTATCTGGTCAGATTATAGAAAGAAAAAGAGGAAGTAAAGGCTTTGGCTATGATCCTTTGTTTGTTCCAGAGGGTTACGATAAGACTTTTGCTGAAATGGATGAGGAGGAGAAAAATGCCATTAGTCACCGTGCGATTGCAGTAAAGAAGTTAGTTGACTTCTTGCTCTCCCTTTAGGTTTTCATCTTTCGGTTCCTCCTGCTGGGTAGGATTGTTCGTTTGACTTTCCTCTGATTCATCCGACTCTTCTGTTTGTATCTCTTTCAGGTTTCCTTCTTCTTCAATATCATTATCTGTAGAGTTCTCTTTTTCTACAGGTAACTGCTTGGGAGCTTCTGTTTCACCTTCTTCTAGTAAGTCTTCATCTGGAGCGCTTTCTCTCTTTATTGGACTTCCAGTTTGGACAGAATCTGCTTCTACTGTTTCGTCCTCAGGAAGAGTAATGGCTTCCCTGCGCTCTGGGCGGAGGATGACTTCTTCTTTTGATTTAGGTCGTAATTCCGGCTTCCAGATAAAACCGTCTAAGAATTCTTTGTCTTGAGGTATTTTTAAAACGGGGTAATAATCTGTTGCGGCTTTACGAATCGAGATGACGTCTGTCATGCTATTATCGCTAAACAATACCTTTATCCGGCTACTTATGCTACGTGCCATCCCAGTGAACTTATTATCTTCAACGGTATAGTAAATGCTTTCCGCATTGCCGTCTACAAATACTCGATCAAGTTTGTCGTTCGTGAAAAATCCGGATATCTTTTTTCCTTTGACTTGATGGTACCTTGAGGAATCAAGTTCAGTACTAACAATAAAGGCTTTGTTTTGCAGCAGTAAATTATCAATCTTCTGATTTTTTAGTTGTAGGTAAACGGTATCAGCTGATAATTGAGAGCCTTGCGACCAAAAAATGGGGTTGCCAAAAGTGCGGATGAGAGAATCTGGAAATCCAAAATAAGCCGAATCGGCTATCCCTTGTAAATCAGATTTGAATATCCTTACATCATGGTAGGCCTTAACAATCCGAGTTTCAGCCGTATCAGATATTAGAGTCTCTTTTTCAGAATTTGTTAAAGCAGATTGAGTTGCTTTGTTAATTAAGCTATCTACATCTCCTACTTTGGGCATAACAAGAGTGCTATCAGGGAGGTAGCTCGCTGTGTCCGCTAAAGCGACGTCTGGAAGCAGCGGATTAGTGGTTAACGAATCAACTGCAGCTTTTAGTGAATCAGGGACTTCCTTTTTCAAAGAATCATTGATCAGTGCATCTTTAAGAAGTGGAACCAACTTTTCTTTTGATTTCTGTTTTATGGAATCTAATGAAAGAGGTTCCGTAATAGAAATGGAGTCTAGTATGCTGGTAGAGTCTGGTATTGCCAGTTTATCATCTATTCCTTCCAGATTTAAACTATCTAGGAGTGGCGGTCCATTTTGAAGGGAATCAATCGGGACAGATCCTTTAATCAGAAGAGAGTCCGGTGTGGATAATGAATCTTTCGATAATAACTCGGGGCCTAATTCATTTGTATTTTCTCTATTCGTTTGCGTATTATTTGTGAAGTCTTCGTCTTCATAATCCGCATAATCATCCTCTTCATCTACAAGTTCACCCCCATCACGCGACATTTTTAAGTTCGCAAATTGATAATCTTTGAGCTTAATTACCTGAGATAATAAAGTATCTGCTGACATGTATGTTGAATCGGTTCGGTTGGTGGGCGGACTTAACATTGTACTATCGAGTGAGTGATATGTTGAATCCGTTTGTTTAGTCGGCGGTTGTTGGGTTGTGCTATCTGGCGAGAGAAAGTTTGAATCGACTTTAAGGCTTACTAAATCGCTTGATGATGCTGTATCAATAGTCGAGGTTGAATCTTGTTGGCTTTCTTGCTCAGTAGAATCAGGTGTCGTGGCGAATACAATATAGGCATTTTGAGTAACTAATGTAGTTTGTGTCTCCTTGGTATAGGTTCCTAATTGCCCCCGCATTACAATATGCTGTGTTGTGTCTACAAAGTTCACGTTTTTTATCGCTCTGCCGTTACCCAACTTCCCATCATATATCAAACTATCTCCCCAAAGAAATTTACTTCCTTCTGTATATAGGTTGTTTTTTCCAAACCTCGCATTATCGGTTTCTGTATTGTAGTCTCCATTTTCGGTATATAATCTGCCATTTTTACCATCTATGGTGGTCGGGCCATAGAAGTAGGTCATTTTTGATCCCGAATTATACCTCATAGTATCCGTATGTATCTTTACATCAGGCGTTTTTACTACAACGTTATATCTAAAGTACGCATCTTGGGTGTTTTCAAAGTAATACCCGTTTTGGCTATTTAGGGTATCTGTCCCATTAATGATTTGTCCCCCATTTATATATGTCCCTCTTTTGGAGCGCATATTATAGGTCAGATGATTGGTAGTTAAAGTTGCTTGGCGATCTATTAATCGAACATTATTTGTCAGTACGGCCTGCTGATTATCCTCTGTATAATGAAGTTTATCTGCGTAAGCTACCGTGCCATTCGGCTGAGTGATTACAACATTTCCGTAGGCATCAAAAAAGCTATCCCCTTGATTGTAATCTGCGCTATCCGCTGCTAATGTACTGCCTTGATGTAGGAATACAGGTTTATACCAACGGTAAGTCCCTCTTTTTTCATTATACGAAACCTTGATATTAGACACCACGGTAATGGTTTGTTGTGCGAACAACAACACTGGGCATAGGCATATCAGAAATACAAATAAGGTCTTTTTCACTTCTCAAAAGTACAAGTTTTCTGGATTATAACGTTAATATTATTTGGACTGCCTTTATTCGTAACAGAATCGTAGAATTTTCAGGGTGTAAATGTATAGCCGAAGATAATTTCCATTAACTTTGATGCATGGATCCCTTGGATAAGTTTTTGGATTTTATTAAGAGTGAACAGCTGTTTGAAGTTGAAGATAGGATCTTACTTGCAGTAAGTGGGGGTAAAGATTCTGTTTTTATGGCGCGACTGTTTGCGCTTAGTAATTTCCCGTTTGCGATCGCACATTGTAATTTCCAACTGCGGGGGGCAGCGGCGGATGAGGATGCTGATTTTGTCGAAAGTTTGGCCAATGAACTTGTCGTCCCTTTCTTCTCTGTATGTTTTGATACTAAAAAAGTAGCAAACGATAGACAGATCTCTATTCAGATGGCCGCTCGGGATCTACGATACGAGTGGTTAGAAGAGACGAGAAGATTAAACTCCTATGCTTATATCGCTATCGCTCATCATCAAACTGATACTATCGAAACCATGTTGATCAATTTGGTTCGAGGGACGGGGATCGCTGGTTTACACGGTATTTTGGCCAAGCGGGATCATATAATTCGACCATTATTAGCATTTACAGGTAAGGAAGTTGCTGATTATATTCATTTAAATCGTATCTCCTATCGAGACGATTCTTCTAATAAAGAAACAAAATATTCAAGAAATAAAATTCGATTAGAAGTATTGCCTGTGTTGAGGGAAATTAATCCGGCATTAGAAGCTACTTTCTCTTCGACCAGTAAACGTTTTCATTCGTTAGAAAAGTTTCTAGATCGTCAGATTGACGATCTTCGAAAAACTCTTTTTTTAGAAAAGGAAGAGGGTGTTTTTTATATTCCTATCGATTCTCTAAATGTGTATCTATCAGATCAATATGTACTTTATGAGTTATTTAAACCATTTTCTTTTCTTGAATCGGTTTTAAATGATTTAATAACAAGTTTAAGTCAACAAAAGACCGGTAAATTGTTTTACTCTAATACACATCAACTGTTGGTAGATAGAGATCGTTTAATTTTAAGGAAAATTCAGTTAAACCTAGAGGATGAGCTTCATATAGAGAGCTTGCCTATGGAGTTTGTTTGGAAGGGAAAGAGATTTAAAGTATCTTATTCTGCTGATACAAGTATCTCTAAGGATCCACGTAAAGCGAAAATTGATGAAGGTTCTGTAACCCTTCCTCTTAAAGTTCGTTCTTGGAGGCATGGTGATTCTTTTATCCCTTTTGGGATGAGAGGAACGAAAAAGGTGAGCGATTTCTTAATTGAAAAAAAAATTTCTTTGGATGAAAAAGGCAAGGTGCCTATTTTTTTGGATTCAAACGATGATATACTATGGGTCGCACCATTGAGAGTAGGTGAGCGATACAAGGTTAGTGAAAAAACTAAAAAAGTGATTATCTTCGAACAATTATAGTATGGGAAACACGCAGTTATATATTGAAAATCAATATCTCGGAAGAGATCGAGGATGGATGAGTGTGCGCCTTCTATTAGCTCTTTTTTGTTTTTTCGCCTATTACCTAAATAGTGAGCATGAATTAAATAGCCGCCTTTTTTTAGTTGCCGGGACTGTCATTTTAATAGTTTCTATTGGGATGATGTATTTACTTCACTATCGAATTCAGGTTACAGAAAACAGTGTGCTATTAAGTGGATTATGGACCGCGCGTCTGGTTAAGATAGATATTAACAGTATAGCTAATGTTGAGCTTAAGCCTTATAGTAAGTTTTTAGTCAATAATCCAGTATATAATTTACATCAAAAGGGTAAGATTCGTTTTTATGCAGGTGGAAAAGGTGCTGTTTGGATTACTGATCGTGATGGTTTGATTTATATTATTGGTAGTCAACGGTCTAGTGAGCTTTTTGAGGCGATAAAGAAAGCAAAAGGTCGGTAAAAGATTTGTTAAATTAGCTTCATTCTATGCCAAGTATGGATTAGTAGAACTAATTTTCATAAATTTGTATATTATAAATCGATAAATTTAGATGGTTTTTTTGAAGTTTTTATTTATTGCGATTGTGATTCTGACACTTTTGCGAATGGCTATCACTCGACTTTTGCCTTGGGCATTAAGACGCTTTGCGCGTAAAATGCAGGAAAAGGCATTTGGTGCCTATCAGCAGACTTCTCAGGATCCGCGTCAACGACCTTCCGAGAGCCGTAAGCCAGATGGTAAAATAAATATCGATTACGTTCCTCCGCAAGCTAAGCCAAGTCCGGGCACCCAAAATGCTGGTGAGTTTGTTGATTTTGAAGAAATCCCTGATAAGTAGTCGTAATATCTCATATGTATTCTATATTTTTGGCTTTCAGATAAAAATATAGAATTTATGAAACATTGGTTTACACGTAATGCCGTTCATATCGCTGTTATTGGAATATTCATAGCCATCTGCTTTGTTTATTTTGCACCTGCATGGCAAGGGAAAGTCTTAATTCAGGGAGATGTTCTTCGTGCACAAGCAGGACAAAGGGAGATAATGGAATTTAAATCCAAGGATGGTACCGCTCCGCTCTGGACTAATGCCATGTTTAGTGGAATGCCATCTTATCAAGTTTGGACCACTTATCCCAAAAATATTGGTACTCACATTATGTGGGTCTTTAAAACGCTATTTCCAAATCCTATTGATGTCGTAATGCTTTATTTAATAGGCGCCTACCTTTTATTTAATGTATTAAGGGTGAAGCCCTGGTTGGCGGCGCTGGGGGCAATTGCTGTCGCCTTTTCATCCTACAACTTTATTTATATTGAGGCGGGGCATGCAAATAAAGTCTATGCATTAGCTTTTTATGCTCCGATATTGGCGGGAATAATACTGACATTTCGAGGTAAATATTTATGGGGTAGTGCTATTCTTGCTTTATCACTAGCACTTGAAATTCGTGTAAGTCATATACAAGTTACCTATTATCTGTTTATAGCGATATTAGTTTTAATTGGTATTGAACTATACCATG
>Ga0079224_100004635_pt1 | contig 17872 bp, 16 predicted proteins | sample Stecom2015_FD_80414 | JGI IMG/M metagenome (GOLD analysis project Ga0079224, IMG submission 80414) | Agricultural soil microbial communities from Utah to study Nitrogen management - Steer compost 2015 | ecosystem: Environmental > Terrestrial > Soil > Agricultural land | place: USA: Utah...
CGATGGTGGGCAGCGTGACCTCCGCGCCCTCAGCCGGCAGGGTGAAGAGGGCGGCGTCGAGGCCTGGTGGCGCCGGCATGGGGCGGGGGCCCAGACCCAGGGCGTCCCAGTCGGGCGGCGGCGTGGGCTCCAACAGGCGCCCGCGTTCGGCCACGGGAGTCCCGGCCACGTACACGCGCTCCGGCACCGGCGTGCCCTCACCGGGCAGCACCACCAGGTCGGCCAGGCGGCCGGGCGCCACGGCGCCCAGATGACGGTCGAGGCCCAGGTACGCCGCCGGGTGCAGCGTCGCCATGCGCACCGCGTCGGTGAAACGCACGCCGTTGGCCACGGCGGCGGCCACGGCCTGGTCCATCAGGCCCCGGGCGGCGAAGGCCGGCGACGGGCCGTCGGTGGTCAGCATCAGCCGCTCGAAGCCGTCGGTGGCGCGGACCGCGGCCACCAGGTCCGGCAGGTCGGGCCGCAGGGAACTGTGGCGCAGCGGCACGTACAGCCCCACGCGGAGCCGTTCCAGGACCTCATCGGCCCGGATGCTCTCGTGGCAGTCGCTGGCGCCGGCCGCGGCCAGGGCCGCCAGCGTGCGATGGGAGGCGCCGGGCGCGTGGGCGTCGATGGGGAGGCCGCGGGCCAGCGCGGCCGCGATCACCTCGGGCAGCGGCTCGCCCGCGCGGATGACCCCCGTCCAGTCGGCCCACTCGAACACTTCCACCACCCGCGGGTGGTCCAGCAGCGAGATCATCTGCTCGGTGGTCAGACCGAAAGCGGTCGGGCCGTCCAGCCCGGTTTCGGTCTGGGGCGAGATGCGCAGGCCCCACAGCAGCCGGGCGGGCCCGCCGGGCGAGGCGTCCAGCAGGCGGGTGATGCCGGGCCCCAGCAGGTGGAGAAAGGTCGAGGTGTCGCACACCAGGGTCGTGGTGCCGCGGGCGGCGGCCAGCCGGCCCAGCGACCACGGGGTATAGAGCTGGAACGGGTGAGCGTGGACCTCGATGTAGGCCGGCGCCACCAGGCGGCCGTCCAGGTCGTCGACCACGGTGTCGGGCCCGATCACCGGTTCCAGCGGCCCCACATAGGCGATCCGGTCGTACCAGAGGGCGATGCCCGCCTCCAGCACTTCCCCGGTGAACACGTTGAGCACCCGGCCGCCCCGCAGCCAGCGGGTCGGCGCGCGCCGCCCCATGGCCACGTCCACCCAGGCCCGGCGCGTTTCGGCGTCCGGTTCGGTCCAGGGAAGATTGCCGCTCCTGGAGCCTGCCAAGCCCCAACACCCTCCCTTACCGGCGGGCAGCCGGGTGCTGCCCGCGGCCGCCTGATGGGACCCCGCCCTTCCTACCAACCAATAGCAGGCGGCCGGCCTTGTTCCCTGCCGGAGGGGCCCGGCTGTCCCCGGCAGGGTTTTCGGACCGGTGGTGGGAAGGGAACGGGTCACCATCCCGCCTTCCCGGCGGGCACAGGGGCCGGCGGCCCCGCCAGGAGGTGAACCACGATGGTGTGGTACAAGCCCGTCCACAACGCCCTGCCCATCTTCCAGCGGGGTATCACCTACGAGGAATTCGTGGCCAACTACGATGAGGAGCAGCGCCGGCGCTTCGACGAGGCCTACCGGCAGGTGCGCCTGGACCCGCAGGATGCGGTCTGGTTCAAGGAGCGGGCCCGGCAGGAGGGCGGCGTCATCCGCACCCTGGTGGTCAACGAGAACTGGTGCGGCGACGGCATCTACAACCTGGCCCTGCTGGGGCGGCTCAACGCCGAGACCGGCGCCTTCGACATCCGGGTCATCTACCGCGACGCGCCCGAGAACGCCGAAGACGTGGAACGCTACTTTCTCACCCTGGGCGGCAAGAAACTGCCGGTCTTCGTGTTCCTCGACCGGGACGGCCGCGAGATCGGCCGCTTCGCCTCAAGGCCCCGGGAACAGGAACTGGCGCAGATCCGGGGCGACAGGGAAGGCCTGGTAGGACCCTACCGCGACGGCAGTTACGTGCCGGCGGCGCTGGCCGAGTTCAAGGCCGCCCTGGGCTGAGGGGCCCGGGTGCTGGTCGGGGCCCGGTGCCCACGGGGCACCGGGCCCCCGCCCTTACGCCCCTTCCACCTTCTGCCGCAGGCCTTCCAGCATGGACTCGACGTTCTCCTTGACCTTGATGCGGGCGATGGGGTTCAGCAGCGCCGCGAACATCGGGATCCCCAGGTCGAACTGGCAGGTCAGGGTGACCAGGGTTCCCTCGGTGGTTTCCTCCAGCCGCCACTCGCCCTCGAACTGCTTGAGGTCGCCCTCGGTCATCCGGTAGACCATGCGGTACTGGTCGTCGTGGTAGGTCTCGCGCTCCACCCAGCGCAGCCGCCGGCCCTCCAGGCGGGTGACCCACTCCGACAGCGATGAGTGCTGGTCCCGCTCCAGGACCCGGATGGACTCCACGTCGGCCATGAACTCGGGGTACTCCTCGACCCGCTTCAGCAGGTCGTAGATCTGGTCCCGGGAGCCCTTGATCAGCTTGCTGACTTCCACGTAGGGCACGTTTCTCACACCTCCTCGGCCACGGCCGCCGCCCGTTCCACGGCCGCGCCGAAGATCTCCAGGGCGCGGTCGATCTGGTCCTCGGTCACCACCGCCGGGGGGAGGAAGCGCATGACCCGGTCGTTGTTCAGGGAGTGGATGGCCAGGAGGCCGTTCTGGACGATATCGGCGATGATGACGCCGCCCAGGCCCTCCCGGGTCAACTCCATGCCGATCATCAGCCCGCGGCCCCGCACCTCGCGGATCACCTGGGGGAACTGGGCCGCGATCTGCCGCAGCCCCGCCATCAGCCGCTCGCCCTTGACCCGGGCCTGCTCCAGCAGGCCCTCCTCCTCGATGGCCTGGAGCACCGCGTAGCCGGCGGCGCAGGCCAGGGCGTTGCCGCCGAAGGTGGAGGAGTGGATGTACGGGTTCTCGTCCATGGGCTCAAAGACCTCGGGGCGCGCCATGAAGGCGCCGATGGGCATGACGCCGCCGCCCAGGATCTTGGCCATGGTCATGATGTCCGGCGCCGTGTCGGTGTGGTTGCAGCCGAACCAGCGGCCCGTCCGGCCCAGCCCGGCCTGCACCTCGTCGATGATCAGCAGGGCGCCGTGGCGGTCGCACAGCTGGCGCAGGCGCGGCAGGTAGTCGTCGGGCGGGATGATGACGCCGTTCTCGCCCTGGATGGGCTCGACGATGACGGCCGCCGTGCGGTCGCTGATGACGGCTTCCACGGCGTCGGCGTCGCCGTAGGGCACGTGGACGAACCCCGGCAGCAGCGGCTCGAAAGGCTTGCGGTAGAGCTCGCGGCCCGTGGCGCTCAGGGCGCCGAAGGTCTTGCCGTGGAAGGCGCCCTGGGTGGAGATGATCTCGGTCCGGCCGGTGGCGGCCCGGGCCAGCTTGAGGGCGCCTTCCACCGCCTCGGCGCCGCTGTTGCAGAAGAAGGTGTACTGCAGGTCGCCCGGGGCGATCTCAGCCAGCTTCTCGGCCAGGCGGATCTGGGGTTCGTGGGCGAAGAGGCGGCTGGAGATGGTGAGGCGGTCCAGCTGCTCCCGGACCGCCGCCGTCACCCGCGGGTGCCGCCGGCCCAGGAACAGGGTCCCGTTGGCGCCGACGAAGTCCAGGTACTCGCGACCCTCGGCGTCGCGGCAGATGGCGCCCTCCCCGTCCCACTCCAGCGTGTCGAGGCCCATAAACCGGTAAAGCCTGAGCAGTGAGGAACTGATGTGGCGGCCGAAGCTTTCCAGCAGCCGCTCCACTTCGGCACGGTCGGGCGCGCCCGGGGGACGGCCCTGTGCTGGTCCCATGCCGGCCATGCCCTGGCCCCCTTCCTGTGGTACGCGCGGTCTCAGGTCTCCGCGGTGCTTCGCCGCCGGTGGGGCATGCTTCCTCCCGGACAAGCGGCCGGTCTGGATTGGGGGCGGCCCCGACAAGGAGGCCGGCGGTGCCGGCGAGAAATGGCCCGCCGGAAGGGAGCAAGGTATGGGCGAAACGGTCCAGGTGACGGTGCGCCTGTTCGCCATGCTGGCGGAGGCCGCCGGGCGCCGCGAACTGGTGCTGTCGGTGCCCGCCGGCAGCCGCGTGTCCGACGTGGCCGCAGCCCTGGCCCGGCAGGTTCCGGCGCTGGCACCGTGGGTGGAGCGGGTATCCTATGCGCTGAACCTGGAGTACGTCCAGGGCGACGCGCCGGTGGGGGACGGCGACGAGGTGGCCCTGCTGCCGCCCGTCAGCGGGGGGGCTGGTGAGGGCGGTGGGGACCCGGCAGCCGACCCCGCGGTGACCCGGCCTGCGGAGCCCGGTGCCGCTCCGGCCGCGGCGGGGGGAGCGGCCCCCGGCCTGCTGGCCGAGGCTGACGGCGGGCGCTTCGTGGTGACCACCGGGCCGCTGTCGCTGGACGCCGCGGCGTCCCTGGTCAGCCACCCCAGTGCCGGGGCGGTGTGCGTCTTCACCGGCACGGTCCGCGGCATCACGGGCGACCACGAAACCTCGTACCTGACCTACGACGCCTACGGTCCCATGGCCGTGGCCGAGATGCAGCGCATCGCCGGCGAGATCCAGCGCCGCTGGCCCGGCACCCGGGTGGCCATCCACCACCGGGTCGGCCGGGTCGACGTGGGCGAGACCAGCGTGGTGGTGGCGGTGTCGGCGCCCCACCGGCCCGAGGCCTTCGCCGCGTGCCGCTACGGCATCGACGAGTTGAAGCGCCGGGTCCCGATCTGGAAGAAGGAAGTCTATGCCGACGGCAGCCACTGGGTGGGCCGCGACGGGACCGGCCCTTGGTCCGAGGAGACCGGCTGCCGGCCCGACGGAACCGGCCCCCACGGCGACCCCCACGGAACCGGCGTCCATGGAACCGGCGCCGGGTCCCCGGGACGGCCGGATCCGGACAGCGGGGGCCGGGACACTGACGGCGGCCGGGCAAACTGACCACCCTTCGAGGGGGAGCCTGAGGACCCGTGCAGCAGTTGTACCCGCACCCGCGCCACGTGCCGGACCCGGTGTCCATCTACGACGACCTGGTGCTGCCTCCCGAAGGGGAACCGCCCGGGGACCGGCCCTACGTGGCCGCCAACATGGTCAGCACCCTGGACGGGCGGGCCACCGCCGCCGGCCGGGTCCACGAGATCGGGAGCGACCTGGACCACCGGCTGATGCGCAAGGTGCGCGCGGCGGTAGACGCTGTGCTGCGCGGCGCCGGGACGGTGCGGTCCAACCCCAAGTACCCGGGCGTGCCCCCGGAAGACGTGGTGCTGCGCCGGCGCAAGGGCCTGGCCGACCAGCCGCGGCTGGTGATCTTGAGCCGGTCCCTGGACCTGCCGTGGGATAGCCGCTTGGTCGGCGACGCACCCGAGCGGCCCATCGTGTTCACCGGCGAGGAGGCGGGCGCCGCACGGCTGGCTGAGGCCCGGCGCCATGCCGAGGTCCACGTGTTTCCCGGGGACCAGGTTCCCATCCGCCAAGCGCTCTCGCTGCTCCGGTCCCGGTACGGGATCCGGTCGGTGCTGTGCGAGGGCGGTCCCACCGTCAACTGGCTGCTGCTGGAGGCCGGCTGCCTGGACGAGTACTTCTGGACCGCAGCCCCCAAGTTCAGCGGCGGGCCCGACGACCTGGCCACCGTGGAAGGTCCCCGGCCGCTGGGGCTGGTCCGGTTCCAACTGGTCAGCGCCTTCGTCCACGAGGACGAGTTGTTCCTCCGCTACCGGCGGGCCGCCGGGCCCTCACGGTGAAGGGCGTGTTTCCCGAAAACTCTGGTTGATAGAATTCCTCAGGACCCTTGACGGGTCGTGGACGCGCCCTTATACTTGGCGCATCATACAGATCGGCCGTGGAACGGCGATGATCAGGACGAGTAGGCCGTGACCGGGCGACAGGAACCGGGCGCCGCAGACTGAGAGCGCCCGGCGCCGCAGGACGGACCGAAAACCCCCTGGGAGCTGCCTGCCGAACGCCGCACCGCCGCCGGGTCCCGCACGCGGGGCGCCGGGCACGGCGGGCGGTCAGTAAGCGTGGCGGGGTGATCCCCTTATCGATCATGGAGTGAGGCGGCCTCTGCGTTTTACATGCTGCGCCGCCTAATCAGGGTGGAACCGCGGGCAACCCCCGTCCCTAGGGACGGGGGTTCAATTTTAGCGAAAGGGGAGGGATGCCGATGCGCGAGATCACGGTCGGGCTGCTGGGCTGCGGCAACGTCGGCGGGGGGTTCTGGCAGCTGATTATTGGCGCGCGGCATCACCTCGCCGCGCACAAGAACCTGTCCGTGGACATCCGGCATATCCTGGTCCGCGACGTTAACCGGCCCCGGTCGGTGGCGGTGCCGCGCTCGCACCTGACGACGGATCCGTGGCGTATCCTGGAGGACCCCGAGGTCGACGTGGTGGTGGAGGCCATGGGCGGCTTCGAGCCCGCCCGGACCTACCTGCTGGAGGCGCTGCGCCGGGGCAAGCACGTGGTGACCGCCAACAAGGTGGTGATGGCCCGGGCCTGGGACGAACTGCACGAGGCGGCCCAGGCGTCCGGGGCGTGCCTGTTCTACGAGGCGGCGGCCGGGGCCGTGATCCCGGTGATCCGCAGCCTGCCGGGCCTGTCGGTGGCGCCGGTGCGGGCGGTCTACGGGATCCTCAACGGCACGTCCAACTACATCCTGACGCGGATGGCCGAAGGGCTGAGCCAGGCCGACGCGCTGGCCGAGGCCCAGCGGCTGGGTTACGCGGAGCCTGACCCGTCCGACGACCTGGACGGCCGCGACGCGGCCTACAAGATCGCGCTGCTGGCGGCGCTGGCCTTCGACTGGTCGCCCGACCTGGACGGCATCGAGATGAAGGGCATCCGCAACGTGAGTACCGAGGACATCCTCGCCGCCCAGGAGGCGGGGTTTGACCTGCGCCACGTGGCGCGCGCCGAGCGCGACGAGTCGGGGCAGGTGAAGGTCTCGGTGGCGCCGGTGGAACTGCCGCCGGGCCACCCCTTGTACGGCATCCGCGGGGTGGAGAACGCGGTGGTCATCGAGAGCGACGTGTTCGGCGCGGTGACCCTCAAGGGTGCCGGGGCGGGACCCGGTCCCACCGCCACCGCGCTGCTGGGCGATGTTTGCCGGGTGGTGGACCGCCTGGTGTGGGCCGAGCCCAGTCCGGCGGTCAGCCCGGCGGGTGCGGCGGCCGACGTGGCGGCTGGGGCTGCCGCCGCGGCTTCCGCGGCGGCCCGCTGGCGGGGTGAATCCCGGTGAACGTCGAGGTCGTCGTCCCGGCGACGGTGGCCAACTTGGGACCGGGGTTCGACTGCCTGGGCATGGCGGTCGATACCTTTAAGTTGCGGTTGTGCTGCCGCTTTGACGCGGCCGACGGGGTTCGCATTTCCGTCGGAGGGGCGGCCTCCGACGGCATCTCCGACTATCCCGGGGAGAACCTGGTCTCCCGGGCCATGGAGGAGGCTTTTGCCGCCGCCGGCGCCCGGCCCCGCGGGTACGACCTGAGGATCGACAACGGCATCCCCCTGGCGGGGGGATTGGGTTCCAGCGCGGCGGCCGTGATAGGCGGCCTGCTGCTGGCCCGGGCGTGGCTGGAGTGCCGGGGCCGGCGACTGGATGACGAGCGGCTGCTGGCGCTGGCGGCCCGTATGGAGGGCCATGCCGACAACGCCGCGGCGGCGCTGTGCGGCGGGGTGACGCTGGCGGTGCAGCGGGATGACGGGCGGGCCTTCGCCTACCGCCTGCCGCTGCTGGAGTACCCGGCGGTGGTGCTGGCGGTGCCGGCGCGGCGGCAGGCGACGCGCCAGGCGCGGAACGTCCTGCCGGCCCAGGTTCCCCACGGGGACGCGGCCTTCAACGCGGCCCGGTCGGCCCTGCTGGTGGCGGCGCTGACCGGCGGCAAGTACGAGTTGCTGTACGAGGCGATGGTGGACCGGCTCCACGAGCCCTACCGCAGGTGCCTGTACCCGTGGCTGGACGGCCTGCGGGAAGCGGCGGTGGCCGCGGGGGCGTACGGTGCGTGCTTGAGCGGCGCCGGGCCGGCGGCCGCGGCGCTGACGCCGGCGGACCGGGTGTCGGCGGTGGCGTCGGCCATGCAGGCCTGCCTGGCCGACGCCGGCCTGGAGGCCGAGGTGTACCGGGCGGCCGTCAGCGCCGGCGCTCTGGTCCGCGTGCACCCGGAAGTGACACTGGTGCAGGGCGCGTGAGGCAGGCCGGCACGAGACGGGCCGCGTGACGCTGGCCCGGCGGTGAGCCGGCGCACCTGACCACGACCTGATGCTGGGGGGTACGCCCCGCGGGGTGTGCCCCTTTTTGTGTTTTCCGCACACTGGACGCGGAAGGGTGGCCGACGTGGGCTCCAGGTCACGAGGTGGAAGAGGCGGTCCGGTGCGTCCACCGGTCCGGTGCCGCCGCCCGTGACGGCATAAGGCATTGGGGGTTCCCTAAGTTTCACCCGGCACCCCTTCCGTGTGCGTTAAGGCACCGCAGGAACCTTAGTACGGTGGGCAGCGGCTCATACCGAGGCCAGGAACCGCAGTTAAGGCACACCCGGTTCCTTGTGCTGCACGGCACGCCCTGATCGGGCCGAGATAAGGAACTGGGTGTGCCTCCTGCTGCACGGCCTGGTCCGGATAGGGTGGATTCGGGACTTACGCTGGTGGGTGCGGGGGTGGCTGGACATCAGCGGCGCCCCAGCAGCGCCTCGGCGATCCGCTCGCGGTCGGCCGGCAAGGCTTCGGGCGGCCCGCCTCCGGGGGTGCCGGGTGCACCGGTTCCAACGGTGGCGCCAACGCTGGCGGGCCGGGCCCTCTCCCCGGCCATGACCGCGTCGGTGTCCTTGAGCCCGTTTCCCGTAAGCACGCAGACGATGGGACCCCCGGCGGGGCCATCGCGCCCGCTGCGGGCACCGTCCGACCAGTTCCCGGAACCGCCGGGTTCACCGGCTCGCAGCAGGGGCTCCAGTTGCCCGGCCGCGGCCAGCTTCAGAATCCCCGCCACCGAGGCCGCCGAGGCGGGCTCGCAGAACACCCCCGTGGCCCGGGCAATGAGGCCCTGGGCCGCCAGGATCTCGTCGTCGGAAACCGCCAGGAACCGGCCGCCCGACTCGCTGACGGCGCGCCGGGCACCCTCGGCGCTGGCGGGCTGGCCGATGCGGATGGCGCTGGCCACCGTTTCGGGCCGGTCCACCGGCCGGCCGTGGACCAGGGGCGCCGCGCCCTCCGCCTGCACGCCCACCATCCGCGGCAGCGCATCCAGCAGGCCGGCCTCATGCCACAGCCGGAAGCCCATCCACGCGGCGGTGATGTTGCCGGCGTTGCCCACGGGCAGCGCCACCACCGCCGGGGGCGCCTCCCCCATCGCCGCCAGTTGCTCCACGATCTCGAAGGCGATGGTCTTCTGGCCCTCCAGGCGCAGCGGGTTCACCGAGTTGACCAGGGCGATGTCCGGGTGCTGGGCGGCAAGATCGCGGACGATGGCCAGGGCCTGATCAAAGTTGCCCTGGATCGGCAGCAGGCGGGCACCGAAGACCAGGGCCTGAGCCAGCTTGCCGCGGGCCACCGCGCCGTCGGGCAGCACCACCACCGCTTCGATCCCCGCAGCGGCGGCGTAAGCAGCGGCCGAGGCCGACGTATTGCCCGTGGAGGCGCAGATCACCGTCCGCGCACCGGACGACACCGCCTTGCTGACCGCCACGGTCATGCCCCGGTCCTTGAAGGACCCGGTGGGGTTGGCGCCCTCGTACTTGAGGTACAGTCGGTCGAGGCCCGGCACCCCCTCCAGCCCTGCCAGGCGGGCCAGGCGCCGGGCGGGGATCAGCGGGGTGTTGCCTTCCTGCAGCGTCACCACGGTGTCGTCGGGTTCGATGGGAAGCCACCGGCGGTATTGAGCGATCAGCCCCGGCCAGAACAAACCTCATCTCTCCTCTGCACAACGCTCCGCCCCAGGAACGCCCCCGGGCACGGGGTCGCTCCCGGCCGCAGGACCGCTCCCAGCGGTAGGACAGCCCCCGGCCGCGGCCCCCCCGCCCGCGGCCAGCGCCGCGCCCACCGGCCGCAGCGGGCGCCGCCGCTGCCCGGTCACGGCGTCGAAGGGCCAGCCGTCGGCGGGTTCGTCGATGCCCCGGACCAGGGCGTCGGCCATCCGCGCCGCCCGCACGTTGGCCCCCACGTCGTGGACCCGCACCATGTCCACGCCCTGGGTGACGGCAAACACCGTCACCGCCAGGGTGCCCTCGGCCCGGTCGTGGACCGGCGCCTCCAGCACGTTGCCGATCACCGACGTCCGGGAATGTCCCAGCAGCACCGGGAACCCCAGCCGCCGGCGCAGCTCGCCGATGCGCCGGATCAATTCGAGGTTGTGGCTGGTGCGCTTGCCGACGCCGATCCCCGGGTCGATCAGGATCGCCTCTTCCCGGATCCCGGCCCGCAACGCCCGCTCGATGCCCTCCGCCAGGTAGGCGGCCACCTCGTCCAGCACGTCGTTGTAGCGGGGTTCGCGGGCCACGCTGCGGGGATGGCCCTGCATGTGCATGATCACCACGCCGGCTCCGTGCTGGGCGATGACCGCCGCCAGGTCCGGGTCGGCTTGCAGGCCGCTGATGTCGTTGATCAGGTGGGCGCCGGCCTTCAGCACGGCCTCGGCCACGGCGCTCTTGTAGGTGTCGACCGAGAGGGCCGCCCCCGACTCCCGGGCCAGCGTTTCCACCACCGGCAGCAGCCGGGCCAGTTCCTCATCCAGGCTGGGTTTGGACGCCGCGATGCTGGCGCTCTCGGCGCCGATGTCGATGACGTCGGCGCCCTCGGCCTCCATCGCCCGGGCGCGGGCGATGGCCCGCTCGGGCGCCAGGTGCATGCCGCCGTCCGAAAAGGAGTCCGGGGTGACGTTCAGGATACCCATGACGTAGGTGCGCCGGCCCCACTCGAAGGTGCGGGGGCCCAGGCGCACGGAGGAGCCGGAGGCCCTCCCGGCCCCCTGGCCGGCCGCAGGATCGGCGGCGGCCGCGTCCCCAAGGCCCCTCTCGGGCGTTTCCATCGTCACCGCGGTTCAGCCCGTCACCGGCCGGATGATCGAAAGGGCCTCGTTGCGGGTCTTCTCGTCGTCCTTAAACACGCCCCGCACCACCGAGGTGACCGTCAGCGACCCCGGCTTCTTGATCCCGCGCATGGTCATGCACAGGTGCTCGGCCTCCAGCATCACCAGCACGCCGCGGCAGTGCAGCCGGTTCATGATGGCGTCGGCGATCTCGCCGGTGAGGCGCTCCTGCACCTGCAGCCGCTTCGCGGCCACGTCCACCACCCGGGCCAGTTTCGACAGCCCGGTGATCCGGCCCTTGGTGGGGATGTAGGCCACATGGGCCCGGCCGAAGAAGGGCAACAGGTGGTGCTCGCAGACCGAGTAGAAGGGGATGTCCTTGACGATCACCATCTCCTCGTGACCGATGTCGAAGAAGACGTTGATCTCGTCCTCCAGGTTGCGGCCCACGCCGGCGAACATCTCGCGATACGCGGCCGCCACCCGGCGGGGCGTGTCCCGGAGCCCGGCGCGGTCGGGGTCCTCGCCGATGGCCTCCAGGATCATGCGCACGGCCTGCTCGATCTTGCGGTGGTCGAAGGGCCGGCTTTCGGAAGCCGGTCCGTTGGGCTCAACGCGGGTCACGCGTTCCGTCGCACGAGGGTCCGTCATGGCTGCGATCCTCTCTTTCCGGGCATTCCTGGTCCGTCCGGATTCCACCCAGTATATCGCACCGGATCGCCCCGGCGGCGAGCCGTCAGCGCGGCGGCCAGGGCCAGCCAGGTCAGCGCCGCGGCTTCCACGGCCACTACGTCGATGAGGGACGGGTCCGGCACCGTGGGATGGGTGCCCACCAGGTAGTCGAAGGCGTCGTTGAGGGCGAGCCAGCCCATGGCCAGGGCCAGCGCCGGGCCCGGGGCCGGGTCGGCGCGCATCATCAGGTACGCTTCCAGCGCCATCCCGGCATGGGTGCTCAGCAGGAGCAGCAGTTCCGGGTTGGCATCGCCCGTGGCCAGCAGGTACTGGCCGAGGACCACCACCGTCCACAGGCCATACTTGAACGTGGCCAGCTGCACCAGCGCGCCGAACCAGGGCGCGGCGCGGCCGCTGAGCCGCAGGGCCAGGTAGATGCCGAATCCCAGGCTCGACAGCGGCGAGTCCGGTGTCACCGGCCACAGGTACCAGGGGGTCCGGGCCAGCTGCGCCACGTACCAGTTGAACCCGTAGATGGACCCCAGCACGTTGACGGCCACCAGCAGCCGCAGCCAGCCGCGGTGATGGGGGATGACGGCGAACAGCGCCGCCAGGCCGGTCAGGCGCCGCCCGGCCGCCCGCTCCCCGGTCGACCCGGTCACCGGCGAATCCACCGGATCACCACCTCCCCCCGACGTCGGGCCCAGGAGTCGGCCCGGCCGGGGTCGAAGCCCTGGGGCATGTCCATGCGAATCGGTCCACACCTGTCCATCGCCAAAGGATTTCCTGAAGCCGGCCGGGCGGCCCTGTCCATCGGGGCCGACACGTTCCAGTTCTTCTCGCGCAACCCCCGGGGCGGAAGCCGCCGCGACGTGACCGCTGCCGAAGTGGAGCAGTGGTTCGAACTCAAGCGCCAGCATTCCCTGGGTCCCATCGTCATGCACATCCCTTACACGGTCAACCTGGCGGCGCCGGCCCCGGCCACGTGGGAGTTCGCCGTCCAGGTGATCCGGGAGGACATCGTCCGGGCCGCCGAGGTGGGGGCGCCCTTCGCCGTGACCCATCCCGGGAGCCACACGGCCAAGAGCACCCCGGAGCAGGGCCTGGACCGCATCGTCGCGGCCCTGGAGCGGTGCCGCGACGTTTTTGAGGCGCTGCACGGCCGGGCGAACGGCGGGTCCGATGCGGCGGCCGCCACGTCCGGTCCCGCGGCCGCCGCGTCCGATGCGGCGGCCGGCGATCCCGACCGCTGCGGCCCCGGCGACGTGCCTGCGGCGCCGGTGCTGCTGCTGGAGACCATGTCCGGCCAGGGCAGCGAGATCGGCTGGCGCCCCCAGCAGCTGGGCGAGATCATCGACCGCCTGGGGCGTCCCCAATGGCTGGGCGTCTGCGTCGACACCTGCCACGTCTTCGCCGCCGGCTACGACATCCGCCGGCCCGGCGAGGTCGACCGCCTGGCCGCCGACCTGGACGCCGCCGTGGGCCTGGACCGGGTGCGGGTGGTCCACGTCAACGACTCCCAGGCGCCGGCCGGCAGCCGCCGGGACCGGCACGCCTGCATCGGCGCCGGCGAGATCGGCCTGGACGGCCTCATGAACCTGATCCTGCACCCCGCCTTCGCGGGGCGGCCGCTGATCCTGGAAACACCCGTGGAGGTCATGCCCGACGGCTGGGGCGAGGAAATCCGCATCCTGCGCCAGGCGGCGGCCGCCGCCGGTGACCGCTGATGCCCGGCGGCGGGTTCCTCAACCTGCCCCGGGAAACGGGCGCCCGGGTCATCCTCAAGCCCGGCCGCCAGGGTCCCCTGCAGCGGGGCCGGCGCTGGGTCTACCGCACCGAGATCGACCGGATCGAGGGTGACTTCCAGGCCGGCGACACCGTGCAGGTCTTCGACGCCTACGGCCGCTTCGTGGCCAAAGGGTTCATCAACCTCCGCTCCATGATCGCGGTGCGCGTGCTCACCGACGACCCCGACGAGCCCATCGACGAGGACTTCTGGATCGGCCGGCTCAACCGCGCGTGGAATTACCGGCGCCTGGTGCTGGACGACCTGGAGGCCTGCCGGGTGGTCCACAGCGAGGCCGACGGGCTGCCCGGCCTCATCGTCGACAAGTTCGGCGAGTTTCTGGTGGTGCAGACCCTGGCCCTGGGCATCGACCGCTGGAAGCCCGTCATCGTCCGGGCCCTGGACGACATCTTCCTGCCCATCGGCATCTACGAGCGCAACGACGCGCCGGTGCGCGACCTGGAAGGCCTGGAGCAGCGGGCGGGCTTCATCAAGGGGCCCTTCGACCCGCGGATCGAGATCCGGGAGCACGGCCTGCGCTTCCTGGTGGACTTGGCGCAAGGCCAGAAGACCGGCCACTTCCTGGACCAGCGCGACAACCGCCTGCTGGCGGGCCGCCTGGCCCGCGGCGCCCGGGTGCTGGACGCCTTCTGCTACACGGGCGGGTTCGCCTGTCACACGGCGGCCGGCGGCGCCGCGGAGGTGACGGCGGTGGACGCCTCGGCCGATGCCCTGGCGCTGGCCCGGTCCAACGCCGAGCGCAACGGCCTGGCCGACCGGATCCGCTTCGTCGAGGCCAACGCCTTCGACTTCCTGCGCGCCGCCGCCGACGCCGGGGAGCAGTACGACATGATCGTGCTGGATCCGCCCGCCTTCGCCAAGAACCGGCGCGCCCTGGAGCGAGCTTACCGGGGCTACAAGGAAATCAACCTGCGGGCCATGCGCATGCTGGTGCCGGGGGGCATCCTGGTCACCTGCTCCTGCTCCCATCACATGGACCGCATGCTCTTCGAAGAGATGTTGCTGGACGCCGCCAACGACGTGGGCCGGCGGGTCCGCATCGTCCAGCGGCGGGGCGCCGCTCCCGACCACCCGGTGCTGCTGGGCATGCCGGAAACGGAGTACCTCAAGTGTTACGTGCTGCACGTCTGGTGACAGCCATAGGAACTCGTCCGGCCACCGGCGAAGGACCCAGGGGTATGCGTCTGTCGCCGCGCCTGCTCAAACTGGCCGCCAAAGTTCCGGATTACGCCGTGGTGGCCGACATCGGCACCGACCATGCCCTGCTGCCCATTTACCTGGTTTCAACGGGCAAGTGTCCCCGGGCGGTGGCCGTGGAGTTGAAGGAAGGACCCTACCAGGCGGCCCGGACGGCCATCGAATCCTTCAACATGTCCGGCAGCGTGGACCTTCGCCGCGGCGACGGGCTGAAACCGGTGGTGCCGGGCGAGGTGGACGCCGTAGTCATCGCCGGCATGGGCGCTGAGCAGATGATCCGCATCCTGGAGGAGTCGCCGCAGGTGCGGGCGTCGGTGCCCTGGTTCGTGCTGCAGCCCATGGAGGACGCGCCGAAACTCCGAGGCTACCTGGTCACCCACGGCTTCCGCCTGGCCGACGAGGAACTGGTGCGGGACGGCGACGAGATCTACGAGATCATCTGCGCGGCGCCCGGCCAGGAGCACATCGAAGACGAACTGCTGCTGGAAGTGGGCCCCCGCAACGTGGAGCGGCGGGACCCGCTGCTGCCGGAACTGATTGAGCGGCGCATCCAGCGGTACCGCCGCATCCTGATCCAGGTGGAGCAGGGGCGCACCCAGCGTGCCGTGGAGGCCATGCGGGAGATTCAGGAGCGGATCCGGCGCCTGGACGCGCTGGCGCGGGCGGTGACGAGGCATGACTGATCCCTTCGCGGCGCTGCTGGCCCTCCAGGACCTGGACGTGCGTCTGGACGCCGTCCGCGCCCGGCTGGCAGCCCTGGAGGCCGGTGAGCCGCTGCGGGCCACGGCCGAAGACCTGGAGAAGACGACCGCAGCCCTGGAGCGGCGCAGCCGCCTGCTGCAGCAGTTGGAGCGCCAGGCCCAGCGGGAAGAAGCGGAAGCCCGGGAACTGCGGGCCGAGCGGGAGCGGGTGGAGGCGCGGCTGTACGGCGGCGAGATCGCCAGCGTCAAGGAAATGGAAAAGATGCAGGAGCGCATCCGCTACCTGGCCGAGACCGCCGACAGCCACGAGTTGGCCGCCCTGGAGGCCATGGAGAAGGCCGAGGAACTGCGCCCGGTGGTGGCGCGGCTCAAGGCCCGGCGGGAGCGCCTGGAGGGCGAAGTGGCCCGCATCAAGGCCGAGATCGAGACCGAGATCAAAGAACTTCGGCGCCAGGAGGAGGACCTGGCGGCGCGGGTGGACCCGGCACGGGCCGCAGTGCCGGCCAAGCTGCTGTCCGATTACGACTTTCACCGCCGGCGCCGGGGCGGCGACGTGGTGGCCGCCGTGGACGGGGACCGCTGCACGGGCTGCAGCGTGGTACTGCCGGTGGCGCTGCTTTCGCGGGTGAAGAAGCGGGAGCGGCTGGAAACCTGCGAGAACTGCGGCCGGCTCCTGGTCTGGTTGGGTGGTTGACGGGCACGCCATGGAACACGTGATCGTCTATACCGACGGGGCCTCCCGCGGCAATCCCGGGCCCGCCGGAGCCGGCTGGCTGCTGGCCGACGCCGAAGGCCGGGTCTTCGAGGAAGGCTGGCTGCCGCTGGGCGAGACCACCAACAACGTGGCCGAGTACCAGGCCGTCATTGCCGCCCTGGAGCGGGCGCGCCAGCTGGGCGCGCGGCGGGTGACGCTGCGGTCCGACAGCGAGCTGCTGGTGCAGCAGCTGTCGGGCGCTTACCGCGTGCGGGCCGAGCGCCTGCTGCCGCTGTACCGGCAGGTGCGCCGGCTGGTGGCAAGTTTCGAGCGTGTGGAGTTCCAGCAGGTGCCGCGCCAGCAGAACCGTCGTGCTGATGAACTGGCCAACCGCGGGGCCGACGCCAACGACGGCGCTCCGGTGGCGACCGGAACGAACGTGGCTGCTGATGGCGCCGGGGGAGCCGGGGCCGACGGCGGCGGGTCCGGCACGGCCGGCGCGCCCGGGGCCAGGTGGGATTTCTGGCGATACGTCGAGCCCGCGGTGGTCCTGCGGGTCCGTTACGGCGAAACGGACCAGATGGGCGTGGTCTACTACGCCAACTACCTGGACTGGTTCACCGAGGGCCGCACCGAGTTGATGCGCCGCCACGGCGTCCCTTATCGCGACCTGGAAGCCGCCGGCATTTTCTTGCCCGTGGGCGAGGTGGAATGCCGCTACCGCCGTCCCGCCCGGTATGACGACCTGGTGGCGGTCCACACGGTGATCCGCCACGTGACTCCCGCGCGTCTGGAATTCGCGTACCAGATCGTGCGCGTCGAAAGCGCCCAGAACGAGGAAACGGGCCTGCTGGCCGAGGGCCGCACGGTCCATGCTTTCGTCGACCGGTCGGGCCGCCCGTTCAACCTGCAGAAGCGTCATCCGGAATTGTGGCAACGGATCCAGGCGGCCGCCGCGCGGGCGGCCGCGGGCGGCGGGCCAGGCGTCCAGTAACCTGCCGGCACGTTTCCCCAGATCTTGGCGGTCGGGTCGCTTTATCCAGAGGACCGCGCGTCGAAACCGCGGCGGGCCGTGGTATACTCGACATGCGCTAGTTTGGATCTGTTCTAAATTGGACCGGCGAGCCGGACGGGCGGTCGCGGGCGCCCGGGCAGGGCGTCCGAGGAAAGTCCGGACTGCGCAGGGCACGGTGCCGGATAACGTCCGGCGGGGGCGACCCCAGGGAAAGTGCCACAGAAACATACCGCCTGCGGCCTGCGGGAGGACCGCGGCCCGGCGCGCCGGCGCCGGGGGCCGCAGGTAAGGGTGAAAAGGTGCGGTAAGAGCGCACCGGCGTCGAGGCGACTCGACGGCCAGGCAAACCCCACCGGCAGCAAGGCCGAGTAGGAGGGCGATGACGCGGCCCGCGGAGCCCTCGGGTAGGCCGCTGGAGTCGCCGGGCAACCGGCGACCTAGATAGATGACCGCCCCGGGGGCGGTGTCGCCGTCGCCGCCCCCGGACAGAATCCGGCTTACAGTCCGGCTCGCCGCGGCATTTTCGCCGTGCACTGGCCTCTACATTCTCCCCGTGGCTACCACGACGGGCTGCGTCCTCATGGAGGCAGCCCAAAGCTTATCAAAGCCGCCAGCCGGCGGAATGTCCCGAGCGGATCTTGCCGGGACAGCATGGACATTCGAGATGGTAAAGCAGCCCGGCACGTCGTTCTCTTCCTCACCCCGATCTACGACTCCACCATCTCTGCCATGCACGGTCGCCCCGGCCGCAGGAACCGACCGCACAAGCGTAAACTTATTGAACCGGCCGTGCTC
>Ga0079224_100004637_pt1 | contig 17867 bp, 12 predicted proteins | sample Stecom2015_FD_80414 | JGI IMG/M metagenome (GOLD analysis project Ga0079224, IMG submission 80414) | Agricultural soil microbial communities from Utah to study Nitrogen management - Steer compost 2015 | ecosystem: Environmental > Terrestrial > Soil > Agricultural land | place: USA: Utah...
ATGCGATTACGCGGAAAATTCTCAGGATATACCTGATTTGTCAGCCGCGGCATAAAAAAAATCTCAACTGCCATATGGAATTTATTTGTGACCTGCATCCAGTGGGAAACAAAATCAATCAGTATGGCAAGGCAATTCGCACTTATTCTCATCATGATTACATGCAGTTTCGCAACTACACCCGAAACGCGCGTAATCACGGGTGTGGTAACCGCATCGGCAGATGGATCTCCGATGCCCGGAGTAAATGTATTGATCAAAGGTACGGCAACAGGTGTTTCTACGAATGCCGAGGGTCGTTATGAAATCACCGTTAACGGTGATAAAGACGTGCTTGTATTCTCATTCATCGGCTACGCGTCGGCTGAAATAAAAGTTGGGACACGCCAGGTCATCAATGTGACACTTGAGCAGGATCAATCGCCCTTACAGGAAGTGGTGGTGATTGGCTATGGTGAACAGAGGCGGCTTCAAGGAAAAGCAGCCGGTGTGAGGATCAGGGGAAACAGTTCAATTCCGGCTACGTCGTATGCGCCGATGGAGGATCGCGTTGTGCATAATACCGAAGAGTATGAATACGTCAATGAGAACATATTTCATGACGCAGTCCGCAATCCGCTTTCGACCTTTTCAATAGATGTCGACGCCGCATCCTACAGCAACATCAGGAGGTTCATCAACAATGGTCAGCGCCCGCCAAAGGACGCGGTGCGCATTGAAGAGATGGTGAACTATTTTACTTACAAGTACGCACAGCCGGAAGGAGAACATCCGTTTGCTATCCATACTGAAGTGTCGACCGCACCATGGAATGAAAAACACAAACTGGTGAGCGTTGCTCTTCAAGGCAAGTCTATTCCGGTAGACAACCTTCCGCCGTCAAACCTGGTTTTTCTTATCGATGTCTCCGGTTCAATGAACGAACCGAATAAACTTCCGTTGCTTAAGTCATCTTTCAGGATGCTCGTTGAGCAGCTTCGTCCGGACGATAAAGTGTCCATAGTCGTATATGCGGGTGCTGCAGGACTTGTTCTTGAACCTACACGCGGTGAAAATAAACGCCGTATACTCGATGCGTTGGATCGTCTGCAGGCAGGTGGTTCAACCGCGGGCGGCGCAGGTATTCAACTGGCGTATGCGGTTGCAAAAGAAAACTTTATGCCCGAGGGCAACAACCGCGTGATCCTTGCGACGGATGGCGATTTCAACGTTGGAGCATCGAGTAATGCGGAACTGGAACGCATGATCGAAGAAAAAAGGAAGGACGGAATTTTCCTGACCGTACTCGGATATGGAATGGGTAACTATAAAGATTCCAAAATGGAAAAGCTTGCCGACAAGGGTAACGGAAATTATGCTTACATCGACAACATCACCGAAGCGAAGAAAGTCCTGGTAAGCGAGTTCGGCGGCACGATCTTTACAATTGCAAAGGACGTGAAGCTACAGGTGGAATTTAATCCTGCAAAAGTCAAAGCTTATCGCCTTATCGGATATGAAAACAGGTTGCTGAATCACGAAGACTTCAACAACGACAAAAAAGATGCTGGTGACCTGGGTTCAGGCCATACTGTAACTGCGCTCTACGAAATAATTCCGGTTGGCGTTGACAGTGAGTTTTTCAAGATCGACGACCTGAAGTATCAGAAACAGAAAACCGTAAAACAGAACAGCCATAGCGATGAGTTGCTCACAGTCAAATTCCGGTACAAGGCACCGCAGGGTAACTCAAGCAAACTTATTGTTCATCCTTTGAAAGATACTGAAGTAAAGCTTTCAAAGACGTCTGAGAACTTCCGATGGGCGGCTTCGGTAGCAGCATTTGGAATGTTACTGCGGGAATCACCGTTTGCCGAAGGATTCACCTATGATGAAGTAGCTCGTCTCGCTGAAGGTGCACGAGGCGACGATCGTGAGGGATATCGTGTAGAGTTCATCAATATGGTGCAGTCTTTCGGCGCGATGTCCAGCCGTTAGCAGTTAGCGCAGTTAGCCATAAGCTAGTTGCAGGTGCCGGATTATTCCGGCACCTTAATTTTCAAAATACAGTCAACCGGGCGGGTAACCTTTGAGGTGAACTTTCGTAAAAAAGGTCACTATGAAGAAGATCGATATCCTCAATTTCATTACCAGTTTCCGCAAGGAACCCAATGCCATCAAAACGCATGAAGAATTGCTGAATCACCTCGGAAAAGAGAATTCGGCCACAATTGATCAGATGCTTGCAGACCTTCAGCAAACCCGCGTCATCCGCGAAACCGAACGCGACGGAGAAAAAGCGTATCAGGTTATCAGTAGATAACAATCAAAAACTTAAAAGTCTTAAGTCTGAAAGTTAGGACGAACCTTACTTTGCGCCCCCTTTCGTCATGGCGCCATTGCGGTGAAAAAAAGCCCTTGTCTTCAGGACCGTTCACATTCAAGTTAAGATTAAACAAACTCGCAGCTTGAAGCTCGCAGCTTGCAACTCAAAAATAGAACTCCTTCCAGGCACTATTACATCAATACACCACCGGCGAAATTTCAAATTCGCCCTCTCTCACACATTCCGGCTCAATGACTCCATCAGGTCTCTTAAACTGCGACTTACCATATCCTTCGTGGCCGCTGTATACCTTCTGCATAAACAAATCCCAGAGCGGCATCGCTGTACGTGTCCCCGAACCCGAATGCCAGTCCGGAAAGTGAATGGCGCGCTCATCGCCACCAACCCATATTCCCGTGACAAGTTCCGGCGTAACGCCAATGAACCACCCATCAGACGCGTTGTTCGTCGTCCCTGTTTTGCCACCCACCTCGTTTCCCTCACGAACTTCAATACTAAGACTACCAGCCGATCCACCAGGTTCATCCACCACGCCCTTTAACATGTAAATCATGTTGTAAGCAGTTTCAGGGCTCATCGCCTGTTCACGCTTTGGGGTAAACGTCTCAAGGATATTTCCGTAACGGTCTTCAATGCGTGTGATAGCAAAAGGTGTTGTCCGGATACCCAGGTTGACAAACGTCGCATACGCGCCTGTCATCTCCTTAAGGCTGACGTCACTGGTGCCAAGTCCTATTGAATACACCGGGTTCAACGGACTTTCTACCCCGGCGCGACGGGCAAATGAAGCAATGTTAGCAGGGCCAAGTTTGTCGACGAGTTGAGTCGTAACGGAATTAAGCGAATGCGCGAATGCAGATCGCAACGTGTGTGCACTGCCATCACCATAACCTCCGTTGCTGTTGGCGGGCTGATATATCTTCCCGTAAATGTTTATCGATGGTGATACATCGCGCATCAGGTAACACGGCGAGTAACCATCCTCAATTGCTTTCCCAAACACAAAAGCTTTAAACGTTGATCCCGCCTGTCGTTTTGCCTGCACCACGTGATCGAATTTAAAGTACCGGTGATTGATCCCGCCTGCCCATGCTTTGATTTCACCGGTGTTCGGATTCATCGCCATAAGGCCTGCGTTGAGAAAACGATTGTAATATTTTAGTGAGTCAATTGCGCTAAAAAGTGTATCGCGGTCGCCATGCCATGTGAAGACCGTCATCTTCTTCTTTCGGTTAAGGGCCGCCACTACCGAATCTGAATTCTGTCCGAACTTCTGAACCAGTTCACGGTAGTAATCCGTTTGCCTGATTTTTCGTGTTACAAAGTTTTGCAACTCGTTGCCCTTGCTGTCGACCCACGGATTCCTGCCCGACCATTCCACATCAAACTGGTTTTGCAGTCCGCGCATGTGCTCTGCCATTGCCTCCTCAGCATAGCGCTGAAGTCTGCTGTCAAGCGTAACATGAATACGTAGTCCGGATGCATATAAATCATAGCCGTGACGGTTACACCACTCGAGTAAATCCTTTGTTATTACGCTGCGAAAATACGCGGCAGGTTCTTCGCTGTGATTGTGTACGTTGAAGTCGAGTTTGATCGGCAGGGCAACCACCGAATCGTATAACTCGCGCGAGGCGAAATAGTTTGCGCGATAGAGCTTGCGTAAAACTTCATTGCGTTTTCGAAGTGCACGTTCCGGATGCCGAACGGGGTTATAAATCGCCGGACTTTGCAACATCCCTACAAGCAATGCCGATTCTTCGATTGTAAGGCTGCGTACATTCTTGTTGAAGTAGGTTTCAGCTGCAACCTGAATGCCGTACGCATGATTGTTGAAGGAAACGGTATTGAGATACAACGCGATAATTTCTTCCTTGGTGAGGTTTCGTTCAAGCTGAATGGCCAGTATCCATTCCTTTGTTTTGCTGATAATAAGATCCGCTACAGGGTGAACATCGGCGATAGTTCCACGCATTTCTTTACCGCGGGTGTGAAACAGATTTTTGGCAGTTTGTTGAGACAATGTACTGCCTCCTCCCTGCGGATTTGCAGTCATAATGCCCAATGCCACGCGGATGTACGACTTAAAATCCATTCCTGCGTGATCGCGGAACCGATGATCTTCCGACACCAGGAGCGTGGTTACGAGGTCTGGTGGCAGCTGCTCATATCGAACTTGCGTACGGTTGTGGCGGTAGAATCGCCCCAGCGAAACGCCATCAGCAGAAATCAGTTGCGATGCCAGGTCGTTTTCGGGCATCTCGAACTCTGCCAGATTTGGCATCCCTCCGAACCAGTTATTCGGATTTTTTATTACGAGCAGGATGTAAAGAGGAACAATGGTAAGTAGCGCGAAGAAGGCGATCCAGATGCAAACGATCATCCTGCGAAAGATTTTGCTTTCAAAATGGAGTATGCGACAAGTCCTGTTCCAGATGGTGGTCAGTGAAGGTATCATGATGCAAAACGGTTTTATACAGCAACGTGACGGCGGCCGGAATAGATACGTCTTACTTGCTGCGAGTCGTAGATTTTTCGACCTGTCGACTATAACGGCGGTAGGCGTCAAGAATTTCTTTCCGGTAACGGAAGACGCTCAACCCAGCCAGTAATACCAGCGTTGCGTTAAAGAAAAGTGCAACCGGGATAGAGATGTGTTCGCTGATGAATCCGATTTCAAAGTTTCCAAACGGTGCGATGCCCAGGAACATTAGTACGTAAATACTCATCACGCGACCGCGGTATTCACGTTGGACAACGGTTTGAATAAGCGTATTCATGGTTGCCGCCTGAGAGAGCAGTCCGACGCCGATAAAGAACAACAAGATCAGCGCAACTGGCAACGGCGGGGCGAAACTGAATGTCATCAGCGAAAGCGAGAACAGAATATTGCCGCCCATGATAAAGATAATCTTGCTGAATCGTTTGGCATAGGCGCCGACGAGATACGTTGCAAGTACTGAACCCAATCCCGTTGCTGCATACATGTAGCCAAGACCTTTGGCTTCAAGCCCGTATATGTTTCTGGCGATGATCGGCATGAGGGTGCTGTACGACCACCCGAAGATTGAGAGTATTCCGGTGAAGAGAAGTAGTACACGTATAAGGGGATGGCCGTACGCGTATGCAAGGCCGTCGCGGATTGCTCTGAACGGTTTAGTGCGTACCGGTTTTGCGTCGTCGCCGAACCGGATAAAACTTAGTGCGACCATGAGCCCGGCATAACTGACTCCATTTATTATGAAGGCTACGCCCGAACCCATCGACGCGATGAGGAAACCGGATATCGCGGGCCCGATAGCACGCGCTGCATTAAAAATGCCGCTGTTCATCGCAATCGCCGATGCCAGTTCATCCTTAGTTACAATGGTAGACACGAACGCCTGCCTTGCGGGTGCGTCAACGGCGTTAACCGTTCCCATCAGGAAAGCCGACACACAAATTACCGGCAGTGTAACCGCGCCGGAGACTGTTAATATACCCAGCGTCGTCGCGACAATCATATTGGCGACCTGTGTACAATACAGGATTTTCTTTTTGTCGAAACGGTCTACAGCGACGCCCCCGAACAAAGAGAATAAAAGTGACGGTGTTGTGGCAAGGGCCGCGACAAGACCGAGGTAATACGGCGAATCTGTGAGCTGCAGCACAAGCCAACCCTGAGCAACGATTTGCATCCAGGTCCCGATTACAGAAACAAATTGTCCGAGAAAGAATAGCCGGTAATTCGGATTTCGCAATGCGGGAAAGGCGCTCCACTTTTCAGCAATAGCGGCATTGGTACCCGCACTGACTTCGGGGATTTCTGGAATAGCAAAGCGCCTTCGGATGAATCGGAAACTCTTTCGTATCAAGCCTGCAAAATTACAAGAAGGATATAAAAGAATATACCCGCCGGTCGACTGATCGAAATCAGTTCTTGACCAACTCACTCAAGCCGGTAAGGATGTTACTCTTCTTTTGTCAGCTCCGTGATGGGAGTGAGGACGACTTTCCTGAATTCGACCTCGGCACCTTCTGCCTGAATGGCAATCATACCGCTGGTCGCCGTGGAATTGAAGCCGTGGTTAACAAGGTCATCGTTAACCCAAACCTTAACGGTGTCTTTGAGACATTCGATCGTCATTTTGTTCCATTGACCGAGCGGTTTTTCAGATCCATCCGTAAGGTTGATAATCCGGCGCTCCTTACCGTCGGTAGTGCCCCAGTTTTCACGCGGGCCGCGTCGCGATTCCATATCCGGAACTTCGATGTCTTCGACTATACACCAAAAGTCGCCTGCGTTTTCATGCATCATCTGCACCTCAATCGACTTTGGAAACATGCCATAAAGCGCGCGTGGATCGGATGCATGTACAAGCACTCCGCAATTGCCGGGCGCCCCGGGGAAGCGATACTCTACTTCGAGGCGATAGTCACTATAAGTTGAATCGGTGATCAAATGCCCGTTAGGGTTGCCAAGGCTGACGAGCATGTTCTTCCGCACAAGAAACGGAACCTGGAGGCTGGGATCTTCTGCCAATGCGGGTACGTCGATGTGCCATCCGCGCAAGTCATTGCCATTAAATAAATTTATTGAGGCGGGTTCTTCTTTCTTGTTCTGCTGATCACATGCGAAGGCTACGGCTGCTACCCCCAGAATCAGGAAGATTCGTCCTGTTAAGAATGCATTGTTAATTGTGGAAATTGTTCGTCTTAATTGTTTCATAGTTATTGTTCTCACGATAATGTGCACGCTATAAAAATGGTGCTTGACCTGTACCTGAAAAATGGGGTTGATCATCTCGTCGGGCGGGCAATATATTTGACAACTCTATAAGGCATCAAGGGCCCTTTCAATTACAAGGTTATGATTCCATACGGATCATAACCTTTAATCTCTCACCTGAGTATCGCCTCCTCGATCCATGAAGTTTTTGGTAGTTTTATAAAGAATGATCGGTCGATCTTCAGGCTGCCGCCGAAGTTTTTTAATGCCCTGAATTTGTACACGGTCACTTTGTAGGTAACTACCCCGGTGTTGGTGTCTTTACCGAGAAACTGGTTGTCGGTACTTTCACTGCTGGAGATCAGTTCAAGGCCGCGGTCGTACAACTTGTCTGTGTCAAGTTCGGCGAAGTTAGCATCAGAATCATTGATGGCAATGGTATTCGGGTCTTTGCTGTCGCGTTTGATAGAATTGGGAATGCGTTGTTCAACGACTACAAAGTATTGATTGTCGAGGCGAAGGGTGCTTACCCAAAGTCCCTCACGTGCGTCGTCGGGAAGCGGTGCACGAACATTAAGTTTGATGGAATTCGTGGTATAGGTCTCGCCGCCGATTACAAATGTGAAGGGCCCTATCACAACGTCGCCGGTGTCCTTGAAGACTTCCGTAATTTTTAAGGAGCCGCGGCCAACTCTGTTTGACCGCAAAGTATTGGATTCTTCACCGGTTAGCTCGTGTTTCCGTTCAAGAATTGAGAGGTCCTTTTTATCCAGCGTAATGAGCAGATTCACCGATTGGCCGGCCCGTGGCAAAGGGTTTTCCGGTTCGACTTCCGAAAACTGTGCAACCGCCTGGTACTGGATTGTCGCAATGAAAATTAAGACCGCGATCCTAATCATGAGCCGCCGTTTTTTAAGAGCATGACAACAAATATATCATAAACTAACAACTTGACATTCACACAACAGTCCGGCATACAGTTTTAGCCGTTGGTTTTATGCGTAAAACATTCCTGATCTTTACCTGCTTACTTTTTCCGGCTATGGTCTTCGCCCAAATTCCGCGGGATATTCCCCATCAGTCCGACCCCGTCGACTTTTCGAATCCTATGAATATTCTTTTTTATATCGGAATACCCGTGTTGATGGTTGTACTCTATGTGCTGATCCGACGACGACGACGTCGACGCCGGCGCCGGGATCAGGAGCGGGATTCATTATAAAAGAACTGCCGGACGATCGCTACTGCGATGCCCGGCAGAACACAATTGAGCCAACGGTTACACTACCACGAAAAATTCCGCGACTTCGCCTCCTTCTTAATCGCATCAATCAACGCCTTGTCTAACATGGCCGTGTTTTCAGTCTTCGTATTTGCTTTGATGTACTCCTGCCTTTTGACACTGAGTTCCTGAATTTCCTTTTGGATTCTGCTTCGCTCTGCACTCTTTTTCTGCACATAGTGCTTACGTTGCTCAATGGTCATTCCCTTCATCTCCGCAGGTAACTGCTCTTCACTTGTTTCAGTGATCACTTTTTCGTTGTCACGGGCTGCATCAACCAAATCCCAGCTGCTGTTCTTGTAAGCGTATGTCGATTTTGATATCGCACGTTCTACTTTGTTGGCCTGACCGTAAGACGCCGCGTTTTGGTCCTGGGTAGTCTGAAGCTCCTTCTTCGCCTTCCCGTGTGTGCCATAGTAAAGGTAAGTGCGATTCAGTTCATCATTAAGAGCGTCAATCCGTACGTCATACGGTGTGGATATATAAACGGTACGACGGTTTTGTTCGATACTCATGTATGTTCCGCCCGTTATGTCGGCGCCGGTTTTCCAGGCCGTGCGTACGCCCTCTGTATGATCACCGCAGAAGATCGTGTTTACGATTACATCTTTTTCCTGCGCAAGCTCACACGCCACTCTGTAAGGAACTTCACCTTGCGTGAATGGTTCGTTGCCTGCAATAAAAATCATCTTCAGGTCTGCTTTCGATGAAGACCAATCAAGTTGTCGCAGCGAGGTGCGGATAACATACCCGCAATATTCGTTGCCACCATTGGTGGTCAGACCAAAAAGTTTCTCTGAAATGAGATCGAGATCGCTTGTGAGCGGGCTTACCAGCCTGATGTAGCCTTCTGATGATGGCAGCCTGTCGTTTCCATATTCATATAGAGCAATCCTGATGTCCGGTTTAGAACCATCACCGCATTTCGCCTGTGCAAGTTCGTTTACTATACGCCAGAGTTGTGACTTCGCCTGATCGATCAGACCATCCATGCTATTGCTCGTATCAAGAAGCAGCGCAAGCATAATGCTTTGACCTTTCGGGTCGGGATCGGCGCCTTCGGGGTTCGTGTTCGCATTCGCTGCTCCGGCAGATAAGGCCAGAAATGTTCCAAATGCATACCTGAGAATGTGTTTACCAATTAAAGCTTTCATAATTCGGTTCCGTTTCTTGGTAAACTTCACGTCAAAAAACCGAATAAGATATGACGACTTAGTGAAGGCGCCGCCACACCGGGTGAAAGGGCCATATCACTCCGCCAACCTGCCATTTTGAGCTGTTTCAGTATCAAACCGTCAAAAAATTAAGTATTAACTTGGGGTTTTAGTGACTTATGATCCGACTTGCCGCAGCTGCGTTTATTGTATTACTAACCTTTCCCGCATTTTCCCAGAAATCGAAAAAGAGTGCGAGCTATGAAGTTTTGAAGCGTGAGTCAACGGCTAACGAAATGAACACGCTGCTGGAAGAGGCAACTGTTCTGCGGGAGTCGTCGCCTTCGGAGGCACTCGAACGCGTTAAAGAAGCGCTTGCCATCAGCCTGATCCGGCAGGACGTAATCGCCGAAAGTCGCTGCTATACATTGATGGGAGAAATCAACCTGGGTATTTCTGAGTGGCAGCTTGCGAGAGATAACTTTTCACAAGCCTATGCCAGGCTAAATACGCTGAAGGTTGTTGTAGCGGAACCACTGATCGCTGCCTTGTCCGGATTGGCGAAGGCGAACCTGGAACTCGGAAATTATTCATCAGCACTTGAAAATCTGCAAGCGCTTCGTGCAATGAACCCGGAAACTGAAACGCTGGTAAAGGCCGCGATTGATGAATCGGAGGTGTACTATAGACAGGAACGTTACGATGATGCATTGGAAGTACTTGCATCCGTCGAGCGGAGAAAAACCGGAGTCTCTCCGTTACAACAGGCGCGGATTGACAACCAGCGTGCCCGTATCTATGCGCGGACAAAACAGGTTGAAGAGTCGGTTCGCAATTTGCAGCTTGGACAGAATACCCTGCGATCGAATACAGGAATCGCACCGCGGGCGCAGGAGAAAGAAATGCGCAGCGCAAAAGATGATATCGCCCAGGTGCTTGATGAGCAAAAGCGTTACGATGAAAAGATTGATTTACTTAATTCATCAATCGATTATAATACCGATGTGAAGAACTTTGGGGAGGTAGCGCGCGATAAGGTTGAACTGGGAAGCACACTTATTGCAAAAGGAAACACAAGCGAGGCACTCAGGGAACTGAGAGATGCAGCATTAATCGCCGACACGATTTCAGATCCGAAGAAACAGGCGGAAGCGTTCCTTTCATTGGCCGAGCTTCACCGGAATTACGGAAATACTTCGGATGCACTCGCCACCTATCGGAAATATAGCGAAGCCGTTGCACGAAATGAGGCCGAAACTGAAAAACGCATTCAGCAAAGAGCCGGGATTATAAAAACGCAACGCGACATTGGTGAGATTTCGTCATACATCGCGATAAGCAAACAGGAGGAACAACTTGCACAGGCAATGGTATTTCGCCAGAAGCTGATCATCTATGGATTGATTCTGATCATCGTGATTATCGCCGTGACGTCTTTTTTTATCTACAAAAGTGCGCGTGCCAGCAGGACGGCGAATCAGCTTCTTGCGCTTAAGTCACTGCGAAGTCAGATGAATCCGCATTTTATTTTTAATGCTCTTAATTCGGTTAACCATTTTGTTGCGCAGCAGGATGAACGCGCCGCAAATAAGTTCCTTACTGAGTTCTCACGGCTGATGCGTCTCGTACTGGAAAACAGTCAGCTTGACTTTATTCCCCTGAGTAAAGAAAAGGAGATTATCTCGCTTTATCTCAAGCTGGAGCATTATCGATTCCGCGATAAGTTTGATTATGAAATTGCCGTTGATGATGAAATCAATAGCGATACCGTTGAGATTCCGCCGATGCTGGTTCAACCTTATATTGAGAATGCCGTATGGCACGGACTGCGTTACCGGGAATCAAAAGGTTTTCTTTCGGTGAAAATTGAGCAGCAGGCGGATTCGATCGTCATTACCGTGTCCGATAACGGTATCGGTCGGCGGCGCTCTGCGGAATTGAAGACGGAAAATCAGCAAAAACATCAGTCAACCGGGCTCAGGAATATTCGTGAACGGCTGGAAATTATCAACTCCGTGTACCGAAGCCGTTGCAGGGTTGAGATCCACGATATACCCGAAGATGGTGGCACTGTTGTCACGCTTTATGTCCCCGTAGTTCAAACAAGCAAAGTATATGCTTAAAGCTGTAATTGTTGATGATGAAAAAGACAGCCGCGAAATTCTGGCTGGTTATCTTACACGGTATTGTCCCGATGTGACGGTATGCGGTTTTGGTGAGTCTGTAAGTACCGGGCTTGCTGCTATCCGCGAACACAATCCCGATGTTGTGTTTCTTGACATCGAAATGCCTTACGGTAATGGTTTCGACCTTCTCCAAAAGGCCGATCCGGTTACCTTCGAGACGGTTTTTGTCACTGCGTTCGACTCGTATGGTATCCAGGCATTGAACCAGAGCGCGGCCTATTATCTGCTTAAGCCAATAGATATCGATGAACTCGTTAAAGCGGTCGAAAGAATTCGCCAGGAACGTCAACGGGAAGACTATCTGCGTCACGCTTCGGTATTGCTCGAAAATATGAAATCCAACGGCGCTACCGGGAACCAGAAAATCATGCTGCCAACAATGGAGGGATTTGAAGTTGTTCCGGTTAGCACAATTATGTACTGTGAAGCAGTGGACAACTTCACACGCTTTCATTTCGATGACCGCAGGGAACTGCTTATATGTCGTACACTTAAGTTTGTGGAGGATGTTTTGAAAGCGCATTCGTTCTTTCGCATTCACCGTTCCTGGTTGATTAATCCTGAATTCGTGATACGTTACTCAAAAGGTAAAGGCGGTACCGTTACCATGAAAAACAACCGCGAACTTGACGTTGCTCCGAACCGAAAGGCGGAATTTCTGGATTTCTTCGGCAGAATGTAGCAGCCCAACTTTGAGTGTGAATTTCCTGCAGATAAAAGACGTTTCACCCGGATGCCAAAGTGTTCTGTTGACATGATGGAGGTCTTTCTTTGCGTCGTTTTTAGCAGTATCTTTATATTCCCTCTCCTGATTTAAAATTGTATATGTTGTCATGATGATTAGGGTTTGTGTTTCGCTGTTCCTGATTGGGGTTGCCGGTATTGCGTATGGACAAGGTGATATGTTCTCGGCCGCGTTTGAAGAATTTTCAAAATCACGAATATGGGCGCATGAAGAAATTCCCGTTGACTGGAAGATGGACGCTGTGCTACAGGCGGATTTTAACGAAGGCTTAAACAATCTGCTCGAAGATAAGCTTGATATCGCCGAGGGCGCCTTTTCAGAGGTAATAACGAAGGCTCCTGACTTTTGGCAGGCTTACTACTTCCGCGCAGCGGCCCGAAAAAAACAACATAAACTATGGGAGGCGAAAGAAGATATCGGGAAAGTACTCGATCTCAATCCGAAAAGTTACGAGGCGAATGTCGAGCTGGCAAAGATACTTCATTTGGGAGGTTATCATAGCGACAGTGAGCGCGCTATTAATAAGGCAATCCGGTTGGACAAGACCAGGCCGGTCGCGCACTATGTTCGGGGGGATATTAATCTTAACCAGAATCAGATTCGGGTTGCTACAAATAGTTACCGGGAGTGTATCGCAGCAGACAGTCTCTTTCACGATGCGCGTCTAATGCTATCGTTGCTGGATCTTGTTGCAAAGAAAAATCCCGAAGCCGCACTCAAGCACATTGACCGCGTCCTCAACTATGATTCCCTGCAAAAAACGGCATTGCTCTTTCGCGCTATCCTCGCTCACGACCGAGATCGGCGTCAATGTATCAAAGACCTCACGTCCCTGCTTGCGGTAAGCCCGGATCATCTTATCGCCTTATTATTGCGTGGTACTTACCTGACGAACGAGGGCGAGTTCAACCAGGCCTTCTCGGATTTCCACAAAGTGGTTAAACAAACAGAACTCAGCGACAACGCATTTCAGGGGCAACAATCATGGAGCGACAAAAAGATTGATCTCCAGAATGCAGGTGCCTATACCGTTAGGCGTGTTTATGGACTTGAAGAAGAGGACGGGCTGAAATTAAAACAGGCCTATTGTCATATCCTTATAGAAGAGTTTGATAAAGCAATCGCGACAATCGGGAGCACATCGGATCCGAAGAGTGAACCACTGGCCATGTACCTGATGGCAGTCGCCTATGAACACAAGGGAAATCATGGAGACGCGTTGACTTACTACAATAAGGCGCTCGCATTGGATAACGACATCGCTGATGCGCATAAAAAACGCGGCATCTACGCACAGGAACTGAAAGATTGGAAGCAATCAATTATTGATTTAACCGATGTACTCAGACTCAATCCCGAGTCATACGTCATCTATCGTATACGCGGCGTCTCTTATTATAATGTTGATGATTTTCAAAAAGCAATTGAGGATTATGATAATTACCTGAAACACGATAGTTCCAACCGGGAAATCATTGGCTTTAGGGCAATGGCATATTTGAAAAGTAATCAACGGCTGAAGGCATATTCCGATTTTTCGTTATCGCATAATCGTGAGATGATCGACTTTCCGGAAGCATCCCGCCTGATTGATTCGGTCTTTGTCACCGGCGATACAACAACAGCAATGGCTTACACTGATCAAATTGCGCAGTATACACCCTCGTTCACGGAGGGTTGGGTGAAAAAGTTTAAAATTCACCTCGAACGTGGCGAGTGGACACCCATAGAGCGGGACATAAGAATCGCACTCGTAAATAGTCGCCAGGACGCGGAAAAATCCAATCGCTCCTTTTTGCTTACAGTCTCCGGAATGGTTCATGTCAGGAAACGTCGCGAGGACGACGCGCTGAAAGCTTTTGACGAGGCGATCAAGGTCGACAAGACTAACGCCATGGCCTACCTTGAACGTGGCAAGACGTTGATGAAGATGGGGAAAACATCCAAAGCGGAAAGCGATTTCCGGACCGCGCATTCTTTAGGGAGTGAACAGGCAAAACAACTGCTGGCCAATCTGACAAAATAGAAAAGAACTCCTGTCTTGAAAATCAGTCGGAAAGTATGTTCCTTATGGTGGCGACCATCTGCGTGATCTCATATCATCCGGGCGCAGGATTGCCATTACCCTATTGTAGCTTCGTTGCTCCGCGTTCTTTATATTCATGCCTGGTACTGGCCACGAAGAAACGGAATCGACGGCTGGACAGGCGAACCGAAGCGAAAGCATTACGGAATCAGAACCCGGGCTGATATATTTCACGATTGAAATGGTCCGGCTTCGTCCGCTTAACTCATTAGGCCGGTTTGGTTGCCACGCCTGCAACGACTCCGATATACGTTGGCATTCCATTTTCGGTTAAGAGATTACAGGTCGGCCTATGAAGGAACTGCTAAAGAAAACTATTGATTATATCCGCCGTTTCTTTCGTGACGTCCTCCACTACCGCACTGATGATCTGCCATACTACCTCAGCATCCTCTTTGCCCTGATAATTTTTGTTGCTGCAATAAACGGGTTTGTCGACCTGACGGAAGAGCTGGCTGAAAATAACCTTGAGGAATTTGACCGCGTTGTAACAAAAGAAGTCATCGCCTGGCGCAACGATGGACTGACGCAGGTGTTGATTTTTATTACAGAGGTGGGCGATACGACCGGTTACGTTGTGGTGATTGCATTACTTATAGCCTTCTTTCTGATTCGACGGCACAATTGGAAATATATGCTGCAAATCACTGCAGTTTTGTTACTTGCTACGTTGTCAAACATGGCGCTGAAGGAATTTATTAACCGCACACGTCCAACGGCGGAACATCTCGTAACGGTATCCACACTCAGTTATCCAAGCGGACACGCGATGAGTGCAATGGCCTTTTATGGATTTCTTATATTTCTGGCGATGCGGTACAAAATAAACCGCATTCTCAGAATTTGCTTGATCAGTCTGCTCGCGATCCTTATTTTCCTGATCGGTATCAGCCGGATTTATCTCGGTGTGCACTTTCCTTCCGACGTGCTCGCCGGGTTTATGGGTGGATTGATTTGGGTAGCATTTTGTGCGATTGTTTTTGATATCATCGATCTCATGAGGAAACGAAAAACCCGGATAGGCCAGCAGGCAAGCCACAACGGGACCGATGTACGTCGACAGTAATAAATGAAGAAACGAAAAAACAAGTCATGAAGAAAATAAAGAGTTATGCGGCACAAGGTTCAGATACGCCTCTCGCGCCTTTTCAGATTACGCGCAGGACGCCAGGTCCGTCTGATGTCCGTTTTGAGATACTGTATTGTGGCGTCTGCCATTCCGATATCCATCAGGTGAGGAACGAATGGGGTGGGTCAATTTACCCGATGGTACCTGGTCATGAAATCGTTGGCCGTGTGAAATCCGTGGGTGAGAACGTTTCCAAATTTAAAGTGGGAGATCTCGCGGCAGTCGGATGTCTTGTGGATTCCTGCCGTACATGCGACAATTGCAGACATGGCATGGAGCAGTACTGCCGCAACGGATCAGTCGGGACTTACAACAGCTATGAGCGCGATGGTGTAACGCCGACCTATGGCGGTTACTCCAAAGAAATTGTGGTGCACGAAGACTTTGTGTTGAAAGTTCCGGGTAATCTTCCGCTCGAAGGTGTTGCGCCGCTCTTATGCGCAGGCATAACAACGTGGTCGCCTTTGCGCCACTGGAACATCGGGCGGAACCATCGCGTTGGTGTCTCCGGACTCGGTGGTCTTGGGCATATGGCAGTGAAATTTGCGGCGGCATTCGGTGCCGAAGTAACAATGCTCAGCACGTCTCCAAAAAAAGAAGCTGACGCAAGACGGCTTGGCGCGCACAAGTTCCTGCTGACAACCGATAACCAGGTTCTGAAACAACATCGCGGCTATTTTGACTTTATCATTGACACGGTGTCAGCCCCGCACGATTACAATGCGTTGCTGAAACTGCTCGCGACCAACGGTACCCTTATTTGCATTGGAGCGCCTCCAAACCCCGTTGAGATCGGCGTTTTCAACTTGTTAGGTCAACGCAAGAGTATCGGAGGTTCTATGATCGGCGGTTTGCCGGAAACGCAGGAGATGCTCGACTTCTGCGGTACCAATGAAATTGTTTCCGACGTTGAGGTAATTGACATGGCTTACATCAACGAGGCGTATGAACGCATGCTCGCGGGTGATGTACGTTACCGCTTCGTCATCGACATGGCGACATTGTAATACGTCATTCAAAAGAGATCAGCTGCTCGACGCGAACCATAACAGGACCAATTAATCCCGCTGGCAGTAATGGCGCTTCTGCAAAAGGATTCATCCAGGCGTTCGGAAGTCGTTTTACGTTTGAACTCATCCGCCGATATTCAGCGGGAACTTTTGCATCCCCCACGAGTCCGTTGTTAATGGTGTTCACCACTTCAATAATCACCGTATTGGATCCCGGACGCGCTGCTTTTGTGATGTCAATCCGGAACGGCGTGTGCCACACGGCGCCCATATTCACACCGTTGACAAAAACTTCCGCAATCTCCTTTACGTCGCCGAGCTCAAGAATGATGCGCTGGTTTTTCTGAAATGAGTTTTGACTAAGTGCAAAAGTGTGCTCATACGTGGCAAGCCCTGAATAATGGCGAATGCGTTCATCGCCTGATTCGTTTAACGGGATCAGTGTACGCATCGTATCGACAGGTGGTGCATTTTTCGTTTTATCGAAGCGCACAATCCATGGGCCTCTTAATTCTATAGTATTAGCCGCTGAAGTTGTTACGGTATGTTTGCTGCCGTCGCGCGACCATGACCAAATACCTTCACCTGATATGAGCGCGCCTCCGTCAATATATCTCCATGTGAGGTTTCGATTGAGTCCGTCGTAAATGGGTTTGTCATTTAACATTACGCTCTCAATTGCAGCTGAGGTTCCTTTTCTGAATACGATAAATGTCGATTCATAAGGCTCGAAAAACAGGGGTATCGAAATACCTTCTGCTGTTTTTGTGTAAAAGGGAATATCTGTGGCGGCGCCCGTCGATGGATTCCATTGTTGTGGTATCATTCCTTTCACACGAAACGTCACAACCTGACGGGTGGGAGCGTTTTGTTTGTTTCTAACGAAATAGATTTCTTCACTGTTAGTGCGACGGTGAATCCAGTCCACGTTTGCCTGATCTTCATCCTTCATGCCTACATCCGGACCAATGCCCATTTCATTCAATACGTCGCGTACGGTCTTGCCCCAAACCACCTTGCCTTTGCCATGCGCGTTTTCTGATTTCGTTGTCAGATCAGTGCCCCAAATCCTGTCAGCAATTTCTTTCACCCGAGCATCACTGGCTGCGCGATTTGAAAGCCCCGTCGCAAACTCCGGTTTTCCTCCGACGACCACAGCTCCCTTTTGAATCATGCTTTCAAGTTTTTGAAGTACCTCCGGATTCATTGACGTGTTATCCGACGGAAGAACGAGAACAGCA
>Ga0079224_100004638_pt1 | contig 17866 bp, 15 predicted proteins | sample Stecom2015_FD_80414 | JGI IMG/M metagenome (GOLD analysis project Ga0079224, IMG submission 80414) | Agricultural soil microbial communities from Utah to study Nitrogen management - Steer compost 2015 | ecosystem: Environmental > Terrestrial > Soil > Agricultural land | place: USA: Utah...
AGCACCTCGCCGCCCAGCTCGACGGACGCGTCGTCCCGCACGAGGGCCGCGTCGGCGGCGGGGGAGGGGCCGGAGTGCCGCTGCCCGGCTGGGCGATCGCGCTCGAGGTGGAGCTCGCCGCCCCGCTGCGCCGCGGCACGCCCGCCGTGATCGGCACCGTCCGGGGGGACGCCTGTCTGCTCGACCTGCGCTGCGTGCCCGTCGAGAGTGAGGACGCCCTCGTCGCCGCAGTCACTGCGGCTCGCGCCGAGGTCACCGCACGCACCGGCACGGCCGACGGTGCCGACGGGGGAGCCGCCCGCTGATGCAGGTGATCGCGACCGCCGGGCACGTCGACCACGGCAAGTCCACGCTCGTGCGCGCCCTGACCGGCATCGAACCGGACCGCCTCGCCGAGGAGACCCGCCGCGGCCTCACCATCGAGCTCGGCTTCGCCTGGACCACGCTGCCTTCCGGCCAGGAAGTCTCGTTCGTGGACGTGCCCGGGCATGAACGGTTCCTCGGCACCATGCTCGCAGGCCTCGGTCCCGCACCGATCGTATGCTTCGTGGTCGCCGCCGACGAGGGCTGGCGCGCCCAGTCCTCCGACCACCGCGACGCCCTCGCCGCACTCGGCATCGACCAGGGTCTGCTCGTCATCACCCGCACCGACCTCGCCCCCGACCGGGTCGACGCGGTGATCGCCGAGGCCCGCGCTGAGCTCGCCGGCACCGGTCTCGCAGAGGCCCCCGCCGTGGCCGTCTCCGCAGTGACCGGGGAGGGGATGGACGCGCTGCGGGCCCGGCTCGACGAGGTGGTCGCCGCGGCCCCCGCCCCGGACCCGGACGCCCGGATCCGGCTGTGGGTGGACCGGGCCTTCACCATCGGCGGCGCGGGCACCGTCGTCACCGGCACCCTCGCCGCCGGGACCCTCCACCGCGGCGACCGCCTCTCCGTCCACAGCAGCCACGACGAGAAGAGCGCACGAGGCGAAGCGGGATCGGGGGAGGCCGACGGCGTGGAGGTGCAGGTTCGCGGCCTGCAGAGCCATGGCGAAACGCTCGACGCGCTCGGTCCCGTCCGACGCGCGGCCGTGAACCTCCGCGGCATCGACGCAGATCGGCTCGGCCGCGGGGACGTGCTGCTCACCCCCGGCGCCTGGCATCTCACCACGACGATCGACGTGCGCCGCATGAGCGGGCAGGGCTTCGCCGACGGGCCGGGCGGGGTCCTCGTCCATCTGGGGACTGCCGCGGTTCCCGCCCACGTGCGTCCCTTCGGACAGGACCACGCTCGCCTTGCCCTCGCCCGTCCGCTCCCGCTCGCCGTGGGGGACGCGATGGTGCTGCGCGGCGGCGGCGCCCGCGCCGTGCAGGGCGGAGTCGAGGTGCTCGACGTGGACCCGCCCGCCCTGACCCGTCGCGGGGACGGCACCCGCCGCGCCAGGGTGCTCGCCGCGATGCCGCGCGGCGGTGATCTGGCCGGAGAGGTCACGCGCCGCGGCGCGCTCGCGGAGGAGATCGCGCACCGCTACGGACTCACCGTGCCTGCGGTGCTGCCTGAGGGGGTCGAGCGGCACGGGCAGCACCTCGTCGCCGCTTATGCGATGCAGAACTGGGCCGAGCGCCTCACCGTGCTGGTCCGCTCCGCCCGCGAGACGGACCCGCTCTCCGCCGGCGTCCCGGACAAGGCCGCGGCCGATGCCCTCGCCCTGCCTGCCCCCGCTCTGCTCGACGCGGTCGTGCAGGCGGCAGGGCTGCTCCGCGCCGGCGGGAGGATCCGGGAAGAGGCCGCAACACAGGGACTCGGCGCGGCAGAAGCTGGCGTCGCCGCGCTCGAGCAACGGCTCGCGGGAGCGCACTTCCACGCCCCGGAGGCGGAGGACCTCGCCGCGCTGGGGCTCGGTGCGCGGGAGCTCGCCGCCGCCGCCGCGCAGGGGCGACTGCTGCGACTGGAGGGGGAGGTGGTGCTGCTGCCCTCCGCGCCGGCCCTCGCCATGCGGGAGCTGGCCCAGCTCGAGCAGCCCTTCACCACGAGCCAGGCCCGGCAGGCGCTCGGCACCACGCGGCGTATCGCGATCCCGCTGCTCGAGCACCTCGATGCTCGCGGCTGGACGCGCCGGGTCGATGCTGGGCACCGCGAGGTGGTGCGCTGAGCACGGAGGGGGCGGGGAGCTAGCGCCCGATTCCCCACGTGGCCTTCGCGTGCAGATACTGCTGGTGCGCACGGACCACGGTGTTCCCGGCGCGCAGATACCAGGGGTGCGCAGCAGTGCCCTGGACGGTCTGGGTCTTGCGCAGCGAAGGGATCTCGACGAGGGAGCCGTCCCGCAGCCACAGCAGGACCGCCCCTCCGGGCTCGTGCATCGCAGGGACGATCACCTGATGGACCCGCTCCCAGGGCACCGCGCCGCGCTCACCCAGCATCGTCGACCAGGACACGCCGTGCTCATCGACGCGGGCACAGGCCCGGCGCGCGAGCAGGAACAGCCCGGTGCCCGCCACGATGATCACCAGCCCCACCAGCACCGTGATGACCGCGGCGAGCGGACCGTCCTGCACGAGCATCCCCACGGCGCTCAGCACCGTCATGACCCCGATGAAAACGCCCACGGCGCCCAGCCACATCAGGCCGGAACTCGATCCCGCCCTGACAGTGGTGGGCGCCATGGTGCTCATTTCTGTGCTGCTTCTGGTTGAGCTCCTACCGGCTCATACCTCGCCAGTACGTCGCTCAGCCCTTGTTCCGCGGCTGCTTGACGGGCGGTTCGCCCAGCTCCACGTCACGGGTCGAGATCTCCTCGCCCTCACCGGTGACCAGCTCGAGCTTCTCGATACGTCCCAGCGCGGTGAGGTCGGCGGAGGCGGCCTCGAGGTGCGCGAGCGCGGCCTCGGGGGCCACGACGGTCACCGCGAGGATCGGGGTCTTCTGGGAGACCTTCGCATCGGACTTGATGCGGCGCACCACGATCGCGGCCTGCGCCACGGAGTCCACGAGTGCCGCATCCTGGCCCTGGGCCGCCTCGCGCAGCGGCGCGGAGACCGGCCAGGCCTGGGTGTGCACGGAGCCGTCGCGCCACCACGACCACACCTCCTCGGTCGCGAACACGACCACGGGCGCGAACAGGCGCAGCAGCACCTCGAGCGCGATCGCGAGCGCGGCGCGGGCGGAGGCGGCTCCGGCCTCGCCAGCCGGGGAGTTGCCGTGCGCACGCTCCTTCACGAGCTCGATGTAGTCATCGCAGAACGCCCAGAAGAAGGGCTCGGTGACCTCGAGGGCGCGGGCGTAGTCCATGTCCTCGAAGGCGGTAGTGGCCTGGTCGATCACGTCCGCGAGCTGGGCGAGCAGCGCCCGGTCCAGCGGGTCGGTGACCACGGCCGGGTCCGCGGCGAGGCGGCCGGCGGGATCCGCGGGCGCCTCCCCGAAGCCGAGCGCGAACTTCGAGGCGTTGAGGATCTTGATCGCGAGGCGTCGGCCGATCTTCATCTGGCCCTCGTCGAAGGCGGTGTCCACGCCTTGACGGGCACGGCCCGCCCAGTAGCGCACGCCGTCCGAGCCGTGCTGCTGCAGCAGCCCGATCGGGGTGACGACATTGCCCTTGGACTTCGACATCTTCTTGCGGTCCGGGTCCAGGATCCAGCCGTTGATCGAGGCGTGCTTCCACGGCAGCGCGTCCTGCTGCAGGTGGGAGCGCACGATCGTGGAGAACAGCCAGGTGCGGATGATGTCGTGGCCCTGCGGGCGCAGGTCCATCGGGTAGACCTTCTCGAACAGCTCCGGGTCCGAGTTCCAGCCGCCCGCGAGCTGCGGGGACAGGGAGGAGGTGGCCCAGGTGTCGAGGATGTCGGGGTCGGCGACGAAGCCGCCGGCCTGGCCCCGCTGCTCCTCGGTGAAGCCCTTCGGCACATCGATCGTCGGGTCGATCGGGAGATCGGCGACGTCCGGGGTGATCACGGTGTCGTAGTCGGTCTCGCCGTCCGCGCCCACCGCGTACCAGACGGGGAAGGGCACGCCGTAGAAGCGCTGGCGGGAGATCAGCCAGTCACCGGACAGGCCCTCCACCCAGTTGCGGTAGCGGGACTCCATATAGGCGGGGTGCCAGGTCAGCTCGCTGCCGCGCGCGATGAGCGCGTCCCGCAGACCGCCCTCGGAGGAGTCGCGGCCGCCGTTGGTGAGGTACCACTGGCGGGAGGTGACGTACTCCAGCGGCTTGTCGCCGTTCTCGTAGAACTTCACCGGGTGGGTGATCTTCTTCGGCTCGCCGTCGAGGTCGCCGGACTCGGTGACCATCTCGACCACGCGCTTCTGCGCGCTGAACACGGTCAGGCCCGCGAGCTCGGCGTAGGCGGCCTGCCCCTCGGGAGAGGTGATCCACGGCGCCTCGGGCAGGAAGCGGCCGTCGCGCCCCACCACGGAGCGGGTGGGCAGCTCGAGCTCGCGCCACCAGATCACGTCGGTGGAGTCACCGAAGGTGCAGATCATCGCGATGCCCGCGCCCTTGTCCGCCTGGGCGAGCGGGTGCGCCTTCACCGGCACCTCGACCCCGAACAGCGGGGAGGTGACGGTGGTGCCGAACAGGTCCTGGTAGCGCTCATCCTCGGGGTGGGCGACCAGCGCCACGCAGGCCGGGAGCAGCTCGGGGCGGGTGGTCTCGATGATCACCGGGGACCCGTCGGGGCGGGTGAAGCGGATGCGGTGGTAGGCGGCGTCCCGCTCGCGGTCCTCCTGCTCCGCCTGCGCGACCGCGGTGCGATAGGTGACATCCCACATGGTGGGGGCCTCGGACTGGTACGCCTGACCGGCCTCGAGGTTCTCGAGGAAGGCGCGCTGCGAGGTGGCGCGGGAGTGCGCGTTGATCGTCTGGTAGCTGTGGTTCCAGTCCACCGACAGGCCGAGGGTGCGGAAGACCTCCTCGAAGGACTTCTCATCCAGGGTGGTCAGCTGCTCGCACAGCTCGATGAAGTTCCGGCGGGAGACGGGGATCTGGTTCGCGGCCTTCGAGGACTTGTTCGAGCCGCCCTCGATCGGGGGCGTGAAGTCCGGGTCGTAGGGCAGCGACGGATCGCAGCGCACCCCGTAGTAGTTCTGGGCGCGGCGCTCCGTGGGCAGGCCGTTGTCGTCCCAGCCCAGCGGGTAGAAGCAGTTCTTGCCGCGCATGCGCTGGTAGCGGACGATCATGTCCGCCTGCGAGTAGCCGAAGACGTGGCCGATGTGCAACGAGCCCGACGCCGTGGGTGGCGGGGTGTCCACGCTGAACACCTGGTCACGGGTGGTGTTCTCGTCGAAGGCGTACAGCTGCTGCGCGCTCCATACGCCGTCCCACTTCTCCTCGAGGCCCTCGAGGGAGGGGCGATCGGGGATCGAGGTCTGGGCGTCAGGGCGCGATGCGGTGTCGGTCATGGGGTCATTGTTCCAGGTCTGCGCCGCCGTGCAACGCAGGCGTCAGCAGTGTGAGCGCCCTCGCGTCCAGACACCCCCGCGCGGGGGCGGTGCAGGCCGCGCGCGTAGCCTGGCGCGCATGCCTCTGACGCGACTCGCCCTGGTCTCCGACGTGCACGGCAACCTCACCGCCTACGAGGCGGTGCTCGCCGACATCGCCGCGCGCGGCATCACCCGGGTGCTGAACCTCGGTGATGTGGTGGGCAAGGGACCACGCGGCAGCGCCTGCACGGCGCTCACTCAGCAGCGCTGCGAGGTGACCGTTCGCGGGAACTGGGAGGTGGTCATCGCGAAGGACGCCCCGCCGGTGCATGCGGCGCAGGCCTGGTGGCGCAGCGAGCTGAGCGCGGCGCAGCCGGAGTGGCTCTTCGCCCTGCCTGGCAGCCATGACCTGCACCTGTCCGGCAGGCGGATCCGGATCATGCACGCCTCCCCGGTCGATGAGTTCACCCGCGTGCACGCCGACCTCGATGCGGAGCAGTTCGCGGGCATGTTCGCGCCGACTCCGTTCACCGGGGATCGGGGCCCGGCCGACGTGGTCGCCTATGGCGACATCCACGATCCCTTCCTGCGCTCGGGCACCGAGGGGACGCTCGTGAACGTGGGCAGCGTGGGCAATCAGCTGGATGACCCGGTCCCGTCCTACGTCATCCTCGAGGGCGATCCGGACGGGGACCGCACCGCGCCGTTCGGGATCCAGTTCATGCGCGTGCCCTATGACGTCGAGGCGGAGATCGCTGCGGCCCGCGCGGCGGGGATGCCGGAGGTCGAGGCGTACGAGATCGAGCTGCGGACCGGGGTGTACCGGGGCGTGCATGCCGAGCGCGGGCTCGTCACCAGCCGAGCCGTCACCACCTGAGCTGCGCGCGCCGGTCGATGGCGGCGCAGTGGCCCGTCGCCCCCTCGGCCGATGGGGGAGCGCCTCACGGCACGCGCGAGGTCCACTCCTGGGTCCCGAACTTCGTCTCCACCAGCTCGCGGGCGGCGGCGAGCTCGGCCTCGGTGTAGGTCGACTCGACCGTGTCGTAGCGGGAGCGGAAGCACTCCAGGAACCCGTTGATGATCTGCTCGCGCGGCAGGCCCGTCTGCGAGCGCATCGGATCCACGCGCTTGTTCGCGGAGCGGGTGCCCTTGTCGGAGAGCTTCTCCCGGCCGATCCGCAGCACCTCGCCCATCTTGTCCGCGTCGATGTCGTAGCTCATCGTCACGTGGTGCAGCAGGACACCCCCGGCGAAGCGGCGCTGGGCGGCGCCGCCGATCTTCCCCTGCTCGGAGGCGATGTCGTTCAGCGGCACGTAGTGGGCCTTCACCCCGATCTCCGCGAGCGCCCCCATCACCCAGTCGTCGAGATAGGCGTAGGCCTGCTCGAAGCTGAGCCCCTCCACGAGAGAGGTGGGCACCACGAGGGAGTAGGTGATGCAGTTGCCCTGCTCCATGAACATCGCGCCGCCCCCGGTGATGCGCCGGACCACGCCGATCCCGTGCTTGGCGGCGCCGTCGGCGTCGATCTCGTTCCGCAGCGACTGGTAGGAGCCGATCACCACGAGCGGGGAGTCCCAGTCCCAGATCCGGAAGTGGGGGCCGCGGCGGCCCGCGAGAACCTCCTTCGGCAGCACCTCGTCCAGCGCCACGTGCATCACGGGCGGCAGGACAACGGGCGGGATCACCTCGAAGGTGAGGTCATCCCAGCTGGAGGCGTGACCGAGCGCGCGGCGCACCGCGATCGCGACCGCCTCCACGTCGAAGCCGATCATCTGCACCGGCTCCGGCCGTGCCTCGAGCCGGGCGGTGAGCGCTGCGCCGAGCTCGGCGGTGCTCGCCTCCGTGGGCATGCCCACGAGCGCGGCGTTCAGATCCTCGAGCGCCTCATCCGGTTCGAGGAAGAAGTCCCCGAAGACGTGGGCGGTGGCGATCCGGCCCTCCCACGCGGTCAGCTCGACGGCGACCAGCTTGCCGCCGCGGACCTTGTACTCGCCGTGCATCACCGTGCTGTCGCTGCGCTCGTCCATGCACTCATTCTCCCGCATCTCACCGGACGGCGCGGCCCCGTGAGGCCTGCCGCGTCAGCGGATGGTGAGCGAGCGCAGCGCCTTGTGGACCTCCCACACGAAGTCCGCAGTGGACTGGTTCTTGCGCGGCGCGATCGCGTAGGTCTCCTCCGGGTGAGAGGGCGACTCCTCCCGCGTCACCTTCGGGATGAGCGAGTGCCACTCGCGCTCCCCACCCACCCAGATGCGGTAGGTGGTCTCGCGGTCCTCGCCGCGGTGCAGCAGGCGAAGGCCCATAATCGTGGAGGTCAGCGCAGGCTGGCGGCGAGAGGGGGCGAGGTCGAAGCCGCGGTCGCGCAGCAGCATCGGGTTCAGGATCGCCCACAGCACCAGACGCGCTTCCTCGACGTCCGGGCTCGCGGCGGTGCCGATGAGCTCCGGCGCAGCGGGCAGCGCCCCTTCCTCGGTGCGCCAGGCGGTGCGGCGAGCAAGACCCTCCAGACGCTCCTGCGCCGCGGCCTGCTCCTCCTCGCTCGTGAGCAGCCCGATCCCCAGCGGGACCGGCTCCGTGCCGCGGCGCTGGAAGCGGACGGGGCTGCCGTGCTCGACCTCCCCGAACTCGAGCCCGGTCTTCTGCAGGCTCACCCCGGACTGCAGGTGCGCGGCGGTCTGGCCGCGCCGGGTGGAGAAGTGTGCGCTCGTGCCCAGAAGGGTGCGGGAAGCGGACTGGAGCACGTCGAGGTGGGCACGGAACTCGCGGGCGGTCCGCGCCTTGGTGAGGAGCCGACGGGCATCGACGGGGAACTGCGCGATGGGCCTGCCGGCGTGCTCGCCGATCTCGCCGATCGTGTCCCACAGCGCGGCGTGGCCCGGATCGGCCTTGACCATGCGGGCCCGCAGCCGGGACCAGCTCGTGGTCACGACGCCCGGCGGCACCTCGCCCTCCAGGGCGCGATGATCGGCGGTGCGGGAGATCGCGACGAGCAGATGGTGCGAGGAGCTGCCCAGCGCGTCGCGCAGCTTCTGCAGACGGGCCGGCTGGAAAGCACCGTCTGTGCTCAGCGCGATGCCGAGCCGGGCACCGTCCTCGACGGCGCCAACTGCCGGGAGCATCTCGGCGATCAGATCAGGGGAGGCGGCGCGCAGGCGCGGCGCGGCGATGATGTTGCCGGTGGTCGCTTCGGTCTTCGCGATGGTGCGCAGGAACGCGCTGCGGCTGCGCGGGGCCATGAGCGCGAACTCGAGCATGTGGCGGAGCATCACCTCGGCGCGGGTGTGGCCGTCCTGCCAGTCCTCGATGCCGGGGGAGAGCACGGACCGATCCACCGCATAGGTGAGCATCTGGCCGACACTGGCGTAGGAACGCGCCATGGTCCTCCTCCTGGGTCGATGCGGGGGCCCGGAACGCGCCGGGCGACCCCACCAGTGTGCCGCAGAGGACTGACACGATGCCGGGACCAGGACTCGCACGGTCACAGCGCGTCAGCAGCAGGGCGCTCGCTCAGAGCCCGCCGTGCGCGGAGATCTGCCGCACCAGGTCCTCGATCGCGGGCTCGGTGAGGGAGAGGTCGCTGACCTCTGCCTGGGTGCCGATCACGGCGAGCAGGGCGGGGACGGTGAGCTCAGCACCGGAGAACGCGATGCGATGGCGGATGCCGTCCGCCTCGATCGCGACGGTGCGGGCAGCGCCCGGCAGCGCCAGATGCTCACGGCGTGGCGCGGCGAGGTCCACCACGAGCTCGCGCGGCGCCCCGAGCCGGGCCCGGAAGGAATCCAGCGTCCCGTCGTACGCGACCGCGCCGGTGTGGACCACGACGATCCGCTCGCACAGTCGTTCCACATCGCCCATGTCGTGGGTGGTGAGGAACAGGGTGGTGCCCCGCTCGGCGCGGTCTTCGCGCAGGAAGCGCCGCAGCCCCTCCTTGGAGACGAGGTCCAGCCCGATCGTCGGCTCGTCGAGGACCACCAGCTCAGGGGAGTGCAGCAGCGCTGCGGCGACCTCGCCGCGCATCCGCTGGCCCAGCGACAGCTGCCTCACCGGCCGGTCCAGGAAGCTCTCGAGGTCCAGGCCCTCTACGAGCCGTTCCAGTCTCGCCTCGCGCTGTCGGTCGGTGAGGCGGTGCATCGCGCCGAGGATCCCGAAGCTGTCCCGCAGCGGCAGGTCCCACCACAGCTGCGAGCGCTGCCCGAACACCACCCCGATCTCGCGGGCGAGGTGGCGCCGCTCCGGCACCGGCTCCCGGCCCAGCACCTGCACACTGCCGCCGCTCGGGCGGAGGATGCCGGTCATCATCTTGATCGTCGTGGACTTGCCGGCGCCGTTCGCGCCCACGAAGCCGACAGCTTCTCCGCGCTCGATCTGCAGGGAGAGATCGTCGACCGCGCGCACCACGCGGCGTCGGCGTCGGCGCTCGCCGTCAGCGCGGGTGCGCACCACATAGTCGCGGCGCAGGTGCTCGAGCACCACCGCGGGCGTTCGTCCGTCGGCCGACGGGTGCTCCGGCGCGGGCGCGTTCGTGTCGTCGGCCGCCGGCGGCTCCTGTGCGGCCGACGGAGTGTTCTCGGGGTGCTTGCTGTTCTCGGGCTGCGGAGTGCTCATCCACCGGCTCCTGTGTAGCGTCGGATCCCTGCGCGCCAGAGCAGGAACGCCAGCGCCCAGGCCGCGGCCGCGGCGGGCAGGCCGAGCCACCCCGCCCAGGCCGGGACCAGGGCCGGGCCGGGCAGGCCCAGCAGCGCGAGGGTGGGGGCGTAGGCGACGAGCGTCGCCGGGACCACGAAGGTGAAGAAGGCGCGCAGCGGCAGCGCGAACACTGCGCCGGGCGTGGTGGCGACGTAGTTGCCGCCGTAGGTGAAGGCGTTGGCGAACTCGCGTCCGTCCACGAGCCAGAACTGCATCGCCCCGGCCATCGTGAACAGCGCCCCGAACACGAGCGCACCCGCGAGCGGGGCCAGCACCGCCAGCAGCGCCGTCGCGGGAGTGGCGGAGAAGCCCGCGATCCCGAGCGCGGTCACATAGATCCCGAGCCCCACCGCGATCCGGCCCAGTCGGCGCAGCGAGAGGTCAAGGCTCGAGATCTGCAGCAGCAGCGGCGCCGGGCGGATCAGCAGCGTCTCGAGGCGACCGGAGCGGATCTGGGTGGAGAGGGAATCGATCTCGCCGAAGAACATGTCTGCGATCCCGAAGGCGAGCGCGCCGAGCCCGTAGACGACCGCGACCTGCGGCAGCGTCATCCCGCCGAGGGTCCCGGCCTGGGTGAGGATCACCCACAGCTCGAGGAACTCGGTGCCCACGATCAGCACCTGCCCGAGCAGGTCCGCGAGGAAGCTCGTGCGGAAGCTCGCCTGGGAGCGCAGGCGCGAGCCGTACAGCGCCAGGACCATCCGCGCGGTGGAGACCGGGCGGTCGCGGGGATCGAGCTGCTCAGCCACCCTGCACCTCCACGCTGCGCACCCCGGCGCGCAGCATCGCCCATGCGGCGACGGCCAGCAGTGCCACCCAAACCAGCTGCACGGCCACGAGCGGCAGCGCCTCGAGCGGACCGACGCGGCCGGAGAGGGTGTCCACCGGGGTCTGCAGCATCGACGGGAAAGGGGTGGCGCGGGCGATCGAGAGCAGCCAGTCCGGGAACCACACGATCGGGATGAGGAAGCCGGAGAGCAGGTTCATCGTCGCCGTGTACACGACGGTCAGCCCGCGGGTCTCCACCAGCCAGAACGCGGCGAGGTTGACCATCATGTCCGCGAGGAACGCGACCGTGATCGCCAGCAGCAGCGACAGCAGTCCCAGTGGGTAGGACCAGGGGTTCTCCGGCAGGGCGAGCCCGGTGATCAGTGCTCCGATGAGCAACGGCGGCAGTCCGCGGCCCAGCATCAGGAACCCGGCCCGGCCCAGCTTCTGCGCATAGTGCAGGCCCAGGAACGAGGTGGGGCGCAGCAGGTCGATCGCGATATCGCCCTGGTGGACCCGCTGGGAGATCTCTCGTGTCCCGAACGCCTCGATCGGGGCGAGCAGCGCCTGGCCGAGCCATACATAGGTCGCGGCCTGCAGCGCCGTGTACCCGGCGAGCTCCCCGCCCGCACCACCGATCGCGGCGAACAGGATCGAGGCGCGGATCAGCCCGAAGACGGAGTTCGTGAACACCCCGGCGGCGGTGGCGAGGCGATAGGTGGAGTACTGCCGGAAGGCGGCGGCGGCGATCCTTCCGTAAGCAGGCACTCGCGGGAGCTTAGTGCGCTGTGGGACGACCCACAAGTAACGGGAGGGAACTGGGCGCGAACTGCGGTTCCGTGCTGGACATTCCGTGCCGTGGGGCTGTGCGGGCGGACTGTCCTGCTCGACGCGGCAGGCGCCGTCCTACGCTGGCCCGGTCCCCGTCCCGCCCACTGAACCGGACCGCTATGACCTCCTCCTCCGACATCGACGTCGACCCCGTTCCCGACGCGCAGAGCGCCCCCGCCTTCGAGACCGGGACCTCCCGCCCCCGCCGACGCTTCGGTCTGCTGCCGCGGATCCTGGTCGCGATCGTGCTGGGCATCCTGCTGGGGCTCGTCCTGCCGATCCCCGTCGCGCGCGTGTTCACCACCTTCAACGGGGTGTTCTCCGGCTTCCTCGGCTTCCTCATCCCGCTGATCATCGTGGGTCTGGTGACGCCGGCGATCGGGGAGCTGGGTCGTGGCGCGGGGAAGATGCTCGCCGCCACCGCGGGCATCGCCGATGTCTCCACGCTGCTGTGCGGCCTGCTCGCCCTCGCCGTCTCCCTCACGGTGCTGCCGCGCATGCTGGGCGGGGCGAGCATCGACTCGCTAGAGAACCCCGAGGACTCCGCGATCGCGGCCTACTTCGAGATCGACATCCCGCCGGTCTTCGACGTGATGACGGCGCTGGTGCTCTCCTTCTGCCTCGGCATCGGCCTGACGCTGGTGGGCCGCGGCGCGCTGCAGGAGTCCTTCGTGCAGCTGCGCACGATCATCGTGCGGATCATCGAGGCGGTCATCATCCCGCTGCTGCCGCTGTACATCTTCGGCATGTTCCTGGGCCTGACTCTGAACGGCCAGATCTGGACCGTGATCGGCACCTTCTTCGCCGTGATCGTGCTGGTCCTCGCGATGACGATCGTGGTGCTGCTGGCGCAGTACGCGGTCGCCGGCTGGGCGGTGCACCGCAACCCCCTGAAGATGCTGTGGACCATGGCCCCGGCCTACATGACCGCGCTCGGCACCAGCTCCTCCGCCGCGACGATCCCGGTCACCACCGAGTGCACCAAGCGCAACGGCATCCCCGAGGCGATCGCGGACTTCGTGGTGCCGCTGTGCGCGACGATCCACCTCGCCGGCTCCACGCTGAAGATCACCACCTTCGCGGTCGCGATCATGATCGTCACCGGCATGCCGCTGAACATCCCGGCGCTGCTGGGCTTCGTGCTCATGCTGGGCGTGGTGATGATCGCGGCCCCGGGCGTGCCCGGCGGCGCGATCATGGCCGCCGCGGGCGTGCTCAGCTCGATGCTCGGCTTCGGCGAGGCGGCGGTGGGTCTGATGATCGCCGCATACATCGCGATCGACTCCTTCGGCACCGCCACGAACGTCACCGGCGACGGCGCGATCGCCGCGCTCATGACCCGGCTGGCCAAGGGCCGCGTCTCCGGCGACCTCGAGGCCGAGGCCGAGCCGCACCTCCAGGGCATCTGAGCCCGACGCTCTGCACCAGACGCTCTGCACTGCCGGCCCCGTCCCGGTCGCCGCGCCGCACCCGCCCGGGTGTCCGCGCCGCGACCCGGGCGGGGCCGGCCCCGTTCCCCCGCGTACCCTGGGCTCATGCCTGAGACGACCGCCCAGACCCCGCCCGCCCGCCTCACCGCCGTCGTCACCGGAGCGTCCTCCGGGATCGGCCGCGCCACCGCCGCACGCCTTGTCGCCGATGGCTGGCACGTCCTCGCCGTCGCGCGCCGCGAGGACCGCCTCGCCGAGCTCGCCGAGGAGACCGGCTGCGAGGTGCTCGGCGTGGACGTCACCTCCGACACCTCCGTCGAAGCGCTCGCCGAGCGCGTCCGGGCGCTGTTCGGGCCGGGCCTCAATGCCGTCGTGCACGTCGCTGGCGGTGCCCTCGGCGTCGAGACCGCCGCGGAGGCGGACCTCGAGAAGTGGCAGCGGATGTACGACATCAACACCCTCGGCGCGGTGCGCGTCACCCGCGCGCTGCTGCCCGCCCTGCGCGAGAGCGGCCGCGGCGACCTGCTGTTCGTCACCTCCGTCGCCGGGCACGAGGCCTACCCGGGTGGCTCCGGCTACAACGCCGCGAAGGCCGGCGAGCACATGCTCGCCGCTGCCCTCCGCCTCGAGCTCAACGGCGAGAAGATCCGCGTCATCGAGATCGCCCCCGGCATGGTCAGGACCGAGGAGTTCTCCCTGGTGCGCCTCGGCGACTCGGAGAAGGCCGACGCCGTCTACGACGGGGTCGAGAACCCGCTGACCGCCGAGGACTGCGCGGACGTCATCTCCTACGCCCTGAACGCCCCGCACCACGTGAACCTCGACCTGGTCACCGTGCGCCCCCTCGCCCAGGCCGCCGCGCACCGCGTAGCCCGCCACCAGGGAGTCTGATGGTCCACGGCGGACCGGGCGGGGGAGGCTTCGGCGGCGGCCGCGGCGGAGCACTGCGGGATGATCCGGGCCTGAGCCCCGGGCAGAAGCCGGATGTGCGCCGCGTCCTCGCCCTGTTCCGCCCCTACCGCGGCACCCTCGCCGTGGTCCTCTCCCTCATCGTGATCGGCGCCGCCGCCGGCGTCGTCTCTCCCTTCCTCATCCGGGAGATCGTGGACGTCGCCCTGCCGGACAAGCGCCCCGACGTGCTCGGCGCGGCCGTCGCCGGCCTGATCGCCGTCACCATCGTCTCCAGCGCCCTCGGCGTCACCCAGGCGATGCTCTCCACCCGCGTAGGCCAGTCCGTCATGCATGACCTGCGCGTCTCCGTGTTCTCCCACCTGCAGCGGATGGGGCTGGGGTTCTTCACCCGCACCCGCACCGGCGAGGTCCAGTCCCGCATCTTCTCCGACATCGGCTCGATGCAGGCCGTGGTCACCTCCGTGATGACCCAGATCGTCTCCGCCGGCGCCGGGGTCGCGATGGCGCTCGTGGCGATGTTCGCGATGGACTGGCGACTCACCCTCTTCTCGCTCGTCGCCCTGCCCTTCGCGGTGTGGATGAACCGCCGCGTGGGACGCCGACGCCGCAGCATCGTGAAGATCCGCCAGGAGAAAGCCGCGGACCTCTCCGCCGGGATCCAGGAGTCCCTGTCCGTCTCCGGGATCCTGCTGGGCGTGACCATGGGCCGCACCGAGGCGCTCAGCCGCGCCTTCGCGACCGACTCCCGCGAGCTCGCCGACCTCGAGGTCCGTTCGGAGATGGCCGGACGCTGGCACATGGCCGTGTTCACCACCCTGATGGCGCTGTTCCCGGCGCTGACCTATCTGCTGGGCGGGTACCTGCTGTTCGGCGACACCGAGGGCACCGGCGTCACGATCGGCACCCTCGTCGCCTTCATCGCCCTCCAGTCCTCGCTGTTCCCGCAGATCAACGGTCTGCTCCGGGTCGCGACCCAGGTCAACAGCTCGCTCGCCCTCTTCACGCGCGTGTTCGAGTATCTCGACGCCCCGATCCTCATCCAGGAGGCCCCGGACGCGCTGAGCCTGGACGCCGCCGAGGTGCGCGGCGAGATGCGCTTCGAGCACGTGGAGTTCACCTACCCCGGCGCCGAGGAACCGGCGCTGCGCGACCTCGACCTCGTCATCCCCGCCGGGCAGCACACCGCGCTCGTGGGCGCGACCGGCTCCGGCAAGACCTCGACCGGCTATCTCATGGCGCGGCTGTACGAGCCGACCGCGGGCCGCGTCACCCTGGACGGCCACGACCTGCGCGAGATCACCATGGACTCGCTCGCCGCGAGCCTCGGCGTGGTCACCCAGGAGACCTATCTGCTGCACGCCACGATCGCGGACAATCTCCGCTTCGCGAAGCCCGGGGCGAGCGACGAGGAGCTCATCGACGCGTGCCGGATCGCGCAGATCCACGAGCACATCCTGTCCCTGCCCGAGGGCTACGACACCGTGGTGGGGGAGCGGGGCTACCGCTTCTCCGGCGGGGAGAAGCAGCGCCTGGCACTCGCCCGCACGATCCTGCGCGACCCGCCTGTGCTGCTTCTGGACGAGGCGACCTCGGCACTCGATGTCGCGACCGAGCGCGCCATGTCCGGGGCGCTCGCCGCCGCGGCGCGGGGCCGCACCACCGTCTCGATCGCGCACCGGCTGTCCACGATCCGTCACGCGGATCAGATCGTGGTGCTCGAGAAGGGCCGGATCGTGGAGCGCGGCACCTACGAGGAGCTGCTCACGGCCGGCGGCGCCTTCGCGCGCCTCGCCCGACAGGACACGCTCGCCGATGCGGAGGCCCAGGCCGACGTCCAGGCATCTCCGGAGCGCTGAACCGTGACGCGCTGAGACGCAGGCGTCCGCTGGCCCGTCGGCGGTGGAGCGACGCGCCGCCGGCCGCGGGACTACGACGAAAGTCGTAGACGAACTCCACCTGGCGCGGGACGCCACGGATCAACGGCGCACGGGAGGATCATGGGACACACCTGCCGCGACCGCGCGGCGAGGACTGGCCCGAGGAACGGAGGTGCCACCGCATGGTCACGATGCAGCCCGATCCGTCGCCTCCGATGCACAAGGGCGGCAAGCCCGCCGCAGGGAGGCCGCTGCTGTTCGCGGTGCTGCTCGTGCTCGCCTCGGCGGGGACGCTGACGCTGCTGGTGACGGGGCCGAGCCTCGCGCTGCCGCTCGCGGTGACCGCAGCGATCGCGCTGCTGGGGCTCGTGGTGACCGCCTGGGCCGTCGCCGGTCCGCGGTTCTGACCAAAGCGCGCTGCTGACCGCCTGCACTGCTGGCCTTCGGGCCAGGGCCGGCTCAGGCCAGCGGGGGACGTCTCAGACGTCGATCTCGATCTCGCCCTCGCCGCGCGAGACGCAGGTGATCATCTGGGAGTCGTGCTCGTCGTCCATGAGGAACTCGTCCATGTGCTCGACCTGCCCGGAGACCAGGGGCACCACGCAGGTGCCGCACACGCCGCCCTCGCACGAGTAGTCCATCGAGATCCCGGCATCGAGGAGGGCCTGGAGGAGGGATTGCCCCTCGGCGACCTCGACCGTTATCCCGGACTTCAGGCACTTGGCGGTGAAGGGCTCTCCGAACAGCGACATCCTCGCTCCTTCTGGGTCGACCGTCCCGGCAGGGGCGGATCCGTGGAGCCCTCAGTCTTCCACGTCGGGCGCGCGCCGACGAGGTGAGCCCTGCCTCCTCGCGGGGCGCATCACATCGACATCGCAGGGCATCCCCCAGGATCGTGCCGGTCTCACCGCTGCTGGGCGGTCTGCTCGTCCTCGTCGGTGCGCGTGGTGGACACGGCCGCGGCGGCGGCCGTCGTGGTGGGGGCGCTGATCACCGCGCGCGGGGTCGTCATGCTCGTGGGGGTGGTGCTCGGGGTGAGGGCGAGGGCCGAGGGGCCGAAGCTCAGCACCAGCAGCGCCGCGGCACCGAGCACCTTCGCGCTGGCCCTGCCGGGCCGGGGTCCTCTCTCGTCATCCATGGGTCCTTCTCCTCCCAGACGGGGCGGCCATCCTCGGCCACGGGTTCCATCGAAGGACACCGAGCTGTGCCGGAGCTGGGCGCGCGGCGCGGGAGTCCTGGGACCGGCGTTGTCGGACGCGTCTCTTCCCCCGCCGGGCCCGTGCCCGCGCGGCGCGCGGCGCGTAGACTGCCCCGCATCGGCATCGACCCGGCCATCACCGGAGAGCCGCGGGAAGAACAGTCCGCCGTCATGGCGCGCCCAGTAGAACCCGCCGGGACCAGCCCGTCACAGCTGAGGAACAAGGGGAGGCCCCCGTACCGGAGCACCGGTGCGAGCGGCGTCAACCGAGGTGGTACCGCGCCACCGGCTCCGGCCGGCAGCGTCCTCGGGCAGCAGTCGCCCGTCGTCGCCCCTATTCTTCCTCGGAGGTCACTCCCCATGGTCTATCCGGTCAGCGGAGACCCGCTCGTCCCCTCGCCGAACCTGCCCGCGCTCGAGAACGCGATCCAGGAGTTCTGGCGCACCGACGACACCTTCCGCGCCTCGATCGCCCAGCGCGAGGGGGCTGAGGAGTTCGTCTTCTACGACGGCCCGCCCTTCGCCAATGGCCTGCCGCACTACGGGCACCTGCTCACCGGCTTCGTCAAGGACGTCATCCCGCGCTTCCGCACCATGGACGGGCTGAAGGTCGACCGCCGCTTCGGCTGGGACACCCACGGCCTGCCCGCCGAGCTCGAGGCGATGCGGGAGCTCGGCATGACCGAGAAGTCCGAGATCGAGGACATGGGCCTGCAGGCCTTCAACAACGCCGCCCGCGCCTCCGTGCTGAAGTACACGAAGGA
>Ga0079224_100004640_pt1 | contig 17864 bp, 14 predicted proteins | sample Stecom2015_FD_80414 | JGI IMG/M metagenome (GOLD analysis project Ga0079224, IMG submission 80414) | Agricultural soil microbial communities from Utah to study Nitrogen management - Steer compost 2015 | ecosystem: Environmental > Terrestrial > Soil > Agricultural land | place: USA: Utah...
CCGCCGCCGTGGCCGAGGTTTCCGACGTTGCATAGCTGGCGCGGACTTCGCCCCCGCACCGTAGTCGCGGTGCTCGAGCACGCCGGGCTCCTGCCGGTGAGAAGCCCCGACCCTATTCCGCCGAGTCGCTCTGCAGCTGAACGTAGTTCGGAAGACCCAAACGCTTTATCAGCTCGAACTGGGCCTCGAGCTTATCCACGTGCTCCTCTTCGCTAGCGAGGATCTCCTCGAGCAGCCGGCGGGACACGTAGTCGCTCGCGCGCTCGCATAGCGCGATCCCTTCCCTGAGCAGTGGAATCGCGAGCTGCTCCTGGCGCAGATCGCACTTCAGGATTTCCTCGACGTCCTCGCCGATGAACAGCTTGCCGATGTCCTGGAGGTTGGGCAGGCCCTCGAGGAACAGGATCCGCTCGACCAGCCGGTCGGCATGGCGCATCTCGTCCAGGGACTCTTCGTACTCGAACTTTGCGAGCTTCGTGACGCCCCAATTGCGCAGCATCCGATAGTGGAGGAAGTACTGGTTGATCGCGGTGAGCTCGTTGTAGAGCACCTTGTTCAACATCGCGATTACGTCGTCGTTACCTTTCATGCCTCGCTCGCCGCTCGGAACAACGGACACAGGCTACCACAGGGCAGCGTCCGGACGTGTCGAGCGGGCGTCAGAGGTACGGAGTGAAGAGCCATGCGGCGCCGTCGCGGATCCGCTCGGGGAGCGGCCTGCCGTCGACGTCCTGCAGCGTGACCGGGGTCGAGCGTGCGCGGCACTCGTCGAAACGAGCGGCGAGCTCGCCGACGAGACGCGGGTCGCGGATTTCGACGGCGAGCTCGAAGTTGAGGCGCAGGCTTCGGGGATCGAGGTTCCACGAGCCGATGACGGCGCGATCGTCGTCGACGACGAGCAGTTTCGTGTGCACGAACGGTCCGGGCTGATAGTGGATGTGCACGCCGAACAACAGAAGCTCCCACAGCATGTGCCTCGTCGCCCAATGCACGTACGGCAGGTTGTTCGTCGCAGGCAGCACGACGGCGACGTCGATTCCGCGGAGCGCCGTCGCCTGGAGAACGCCGACGAGCTCCGGAGGCGGCAAGAAATACGGCGTCATGATCGCCACGCGCCGGCGCGCGCCCGCGATCGCTTCGAGGAGCAGCCCAACGAGCGGATCGCGGTTCTCGTCGGGGCCGTCGGCGACGACCCTGCAGAGCGCGTCGCCTGAGCGCTCGCTGGGCGTCGCGGGCGGCAGTGATTCGCCGGTCGCGAAGCGCCAGTCCGTCACGAACACCGCATCGAGGAGCGCGACGACGGGGCCTTCGAGCCTGAAATGCAGGTCGACGACGGGGCGCTTCGTCGCAGGATCGGCAACGAGATGCCGCGCGTCGATGTTCATCCCGCCCGTGAACGCGATCGTGCCGTCGACGACGAGGATCTTGCGGTGGTTGCGCAGGTTGACGTGCAACGTCGGCGGGATCAGCCGCGGCGGCAGAAAGCGTGCGACACGGACGCCCCGCCTGCGGAGCTCGACGCCGGCACGCGGCCACGTATAGAGCTCGCCGACGCCGTCCAGCAGCACGCGCACGTCGACGCCGCGCCTGCGCGCGTCCGCGAGCGCTTCGATGAACTCTGCCGCAACGCCGCGTGTGCCGAAGAGGTAGGTCGAGAGCCGGATCGAGCGCTCCGCGCCGCGGATCGCCGCGAGCATCGCGGGATACGCGTCCTCGCCGTTCCGGAGCGCGTCGACGCGATTGCCGCCGACGAGCGGAAATTCGTCGGCGAGCGCGAGCGGTGCCGATGACACGTTCGTTCCGCGCAGGACGCGCGCCCGGCTCTCGACGCGGTTGATGCCGAAAAGGTAATAGAGGATCGGCCCAACGAACGGCAGCGCGAGGCTCACGGCGATCCACGCGAGCGCGGACTGCGGCCGGCGCTTGTTGAGCAGCGCGTGCAGCGCGGCGACGAGCCCGAGCGCGGTCGCGACGGCGGTCAGGAGAGCGTGGAGCGGCGTCACGCGAGCGGCCGTGGTATGGATCTTGCTGAGACTGCGGCTTCGACCGAAGGTCCCACGAGGAGGGAACCGCAATGCCGAACCGCAATGAAGGCGAAGGAAGCCGCACGGCGGCACGCCGCTACAACGAGGGCGCCCGCAAGACCGCCGAGCGCGGCGTAAGCGAACATCCGGAACCGCTGTCGGACGCGGAGCGCGCCGAGCTCGAGCGCGCCGAGAAGGAGGGCCTCCGCCGCGCGAAGGAAGACGATCCGGCCGTCGATCGCGACTACACGAAACCTACCCGCTGACGTCGACGGTGGCGCGGGCCGGCGGCTGCGGCCGCCGGCCGGGTGAACGACGTGCCCGCGCATCGCCCGGTCCTCATTCGACTTTGCCTCGGCGACGAAGATAGCGGGCAACGCAATAGCACGCGAGCGCCCACGCACTCCCTGCGGTCCAGCCGCCGAGCACGTCGGTCGGCCAGTGCACGCCGAGGTAGATCCTCGAAATGCCCACCGCGACGGTGATGAGCACGGCGACCCCGAGCAGATACGCGCGCAGCAGCGCGCTCGTCTGCGCGCTTGCGAGGAGCGCGCCGAGCGTGAGGTACGTGATCGCCGACATCATCGAGTGGCCGCTCGGGAAGCTGCTCGTGTAGACGATTTGCCCGTGCGGGACGAGGTCCGGGCGCGGCCGATCGAAGCCGAGCTTGAGCAGCATGCTGAGCAGCATTCCGCTGCCGACCGCTGCGACCACGTAGCGGGCGAGGTTCGCTTTGCCCTGAAGCAGGAGGAAGCCGGCCGACGCGAGCGTGACGAACGTCAGGATACCGATGCCGCCGAGCCCCGTGACGTCGCGCGCGGTTTCCTCGAGCCAGTGCGGACCGAGCGGATCCGTCGGGTCGTGCTCGGCTCGAAAGAGGAGCAGGACGTACTCGTCGATCGCTCGCGTCTCGCCTTCGAGCACTTCGTCGGCGATCGCGGCGAAGAGAAAGCCGCCGCCGAGCACGAGGACGAGCGCGAGGAGCATGCCCTGCTCGCGCGCGAAGGCCGCGCGGAGGAGCTCCCGCCAACGTCCCCGCGAGACGCTCGACGACACCACGGCCGACGCTGAGCGCTATTGCTGGATTGCGGCGCCGGCTCGAGGCGTCGACGTCATACGACGCTGTCCTCCTGCGCGGCAGGATGTTCGCCGTTCTCGTCGTACACGAACCAGTCGACGCAGCCGTAATCCGGCTGGCCGGGCTCGTTCGTCCAGCGGACGGTTTGTGCTTCCTTCGCGTGCTGCGGCGGCCGCTGCTCTTCGTTCTTCTTCTCCTCGAGATCGTACCGGCGCCTGCCTCGCAGCGTCATCGCCGTCAGCACGTCGGGGGACCAATGCATGCCACTCACTCCTTACGCTCGCAGCGTCGAGTCGTCATTGAATCAGCACGAATAGCTGTCGTCCCATTCGTTCTATCCGCAGTGCGACCGGCCCGGTGGCCTGCTCGAGCGCCGCGGTCAGCTCCGCGACCGTGGTCACGTCCATGCGGTTGACCGCCGTGATGACGTCGTTCGGGCGCAAGCCGTTGCGCGCGGCGGCGCTGTTCGGACGGACGCTCGCGATCAGCACGCCGCTTCGGCCGTCGAAACGCGGGTCGCTCGGATCGAGTGTCACGAGCTCCGCGCCGTCGAGCCCGCGCAGGCCCCGAGGCTGCTCGTCGGCGCCCGGGCGCGGCGCGGCCGCGGTCTCGTCGGCCGGGCCGACGCGAACCTCGATGTCCATCGTCCGGCCGTCCCGCACGTACGTGAGCGTCACGGTTTCACCGAGCCTGACGAGGCCGATGGCGTTACGCAGCTGCGAAGCGTTCGCGATCTCCTGGCCGTTCACGGCGATGATGACATCGCCGACCTCGATGCCGGCCTCCTCGGCCGGCGAACCGGGCTCCACTTCGCTGACGAGGGCCCCGCGATCGACGCCGAGGCCGAGCGCCTCGGACAGTCCTGGCAGCACGTCCTGAATACCGATGCCGACGCGGCCGCGCTGCACCTCGCCGTACTCGAGGAGCTGGTCGACGACCTCGCGGACCATGTTGCTCGGTATCGCGAAGCCGATACCGATATTGCCCCCCGCGGGAGACAAGATCGCGCTGTTGATGCCCTTCAGCGTGCCGTCGAGTCCGACCAGCGCGCCGCCGGAGTTACCGGGATTGATCGATGCGTCGGTCTGAATGAAGTCCTCGTAGCCCTCGACGTTGATGCCGCTGCGGCCGAGGGCGCTGACGATGCCGGCCGTCGCGGTTTGACCGAGACCGAACGGATTGCCGATCGCGATGACGAAGTCGCCGACGTCGAGATCGTCGGAGTCGCCGAGCTCGAGCTCGCTCAACCCTTCGGCCTCGATCTTGAGCAGCGCGACGTCGGTCGGCGGGTCGCTGCCGATCACCTCGGCCTCGAACTGGCGCCGATCGGTCAGCGTGACGACGATCGATTCCGCGTTCTGCACGACGTGGCTGTTCGAAACGATCAGTCCGCGCTCCGCGTCGATGATCACGCCCGAGCCGACGCCCTGCTGCGGGATCGGCGGTTGCTGGAATTCTTCCGGCAGGTCGAAGAACCGCCGGAAGAACGGATCCTCGAGCAGCGGGTTCTGCGGGACTTGCGGCGCTGCCGACGCGACGGCGACGTTGACCACCGCCGGCGTGACGCGCTCGAGCAGCGGCGCAAATGTCGGATTGTCGTCCTCGTCCGTGAACGGCCATGCGCCCGCTACCGTGAATGAGGCCGCGACGGCCAGGGCGATAATCCCCGTCCCTGCGGCCCAGCCGATCGGTTTCATGTCGGAACGCCCTTGGATGTCGGTGTGGGGAGTGACGAAGCGGAGCAAGATGCATGCCACCGATCCGGGCACCGCTCTTCAGCGGTTTTATCCGCTCCGTGTCGGGAAAGCCCCAGATTCTGCAAGCGCCGGCTCAGAACTTGCGGCCGTGTGATGCCCGCTCCGACTCGGGTACGATAGGCGGAACGGCGCTCCTGCAGCACGCGCCGTCGCATGTCGACAGGAGGTCGATCATGAGCCTGGCCGATCAGAAATGCGTGCCGTGCCGCGGCGGTGTGCCGCCGCTCGAGCGAAGCCGGGCCGAGGCACTGCTCGAGCAGCTCGACGATGCGTGGCGGCTGAACGAGGCCGGTCATCTCGAGCGCACGTTCGAGTTCAAGAACTTCAAGCAAGCTCTTGACTTCGCGAATCGAGTCGGCGAGATCGCCGAGACGGAGCAGCACCATCCGGACTTGCACGTCGCGTGGGGACGCTGCACCGTCGAAGTGTGGACGCACAAGATCGACGGGCTGACTGAAAGCGACTTCGTGTTCGCGGCGAAGGTCGATCGCGCGGCACGGGAATGATATTCAGTGACTGCCGCCGGACGCGCGGAGTCGGACCGGCGGACGTGCGGGCCGCAACGTCGTCGCGAAAGCGATCCGCGCACGTTGACCGTTTCGCTCCCGAGGTCGCGGTCTGCCTTGCACGGCGCGAAGGGCATGCGTAAGAATCGCGCGTGCCGCTTCCTGCAACCGGTCTCGCTCCCGCTCCTTCAACCGCTCGATGCACGGCTTCCGATGAGGATACTGGTCGTAGAGGACGACGACGATTCGCGTGAGGGTTTGCGGATGCTGCTCGAGGCGTCGGGGCATCGAGTCGACACCGCGGCGACCGGGCCCGACGGACTCGCGAAGCTCGTCGCCGAAAGGCCGGATACCGCCATCGTCGACATCGATCTGCCAGGCATGAACGGCTACGAGATCGCCCGCCGGGCACGGCGGGTGCCGGAGCTCCAAAGCGTCAGGCTCATCGCTCTGACCGGCTACGGCCGCGACAAGGACCGTGCCGCCGCGCACGATGCCGGCTTCAATCTGCATCTGACGAAGCCCGTCAGCTTCGCGACGCTCCGCCGCCAGATCGAGCGCTGACGGCCGCGCGCCCCTCGTCTTGCGTCGCTCTCCGTGGCACGGCTCTTGCTTCGGAGCGTCCGGCGCCGAAACGTCTAACCTGAGGAGTCGAGATGGCTGCGGTAAACGCGACGAACGCGATCGATCTGCTGCGCGAGGATCACGACAAGGTGCGCGACCTTCTGTCCCAATTGGCGAGCACGACCAATCGCGCGGCGAAGAAGCGCAGCGATCTGCTGCAGAAGATCAAGAAGGAATTGATGATCCACACGCAGATCGAGGAGGAAATCTTCTACCCTGCGTTCCGCGACTCGAAGGCCGAGGAGAGCAAGAAGCTCTATCACGAAGCGAAGGAAGAGCATTGCGCGGTCGAAGAGCTCGTGCTGCCCGACGTCGAGAGCACGGAGCCCGCGAGCGACGAGTTCGCGGGGCGCGTCAAGGTCCTGAAGGACATGATCGAGCACCACGCCGAGGAAGAGGAGAACGAGCTCTTTCCGAAAGCCAAGAAAGCGCTCAGCAAGGAAGAGCTCGAGGAGCTTGGCGAGCGGATGGCGGAGCGCAAGCAGGAGCTCGAGAAAGAGTTCTGACCGAAGAGGGCGCGCTCGCGTGTACTTCGTCGCGCTCGCCACCGACTACGACGGCACCCTCGCGCATGGCGGCGTCGTATCGGCCGAGGCCCTCGCGGCGCTCGGCCGACTGAAGGAGACGGGCAGGCGCCTGATCCTCGTCACCGGGCGCGAGCTCGACGATCTCGAACGCGTCTGCCGCGACGTCCACATATTCGACCGGGTCGTCGCCGAGAACGGCGCGGTGCTGCTCGATCCCGCGACCGGCGCCCAGCGGGTGCTCGGCGAGCCGCCGCCCGAAATCTTCATCGAGCGCTTACGCGCGCGGCGGGTCGAGCCTTTGTCCGTGGGGCGGGTCATCGTCGCGACATCGGAGCCTGCGGAGAAAACGGTGCTCGACGTGATTCGGGAGCTCGGGCTCGAGCTCCAGATCATCTTCAACAAGGGCGCGGTCATGGTTCTGCCAGCGGGCGTGAACAAGGCGACCGGGCTCGCCGCTGCGCTCGAAGAGCTCGGCATCTCCGCGCACAACGTCGTCGGCGTCGGCGACGCCGAGAACGATCACGCGTTCATGCGCGCATGCGGCGCGTCCGCGGCGGTCGCGAATGCTCTGCCGATGGTGAAGGCCGAAGCCGACCATGTGCTCGACGCGGCGCACGGCGACGGCGTCATCGAGCTCGTGGAGCGCATGATCGCGGACGACTCGACGCTCGTGCCCGAACGGCACGCGATCATCGTCGGGACCGCCGCGGGTGGAGCGGACGTCGCGATCTTGCCGCACGGCGGCAGCGTGCTGATCGCCGGAACGTCGGGGGTCGGCAAGTCGACCCTCGCGACCGCGCTGACGGAGCAGATGGCCGAGCGCGGCTTCGAGTTCTGCGTGTTCGATCCCGAAGGGGATTACGGCGAGCTCGACCATGCCGTCACGATCGGCGACGCGCAAACGGCGCCGCAGAGCGACGAAGCCCTGAAGCTGCTCGAGCAGCACGGGACGAACGTCGTGATCAACACGCAATGCTTCACGATGGCGGAGCGGCCGATGTACTTCGCCGCGCTGCTTCCGCAGATTGCGGCTCTGCGTGCTCGAACGGGCCGTCCTCACTGGCTCCTGATCGACGAGGCGCATCATCTGTTGCCGGCGAGCCGGGCCGACTTGCCGGTCGTGCTGCCGGACTCGCTGCCGGCCGTGGTGCTGATCACCGTGCATCCGGAGGCGCTGTCGGCCGCCGTGCTCGAGAAGGTCGGGACGGTGATCGCCATAGGGGAGCATGCGGCCGACGTGCTCCGCGCGTTCTGCGAGGCCGTCGGGCGCGCGGCGCCCGCGAATGTGCCGGTGCCCGGGCCCGACGAGGCCGTCGTGCTCGACGTGCGCCACGGTGCCGCGCCGCGCCTCGTGCAGGCTGCGGCCCCGCGGCAAGCGCATCGCCGTCACACGCTGAAGTACGCGGAAGGGCGGCTCGGCGAGGATCGGAGCTTCTACTTCCGCGGTCCGGACGGACGGCTGAACCTGCGTGCACACAATTTGATGCTTTTCGTCGAGCTTGCCGACGGGGTCGATGACGAGACGTGGGAGCATCACCGTCGGGCGAGGGATTACTCCGCGTGGTTTCGCGACGCGATCAAGGACGAGGCGCTCGCGTCCGAGGTCGCCGAGATCGAAGCGGACGAAGCGCTTGATGCGCGCGCGAGCCGAAGGGAGATCGCGGAGGCGGTCCGCCGTCGCTACACGGTGCCGGCCGAGAGCGCGGAACGCTGATCCCACCGACACCGCAGGACGACGAGCGAGCCGCGCCGGGCTCGGGGCATGTCCGCCGAGCGCAAGCGCAAGGTCGCCGCAACGCGACGCGGCCCCCGCGCAACACCCGACGCGGTTGCCTCGAAAGAGCGTGTCCGCCAGCGCAGCGCCGCAGTCACTCTTGCGGACGATGGCTCCGGTTTGGCGTAATGCCGATCTTTTCGACGCAGGCAGCGCGATGGCCGCGCCGCCGTCTTCGCATCCAACGACGGAGCGATCATTTCGTGAACGACGATCCGTTCGCCGCCTCTACCCAGACGACGGCGCGACGCGCGCGGGCAAGCCGGAGGCGGAGCGAAGCGGATCACCGCGTTCTCGTGCTCGTCGGGCACGATGACGAAGAGGTGCTCGTGCGCTCCGCGGCGGACAAGGCAAGCGTCGAGCTCTGCTTCGCGCGCGATATGCCGGAGCTCGCGAGATCGATCGCGGCCGGAGCAGGCGCGGCGCTTCTATCCGACACCGCGCTCGGCGCGGAACTCGCAGAGCTGCGCCGTGTGCTCGACCGCCAGCGCAAGTGGTCGGAGCTCCCAATCATCGTGCTTTTCACCGAGGAGGCGTCGCCGACGACGCTCGATGCGCTCGAAGAGTTCGAGCTGCACGCGCGCGTGAAGCTCGCGTTGCTGCATCGGCCCGTTCCGGTGGTCTCGCTCGCGAGCGCGTTGCGCTCCGCATTGAAGTCGCGCCGCCGGCAGTACGAGGCACGTGACTTGCTCGCGCGGCTGAACAAGGACGTCCGGCTGCGGGATCAGTACCTCGCGATGCTCGGCCACGAGCTGCGCAACCCGCTGAACTCGATCGGCTACGTGGCCGAGATTTTCTCGATGGCAGGCGATGCGCTCGCGCCCGAGCAGACGCGATGGGGCGCCGAGGTGATCGGCAGGCAGCTCAAGCACCTGTCGCGGCTGCTCGATCAGCTTCTCGACGTCGCTCGCGTGCAGCGCGGCAAGATTCGGCTCGAAGCGGTCGCGGTCGATCTGCGCGCGATCGCACGCCGCAGCGCCGAGACGTTCGACCCCGCCGCGAAGCGGCGCGACTTCGCGCTCGTGATGCCGAGGGAGCCCGTGCTCGTGCGGGGAGATCCGCTGCGCCTCACGCAGATCGTCGAGAGTCTGCTCGACAATGCGTTCAAGTACACGGAGGAGGGCGGAAGGATCCGGCTCTCCCTGTCGTCGGGCGTCGAGGCGCGGTTGACCGTGACCGACGACGGTCGCGGGATCAAGCCGTCGATCGTGCCTTACGTGTTCGAGCCGTTCTTCCAGGACGAGACGCCGCACGCCGCGGGATCCCGCGGGCTCGGGCTCGGGCTCACGATGGCCGATAATCTGACCCGGCTGCACGGCGGGCAGATCAGCGCGCGCAGCGCAGGGATCGGGCACGGCGCGGAGTTCGAGGTGCGCTTGCCGCTTGCGGAGCTGCCGACAGCGGTGGGCGAGCGGTCCGACGCGCTCGTGCGCGCATTGCATCTGCTCGTCATCGAGGACGATGCCGACAGTGCCGATGCGCTCGCGCTGCTCCTCCGGTCGCTCGGCCACGACGTCTCCGTCGCGTACGACGGCGAGAGCGCACTGCACGAGATCGACGAGCACGCCTTCGATCTCGTCATCGTCGATATCGGTCTGCCGGACATCCGCGGCGAGGAGGTCGCCGAGCGGATCCGTCGACAGCTCGGCTCGCAGGCGCCGCGGATCGTCGCATTGACGGGCCGTGCGGCGTCGGACAACGCGGACGCATTCGACGAGTTCCTGCAGAAGCCCGTTCGACGGGAACAGGTCGAGCGGCTGCTCGCAGCCGTGTAGCTACGGCTGAGGACGGCGCCGCACGAGCGGAATCGGCGTGGCCAAGGTCGCGACGGCCGGCGTGCGCGGCGGTTTCGACGTCGCCCGTGCACACCACCGCGCACGCGCGCTGATGTGCTCCGCGAGGCGATGCGCGAGCGCCGCGACGGTCAGGGCTGGCGGGACCGCGCCGCCGCGCGGAAATGTCGCCGCGCCGCACACGTAGAGGTTCGGGCTCGAGTGAACGCGCAGCGTGGCGTCACAGACGCTCGTGCGCGGGTCGGCGCCGATGCGGCAAGTTCCGGCAAGAGAGCCGGCCCATTCGATATCGTGCTGCGAGCGTGCGCCGGCGCCGAGCCGCTCGAGCCAGCGGTCGAGCCACGCGCGCGTGCGTGCGATCAGCGCGAGATCCTCGACCGAGTACTCGAAGACGAGCCGTGCGCAAGGATCCCCGAAGGCGTCGAGCGACGCCGGCGACAACGTCACACGGTTGACGTCCGTCGGGACCGTCTCGATGCGACATGCGAGCGTGACGGCCTCTCGTCGAAGCGCCGCGTCGGCGAGCCGTGTGCGCCAGCCTATGGATCCCGTGCGCCACGCGCCGACGAATCCGACGGCGGAACGCTCGAAGAAAGGATGCACGGCGCCGAGACCGTCTCGACGGAACATCTGGTGGAACTGCTCCGTGTGCAGCGGTGCCGGCAGCCGCGGCCGGCGGCCGAGCCGCTCTATTCGGCCGTGCGCGCGCACGATCGCCTGGTCCGTGAGACCGCGCCCGACGCGAGCGAGGTCATTGCCCAAACCATGCGGGAAGCGAGGAGATCGCGACAAGAGCAGGAGCCGCGGCGTCTCGACGGCACCCGCCGCGGCGACGAACGTCGCGGCACGTGCGGTTTTGCTCGTGCCGTCCGGCGCGCGGCAATCGGCGCCGATCACACGACCGTTTCCGTCCGTGACGAACCGCGTGACGGTCACGCCCGATACGAACGTGCCGGTCCGTGACTGGACGAACTCGGGCAAGAGCTCGATCGAGACGTCGAATGTCGTGCGGCCGCGGCCGGGTGTCGCGCGTGCCGCGCCTTTCACGTCGATACCGTGCCGTCGGAGCAGCGCGGCGAGCGCCGCATCGAAACGATCCGGTTCGTACTGCGGCAGCTCGCGGCCCGGCGCGGGCGGCGTCTGGCGTACGCGGAGCATTCGTTCGGCCGCACGGTAGTGCGGCTCGAGATCCGCGTAGCCGATCGGCCACGGGTTCGACCGGCGGTTGTACGGGTGCACGCGGAAATCGCCCGGATCGAGGCGCTCGCAGACGTCGTGCCAGACGTGCGCTCCGCCGCTCTTCCGGGGGGACTCTGGCGGCAGCCGATGCGCCGCTTCGCCGGCCGTCTCGTGCTTCGAATCGCGGTGGGTGCGCGAATCGACGAGCAGCACGCGCAGCCCTGCTCGTACGAGCTTCAAGCCGAGCACGGTCCCCGCGATGCCGGCCCCGGCAATGCAGACATCGTACGGCTCGGTTGCATCGAGCGCTTCGAAGTTGCGGGCCGATCTACCCATACTCTTTGCGATGCGCCGGCCGATCGCTGCCGCCTTCCGCCGCGCGGTGCGCGGTTAGGTCGAAGCGGCCACAGCTGCGATGATCGTCCAGAAAACCGCTCCTAGTCCCGCCCCGAGCAGAATGCCTTCCACGGCTCTGGCGTCTTCCTCGGCCATGTTCACGAATCCCTTCTTGCGAGAACCGCTCCGATGCAAGGCCCGTGCCATGCAAAAATCGACCGCCGGACCAGCGGCTGCGCGCGCGTCAAAGCCTTGGGCCGCGCTGCGCATGTCATCATTAGCGCCGAAGCATGAGCACGAGGAAACACATCGTCCGCCGTCGACCGACGATCGCGTGGGTGCTCGCCGTCGCCTTCGCGGCGTCGGCGCACGCGGCCGTCGAGGTGCGCGTCGAGGGTCTCGGCGACGAGCTCGCACGCAACGTGCGGGCCTTTCTGTCGATCGCCGAGCTCGAGGACGCCGGACGGGACGCAGCTGCTCCCTCCGAAGACGAGCGGGATGACGGGTCCCCGGAGGACGACGAGGACGCGACGGAGGCGAGGATCCGCCGGCTGCACGCCGCGGCGGAAGGCGAGATCGCGGCCGCGCTGCAGCCTTTCGGATACTACGAGCCGGCCGTGACGGCGACGCTCGAGCGCGACGGCGACGATTGGGTCGCGCGCTACGTCGTCGATCCCGGCCCGCCGACGACGATCACCGAGGTCGACATCCGCGTCGTTGGCGAAGGCGCCGACGACCCGGCGGTGCGCGCCGCTCGGCAGGCGATCACGCTCGCGCCCGGTCAAGTGCTCCGACATGCGCGCTACGAGGCCGCGAAGCAGGCGCTGTTCGATGCGGCGTACAACGCAGGCTTCATCGACGTCATGTACCGGCGCTCCGAGCTGCGCGTGCACCGTGCGCGGCGCGAGGCGTCCGTCCACCTCGAGCTCGATACCGGCCCCCGCTATTACTTCGGCGACATCACGATCGAGCAGGACATCCTGTACGAGAGCTTCGTCGAACGCTTCGTGCCGATTCGCCGCGGCGAGCCTTTCGATACCGACCGGCTCCTGCAGCTGCAGATCGCGCTGAACGACAGCGGCTATTTCAGCGACGTCGTGATCGACGTCGAGCGCGAGCGCGCCGAGGGTCACCACATCCCGGTCGTCGTGCGCACGACGCCGCGGCGCACGCAGGAGTACACCGTCGGCCTCGGCTACGGCACCGACACCGGGCCGCGCGTGAGCCTCGGCGTCGAGCTGCGCCGCATCAACCCTCGCGGGCACCGTTTCACGTCCGATCTGCGTCTGTCGAGCATCGAGCAGGCGATCGCCGCCGAATATCGCATTCCGCGCGAGCGCAATCCGTTGACCGATTTCCTCGCGCTGCGCGGCTCGCTCGGCAATCAGGAGATCGGCGACTGGGAGACCCGTCAGCACTCGCTCGGCGCCTCGTGGCACGACGCGTGGCGCAGCTTCCAACGGCGGCTCTACCTCGGCATCCAGCGCGAGGAGTTCTGGACCACGCTCACCCCGTCGACCGTCGAGGCGATCCTCTTCGGCGGCGCGCAGCTGACGCGCAAGGTTGCCGACGATCCGCTCGTCCCGAGACGAGGGTACTCGTGGTCCGTGGACCTGCGCGGCGGCAGCGACGCGCTCGGATCCGGCACGTCGTTCGGGCGGCTCCATGCGAGCGCGAACGTCGTGCGCTCGCTCGGCGAGCGCGTGCGGGTGCTGCTCCGCGGCGAGTACGGCGCGATCAGCGCATCGAAGTTCGAGCAGCTGCCGCCATCGCAGCGCTTCTACGCCGGCGGCGACGGGAGTGTCCGCGGTTACGCGTATCAGGCGCTCGGACCTCAGGATGAGAACGGTGCACGGGTCGGCGGGCGTTATCTGCTCGTCGGCAGCGCCGAGCTCGAGATCCGCATCGTCGGCGACTACGGCGCCGCGCTTTTCTTCGATGCGGGCAATGCGGGCAATTCGGCGCGGCCGGATCTGTCGCGGGGCGTCGGCATCGGCGCACGCTGGCGTTCGCCTGTCGGCGTCGTCGGGCTCGACATCGCGCATCCGCTCGACGATCCGGACACGGACTTTCGGATTCATTTGAGCGTGGGATCGGACCTGTGAAGCTCGCCGGAAAGCGGACGGCGGTCGGCGCGCTCGTCGCGCTCGCCGCGATCACCACGCTGGGTGCGTGGCTCGTCGGAACCGAGAGCGGGCTTCATGCCGCGTGGCAAGTCGTATCGAGGTTCGTCCCCGACGACATCGAGATCGGTGCGATCGGCGGTCGGCTCGCGGGGCGGCTCGTGCTCGTCGACGTTACGTTCGAGAGACCGGACCTGCGCGCGCACGTCGAGCGCATCGAGCTCGATTGGCGGCCGAGTTCGCTCCTGCGTCGCGCGCTGTCCGTCGTTCGATTGCATGCGGCAGGTATCGACGTCGTGCGCTTCCCCGGTCAGGCCGAGCCCGACGACGACGCGCCGTTTCGCCTTCCCGACGAGCTGTCCACGCCGGTCGCGATCGAGATCGAGCTCTTGACCGTCGACGATCTGCGCGTGCGTGCAAGCCCGGACGCGGAAGCTTTGGTCGTCGACCACGTGCGCTTCGCGTTTCGTTTCCGCAATCGGACGCTCGCCGTCGACGGGTTCGCTCTGCAGGCGCCGCTGCTCGACGCGAGCGGGCGTGCCGAGGTCGAGACAGGCGGCGGTTACGCGGCGGACATCGCGCTCGACGCGACCGTCCGGCCGCCCGAGCGGCCTGCGGCGAACGCAGCGATCCGCGGCGCGGGCACGCTCGACGCGCTGACGGTGCGTGCGAGCATCGCGGCGCCGTACCTGCTCGAAGCCGAGGTCGTCGCCGCGGAGCTGCTCGAAAACCCGACGTTCGACGGCACGCTGCGCGCGCGGCTCGTGCCCGACGAGGTCGGTCTCGACGTGCCGGTCGCGGAGACGAACGTCGAGCTCGCGCTCGCGGGGCCGATGGACGCGCTCGGGATCCAGGCACGCGCGGACGCGTCGCTGCCGGGGTTCGCGGACATCGAGCTCGACGTCGATGCCCGATGGCTCGGCGCAGCCGTCGAGGTGGAGCGGCTCGAGATCACGGAGCGGGGCGGCCCAGGCGCCCTTCGGCTCGCGGGCCGCATCGACGTCGAGCCGGCGCTTTCCGCGGCGCTCGCCGGCGAATGGTCGGGGCTCCGTTGGCCGCTCGCCGGCGAGCCGGTCGCCGCGAGCCCGCGCGGGAGCGTCGAGCTCAATGGCACGCCGGCGCGGCTCGAGGGCCGCATCGATGCCGGATGGGATACGAACGGCCGCATCACGGGTGTTCTGCGCCGCGACGGCGAACGGATCGCCGCGGAGCTCGAATGGCGGGACGTGAGCTGGCCGCCGCGCGCGCCGCGGCTCGAAAGCCGCCGGGGCTCGCTCGAGGTCTCGGGGACGCTCGACGACTACGTCGTCACGGTCGACGCGGCGCTCGCCGCGACCGAAGACGTCGTCCGCGGCTTGCAGGCGTCCGGCGCGGCCGGGCATGTGCGCGCCGAGGGTCGCGGCGACCGGCGCAGTCTCGATCTCGCGCGCGTCGACATCGCCGTGCTCGACGGCGAGCTCGATGGCAGCGCGCGCGTCGAGTGGGAACCGTCGTTCGCAGCCGCGATCGACACCCGCTTCGCAAGGCTCGACCCGGGGCTCCTCGTTCCCGACTGGGGCGGTCGCGTCGACGGCGTGATCGAAGGGCACATCGCGTTCGGTGACGACGGCTTCTCGGCCGACGTCGCGACGCTCGACGTGGCCGGCACGCTGCGCGGCCGGCCGATCGATCTCGACGCGCGCGGCCGGTATGACACGTTCGACGGTGCGGCCCTCGAGGCACTCACGCTCCGCTCCGGCACATCGACGCTCGTCGCGAGCGGCCGCATCGACGAGCGGCTCGACGTCGAATGGGAGCTCGACAGCGGAAACCTCGAGGACTTCTGGCCCGGGCTCGCCGGCAAGCTTTCGACGTCCGGGCACGCGAGCGGACCCGTCGCGCGTCCGCTCATCGAGGCCGATGCGCGCGGCGAATCGCTCGCCGTCAGCGGCATCGAGATCGGAACGCTATCGCTCGCGGCACGGCTCGACGTCGCCGGCGAGGCCGATTCGAATGTTGCGCTCGACGTCACCGACGCGCACGTCGCCGGACGGCGCATCGAGCGGCTCGTCGTGCGCGGCGACGGCACGGCGGCACGGCACCGGCTGTCGGCCGACGGCTTGGTCGACGGCATCGAGGCCACGCTCGCGCTGCGCGGCACCGTCGAGCGGCCGTGGGAGAGCACCTACGTGTGGCGCTTCGAGCTCGACGAAGGCCGGATCGCGCACTCGGCGCTGCCGCCGTGGACGCTCGACGGCCCAGCGGCCGGAGCATTGACGGCGGGCGGCGCGGAGCTCGAGCGCTCGTGCTTGACGAGCGGCTCTGCCGCGCTCTGCATCGAGGCCGCGCGGCTCGACTCGCGAACGGACGTGCGCGTCGATCTCACCGAGCTGCCGTTCGCGCATTTCGCGGCGTTCCTGCCGCAGGACACGCGCGTGACGGGCACGGTGTCGGGCGACGGCCGCGTCGAGCTCGCACCGGGCGGCGCGCCCCGCGCGTCGCTGACGCTCGTCACGACGCCCGCAAGGATCTCGCCGATGCGAGCCGGCGGCGCCGTCCCCGACCTCGCTTTCGCAGCGGGCCGCGCGACGCTCGAGCTCGACGGCTCGCGCGTCGACGCGGCGATCGACTTGCCGCTCGCGCGCGAGCAGGGCGGTCTCTACGGGCGCGCGGCCGTGATGTTGCGCGAGGGCGAGCCGATCGGCGCGGGCAGCGTCGACGGCGGGCTCGAGGTCGATCTCGCGAATCTCGCGTTCCTGTCGGGGCTCGTCCGCGGGGTCGATGGCACGACGGGCGCGCTGTCGGTGGACGTCGAGCTGTCCGGGACCGTCGCCGCACCTCGCATCGCGGGCAGCGCGGTGTTGACCGGCGGCGGCGCCAGGCTGCGCGATCCCGGCATCATCGTCGAGCAGATCGAGGCCGCCGTCGTGGGTGACGGCAGCGGGCGGCTCACGGTCGACGTGTCGGCCGCGTCGGGCGACGGCACGCTCGAGGCCGACGGCGAGCTGCGCTTCGCCGACTCGGTCGTGATCGGAAGGCTCGCGTTGCGCGGCGAGGCTTTCGAGGTCGCCAACACACCGGATGCGCGACTCTGGGCGTCACCGGATCTCGTCGTCGACCTGGCGCCGAACCGCATCGATCTGACCGGTCGCGTGCTGATCCCGCGCGCACGCTTCACGCCTCGCGACTCGATCGAGGGCGCGGTGACGGTGTCGAGCGATCAGATCATCGTCGACGCGGAGGAAAGGCCGACCGCGCGGCTGTCGCGGCCGTTCTACGCGCGCGTCGCGCTGTCGCTCGGCGATGACGTCACGTTCGACGGCTTCGGGCTCACCGGAAAGCTCGCCGGCGGGCTCGAGATCGTCGAGGTGCCTTCGGAGCCGGTGACTGGCAGCGGCGAGCTGCGCGTCGAGTCCGGGACCTACGAGGCGTACGGGCAAGAGCTCGAGGTGAGGACTGGACGGCTGCTTTTCGCCGGGGGACCGGTCTCGCGGCCGGGGCTCGACATCGAGGCCGTGCGCAGGCCGACCGAGGACATCCTCGTCGGCGCGCGCGTGCGCGGCACTCTGGATCGGCCGGAGCTCTCCGTGTTCTCCGAGCCGCCGATGCAGCGTTCGGAGCAGCTGTCGTATCTGTTGCTCGGCCGGCCCCTCGAAACGGCGTCGGGCTCCGAGACATCGGCGCTGTCGCAGGCCGCGATGGCGCTCGGCCTCCGCGGCGGGAACTTCGTGTCCGAGCGTTTGAACCAGGCGCTCGGCTTCGACGAGTTCGGTATCCAGTCGCAGCCCGCGCAGGCGAACTCGGCGTCGTTCGTGATCGGGAAATATCTGACGCCGAGCCTCTACGTCAGTTATGGCGTCGGGCTCTTCGAGCCCGTGAACACGTTGCGCCTGCGTTACACGATCTCACGCCGCTGGCGGCTCGTGACCGAGTCGTCGACGGCGGCGAGCGGCGGCGATTTGATTTATCACATCGAGCGCGGGAACTAGCACGCCCGCTTTGCCGGCCGGCTCGCCGTTCTCCCGCTGATCGTCGGTCCGTCGGCTTCGCTTCGGCTCGTACGCGCGCAGCACGACGCATTCCCGTCGATGGCCGCGTGTCGGTCGCGCCGTGCTCGATCGACTCCGAGCCGTTCGCGGCGCGCTCGATCGACTCCGACTACTC
>Ga0079224_100004642_pt1 | contig 17863 bp, 13 predicted proteins | sample Stecom2015_FD_80414 | JGI IMG/M metagenome (GOLD analysis project Ga0079224, IMG submission 80414) | Agricultural soil microbial communities from Utah to study Nitrogen management - Steer compost 2015 | ecosystem: Environmental > Terrestrial > Soil > Agricultural land | place: USA: Utah...
CCGATGCAGCTCGAGCCGATCGAGGCGATCGATCTCGCGGGCCTGACGCGCCGGCTGGGGCCCTTCGGCGCGGTGCCGCAGCTCGCGCTCGCCTGGTACGCGCTGCTCGGCAGGCTGCGCGACGGGGGCGAACTGGAACCCCTCGAATGGCGGTTCATGGCACGAGCGGCGCAGCACGTGCTGCGGCTGGACCCCGCGACCTCCGGGTTCGTCGAGCGCACGCTGCTGCGCGGAGGCCAACGGCGAGGCCTGCTTCGCTGGCTCGACAGTGGCGGCCTCGACGCCGCCGCGCCGCCGGCAGCCGTGCGCAAGGCCGCGATGAGGCTGCTGTTCGCGGTCGCGCCGCTGTCGCGCGCCATGCTCCGTCACGACCGCAGACTGCTGCGCAAGTACCGGGAGCAGGGTAGCTTGCCCGGCGGGTTGCCGTCGCGAAGGGTCCATCTGCCAGCGATCCGGCTGGGTGCGGACGAGAAGGCGATCTACGCCCTTTTCGCGCCGTACTGCCGCGCGCTCGCCGCGCAGGTCGGCGCCCACGCGCGGCAACGGATCGCGGTCGGCTTCATGCTGAGCTTCTTCGACCTGCGCTTCGCGTCGAGCTACAAGGCGATCCGCGATACGCTCGAGCGCAGGCGCGAGAGGGTCCGCGCAGCGCTGGCGGGGCGGCTGCGCCAGGTCCCGGAACTGCCGGCCGACGAGGACGACTGGGCCGACGAGGTTCACGACGAGGCGGACGTCCCCGGCGACGAAGTGCTCGGCGCCGGGTTGCAGCTGCGCAGCCCGGCCGACCTCGAATGGGAGGTTGGGGCGCTGGACCGGCTGCTCGAGCGGCTCGCGCCGCTGGCGCTTCGACCTTCGGCGAAAGTGCGGGCGCTGCTCGCGATGCTGGGCGAGCGGCGCCTGCCGGACGGGCGGGTCAGGCAATCGGTCGTGTTCACCCGCTTCTACGACACGCTGGTGGACCTGCAGGGATGGCTCGAGCGGAGCGCCAGGCCGCTGCGGCTCGGCGTGTTCTCCGGGCCGCGCTGCGCGTGGACCGACGGCACCGGCGCCTGGCGTGGCGCGAGCCGGGAGGAGGTCAAGCGACGCTTCGTCTGCGGGGACATCGACCTGCTGCTGTGTACCGATGCCGCGGCCGAGGGCCTGAACCTGCAGTCGGCCGACCTGCTGGTGAATTTCGACCTGCCGTGGAATCCGATGAAGCTCGAGCAACGGATCGGACGCATCGACCGGATCGGGCAGCGACACGACACGGTCCACGTGGTCAATCTCGCTTACCCGGGCACGATCGAGGAAGAGGTTCACGTTCGCCTGCAGCGCCGGATCCGCGGCGCCGCGGCCACCATCGGCGCCCAGCCGCTGGTCGTGCTGCCGATCCGTCCGGGAGACCTGCGCCGGCTCGCGACCGGCGAGCTGTCGCAGGTCGCGCTCGAGGCACTGGTCAGCGAGCGGCTCCGCCAGGCGCGCGAGCACGACGAGTCGATGACCCCCGGCGCGGACGAGTTGTACGCGCTGTACCGGGAGCTCGACGACGAAGCCGCCGCGCACCCGTTGCCGATCACGCTCGCACAGGCGTTCGGCGTGCTCGCCGGATCGGTCTTCCTGAAGCGCCTCGGCTGCGAAACCGTCGCGACGCCGCTCGGGGACGCGCTTCTGGTGAACGGGTTGCCGGGCTGGAAGCCGTTCCTGCTGACGGCTTCGCGCGCACTCTACGAACACGGCGCGAAGGGACGAGACGAGCCGCTGCGCTTCGCGACCTGGGGCGAACCCGGCTTCGACGCGCTGGTGACGCACGTGATTCGCGCCGGCAAGCCCCAGGCCAGCTTCGCGCGCGCCTCGGCGGCGGTGGCGGGCAGCGCGGCGAGCGTGGTCTCGTGGGCCGTGTCGACCGACGCGGGCCCGGTCGTCGTCGAAGGCTTCGGACAGCTGGCGGCGCTCAGACCGAAGCGCGCGCGCCCTCCGCCAGGGATCGCGGTCGCCGACGCCGCCGCACGGGCCGCGAAGATCGCCGACTCGATCGCCAGGGCCAGGCGGGCGGAACGCGCGTCGCGCCTGTCGGCCGCCGTGCACCTGCGCACCCATCGGGCGCTGGCGGCGAAGCTGGTGGCGGCCGCACCCAGCGGCACGCGGCTCGGCGAACTCGACGCGTGGCTTCCGGATGGCTCGCGCACGCTGCGCATGCCCCGGCTCGATCCGGCGATCGTCCGTGCCGAGGCCGCCTACGGGCTGCTCGAAACCACGAACGGTGCGGTCTACCTGCCCGCGTTCTACCAGCGATGCCTGCTCGAGACGATCGAGAAGGAACGCCTGGCGCTCAGGCGCGCGAAGCAGAAGGCGGCAAAACCGGGGAGGGCGGCGCGGGGCGCCGCCGAGGACGAGACGCCGGCGTCGGCGCTGGCCGAGCGATTGCGGCGCGGCACGCGCCGGATCCGATGACGACCGACCCGGCAGGCGATCGCGTCCGGGGCATCGAGGGCCTCGTGCTCGCGAACGTTCGCGCGCTCGCCGCCGAGCTCCACCCGCAGTCGCTGCGCATCCCGACGCTCGGCGCCGACGACTCGCTGGAGCGCGATTTCGGGCTGGACAGTCTCGCGCGCGCCGAGCTGGGCACCCGCCTCGAGCGCGCCAGCGGCGCACGGCTGCCCGAGCAGGCGTTCGCCGACGCCGAGACGCCGGCCGAGCTGGCACGCTGGATCGGGCGCGTGGCGGGCGCGCCAACCTCCGCCGTCGCCGGCGTCGCCGAGCCCGCGCTCGGCCCTCAGCCTCGCTGTCCGGACCTGCCGGCCGACGTTTCGACGCTGACCGGGGCGCTCGACTGGCACGCGCAGGCGCATCCCGCGCGCATCCACATGCTGCTCTATGCCGAGCACGAAGTGCCCGAGCCGGTCAGCTACGAACGGCTGCGCGAGCTGGCACTCGAGACGGCTGCCGGACTGATCTCCCACTGCGCGGTCGAGCCCGGCGACCGGGTGGCGATCATGCTGCCCACCGGCCTGGCGTTCTTCGCCGCGTTTTACGGCGCGCTGTACGCCGGCGCGGTGCCGGTACCCCTGTATCCGCCGGCGCGCCCCTCGCAGCTCGAGGAGCACCTGCGCCGCGTCGCCGGCATTGTCGCCAACGCCGGCGCGAAGGTGCTGGTCACCGTGCGCGAGGCGCGCGCGTTCTCGGCGCTGGTTCGTCCGCTCGCGCCGTCGTTGCGGACCATCGTCGAACCCGACCGGTTGCGCGGAGGAGCCCACTGGGCTGCCCCGGTCCACGCGCCCGGCGACGTTGCATTCCTGCAGTACACGTCCGGAAGCACCGGACAGCCGAAGGGGGTCGTGCTGACCCATGCGAACCTGCTGGCGAACCTGCGCGGAATGCGCCAGGCCTGCGGGGTTGCGTCGACCGACCTGTTCGTCTCGTGGCTGCCGCTGTACCACGACATGGGCCTGATCGGCGCATGCCTGGGTGCCATGGTCTTCGGCTTCACGCTGGTGCTGATGTCGCCGCTCGCTTTCCTCGGCAGGCCGTCGCGATGGCTGTGGATGGTGCACCGTCATCGCGCGACGATCACCGCCGGGCCGAACTTCGCATTCGAGCTGTGCGTCAACAAGATTCGGGACGACGAGCTGCGCGGACTCGAGCTCTCGTCGCTGCAGTTCTTGTTCAACGGCGCCGAAGCGGTGAGTCCGGACACCATCGCGCGCTTCGCCGAGCGATTCGTCCGCTACGGGTTGCGACGTGAAGCGATCACGCCGGTCTACGGGCTGGCAGAGTGCACGCTCGGGCTCACCTTTCCGCCGCGCGGACGCGGGCCTCGGGTCGACGTGGTCGACCGGGGTGCGTTGCTCGAACACGGCCAGGCCGTGCCTGCGCCGGCGGACACCGGCGCGCCTGTGCGGCTGGTGTCGTGTGGCAGGGTCCTCGCCGGCCACGCGCTGCGTATCGTCTCGCCGGAGGGCGAACGGCTTGCGGAGCGCAGGCAGGGCGAGATCGAGTTCCGCGGGCCGTCGGCCACGCGCGGCTACCACGAGAACCCGCAGGCGACGGCGAAGCTGTTCGACGGGCCATGGCTGCGCACCGGCGACCTGGGCTACCTTGCCGACGGGGAGCTGTTCATCACCGGCCGCACCAAGGACATCATCATCCGAGGTGGCCACAACATCCACCCGCAGGAACTCGAGGAGGCCGCCTCGCGGGTCGAAGGCGTGCGCAAGGGCGCGGTGGCAGTGTTTCCGGCGCGGGACCACGCGCACGGCACCGAGCGGCTCGTCGTGCTCGCCGAGACCACGGTCGCCGATCCCCGGCAACGCGACCGCATCCGCACCGAGATCGGACGGCTCGCGGTGGACCTGATCGGCCTGCCGGTGGACGAAATCGTGCTGGCTGCGCCTCATTCGGTGCTGAAGACCTCCAGCGGCAAGATCCGGCGTGCCGCCTGCCGCGAGCGCTACGAGCGCGGCGAGGCCGACCGGCCCTCGCGTCCCGCGTGGCGGCAGGCGCTTCGACTCGGGGTCGCCGGCAGCGGCGCGCGTGTTCGGCGGACGATCGCGCAGCTGGCAGGACGCGCCTGGGGCCTTTGGGTCTGGGCAGTGTTCGCCCTGTTGGCGCCGGCGGTGTTCCTGGCGGTGGTTTCCGGGCCCAGCCTGGCGGCGCGGCGGCGCGCCGCGAAGTTCGGGACACGGGTGCTGTTCGCGCTCGGGTTCGCGTCGCCTCGGGTCACCGGCAGCCTGGCCGAGCGACCGTCTCGCGCTTCCGCCGGCGGTCCGGGCACGCGCGGCCACGCCTGCCTGATCGTCGCGAACCACGCGAGTTATCTGGACGGCCTGGTGCTGACCGCCGTGCTGCCGCCCCGCATCGCGTTCGTCGCCAAGCGCGAATTGCAGCCGCAGCGGTTCGCCGGCCTGTTGCTGCGCAAGCTCGGTGCGCTGTTCGTCGAGCGTTTCGACATGCAGCGCAGCACGCAGGACGCGCAGCAGGTAGTGGAGCGCCTTGCCCTCGGCGAGCAGGTGGTCGTGTTCGCCGAAGGAACCTTCCTTCGCGAGCCCGGACTGCTGCCGTTGCGGATGGGCGCCTTCGTCAACGCGGCTGCCCATCGCGTCCCCATCGTGCCGGTAGCGATCCTCGGCACGCGGACGATGCTGCCCGGCGACGATCGATTCCCCCGGCGCGCCCGCCTCGAGGTGATCATCGGCGATCCGCTGACTGCGGAAGGCGACGACTGGCAGGCCGCAGTGGCGTTGCGTGCGCGGGTCCGCGGGTGGCTGCTGGCTCGCACCGGCGAGCCCGATCTCGAACGCTGAAGTGCCCGCTGGCGTGCCCGGCACGCTCGGGGCACGCGGCCCGGACGATATTGCCCCCTCGATTCAGCGGGGGCATAATCAGGGGCATTTATTTCAACGTGCCCTGCGGAGCTCGCCAGATGCCCCTGACCGACACCATCATTCGCCGCGCCAGACCCGCCGCGAAACCCGTGCGCTTGTTCGACGGCGGTGGCCTCTACATCGAGGTCTCGCCTGCCGGCGGAAAGCTCTGGCGGTTCAAGTACCGATTCGCTGGAAAGGAAAAGAGGCTGGCGCTGGGCGCCTATCCCGTCGTTCCGCTTGCGGGTCGCGCGGACGCGATCACGGGCGAATGGATTCCCGGTGCCAGGGAGAAGCGCGACGAAGCGCGGCGACTGCTGGCCAGCGGGGTGGATCCCGCCGAAAGCCGCAAGGCGCGAAAGGCGCCGAACCGCGGCGCTGCATCGCAAGCGGCGAAGGCCGGCGATCTTCCGAACGAGACGGCCTGGGCCAGCCGCGTTCCGGGACGCAGGACGCAAAGGGAACTGAGGGAAGAGGTGCTCTATGAGACTGCAGCCCGCTGGTTCAACAGCCGCGGCTATCACGGGACGTCGTTGAGCGACCTGGCGAAGGAGCTCGGGATCACCAAGGCGGCGCTGTACAACTACGTCTCGAACAAGAGGGACTTGCTCTACAACGTGCACGTCCGCTCGCTTCAGGCGGCGCGGGCCGCCCAGCAGAGGGCTGCCGCCGAGCGCACCGGTCTCGACAGGGTCCGGAAGATGATCTTCAACTATGTCGCCGCGATCACCGAATCGCCGACGGTGACGTTCATTTTGCTGGAAGACGGCGCCCTGGCTCCGCAGCAGGCCGAGGAGATACTCGCCGCGCGGCGCGCGCTCGATCACGAATTCCGCAGCTGGGTAGCTGCAGGAATACGCGACAAGTCGATTTTGCCGTGCGATCCGCAGCTGGTGTCGCTGCTGGTCACCGGCAGCATGGCGTGGGTGACCAAGTGGTACGACCCGAAGGGTCCCTGGACTGGCGAGCAGGTGGCCGAAGCGATGAGCGCGTTGGTCGCGCGAATGCTGAGCAGCACGTCCATCGGACCGTTGCCGGCCAGCGTCGGCAAGATCATTCCCGAGGGCGGGCTGTGGATGCCGCCGATCGCGCGACGAACCGGCAGCAACTCCCGATCGATCCGACCTCGCCGCTCGCAGAGTGTTGACAGATAACCGATCGGTAACTAGAGTGATCGAGCGGTCAGCCTTATCCGGGCCGATCGTCGCGCGTGCCGATCGAAGCGGCCGAGGCCTCGCCAGGGAGGCAGCGCGCTCAACGCAGTTTCATTCGTTGACTCACGAGGGGGAGGGGATATGCGCTGGAGACTGGTGACGCTGGCAGCTGCGCTGGGGCTTGTAGCGGCGTCCGTGGCCGCCCAGACCCGGGGAGTGAGCAGGACGGAGATCGTGGTCGGTTCGCTGCAGGATCTGTCGGGCCCGATCGCCAGCCTGGGCAAGGCGAGCCGCAATGGCATGCAGATGAGGATCGACGAGCAGAACGAGAGAGGCGGCGTTCACGGCCGGAAGATACGGTTCCTCGTCGAAGACCACGCCTACGACCCCAAGCGCGCCGTCCTCGCGGCGCACAAGCTGCTCGAGCAGGACAGGATCTTCCTGATGCTGGGACACATCGGCACGCCGACGAACGTGGCGGTGATGCCGCTGATGTTCGAGCGCAACGTCATCAACCTGTTCCCATTCAGCCCGGGCAGGCAGATGTTCGATCCGGTGCACCGCCTGAAGTTCGCATCCTTCACGCCGTACTTCGACCAGGCACGCCAGTCCGTGCCTTTGCTCGTCAAGCAGAGAGCGCTCAAGAAGCCCTGCATCATTTACCAGGACGACGACTACGGCATCGAGCACCTCAAGGGCGCCGAGGAGGGCCTGAAGACGATCAACCTGCAGTGGGTTGAAAAGACCTCGTACAAACGCGGCGCCACCGACTTCTCGTCGCAGGTGGCGCGCATGAAGAGCGCGGGCTGCGATCTGGTCGTTCTCGGCACGCTCATCCGGGAGACGATCGGAACCGTGGCCGAAGCTCGAAAGACGGGCTTCAGTCCGGTCTTCCTGGGGACGACCGGGATCTACTACGACCAGATCCACAAACTCGGTGGCCCCGCCATGGAGGGCATCATCGCCACCCACACCGCCGCGGTTCCGTATCCCGACAGCGGCTCCGAGCAGGTGCGTGCGTGGATCCAGCGCTACAAGGGCAAGTTCGGCGAAGATCCGTGGATGCACTCGGTCTATGGTTACGCCAACGCAGAGGCAATGATCATCGCACTGGAGAAGGCCGGCCCCGTCCTGACCACCGAGGCGCTCATCACTGCCATCGAAGCGACCAGGTTTCCCACGGACATCTTCGGTAGTGCGGAGATGACCTTCAGCCCCGCCAAGCGCCTCGGATCGAGCCTCTACCGCTTTGCCGAGATTCGCAACGGTCGCTGGGAGACGACGTCGGACTACTTCGGCGAGCGCTGAGCCGCCTGCCGCGGCGCCGGCGCGCCGCGGTGCTTCAACGCGGACCCGTCACCCCTGAGGATGGCCGAGGCAGGCCAGGATTGAGCATGCATCTGGAATTCACGCCGGAAGAGCAGGACTTCCGCGCCGTCGTGCGCGAGTTCATCGACGGCAATCTGCCGGCCGAAGTCGCGGCCAGGGTCAATGCGCGCAAGCCGCTGGGCAAGGACGACTTCGCGCGCTGGCAGAAGATCCTGCACGGCAGGGGGTGGGGCGTCCCAACATGGCCTCGCGAATTCGGCGGCGCCGGATGGACCCCGATTCAGCAATTCATCTTCGAGGAGGAATCCGCCGACGCCGGCGCGCCGATGCAACTTCCGTTCGGCCCGAAGATGGTCGGTCCGGTCATCATCGCCTTCGGCAACGAATTCCAGCGGAAGCGATTCCTCCCCGGGATCGCCTCGGGCGAAGACTGGTGGTGCCAGGGCTTCTCCGAGCCCGGCGCGGGCTCCGACCTGGCTTCCCTGAAGATGCGTGCCGAACGCGTCCCCGGTCCGGACGGCGGGCACTACCTGGTCAACGGGCAGAAAACCTGGACGACTTATGCGCACTACGCCGACTGGATCTTCTGCCTGGTGCGCACCCGCAGCGACGGCCGCCCGCAGGAGGGAATTTCGTTCCTGCTGGTCGACATGAAGACGCCCGGCGTCAGCGTGCGACCCATCGTCATGCTCGACGGCGGGCACGAGATCAACGAAGTCTGGTTCGAGAACGTCGAGGTTCCGATGCGGAACCTGGTGGGCGACGAAAACAGGGGCTGGACCTACGCCAAGTTCCTGCTCGACCAGGAACGCACCGACATCGCCCGCGTGGGCCGCTCCAAGGCCGCGCTCAAGCAGCTGAAAGGCATCGCGCGCCGCGAACTCGACGGCGGGCGCCCGCTGATCGAGAACCAGCGCTTTCGCGACAGGATCGCCCAGGTCGAACTCGAGCTGATCGCCCTCGAGATCACGAACCTGCGCGCGCTGTCGACCATGGCGAAAAAGCGCGAACCCGGCCCCGAGCCGTCGCTGCTGAAGCTCAAGGGTTCGGAAATCGAGCAGATGCTGAGTGAGCTGATGATGCAGGCACTGGGGCATCGCTCGATACCCAGGGGCGAGGGATCGGGCAACTATTTCAACTGCCGCAAGACGTCCATCTACGGCGGCTCCAACGAGATCCAGAAGAACATCATCTCCAGGATGATCCTCGGACTCTGACCGTCGCGGCGAGGCGAGACCACGGTGAACTTCGACTACGAGGAAGCGCAACTGGCGCTGCAGGAAACCCTGCGGCGCTTCATCGGCAGGGAATACGGCTTCGAGAAGCGGCGAACATACATCGCGTCCGCGGACGGATTCAGCCGCGACGTCTGGTCGAAGTTTGCCGATCTGGGTATTCTCGCCATGCCCTGCCCAAGCCACCTGGGCGGCATCGGCGGAACTGCGGTCGACACCATGCTCGTCATGGAGATCCTCGGGCGCGGTCTGGTCGTCGAACCGTACCTGACGACGGTCGTGCTGTGCGGCGGCCTGATCCGCGACGCCGGCAGCGACTCGCAGCAAGGAGCGCTGTTGCCGCTGATTGCCGAGGGGGACCTGCTGATGGCCCTCGGTCACCACGAGCCCGGCACGCGCTACGAACTGAACCACGTCGCGACGCGGGCCCGGCCAGCGAGCGACGGCTACGTGATCGACGGCGCCAAGTCGGTCGTCCTCGGCGGAGACACCGCAGACAAGCTGATCGTCTCCGCACGCACGAGCGGCGACGTGCGCGACGTCCTCGGCCTGTCGCTCTTCATCGTCGACGCGACGGCGCCCGGAGTCCGCGTTGTCGGCTACCCGACGCAGGATGGCAGGCGCGCGGCCGACATCGATCTCGCCGAGGTGCGGGTGGGAGCGGATGCCCTGGTGGGGCAGAGGGATCGGGCGCTGCCGATCATCGAGCGCGCAATCGATCATTCGATTGCGGCACTGTGCGCGGAGGCCGTCGGCATCATGTCCGCCCTCAACGAGGCGACGCTCGAATACCTGAAGGTGCGCACGCAGTTCGGCCAGCCGATCGGCAGTTTCCAGGCCCTGCAGCACCGGATGGTCGACATGGTGGTCGCGACGGAACAGGCTCGCTCGATGGCGACGCTGGCGGCCGTTCGCGCCGATTCGCACGATTCGGCCGAGCGGCGTTTCGCTCTCTCGGCCGCCAAGGCCTATGTCGGCCAGGCGGCGCGCCGCGTCGGCCAGGAGGCGGTCCAGCTGCACGGCGGCATGGGCGTGGTCGACGAGTTCAGCGTCAGTCACCATTTCAAGCGGCTCACGATGATCAACGCCACGTTCGGTGATGCCGACCACCACCTCGGGTACGTCAGCGAACGTTTGCTCGCCGTGTGACTCCACGCCGACCGCGCCTGCATGGCCCGCGGCACACGGGCCCACGTCGTCCGGGCGCCTCGACCCAGGCTTCCCGCCGACCCCGCGCTCGTGGTCGAATGGCGCGAACGGGAGGGGGCAGATGCCGGTCCGGAATCTTGCGGTGGCGGCGGTCTTCGAGGAACTGGCAGACCGGCTCGAGATCCAGGGCGCCAACGTCTTCCGGATCCGCGCCTACCGCAACGCCGCGCGCACGCTGCAGGAACTCGGCGGCGACGTCGGGCAGATGCTGGAACAGGGGCGCGACCTGACCGAAATTCGTGGCATCGGCGCGGACCTTGCCGGCAAGATCCGCGAGATCGTCGCCACCGGCAGTTGCGAACTGCTGGAGCGCCTGCGCCGCGAAATGCCGTCGGCGGTCACCGAGTTGCTGCAGGTGCCGGGCCTCGGGCCGAAGCGCGTGGCGACGCTCTGGCACGAACTCGACGTGCAGACACCCGAGCAGGTGCTGCGCGCGGCTCGCGACGGTCGGGTCCGTGCACTGCACGGCTTCGGCGAGAAGACCGAGCGGCGGATCGAGGCGGCGGTCGCCGCACACGTTTCGAAGGAGCGGCGCATCAAGCTCGCGACGGCTGCGCACCACGCCGAAGCCGTCGTCGAGCACCTTCGGCGGGCGGCGGGCGTGGAGGAGGTCGTCGTCGCAGGCAGCTTCCGCCGCATGCGCGAGACCGTCGGGGACCTCGACGTGCTCGTCACCGCCCGCAAGGCGAACCGGGCGATCGAGCAGTTCGCGGGATACGCCGAGGTCGAGCAAGTGCTGTCGCGTGGCGGCACGCGCGCGAGCGTGCGCCTGAGAGGTGGCCTTCAGGTCGACTTGCGCCTCGTGGCCCCGGCGAGCTTCGGCTCGGCGCTCGCGTACTTCACCGGGTCCAAGGCGCACAACATCGCATTGCGCCGCCTCGCGCAGGAGCGCGGGTTGAAGATCAACGAGTACGGCGTCTACCGCGGATCGAAGCGGATCGCCGGCGAGACCGAGGAGTCGGTCTATCGCGCGCTGGGGCTGCCCTTCATTGCGCCCGAGCTGCGCGAGGACCGCGGCGAGATCGACGCGGCGAGCGCTGGCCGGTTGCCGAGGCTCGTCGAACTCGGCGACCTGCGCGGTGACCTGCACGCCCACACGACGGCGACCGACGGGCGCAACACGATCGAGGAGATGGCGGCGGCCGCACAGACGCTCGGCTTCGAGTACCTCGCGATCACCGAACACTCGCGGCGGCAGGGCATGGCGCACGGGCTCGATGAAAAGCGGCTGCGCGAGCAGGGCGAAGCGATCGACCGGCTCAACCGGCGGTCGAAGGGCATCCGCGTGCTGAAGGGCATCGAAGTCGACATCCTCGACGACGGCACGCTCGACCTGCCGGACAGCGCACTGTCCGGCCTCGACATCGTCGTGGCGGCGGTGCACGGCCGATTCGACCTGAGTCGCGCGCAGCAGACCGAGCGCATCCTGCGCGCGCTCGAGCACCCGAGTGTCAACCTGCTCGCGCACCCCAGCGGGCGCCTGATCGGCGAGCGCGAGCCCTACGATGTCGACATGCTGCAGGTCGTGCGCAAGGCCAGGGAGCAGGGCGTGCACCTCGAGCTGAACGCGCATCCCGAGAGGCTCGACCTGATCGACACGCACTGCCGGATGGCGAAGGACGAGGGCGTCCTGATCGCGATCACGTCCGATGCGCACGACACTGCGCAGTTCGGCAACCTGCGCTTCGGCGTCGGCCAGGCGCGCCGCGGCTGGATCGAGCGCGGCGACGTGGTCAATACCCGGCCGCTGCGCGAATTGCTGCCGCTGCTGGATCGTGCGCGCCAGGGCACCCGCTGGCGGCGTCCCGGCAGCCCGGGCGTCAAGCGCTGAGCGCGGGCCGGATCAGCGCGTGGCCGCATGCGCGGCGCGCGCCTTCTCGGCACGCCACCACGCGATCAGGCGATCGAAATCCCCTTCGAACGCGCGCTGCGTCAATACGCTGCTGATCGCCATGCAGCGGCTCGCGGTTGCCGGATCCATCCGACCTCGCGAGGTTTGCCGATCGCAGGCGAGATAGGCGGACTTCAGCGCATCGACCTGCAGGGTCTCGGCCGCGATCCGGCTCGGGTCCCCGCGCGCGGTCGATGCCAGCAGCGGCAGCGCGACCATCGCGGCAACGAGATGGATGGTGTTCATGGCTTGCTCCTCGATCGTTGCCCGAAGGTACGCGCCGGGTCAGCCGGCGCCTATCCCGTGCTGGCGGCCCGACCCCCAACGCATGCCGCCAATGCGGCTGCGACGGACCTCATGGCCATCGTCGCCGTCATCGGGGGGCCATTGCCTTCGCACCGACAGCCCATGAACTTGACATAATATACATTATGCGCACCGGGACGAGCGCCCATCGGCGCACCGAAGGCTCATCGCCCGGGCCGGAATTTGCCGCCTGCCGCTAAAGTGCTGCGTGCGCGCGAATGTGCATCGGCGCTCGATCGGAGACGAACCCAATGGATGAAAACACGCGAATCGGCCTGATCGGCGTCGGGCTGATGGGCCACGGCATCGCGGTCAACATCGCCAGGCGCGGCTATCGCCTTGCGTTCCTCGAACATCCGGGAAACCAGCCGGTCGCCGACCTGCTTGCGATCGGCGCGCGGGCCTGCGCGAGCGCCGAGGCGCTGGCCGCCGACTCCGACGTGGTGATCCTCTGTGTGACCGGCACGCCGGAGGTCGAGGACGTCCTGTTCCGGGACGACGGCGTGCTCGCCGGCCTGCGCCTCGGCACGGTCGTCATCGACTGCTCGACCGCGGTGCCCTCGTCGACGATGCGCGTCGCAACGGCGATCGAAGCCGCCGGCGGCCGGTTCCTCGACGCGCCGATGACCCGAACCCCCAGGGAGGCCGCCGAAGGACGCCTGAACCTGATCGTCGGTGGCGATCGCGCGCTGTTCGAGCGATGCAGGCCGCTGCTGGCGAGCTTCGCCGAGAATGTCGTGCACGCCGGGCCGGTCGGCGCCGGGCACACGTTGAAGCTGTTGCACAACTACGTGTCGCTCGGCTTCACCGCCGTGCTGGCCGAGGCCGCGGCCTGTGCGCAGCGCGCCGGGATCGAAAGCGGCGTGCTGCTCGAGGTGCTGGCCAGAGGCGGCGGCGCAGGCGTCGTCCTCGAGCGGATGCGTCCGTTCATCGAGGCGCACGACGACTCGGCCTTCCGGTTCACGATCGCGAACGCGCTGAAGGACATCGGCTACTACGCGGCCATGGCGACCGAACTCGACGCCGCTCGCACGACCGCCGACGCGATTCGCCAGACCTACGCGCGGGCCGCCGAGGGCCACGCGCAGTCGTCGGTCCCCGAACTCGTCGACCTGCTCGCTGCGCGCGCGTGACCCAGCGCCGGCGCGACGCCCGACCGACGATGGTGCGCGTCGCGGTCGCCGCGTTCCGCGACCCCTTCGCGCCATAGAATCGCGGCGTGGACCCGTTCGCATTCGTCCAGCATGCTTCGCCGTTGACGCTGGCCGTGCTGGCCAGCCTGCTCGGCGGCCTCGTGGCGACCACCGTCGGGGCGCTTCCGGCGCTGGTCGTCGGCCACCTGTCCCCGAGGGTCGCCAATGCGATGCTCGCGTTCGCCGCGGGCGTGATGCTGGCCGCGACCGTGTTCTCGCTGCTGCTGCCCGGGCTCGCGCTCGCCGAACCGCTCTTCGGGAGTCCGCGGGCCGGCGCCCTCGCGGTGGTCGCGGCGATGTTCGCCGGTGGCCTGGCGATGTCCGCGGTTCATCGCCTGCTGCCGCACGAGCACTTCCTGAAGGGGCACGAAGGCCCGGCGCGCGAGCGCCTCGCGCGCGTCTGGCTGCTGGTGCTGGCGATCGCCGTGCACAATTTTCCCGAGGGCCTGTCGATGGGGGTCGGCGCGGCCAGCGGCGATGCGACCATCGGTCTCGGCGTCACGCTGGGCATCGGACTGCAGAACCTCCCCGAGGGGCTTGCCGTGGCGATGTCGCTCGTCGGGCTCGGCTACTCACGGGCCCAAGCGCTCGGTGTCGCGGCGTTGACCGGGTCGGTGGAACTGCTCGGCGGGCTCGCCGGCGCCGGCCTGCTGGCGATCTCGCAGGCACTGTTGCCGGTGGCGCTCGCGTTTGCCGCGGGCACGATGCTGTTCGTGATCAGCGACGAAGTCATCCCGGAGACCCATCGCACGGGCTTCGGCGACACGGCCACCGCGGCGCTCTTCGTCGGATTCGGGCTGATGTTCTTCCTGGACGTCGCGCTGGGCTGACCGGCCTGCGCTGCGCGAGAAACCGCGATGCCGCGAATGCGGTAGCGCGCGAGCGCCGGCGCCGCATCGACGGGATTCTCTCCGTCGGCTCGTGTTTCTACCATCGTCGCTCAGGCCCTCTGCCAGCCAGTCCGGCCGGCTGCGAATCCGGGCGGCCTGAAGCGTCGACTCAGGAGGAACACGTCATGATCAACCTCGACCATCCGCGCGCCACCGCGGCCGCCCTCGTCGCCATGCTCGCGGTCTCCGGGAGCCTGCTCGGCCAGACCTGTTCGGGCGGACCGGACGGCGGTGCCGACGCCACCGGCAACCAGTGCAACGCCCCCTCCGAGCCGGCGCGAGCCGACGACGGTTTCGCCGGCGCGATGCAGGCCTACGAGCACGGCGAGTACGAGCAGGCGGTGCAACTGTTCCGGGTGCCGGCCGATGCCGGCAACGCCGAGGCCCAGGAACTGCTGGGGTTCCTGCATCTCTACGGCGAGACGCTGTACCCCGGGGTCGAGCGGAATCCGCGCGCGGCGATGCTGTGGCTGGACCGGGCGGCACGCCAGGGCCGGCCCAACGCGCGCTTCGTGCACTGCCTGCTGGAGCGGCGGATCACGGGGACGGCGGACACGAAGGGGCGCTGCCTCGACCAGCCCAGCGGGATGGGCGATGTCGCGCGAGTGCCCGCCGAGCCCGGCCGTCAGGCGCACGCGAGCGGCAATTGAGTCACGTCGGCGCCGTGCCCGGCGCGCGCGCACCGCTCAGTCGCGCGTACCGGGCAACCGGGGCGGACTCGAACCGTCGGCGCGGCGCTTCTCCTCCTCGATCATCTCGACCGTTCGCGGGCGCTCGAGCGTGCCGTAGCGGCGCGCGTAGTCGTCGGCTCGCTGGCGCAGCCAGGCCGCCATCTCGGCCTCGCCGTGGCGCTGCAGGTAGCCGGCAGCGTCGACGCCGGCCTCGTTGCGGGGGGTCGGATCCGCGCCCGCCTCGACCAGCAGCCGCACGACGTCCGGGCGCTTGTGCCGCGCGGCCATCATCAGCGGCGTGGTCCGGTTCGGGGACTGCGCGTCGATGTAGGCATGTTGTTCGAGCAGGAAGCGGACCACTTCGGTGTGCCCGTTGGTCGCGGCATAGTGCAGCGGCGTCCAGCCGGCGCGATTGACCTCGGCACCGCGCCTGACCAGCATCCGCACGCTGTCGAGGTCGCCGTGCAACGCGGCCAGCATCAGCGCCGTCTCGCCGAGCCGGTTCGGCGCATCCACCCGGGTGCCCGACAGCTCGGCGAGCAGCCTCAACGTCCGCCACGAGCGCTCGCGCGCCGCAACGGCTACTGCCGGCCCGTGCTCGGCGTGGACCGCATTCGTGTCGACGCCGCGCAGCAGCAAGGTCTGGACCCGTGCGACGTCGTCTCGCCGTACCGCATCCCAGAATTCGGCCGGCACCTTCGCGCCCTGCGACGCGGGCCGGGGCACCTGCGCGACGGCGCCGATCGCGAACGACATCGCCAGCAGGCCGGCGAGCAGCCGCAGTGAGCGCCGGATCGCGTTCACGTCAAACATGAACTTGTCTACGTGACGTATTGAAAAGATTGAAATAATTTTCGGTCGTCGTCTCTGCAATGCGGGCCAGCGGTTGCTCGCGAAGCTCGGCGAGACAGGCGGCGACGAAGCGCACGAAGGCCGGCTCGTTCGTCTTGCCGCGGAACGGCACCGGCGCCAGATAGGGCGCGTCGGTCTCGATCAGCAGTCGATCGTCGGGCACCTTCGCGGCGACCTCCCGCAGCGACGCTGCGTTCTTGAACGTCACGATCCCCGAGAACGACAGGTGGAATCCGAGATCGAGGGCGGCTCGCGCGGTCGCCCAGTCCTCGGTGAAGCAGTGCATGACGCCGCCGGCGGCCTCGGCGCCCTCCTCTCGCATCAGCCGGATCGTGTCGGCCGACGCCGCGCGCGTATGGACGATCAGCGGCTTCTTCGCGACCCGCGCGGCACGAATGTGGACGCGAAAACGCTCGCGCTGCCACTCGGTGTCGCCCTCAGTGCGGAAGTAATCCAGGCCGGTCTCGCCGATCGCGACGACCTTGGGGTGCGCGGCCAGTCGCACCAGCGTGTCGACGTCGGGCTCGAGCGCTTGCGGGTGGTCCGGGTGCACGCCGACCGACGCGCTGAGGCGGTCGTCGCGCATCGCCAGCGCGAGGAGCCGTTCGAAGTCGGCCAGCGCGACACAGACGCACAGCGCGTGCCCGACGTCGTGCGCCGCCATGTCGGCGAGGACCTGGTCGAGGCGCCCGGCGAGCTCCGGGAAATCGAGGTGACAGTGGGAATCTACGAGCATCGGAGCGCTGGTTGTCCGCATCCGCCATTGTATCGGCAGGGTGCGGCCGCGCTCCGGGGCGCGTCGTCGTCGATCCCGGTGCGCCGCGCGGCGCCGCCGGGCCGGCGGTTCAGATGGTGTGCGTCGGCCGGTTGGCCTTCAGCGCTCCGCCGAGCAGGGTTTCGATGCGGTTGCGCGCCTGCGCGCCGGCGTCGTCCTTCGAGAACTGCACGCCGAGCCCCTGCTGGCGACCGGGTGTGCCCGCCGGCGTGATCCAGACCACCTTGCCCGTGACCGGGAGCTTGTTCGGGTCGTCCACCAGCGAGAGGATCAGGTACAGCTCGTCGCCGATGTTCACGGTTCGCGTCGTCGGGACGAACAACCCGCCGCCGTCGATGAACGGCATGTAGGCCGCATAGAGGGCGGCCTTCTCGCGAATCGCCAGCTGGACCACGCCGGGTCGGGAACCGGCGCGCGGCTGCTGGGCACTGCCGGCAGCCGGAGCGGCCGGCGCCGCGGCGGGCTCGGTCGCCATGCCGGCGAGCATCGCGGCAGACTCCGCCGCATCCGCCGGCACCGCCGTGGTGGCGGGCTCGCTGCCGACGTCATTCGCTATCGCATCCATGGGTCGCCCCTTCGTGTTCCCCCGGGACTCCCGGGGCCTTCCGACGTTCAGTCCGCCAACGCGGCGCGAACGCCCAGCAACGCATCCTCGATCGTCAGCCGCGGGTTGAGCGGATGATCGGCCGCGCGCGCCACGGAAGCCAGCTGCGCAGCGAGCCGGTCGAGCGCCCGCAGGCCGGTTCGTCGCGACAATGCCCGCAGGCGGTCGATCCGATCCGGGAAGTAACGCGGCGCCGCGCCAACGCACACCCGCTGCAGGTCGACGACCCAGGACTGCAGCGTCGCGACCCACACCGATGCCTCGACGTCGGACAGCGCATCGGCCGCCTGCACGATGCCAGTCTCGGGAATGCCGGCCAGCGTCTCCACGACGAGCCGATGGATGGCGGCCTGCGAGGGATCGGCGAATCGCCTGGCGTGCAACGGAGATCCTCCCGCCGCCGCCAGCCACG
>Ga0079224_100004643_pt1 | contig 17862 bp, 17 predicted proteins | sample Stecom2015_FD_80414 | JGI IMG/M metagenome (GOLD analysis project Ga0079224, IMG submission 80414) | Agricultural soil microbial communities from Utah to study Nitrogen management - Steer compost 2015 | ecosystem: Environmental > Terrestrial > Soil > Agricultural land | place: USA: Utah...
CTCGGCCGAGCACGCCCACTCGTCCCATGAAGAGCACCACGATCACACGCGCGACGACGCAAGCCATGAAGGCTGGGACCGCTGCCCGGTAGGGACGGCGTTCGCATTCGCGTTCCTCACGGCCGACGTCGCGCTGCCGCTTCTTCCGCTCGAGCACGGCCTCGAGCCCGATCACTTCGATCGGGTCTTCCTGCCCGTCGTTCCCGCGCACTATCAGCCTCGCGCTCCGCCTCTCGCCTAGCCCGCTGCGATCTTGCGTTCGTCGCTCCGTGAGCCGTGCCGCGCAGGCGCGCGCTCGCCGGGGCTATGGCAATCGACTTACAACCAGGATGGGACGACATGAGGCAATGTCTATCTCGAGCGCCGTTGGCGGCGCTCGGCGCGCTTTGCGCTTGCGTTGCAGCCGCCGACGAAGGCGCGCCGCAAGCGGACGGCAGAGATCTCGAAACGATCATCGTGACAGGGAGGGAATCGGGAGCGAGCGCCGACCGAACGAGCGTTGCGCTGATTCCGGGCGGCGCGAGCTTCATCGATATGCAGGCCGCTCGCGAGCGCAACATCGCAAGTCTCGCCGACGCCCTTCGCTACGTGCCCGGCGTGTGGTCGGCGAGCCATGTCGGCAACGACCGCATCTTCTTCTCGAGCCGCGGCTCGAATCTCGATGCGACCGACTACGACATGAACGGCATCAAGCTGCTGCAGGACGGGTTGCCGGTCACGGCGGCCGACGGCAACAACCACAATCGGATCGTGGACCCGCTGGCGGCGGCGCATGCGACGGTCGCACGCGGCGCGAATGCCCTCGAGCACGGCGCGAGCACGCTCGGCGGCGCGATCAACTTCGTCTCGCCGACCGCGATCGATCATCCGGGCCTCGACCTCTCGTTCAACACGGGCAGCCACGGCTTCGCGCTCGCGCAGGCAAGCTTCGGCACGTCGCTCGGCGAGTCGCTGGACGCGTTCGTGACCGTCGAGCAGAAGCGCCGCGACGGCCACCGCGCTCACAGTGCACAGCAGCGCACGGGCGTCTACGCGAACGTCGGGCTCGCGCTCTCGGAGCGCCTGTCGACGCGGTTCTACGTTACCGCGCTCGACAACGATCACGAGCTGCCGGGCGCGCTGACGCGCGCGGAGCTCGACGCCGACACGACGCTCGCGGATCCGGCCGCGATCGAAGGCCATTACCAGCGCAACGTCCGCGCGACGCGCATCGCGAATCGGACGACATGGACGCTCGGCGACACGCGCAGCGTCGAAGTCGGCGTGTCGCTCGAGGAGCAGTCGCTGTACCACCCGATCGTCTGGGCCGAGGTCGGCGGCGTCGAGGTCTTCAGCCTGCTGATCGATACCGAGCACCGTAATGCGGCGGCGTCGGTGCGCTACAGGCAGACGCTCGGCGATCATGAGCTGCTCGTCGGCTTGAATCACGCGGAGAGCGATGCGCACGGCGGTCATTACCGAAACTTGCGCGGAGCGCCGAACGGCTTGCGCGAGCAGATCGAGAATTCGGCGAGGCTGACCGAGGCGTTCGTCGCGGATCGCTGGCGCATCCGCGACGGCCTCACATTCGTGCTCGGCGCGCAGGCGGCGGCGGCCGACCGGGACGTGCGCGTGACTTCGATGTCTTCGCCGAGCACCCGTCGTCCGCATGCGCGTTACGAGCGATTCACGCCGCGGGCGGGCTTCCTGCTCGACGTCGGCGACGACGTCGCTCTCTATGGCAACGTCAGTGGCTTGTTCGAGCCGCCGACGACGTACGAGCTCGAGGACAACGTCGCCGGCGGCGACGCGACGCTCGTGCCGATGACGGGAAGTGTCGTCGAGCTCGGTACGCGGCGGCGCGCAGCGTCGAACGGCTCGCTCAGCTGGGACGTCTCGATCTACTACGCCGAGGTGCGCGACGAGATCCTGTCGATCGAGGATCCGGACGCACCGGGCACGAGTCTCTCGACGAACATCGATCGCACCGTGCATGCCGGGATCGAGGCGATGGTCGGCGCCGCATTCGCGCTCGGGCCGGCCGGCGGCACGCTCGAGCCGACGCTGAGCGTCACGATCAACGAGTTCCGGTTCGACGACGACCCGCTCTATGGCCGAAACACGCTGCCCGCGGCGCCGGACCGCTTCGCGAGGGGAGAGCTGATCTATCGGAGCCCGCGCGGATGGCACATAGGGCCGATGCTCGATTTCGTCGGCGACCGCTGGGCCGACTTCGCGAACACGTATCGCATCGACTCGCACGCGCTGGCCGGACTCAGGGCCGGCTGGAGCAACGAGCGCTGGCGCGTGTTTGCAGAGCTGCGCAACCTCGCGGATCGAGAGCACGTCGCGACGCATTCGGTGCGCAACGTCGCATCGCCCGGCGAGCGGATTTTGAATCCGGGAGAGCCGAGATCGGCGTATGTCGGCTTTCAGGCGCGGTTCGAGTAGCGGGGTGGAAGGTACGTAATTACCCGTTCATGATTCGTTTACGATCGCCGAGCATATGGAATTCCGGCGGGCGGGCAGGTATCTTGCCCGCGCCCCGGCAGCTTTGTCGGCGTTCGAGGAAGGGATTCCATCGTCATGTCTGAGGCGAACGCGTCCCGTAAGACGGAACCGGACCAACGAACGAGCGACCGCGAGCAAACGGAAGCGCCCGCGGAATCGCTCACCGATCTGATCGACGTGCTGCAGCGTCAATCCTTCACCCGCCGCTTCGAAGTGCAGACGAACGGGCCAGTCGCGTCGCGCGAGAGCTCGCCGGCGTGCACGGCACCGCCCGGCCGGGAGCGCTCGGGTTCCGCTGAATAGCGCCGTATCGTTCGTCCGGCGCTCGCCTGTACCATGCGGCGAGGGCCGCAACGGGATCGAACGCCGATGAGAGCTTTGCGATGGCGCCGATGGCTGCTGCTGTCGGTCGCGCTCGCCGCTGCCGCGGGCGTCATCCTGTGGCAGGCCTCGGGTTTCATCGCCGCCGATCTGCTCGAGCGGCAGCTTCGCGCCGGAGGGTGGCCGGACGCCGGCGTCGACGGGGCCCGGATCGCGCTGCCCGAAGCGTCGTTCGCCCGCGTGCGGCTCACGGCCGACGAAACGCTCGTCGCCGAGGACGTGCGTGCGCGGATCGGTGCCGCCGGCGTCGAACGGATCGTGATCGGGCTTCTGCGCATGCGCGCGGAGGTCACGTCGGACGGCGAGTGGATCGTGCCCGGCGCGAGCGCGGGCGACGGCGAGGCGCTGCCGCTCGATGTCGTGCCGCCGGACGGTGTCGCCGTCGAGCTTGCAGAAGTTTCGGTCACGACGCCGCTCGGCGGCGTAGAGATGGCGCTGTCGGACGTTGTTGCGCAGCGGCTCGGAGATCGCGTGGAGCTGTCCGGACGCTATACGGCTGGGCTGCGCGCAAACGCCGCGGACGTCGATCTCGCCGCACGCGCCGTCGCCGCAACCGACGGCGCCGAAGCCGATGTTCCCGAAGCCGATCTCGCCGGCGCCGTGACGGCCGATCTCGACGCGGACGGCAGCGCGAGACTGCGCATTCGCGTCGATGACGGCGCGCTCGCCGCAGGCGCGCTCCGAATCGGCGGATTGATCGGCGACGCGACGGCCGACGTGCCGGCTGCGGGCGCGCCGTCGCTCGAGCTTGCCGTCGACGCCGGCGGCGTGCGTGTCGCGGGGGTCGAGCTCGGTGCGTTGGCGTTGACGGCGGACTGGCGCAACGACACGGCGCGCTTCGCGCTCGCGTCGCGCGAGCTCGACGGCGGCGGGATCTCCGTCGAGGGCGAGGCAACCCATTCGAACGGCGCGCTCGGCGCCGTGCTCACGGGCCGAGTGCAACTGCCGAACGATGCGGCGGCACAGCCGGCGGCACAGGGGCTAGTCGAGCTCGAAGCCGAGCTCGAAGCATCGACCACGGATCGATCCTTCCCCGACCGCATCAGAGGCCGCGTGCGGATCGACGGCAGCGGCCTCGCGTATCCCGATGTCTTGAGCGCAGGCACGCTCGCATTGTCGGCAGACGTCGAAGGCGGCCGCGACGAGCTTCGCGTCACGCTCGACGAGTCGAGCGCGGTCTTCACGCCGGGGCCCGCGCTCGTGCCCGAAAGCGCTCGCGCGCTCGCGGGCGCCGCGGCGACGCTGCGGATCGCGCCGGCAGGCGAGGGTCCGCCGACGCTGCGCGTGTCGCTCGCGAACGGCTCCGCGGAGCTCGTCGGCCGGATCGAAGTCGATGCGGGAGAGGCACAGCTCGACACCGGGCTGCGCGTGCAAATGGATCGCAGGCAAGGCGCCGGTGCCGCCTCGAGCGGCAACGCGGCGACCCGCGGCGGAGTGCCGAGCGCGCGCTTTGCACTGACGGCCGAGCTCGCCGATCTCGCAGCCCGCATGCTGCCGTGGGGCGGGCTTCGGCTCGGCGCCGAAGGCTTCGACGCGACGATCGAGCACGGCGGCGACGGTTGGCAGATGGCCGGCGGCGGAAGAATCACTGCCGCAGGCGACCTTGCGGCAGTGCGTCTCGACGAGACCGCAGTGGATTTCGCGGGGACGCTGACCGGTTCCGCCGACCGAATCGTGCTCGCTATCGAGGACTGCGCCGTGTGGCGCATTCGCTCGGCCGCGGTCGGCGATACGCGCGTCTCGAACATCGGGCCGCTGTGCGTCGCGCCCGGCGACGACGGCGTCCTGCTGGCCTACGATCGCGGCGCGGACCGCGCCGACTTCTCGCTGTCGATCGACGAGCAGCCGATCGATTCGCGGCTCGAGCGAGCGGAGGCGGCGTATGCGCTCGACGGCCGCACCCCTCGACTCGTGTTGACCGGCGAGACGGCGGGAGCGGGCATTGCACGCCTCTCGGCGCGCTTCGCCGGCGGCGCCGTTGCTTCGCCCGACGGACGAATCGCCGCAAGCGGCTTCGAGGGCTCGGCCGAGTGGCGGGACGACGCGATCGTGTCGGCGGCCTTGCGGGTCGCGCGGATCGAAAGCCTCGATCAACCGGCGCCGATCGCGCCCGTTGCGCTCGAGCTCGCGGCGGAAGCGGAGGGCGACACGCTGTCGTTCGACGCCGTTCTCTCCGACGATCTCGGCACGTTCGTGCTCGAGGCGGTCGGCCGGCACGAGCCCGGCCGCACGAGCGCCGATGTCCGGCTGCACCCGGTGCGCTTCGTGACCGGCGCCGTCGAGATCGCCGACCTTTCGCCGCTGCTCGCCGAGCACATCGGCGAGGCCGGCGGCGTGCTCGAGATCGACGGCGGCTTCGTGTGGTCCGACGGCGAGCTTGCCGGGAGCGGCACGCTCGGCCTGCGGGAGTTCGGCGCGCGTGCGGCAGGCATTCGCTTCGACGGCGTGAGCACGGCTATCCGCTTCACGAGCCTGCTGCCGCCGGTCACCGCGCCCGAGCAGATGTTGTCGATCGCACGCGTCGATCTCGGCATGCCGCTCGAGCACGGATCGGTCGTGTTCGATCTCGACGCGGACGGCGAGCTCGCTTTCAGGCGAGTCGAGTTCTCCTTTGCCGGCGGGCGCCTGCTCGCCGAGCCGTTCACGATCGATTCAGCCGCGGCGGAGGATATTGGCTTCGTGCTCCGGGCAGAGGATGTCGAGTTGTCGCACTTTCTCGCATTGAGCCAGATCGACGGGCTTGCCGGGACCGGCGTGTTGTCGGGAAGCGTACCGGTACGTCTCGCGGACGGCGGCATTCGGCTCGACGAGGGTGTGCTCGCGGCGGAGACGGACGGCGTGCTGCGCTACACGCCGAACGACTTGCCGGACTTCCTGCGCGGAGACGATGTACGATCGCGAATGCTGCGCGAGGTCTTGACGAACTTCGAGTACGAGGAGCTTTCGCTGGCCGTCTCCGGAGACTCGGGAGAGGGCGGCCGGCAGCGGCTGACGTTGAACGCGCGGGGCGCGAATCCGGATTTCCTCGAAGGGCATCCGATCGAGCTGTCGTTCAACTTCACGGGTCCGTTGCTCGGCGCCTTGCGAAGCGCCGTCGATCTGACGGACGCGGCCGAGCTCGAGCAAATCTTCGAGCAGCGTGAAACGAACAACGAGGAGAATTCTCGATGACCGCAAATCGTCCTGCCCGAAGCGCGGCCGCCGCATTGATCGCGTCGGCGCTCGCATCGGGATGCGCGGTGAAGCTTCAGGCGCCCGATGAGCCGATTCGCTTCGACGTCAACGTGAACATCACCGAGCAGAAGCGGCTCGAGATCGACCAGGAGCTGCTCGCGCTGATTCGCCGCAATCCGGAGCTCTTCGGACTGACCGAGAGCGATCTGAACGCCACCACGAACTAGCAGCTTGCCAGAGCGGAGGATCATGATGTTCGTGAAAAGGATATTCATCGTGCTCGCGATGCTCGCGACGAGCGTCGCCGCTTTCGCACAGAGCGATCTCGCGAGCGCGAAGGCCGAGGGTCTGATCGGCGAGCGGCCGGACGGCCTCGTCGCCGTCGTCTCGAATTCGACGCCCGCGCTCGAGGCGATCGTCGCCGACGTGAACGCGGAGCGCATGAACGAGTACCGGCAGATCGCGCAGGAAACGGATGCGCCGCTCGAAGCGGTTCAGGCGCGCGCCGGCCGCCAGATCATCGAGCGGCTGCCGTCCGGTCAGTACTTCATGGACGCGGCCGGGCGCTGGCGCCGGAAATGACGGCCGTTCCCTAAGTTTTCCCAAGCACCGCTCGCCGCTCGGCTCGCACGACGTTCGATTTCGACTTAGAATCCGGTAGGGCTAAGCGGCCGTCAGAGCCGACAGAGCCGCGGCTACGGAACATCGAGGGGAGAGGCTATGAAGAACGGTGCACTTCGTGTGCCCCTGCTTGCGGCAGCGGTTTCGTTCGTCGGTTCCTTCGCAGCAGCGCAGCAGGTTGCGGATCCGGGCTTCGAAAGCGTCGGGCGCGGCGCCCCGTTGCTCGCGGACCTGAACGAGTACTACATGACGGGCGCGACGATGCGCCGCGCGGGAGACGATCCGCGGCGCGCGGAGGACGGCTTTGTCGGCTCCGCGCGTCCCGGCGAGTCGCCTGAAGGAATCGAGCCGCTCGAGATCGACATCTTCACGACGAAGGATTTCTACCAGGACCGGGCGCTGTGGAGCGACCCTCGGTACTTCCGCTGCAACAGCCCGGCCGCGCTCGAGGATCTCTGGGGCGGCAACCGCAGCGGCCTGATGGGCGACAACCCGCCCGCCTCGGCCGCTTGGGGGTTCTGCGATCGGGACTATCCGCGCGAAGCGATCGTGAGCCCGTATCCGTTCACGACGGCGCAGGAGCACTACGAGGCGCTGCTCGAGGAGACGAAGCAGCGAGGCGGCCCCACGAAGCACACCTACGCGACCGTGCCGGGCGAGTGGACGGGCATCTACATGCACCCGGGGCGCACGCCGGGCAATCAATACTGGTTCCGGATGCGTCACGTTCAGGTGCCGACGATCCTGTCGGTGCTGACCCCCGAGTATCAGAAGCGCATGGTCCAGGAGGCCTACCACCACGCGAACTCGAACAAGCCGCAGTGGCCGTCGCAATACTGCTGGCCGGAAGGCTTCATGCGGCGCTGGCATGAAGCGGCGGTGTGGGATCACTACATCATGGTCACGCCGCAGGTCGTGCAGATCCTCGCGGGCGTCGCGCGCAACTTCATCACGAACATCTACATCGGCGCCGAGTTCAAGATGGACGGCACCGTCCCGTATCTCAGCGAGCAAGTGCCGCGGTGGTACGGCGAGACGATCGGCTTCTGGGACGAGGATACGCTGATCACGTGGACGTCCAACATCCAGGGCTGGAAGACGCATGCCGCGTTCGAGCATTCGAACAAGATGCAGACGATCGAGATCTACACGCCGAACCGCGACGAAGCCGGCAACTTCGTCGGCCTGAATCACGAGGCTATCTTTTACGATCCGGACGCGCTCGTCGAGCCGGTCCGCATCATCCGCAACTACGTGAAGACGAGCGACTACAACGAGGGCAACCCGTACGTCTTCATCGAATGCGTGCAGACGATCTTCCCGATCAAGGGCACGAGCACGCCGGTCTCGCCGGGCACCGTGATCGAGTACGAGGTCCCGGACATGTACGGCCGCCCATGGGCGCAGATGTGGGAGAAGTACCACGAGCAGGGCATGCAGCGCGAAGAAGAAGAGGACATCTTCAGCTTCGAGTAAGCCGTTCGAGTAGCCATCGCGAGCGGCTGCTCGCCGGCGTCTGCACGCCCGCGGCCGCGACGGCGCGCCTTCGGCCGCGCGCCGTTCCGGCTGCGTGGGAGTGAGCGGCGGACTTACTCTGCCTGGGCCTCGACGCTCGAAGTGAAGCCCTGCTCGAGCCAGCTCTTCCAGCGCTCGACGCTCGCTTCCCCGCCGGCGCAGCCGCCGTCCGCCGGATTGATGAACGTGCCGTCCTCGAGCCGCGCCCAGCCGATCGCGCCGCCCGGCCGGCCGTCACGCAGCGGACAGAACATGAACGTGACGGTGTCGCCCGGCTCGAACGTGCTGCCGGTGATGCCTCGGCCGATCAGCGACGCCGGGGCGGAGCCCTCGAAGCCCCATAGCGTCTCCGTGCCGTCGTCGTTCGGGATGTTCACGTAGAGCCACGAGTGAGGGTTGTTGAACGCCCAGCGAACGACCGTGCCCGTCTTGACGAGCTCGACGTTGCGATCGAACTGACTGAACGAATGGTGAGCATCGGCGGCGGCCGCCGCGAGCAGCGTGGCCGCCGCGGCGGCCGAGAACGATTTGAGCCTCGTCATTGCCTCTCCCTCACTCGGACGTCGGCAAGGTGGTGTTGTAGATCGGGTCTCGAGTCTGGCCCGGCAGGTGCGGGAACAGCGTCGTGCCCCGTGCGTCCTTGAAGCCTTCCTCTCCGGGCAGCCTGAAGCCCGTCGAGCCGTCCTCGTCGAGGAACGCGTTGCTCGACAGCTCGCACTCCCAGTGACGAACGCGATAGCCGGCCTCCTCGAGCTGCGTGGCGTGGCGGAACGCGTAGACGGCGTGCACCGGCTTCACGAACGCGAAGGAGTCGTAGAACGTCACCTGCACCTCGAGCCGCTCGATGCCGTCCGGATACTGCTTCAGCTCCCACACCTCGACCGCTTCGAACTGGTTGCTCGTCATCGGCGCCCAGCGCGTGAAGTCGCCGGGCAGCAGATCGACCGTGTGGGTGATGAGCCTGTCGCCGTCCCAGAAGCCGATCGTGTCGCCGTACCACGAATGCGTGGCCTCGAGGTTCTTGTGCTCCTGCCCGATATAGATGCGGCGCGTTCCGCTGTCGAAGTCGTTGATCTGATATGACTGGTGCGGGAGGTTGATGAACTCGTGCGTGTAGGGCTCGAGCAGAAACCGAGGATAGCCGGGCGGCTCGCAGTGCGCGAGCCGGTCGTATTGCACCTCGCCGAGCTCCTGCTGCTCGCGCCAGCGCTCCTTGTAGGCCGCCTCGTACTCGGGCGTCAGCACACCCTCGCGGACCTTACCGGTGAAGCCCGGCGCGTCGACGAAGATATCCATCATCGTATTGCCGGCCGTTTGCCACAGCCCGTCCCAGCGCGGCACCGTCTCGATCGTGTGCTCCGTGCCACCGCCGGCCTGCTCGAGCAGATAGCGGTAATGCTCCTCGGAGGTCGCGAACTCCTTCGGCGGCGGAACGACCTCGAGCGGCGGCCCGTAGCCGGCGCCGAACTGGGCGAGCGCGAGGGCCGGCGCGGCGAACGCGAGGGCGCCGAGCGCGCACCGCGTCGAGTATCCGTCGAGCTTCATGATCTCCCCCTCGAATAGTTATGCGAATTGATACTACTGGCGGGGCCATACGGGGGCAATCGGGGGGCAGTCCGCCTGCCACCGGCGTCCGGTATAGTGAAGCAGCGGCTCGTCGACTGACCGGCTTGCAGATGGAGGCGGAACGATGCTGAGAAAGATACTGGTGCTCGCAGGACGGGACGCGGACGTCGGGTCCCCGGCTGTCGCAAGGGCCGTGCAGCTCGCGGAGCGCGCCGGCTCGACGGTCGTGCTGCTCGGCATCGTCTACGATCCGCACCTCGAGGGGTATCTCGGCCGACAGGAGATTTACGCGCCGCTGCGCGAGCGCATCGTCGCGGAGCGAGCGGAGCGCTTGCAGGCGCTGGCGGCGGCGCTCGATAAGCGCGGCGTGCGCTGCGAGACGAAGGCGTTGTGGGCAAATCCTGCACACATGGCCGTCGTCCGCGAGGCGGCCGCGGACGATGTCGATCTGGTCGTTGTCGCGCCGGAGGACACGCGCGCTCTTTCGAACGACGAGTGGCGCCTCGTCTCGGTTTCGCCGTCGCCCGTGCTCGTCGTGCGGGACCGGGAGGTGCGGCCCTATGCTGCCGTCGTCGCGGCCGTCGACCCCGCGCGCAGCTACGACAAGCCGACGGACCTCGACGACAAGATCCTCGACCTCGCGAAGCGCCTGCGGAACCTGTCGGGCGCGTCGCTCGAGGTCGTGCACTGCATGCCCCCGTTCAGGTCGTTCATTGCGGAAGGAGCGGGTGCGCTGCTCGAGGCGGAGCAGGCGCTCAGGGCGCAGCGGCAACAGGAGCTCGAAGAGCTCCTCGAGCAGGCACAGCTGCCGCCCGAGTCGGGCACGCTTGTCGAAGGCAAGCCCGCCGACGTTCTCGTCGAGAGATCGGCAGGCGCTGCGCCGACGCTGCTCGTGCTCGGCACCGTGCAGCGGGGGCCGATCGCGCGGCTGCTCGTCGGCAGCACGGCCGAGCGCGTACTGCGCTCGGACGGCGGCGATGTCGCGGTCATCAGGCCGGCGTTCGTCGGCGCTGACGCGGAGGGCGCGGGAGACGCCGATTCGGCGCGCCGCCACGTCGAACGCGATCCGTCCGAGCTCGAATAGCGGCCTTCCGGTCAACGCGGCGGGGCGCGCGAGCGAAAGCGCGCTGGCCGCCCGCGTCTTGTCGCACTTCGGCGACGTCCTTCCGACCAAGACCGGAATCCGCGCGCTTGTTCACATGAGCTTGTTGCAGGTCTGCAACCATCTGGTTTTTTGATGCGAAGTTGCGACGCCGTTCACTCTTGCCGCGCGTCCGACGAACTTAGCATGCGCATCCATTCGCCGAGGACGGCGATCAATTGGAGCAAGGATATGAGGATTCACAAGCTGTTGGTTGCCGGTGCGCTGCTGCCCTTCGGGGCCCTCGCTCAGGACCTCGACTACACGTTCGTTGAGCTCTCCTATCTCGATACCGAGCTCGACGCGGGCCCGGTCGACCTCGGCGGCGACGGCTTAGGGCTGACCGGATCGCTTTCCGTCACGGACAGCGTATTTCTCTTCGCGAACTATCAGACTCAGGACTACGAGTTCGGCATTGACGGAACCAGCTACGATCTCGGCGCAGGCATGCGCTTCGGCCTGAAGCCGCAACTCGATCTGGTCGGCGAGCTCGCGTGGGTGAACTACAAGGTCGAAACGGCCCTCGGCGACGCTGACGACGACGGTCTCGGCATCGGCGTCGGTCTGCGCGGCCGAGTGCACGACTCGTTCGAGCTGCAAGGCGGTTTTCGTTACGTCGACCTCGAGGACTCCGATACCTTCCTGTCGCTCGCCGGCCGCTGGTACTTCACGCGGACGGTCGCCGCGGGCTTCGGGCTTTCGTTCAACGACGACGTCACGGGCTGGAACCTCGGCCTGCGCGCCGAGTTCGGCAACTAAGGACCTCCACCCGCCGCCGACGGCGACCTCCCCCAGCCCGACGCGGCAGCGACCGAGCTTCGGTCGCACCTTGGCGAGGGGCGGCCCGCACGCCGCCCCTCGCGTCTTCTTCGGCGATCTGTTATCGTATGCGCCGTTCGGGCACGCTTCGGTCCGTGCCTCGCTTCTCGCGGTTTCCCATCCGGTTAGCCTCGATATCCACCTTCCTTTGGGCCCAAGCCTCGACCGAGGCCGGAAATTCCGGACGGCCGCCCTGAGAATCTGAAAAACATGCATTCCTTCGAATCGCTCGGCGTATCGGCCGAGCTTCTGCGTGCCGTTGCCGAGCAAGGGTACGATCAGCCGACGCCCGTCCAGCGCGAAGCGATTCCGCTGATCCTTGCGGGCCGCGATCTGCTTGCGCGTGCTCAAACGGGCACGGGCAAGACCGCGGGCTTCACGCTGCCGATGCTGCAGCGGCTCGCGGCTGCCGCACCGGCGTCCGGCAAGCGGCGAGTGCGCGCGCTCGTGCTGACTCCGACCCGGGAGCTTGCGGCGCAGGTTGCCGCAAGCGTCGCGGCATACGGTGCTCACCTGCCGCTTCGCTCGATCGCGGTGTTCGGCGGCGTGAACATCAGGCCGCAGATCGCGCAGCTCGACAAGGGCGTCGACATCGTCATCGCGACGCCGGGTCGGCTGCTCGACCACGTCCGGCAGAGGACGATCGATCTACGCTCGATCGAGATCTTCGTCCTCGACGAGGCGGACCGGATGCTCGACATGGGCTTCATCCATGCGATCAGGCAAGTGCTGAAGCTCCTGCCCGAGCGCAAGCAAAGCCTCATGTTCTCCGCGACCTTCTCACGCGACATCGAGCGGCTCGCGACGAGCTTGCTGCGTGCGCCGGCCGAAGTCGCGGTCGCTGCGCAGAATGCGCCGGCCGAGCGCATCGAGCACCGCGTTCATCCCGTCGATGCGGGACGCAAGCGGGATCTTTTATCGCATCTGATCTCGACCGGGAACTGGGGACAGGTGCTCGTGTTCACGCGCACGAAGCACGGCGCGAACCGGCTCGCGCGCCAGCTCGAGCAGGACGGGCTCACCGCTGCTGCGATCCACGGCAACAAGAGTCAGGCGGCACGTACACGCGCGCTCGCGGATTTCAAGACCGGCAGCGTTCGAGTGCTCGTCGCGACCGACATCGCCGCGCGCGGTCTCGACATCGAGCAGCTGCCGTACGTCGTCAACTACGAGCTGCCTCACGTGCCGGAAGATTACGTGCACCGAATCGGGCGCACGGGCCGTGCCGGCAACGCCGGCCAGGCGGTGTCGCTCGTCTGTGCCGAGGAAAAGCCGCTGCTTGCCGGTATCGAGTCGCTGTTGCGGCAGCGGCTCGAGCAGGTGCCGGTTGCGGGCTTCGAAGCGATGCCGAGGAACGGCATCGGCCACGGGCATGGCCGCGCTTCCGGGGCGGGTCACAAGCCGCAGCCGTCGCGCGCGCGACCGCAGCGTCGGCGCTCATCGGCAAGCGCGGAGCGAGACCGGAACGCTACGCGCGAAGAACCTTCTTCACGACATAGAGCACGGCGCACGCCGTGATGCTCGCAAGGGCGAAGCCGATGAGCTCGAGCGGCCAGAGGTTGTGCGACGTCGGGTCGATCAGGACGCCGATCACGACGTTCAGGATCGGCAATGCATAGATTGCGAGGGCGGCCCACGCGCCGATGCGCCAGCCGCCCTCCCAGTGGATGATCGCGGCGATCGGCAGGGCCGCGCCGAGGATCAGCACTGCGAAGAGAATCGACACGATGCCGAAGCCGAGCGCCCAATCCGCCGCGCCGCCGGCTTGGGGCGCGGGCGCCTGTGCCGCGCGGAGCGCCTCGGCCGTCGACTCGAGCCTCCCGACCCAGGCCGGCTCGGCTCCTGACCCGCGATTGCCCGACACGAATTCTGCCGTGAGCGGAAAGTCGAACGACCGGAACGTGCCGCGCCCGTTCGCATGACCGACATCGATGCGCACGCCGTCGATCACGCCGGGCTCGAACAGGAAGAACCACGCGAGCGCCTCGCCGTCGCCGGCGGGCCAGGCCGGCGACCCATTCCATCCCGCTCGAACGGGCTCGCCGTTCCGGAGCGGTTCCGCGTTGAAGCGCACCGGCAGGTTGCTCCGGTAGCCTATTCGCACCGACAGCCGCGATGACGTCGAGACCCGCGCCGGCGCGGGCGGGTCCGTCTCGAGCAAGCGAACCTCGAGCAGCGTGGGCTCGGGCGGGGGCGGCGGAACGTCCGCGCGGCAGCCGGCGATCACGAGCGCGGCGAGAACGAAAGGCACCGCAGTCGCCCAAGATCCGACGAATCGATGGAAGTGCTGCAAGGAAGCTCCGGTCGGCGTCCGAGTCGGGTGTAGCAGCGTAACGCCGCCGCCGCGCCGTCGACGTAGAACGGAGTCGCGTTTCGGCGCGTTCGCCGCGGGAGCTGTGAGAGCGAGCCCTATCCCGCCGTTGGCCGATCTCGACTGCTTTCGACGGTCATGCTCGATTCCAAGCGTCCGCCGTCAAGGCGGCGCGGGACCGGCGAACGGCGCGCCGGCTTGCTCCCCGAGCTCGGCCGGCAGCCCGGCTTCCTGCAGCACGTCGTAAAGGCATGGCAGCGCGTTCGCTGAGGCGGCCCTGACGTCGATCAGCGCGGTGATCGGCGGCCCGTCGCCGCCGTGAAGCATCGAATCGACGGAAAAGAGCACATCGGCGAACGGAACGGCCTCACGCTCCGCCTGCAGGCGCATCGCGTCGAACGAGCAGGCCGCGGCGTCGCGAAATGCCTGCTCGATGATGCGCTCGCTGTCCAGGGGAGCGAGACCTCGAGAGACGAGAAACTCGACGTACCGGCTGCCAGTCTGGTCGTAGGCGATGGTCACCAATTCGTTCATCAGCGCTTCGGCGGAGCGCTCCGATTGCGTGTCCGCGGACGACGACGTCTCGGCGGCGGCTACGCTCGTCTCTACGGGCTCGCGCGATGCTTCGCTTTCCTGTAGCGGAGGCAGGGGAGGCGGAGCGCCCGTAGCCGGATCCGTGTCCGCTTCGCGCTCGGACGCCGCGCTCGTCGCAGCGGCGGGACCGGCTCCCGGCACGTATCCGGCTCCGGTGTCCGTGCCTGCAACATACCAGACGAGGCCGCCGGTCGCGGCCGCGAGCAGGACGGCGAGGACGATTCGCTTCGCATTCACGTCGATGCTCTCTACGAGGGGCACTGGGACTTCAACACCGATGGCCGGCGATCGCAAGCGTTGCTGATATCATCCCGGATCATCGAGGACGGGCGCCGGCGAAGGATGTCGGCTGGCCGCGGGCGATCAAGAGCCTCGATCGGCGCGCGGAATCCGCTTCTCGATTCGACCGAGCGTCAATCCTCGCTCGGCGGATTCTCGAGCGACCGGCGCAAGCTGTCGAGCAGGCTCGACTCGTCGGCTTCCGCGGCCGGGCCGTCGATCCGTTCGTAGCGGTACTTGTCCTTGATCAGCCGGTTGATGAACCGCCCCTTCGATTCTACGCGAACCAGCCACTCGTAGACCGACGGCGGGACGTCGAAGTAGCGATAGATCCTCGACGACGAGAACTCGACATCGAGCGTTTGCGCCTCAGCGTCGTACGTGACGCCGCGAATTCCGCGGGACTTGACCGGCTTCATGTCCGAAGGGGCCATTGTCGATCTTTCACCTGGCCGTTCGATGACGAGCTGCGTACCTTATACTACGGCGCAACGAAACACCGCGACGTCGTGACTCACGAATGGAAAGAAGACTGCACGCAATGGCCGGCCTGTCCCTGCTCGGCACCCTCGCGATGAGCACGGCATCGATGGACTACGAGCCGTTCGATTTTCCGGCGGCTCACATCAAGAAGATCGAGAAGTACCGGATTTCCGATCAGGAGGCGATGGGCGTCAGAATGCCTTATCGCTCGACGAACGGCTGGAACCCGTTCTGGCGCTGATTCCAGGGGAGTTTCTAATGAAGGCAACGGTAACAATCATGGCCGCGGTCGCGGCGGTCTCGATGGGCGCGGCTTCGACAGCCCAAGCGCAGGGCGGCTTCGGCCCGCCGGAGCTCACGCTCGTCGATGTGAAGGAGAACATCTACACGATCCGCAACGCGGGGTCCGGCAACGCAACGCTGATCGTCGGCGAAGAGGGCGCAATTCTGATCGACGACAAGTTTCCGCAGGACCACGACGGGATCATGGGTTTCGTGCGGCAGGTGACCGACGCGCCGTTGCTCTACGTCATCAACACGCACATGCACCCGGACCATGCCGGCGGCAATCCGGCGATGCAGGATGTCGGCGCGGCGATCGTCGCGTCCGAGAACGCGCGCAGGATCATGGAAGAGCGCGATCAGCCGGGCTTGCCAAGCATAGTGCTGCGCGACTACATGCGGATCTATCTGGACGACATGCCGATCGATCTGCACTACTTCGGCCGCGGGCACACGAACGGCGACGTCGTCGTGCACTTGCCGACCGAGAGCCTCGTGATCACCGGCGATCTCTTCGCGCTCTACGGACCCTATCGCGCAGTGATCGACTACAGCGCCGGCGGAAGCCTCCGCGACTGGACGCGCACGCTCGAGCGGGTGCTCGAGCTCGACTTCGACACGGTCATCCCGGGCCACAGCGGCGTGACGGACCGTGCGAACATCGAGGGCTACATCGAGTACCTGACGAACACCGGCAACATGGTGCGCGAGATGAACGCGCAGCGGCGCTCGCGCGAGGACATTCAGGCGATGCTCGAGTCCGAGTTCAACTGGGGCAGGCTCGAGATGCAGGTCGGCCTCGATGGCGTCATTGCCGAGATGAGATAGCGGACGGCACCGGCTCCGGCCGCCCCGGGGCCGGTCGTGCTCGACGATATTCGCGCCACAGGATGATGAGCCCCGCGGCGATCACGAGCGGGGCGCCGAGCCACGTCGAGAGCCCGGGGATCTCGCCGAAAAGAAAGTAGCCGTAGAGCACGGCCACGAGCAGATTCGTGTAGTCGAGCGGGGCGATCGTCGAGGCCTCCGCATAGCTGTAGGACAGCGTCATCAGCAGCTGCCCGAGCACGCCCAAAAGGCCGGCGGCGGCGACGACGAGCCATTGCTCGGCCGACAGCATCGGCCACCCGGCGGCAGCCGTCAGCGCCGCGCACAGCATCGACGTCAGCGAGAAATAGAACGTGATCGTGATCGGGTGCTCGCCGCCGGCCCCGCTCATGCCGCGCAGGAACATCATCGCAAGCGCCGAGAAGACCGCCGCGCCGAGGGCGACGAGCGCGCCGAGCGAGCTGCCCGAGCCGAACGTCAGATATGGGCCGACCATGATCACGACGCCGGCGAAGCCGATCGCGAGGGCCGTCCATCGATACCAATGGATGCGCTCGCCGAGGAACAGCATTGCGAGCACGGTCAAGAACATCGGCGCCGTGAACGTGATGGCCGTGACGTCCGCGAACGGGATCAGCGTCAGCGCCGCGAACAGACAGAACATGCTGATCGTGCCGGACACGGACCGCAGCGCGTGCGAGCGCCAGTTTGCGGTCTTCAAGAGATGCAAGCCTTCGATCCGCCACGCGAGGAGCGCGAGCACGGCGATCGAGATCAGGCCCCGGACGAAGATGATCTGACCGCTCGGCACGTCGCTGCCGAGCCACTTCACGCACGCCGCCATGCTCGCGAGGAGCAGGACCGACGTCAGCTTGAGCGTGATGCCGAGAACGGGACGGACGTGGTGAGAGGTCACCTGAGGGTCGGGCTCGGGAGATGCGAAGCCGGCAAGGATATCCCAAAGGACGCCGCCGGGCGCTCCCCCTGTACGCGCGGTGTGTGCCTACAGGCAGAACGACGGCAGCGAATACTTGCGAAAGGCGGCGAAGCGCTCGGTCATCCAGCCCTCTCGAGCGCGGCCGTTCGAATTACGTTAACGGAACAAAAGATCGGCGCACCGACCGAAGCCGGTGCGCCGACCCTGCTGGGGGAGTCGACGAGAGAGCCGCACGAGCTCTCTCGTCCCAGCAGGCGTGCAGCGTTACTGCGCGCCGCCGCCGGTGGCTGCTTCGTACTCCTGCCGATCGAGCGAACCGTCCTGGTTCCGGTCGGCCGTCGTGATGTCGAGACCCTCGACCGCCGCAGCCTCTTCCTGGCTGATCGAACCGTCCATGTTCACATCGACCTCTTCGAACGAGGGCGCTTCCTGCGCAATCGC
>Ga0079224_100004644_pt1 | contig 17860 bp, 17 predicted proteins | sample Stecom2015_FD_80414 | JGI IMG/M metagenome (GOLD analysis project Ga0079224, IMG submission 80414) | Agricultural soil microbial communities from Utah to study Nitrogen management - Steer compost 2015 | ecosystem: Environmental > Terrestrial > Soil > Agricultural land | place: USA: Utah...
GGGCGGCCGGCGCGACTATTGAGAAAGCGCGCGTTCTCGTAGGCTTTGGGGGCAAAGGTGGGACGTCTTTTAGTCATGAATCACGTGATGTTGCCGAATAAAGGAACTGAAGCTATGGCGACAGGCCTCTAAGGCCTGCCGACGTGGAAGAATGCTCGATCGGACTGGATCAGAGCGGATCTCATCCTTCGACTGGCCGGGCGGCGGACGCCCGGTTGAAGGCCTTCACAAGAAGATGGGGATCGCTCGTCGCCATAAAAGGGATCACACCACCAAGGAGCCTGAACTTACGTTCGCAAGTCTGCGTCTCAAGAGCAAAGCAATCCATGGAAAGCCGGCCGGTGAAGCAAGCCTGCCAGCTCTACAAGCAACACCTCTCGACAGCAGAACGCCCCAGAGTTGAGCCTTCTTGGAAAGGTACTCTGAGGCGTGAGTCTCTTGTTCGGTGGAATCACGAAGCCGAGGCGCGGGTCAGCCACCCATCTGGCTGCGTACTTCCTCCAGCTTTTGGGCACAGGCTTCTTCATCACCCGCCGCCGCATGATCGCGGGCCTCTTGCAGGAGCTGACCGATTTCAGGGGAGGCTTCTTGCGAAGCTGTGGTTTCCTCTCCTGCCAGGGTCTCCTCCTGATGCCGGGTTGCAGGAGCCGTGCTGCTCTCAGCCGTACCCGCTGACTGCATCGTCTCCTGCTCGCCTTTCAGTACCTCGCTCTGATGTTTGGTGGCGGCCATACCGCTTTCGTCTGGTGCCGCGCCGGTCTCGGCTGCAACGACCTGATCTTCAATCGCTGCGATATCATCCTTGCATTCGGCCAGCGCCGGACCCGCCGCCAAGACCAAGGCGGCCAGGCCGACGGCCGTGAATGGGATCACCATCTTCGTCACCTCCATGTGGATTTCCAGAGCGGGCTAGGGACAGTAGAACCGGCTCTTACATGGAGAACGGGCTATTGACACAGCTAGTTCCGAGGGAGCAGGGACGCTGGCTTCCAATCACTTTGCCGCGCTCGCGTGCTTTGCTAATTAAGTGGATTGCTTCTTGCGGAAGGACAGGCGGCGTCCCGCAAGGCAAGTTTTTCAGCTCGCCTAACCCAGGTGGCAGCTGCGGGGTCGGCAGGGAGATGGGCAATGAACCCCTTTGAGCAAAATCTCGATCGGCAGCCGGCGAATTACGTGCCCCTTTCGCCCTTATCCTTCCTTCCGCGGACCGCCGCGCTCTTCCCGGAGAGCACGGCAGTGGTCCATGGAAACAGCAGCTACAGCTGGTCAGAAGCCTATGCACGCTGTCGCCGGCTGGCATCGGCCCTCGCGAAGCTTGGGGTGGGCAAGGGCGACGTCGTCGCGGTCATGGCCCCCAATACTCCGCCGATGTGGGAGGCGCATCATGGCGTGCCCATGCTCGGGGCGGTGCTCAATGCACTGAATGTCCGGCTGGATGCTCAGGCAATCGCCTTCATTCTCCAGCATGGTGATGCCAAGGTCCTGATCACCGACAGTGAATATCATGAGACCATTGCGAAGGCGCTCGAACTGCTGGGGCGCGACGACCTGAAGGTCATCGATGTCCAGGATCCCCAAGGGCCGGGCGGCCGCCCTCTCGGTGCAATGGAGTATGAGGATTTTCTGGCGAGCGGCGATCCCGACTTTCACTGGTCTCTTCCCGATGACGAGTGGAACGCGATCGCTCTCAACTACACCTCAGGGACCACTGGAGATCCCAAGGGCGTCGTCTATCACCACAGGGGCGCTTACCTTAATGCCCTGGGCAACGTGCTGGTGTGGAACTTGCCGCCAAAGCCGGTCTACCTGTGGACCTTGCCGATGTTCCACTGCAACGGCTGGTGTTTTCCCTGGACCGTCACCGCCTTGGGAGGCACCCATGTCTGCTTGCGCCGCGTCGAAGCGGGGGCAATCTATGAAGCCTTTTCCAAGCACCGCGTAACCCACCTCTGCGGCGCGCCGATCATCATGCAGCTTCTCCTCAATGCCAGGCCGGAGGAGAGGCGCAGCTATAGCCAGAAGGTTCACATGATGACGGCTGCTGCACCGCCTCCGGCCGCTGTTCTGGCGGGCATGGAACAGCAGGGGATCGAGGTAACCCATGTTTATGGATTGACCGAGATCTATGGACCCGGGGTTGTCTGCGCCTGGCATGAGGAGTGGAACCGTCTTCCGTTGGAGGAGCAGGCCGAACTGAAATCCCGCCAGGGGGTGGCCTATCCGGTTATGGAAGGTCTGATGGTTGCCGATCCCGAAACCCTGGAGCCGGTCCCGCGGGACGGCGAGACAATCGGAGAAGTATTCCTGCGCGGCAACACCGTTATGAAGGGCTACTACAAGAACCCCGCAGCTACCGAAAAGGCCTTCGCCGGGGGCTGGTTCCATAGCGGTGATCTAGGAGTGGTCTACCCCGATGGTTACATCCAACTGAAGGATCGCTCGAAAGACATCATCATATCGGGCGGCGAGAACATATCGTCGATCGAGGTGGAAGATGTTCTCTATAGGCATCCAGCAGTGGCCGCGGCGGCGGTGGTTGCCCGGCCGGATGAGAAGTGGGGCGAAACGCCTTGTGCCTTCGTTGAAGTGAAAGCAGGTCACTCCGTCACCGCGGACGAACTCATCGACTTTTGCCGTGAGAACCTGGCCCACTTCAAATGTCCGCGGCACATCCACTTCGAGGAGTTGCCGAAGACTTCAACGGGAAAGATTCAGAAGTACGCGCTTCGCGAAAGGGCGAAGCAACTTTGAACAAACAGGAGGTCCGACCAAATCACTTCGCGACTGATACTTTATGTCGCGCCAGCTGCAGGCACTGAAGTGAAGAGCTTCAACCCTCCACTTCAGTGCGATCGGCTCCGGATCTAGGTGGAGCTGCGGCCGTTCATATAGCTGGTGATTGCGTCCTTCAGCCTTAGTTTTTCACGTTTCAGTTCATGCAATCGAGCCGTATCGGGATGGGGTCTCGCATACTCCTCTGAGATAATCTGTTCCAGACGAGCATGTTTGTCGCGCAACATCTCGAGGTGTGGTTCGATCATATGAACGACCTCCTCCAAGTGAGTGGGATCCCGACGCCGGGCCGCTGGCTTTCCGATGCCGGCAAGGGCACTCCTAAAGGATACCCTCAATATGAAGTGTGGGCTCGCGGGAGCTCGGGCGCAATATTGCAGACAAATTAAAATGGCGAGTGACACAAAAGTACGACAGAGCACCTTGCAAGGCTCGCGCAGGCTTATCGTGGGAATCAGCGGCGCCAGCGGTGTGATCTATGGCATTCGCATGCTTCAGGCGCTTCGCTTGGCCGGGGTGGAAAGCCATCTGGTGATGAGCCGCTCGGCTGAGCTCACCCTCGCCTATGAAACGAGAATGAAGGTGCGAGACGTCGAGGCCCTGGCTGATGTGGTTTATCACCGTGATGACATGGGCGCTGCAATATCGAGCGGATCCTTTCCGATGCTTGGCATGGTTGTTGCACCTTGCTCGATCCGCTCGATGTCCGAGATTGCCAGTGGGGTGACTTCCACGCTGCTGACCCGAGCTGCGGATGTGACCTTGAAGGAGCAACGGCGGCTGGTCCTCATGTTGCGGGAAACGCCCCTGCACGTAGGGCATCTGCGAACGATGCTCGCTCTAGCGGAAATGGGGGCGGTGATTGCCCCGCCGGTTCCGGCCTTCTACGCGCTGCCCGAAAGCTTGCAGGACATCGTGGATCATTCAGTCGGACGGGTTCTCGATCTCTTCGGTTTGAACTCTGAACTCGTCACGCGATGGGGGGAGGATGCGGTAAAGGGGCAGGTGCGCCGCAGGCGGCCGCAAGGAGAATAGTCTCTGCCGCTCTACGCCTTGCAAAGGGCGGATTCACCCGTTGGAAGGGCCGCCCTTGAGCGCTCTTACCACTTCTCTGGAGCCGGTTTGCGGCCAAAGCGTCTGGAGCAGTACCCCGAGTGCTTCGCCATCTTGCGCGTCGGGTGGGGGTAGAAGCAGCAGCAGGTTGGCCAGGGCGTGGCCGGGATCTCCCTCACCAGGAGGCGGCGCAAGCTCTCGCTCTAGCAGTTGCTGCTCAAGACGTTCCGCCTCCAGCTCCTGCTTCTTGATTGCTTCGCGTAGAGCGGCGCCTTCATTGCCGAAGACTTCGGATCTGTGTTTCATCCAGCGCCGCACCCCTCTCAAGGGCCTGACAACCTGCTCATGCCACTCGGAAACTGCCTGCTCGAGACGTCGGTGCTCTTGAGGTGTAATGCGATGCCCGCGCGCTCCACACCAAAGCGCGTGAAGCAGGCGATTGACATCGATGCCGCGCCTGTCTTGCAAGCTCAAACAGGCCTCTGCTACCCCGGGCCGTGCATAGGTAGTGAGCGAAAAGGCCCAAAGGCCCTCCTTGCCTGACATGTCAACGTCCGTCAGGGTCAACGGTCCCCCAGGCAGATTCCCATGCCGCGTGCAGCGCGGACGAGCGCACTCTCCGGATCTACAAGGTGAGGCCGATCGATGACCTCCGATAGCGGTAAGTCGATCACGGTGCGGCCCGACCAAGCGACCATGCGGCTACGCTTTCCCTGCGCCAGCAGATCGACCGCATGCACCCCGAAGATCGTGGCCATGAGGCGGTCACGGGGGACCGGTGTCCCGCCCCGTTGCACATGACCAAGCACGGTCACCCGGACCTCGGCATTGCAGCGCTCCGCCAGTTCCCGGCCGATGTAATGGCCGATGCCGCCATAGCTGCTGCTACCGGATGATATAGTGCTTGTCGCTATCTTCCCGTCTTCCGTTCGTACGGCTTCGGCAACGATGACCAGGGCGAAGTTTCTGCCCTGTTTGCGCAGCGCCGCGATCTTCTCCTGGAGGACCTCGAAGCGATAGGGGATCTCCGGCACCAGTATGATGTCGGCGCCACCGGCGATGCCTGCTGCCAGTGCAATGTGGCCGGCATCGCGGCCCATTACCTCCAGCACCATGATACGATCATGGCTGGCTGCGGTTGGCTGTAGATGATCCAAAGCGTCGGTCGCTACGCCGACGGCCGTGGCATAGCCGATTGCGACCTCGGTTCCGGGAACGTCGTTGTCGATCGTCTTGGGAATGCCGATCAATGGCATGTCCGCCTGATCACAAAGCCTAGACAGAATGGCCAGGCTGCCGTCCCCGCCGATTCCAATCAGGCCGTCGATCTCCAGTTGCCGGAGGCCTTCGACGATTTCCGGAGAACGATCGACGAGCCGGCCATCCGGCATCGGAAAGGCAAAGGGGTTTCCCTTGTTGGTCGTTCCAAGAATAGTGCCTGCCCGACGCAGCAGATCTCCCTGGAAGCGGGCCAGGTCGAGACTTTCTGCCTCCACCGGGCGCGATAGCAGCCCAGCGGTCCCCTTATGAATGCCAACGACATGCCAGCCATAACCGGTGACTGCACGATGGACCACTGCCCGGATGGTCGCATTCAACCCGGCACAATCTCCACCGCTCGTCAGAACTCCGATCTTGCGCGACTTGCCCATTCTGCTGCTCTGCCGTTTGTGTTAGAAGAAGCTGACTCCGCCTTGCGCGCCTGCAGGGTGTCGCAAAGGACAAAAGCCTTCAACTCATTGAGCATGATCCCACGACTCCACCTGGAGCCGAAGAGACGCTATAGTCTCTTGGTCCGGCTCCCCAACAGGATCCAGCTGTGCCGCCGATGAACGATGATCACCATCCTTTAGAAGAGGAGCAGGCGGCGCTGCGCGCTCGCCTGGAGCAGTTGCGCAGCGAACATCGCGATCTGGACGAGGTTATCGCCCAGCTCGCTGCCTCGCCCCTCCACAATCAACTTCAGCTGCAGCGGCTCAAGAAGCGCAAGCTCGTTCTCAAGGATATGATCACCCGCCTGCAGGACCGTCTGATTCCTGACATTATCGCTTGATGATTGCCGGATGTTCCTTGTGAGCCGTCTGCCGCGCCGCAGACGTTGAGTGACTGTCACGCGGCGTCCGGCTGGAGGCCGAGGGAGTCCGCCGCGATCTCTTCTTGGTCGCCGTCCTTGCGCTCGAAGATCAGCGTGTTGAAGCGCGAACACGGACGATGGAGAAAGCAGCGGGAGAGGTGATAGCCTTCGATACTCCTAAGATTGTCGCAGCCCATCAGAATGATGGCACGCAGACTCCCCTTCAGGCGAAGCAGGCAGTCGCAAATGACTTCTTCCGGAAAAGGCTTGAACAGAAAGCAGATGGTCGCGTCCTGGGGGTAAGAAATTTGCAGCGCATCCCCTTGGATCAACTCCGACCCGCGATGCCCAGCCTTTTCCAGGTTGCTGCGTGCGATGGTGATGTGGCTTGCAATGAGGTCGATGCCCACGAGGCGCTTGAACGGGAAGCGGGCCGCCTCCACCAGCGCCCGACCCTTGCCACATCCGATGTCGATGAAGACGTCCTCGGGAGTGATGTCCAGGCTTTTCAGCGCTTTCCGCAGGACCAGGGGGTGACAGGGGAAGGCGGCGCTTCTATCCCCTTTGGGTCGACCGTCTGCCGCTAGAGTTTCTATCGTCTGGGGTGAAGTAGTGTCCAGCCGGCCCGAAAGATAATCGTAACTGTACCCAAGAAGATAGAAGTATACTTTATATAGAGTGGGTCCTGTGCCATTATCATGCAAATTGTGTAGCAGTTGACGAGCGCGAACATAAGGGCGCACAGGCAATATCCTCTTCTCTGTTGGTTCGCTAGCTGGCGCTAGGGCCTTACAGAGTCGTGCAGAATGATACGCTCTTCATTCCAGGCAAGGTGGCAAAAGCGGTAATGGCTTGAAGGGCGCGGTCGCGTTCCATTGGGGGCATGCGCGACCGATGATGTCTTGCCTAAGGAGTAGCGGGCCGGCTATGGGAGGCATCCCATTAGGAACTGGAGGGGGAAGCATGTCGCCGACGCCGCTTGTCGGGATCATCATGGGCAGCCGATCCGACTGGCCGACCCTTCGTCATGCGGCCGAGGTGCTGGAAGACTTTGGGGTTGCGCACGAAATCCGTATCGTTTCTGCCCATCGCACGCCGGAGCGGCTCTATGAATATGCGAAGAGCGCGAAGGAGCGAGGCCTGAAGGTGATCGTTGCCGGCGCTGGTGGCGCAGCGCACCTACCAGGCATGGTCGCAAGCCTCTCGCCGCTTCCAGTCTTGGGGGTGCCGGTAGAAAGCCGAAGTCTCAAGGGGCTCGACTCGCTCTTGTCGATCGTACAGATGCCGGCAGGGGTCCCTGTCGGAACTCTCGCAATCGGCGCGGCGGGCGCAAAAAATGCCGGACTTCTCGCGGTTTCGATTCTGGCATTGCAGGATGGTGAGCTTGCTGAGCGGCTAGAGGCTTATCGCGCCGCTCAGACGGAGGCTGTTCTGGAGGAGCCGGAAGATGATGCATGAAACTGAGCCGGGAACGCCTCTCCCGCCGGGCTCGACCATCGGGATCTTGGGAGGGGGACAGCTGGGCCGCATGATCGCTCTTGCGGCGGCACAGCTCGGCTATCGGTGTCATGTTTTCTGTCCGAGCCCCGATGAACCGGCCAGCCAGGTTTCGGCGCAGACCACTGTCGCCCCTTACGAAGAGGAGGCGGCACTGGCGCGTTTTGCCGAGGCCGTGGATGTCGTCACCCTCGAGTTCGAAAACGTTCCTGTCGCTGCTACCACCTTCCTGGCACAGCATGTGCCGGTAAGGCCCGGTTCCGCTGTCCTGCACGTTTGCCAGAATCGTCTTCGCGAAAAGGACTTCCTTGCTTCGATCAACGTCCCGACCACCCGCTACATGGAAGCCTCGGGACCCGATGCGCTGGTTCGGGCACTGCGTGATTTCGGCGCCCCGGTTATCTTGAAAAGCGCGGAGTTCGGTTATGATGGCAAGGGCCAGGTGATGGTCAGCCAGAGCTCTCAAGCGCAAGAAGCCTGGGACGAAATGCGGCGCCACGCGCCTGATAGCCCCGCCATCATCGAGAGCTTTGTGGATTTTCATGCCGAGGTGTCGGTTATCGTGGCCCGCGGCCTGGACGGTGCCATTTCGAGCTATCCAGCGGTGGAAAACAAGCACCGCAATCATATCCTGGACCAGACCATCGCGCCGGCACGCCTTCCACCTGAAGTGATGGAACGCGCGGAGGTCATCGCGCGCCACGTGGTCGAAGGCCTTGATGTGGTCGGGCTCCTGGCGGTCGAGATGTTCGTCACGGGGGAGGGGCGCCTGCTGGTCAATGAACTGGCACCGCGGCCTCACAACTCCGGCCACTGGACCATCGATGCCTGCCTGACTTCCCAGTTCGAACAGCTCGTGCGAGCGGTCGTGGGGTTGCCACTCGGCTCCAGTGAGCGCCTTGCCAATGCGGTGATGCGCAATATCCTCGGAGAGGATATCGAGCGCTGGCGCGAGTTCGCGGCAGATCCCAATGCCCGTCTGCACCTCTATGGCAAGCGCGATGCTCGCCCTGGCCGCAAGATGGGACACGTGACGCGGCTTCTGCCGCGGGATTAGGCGGATCAACCTCCTCCGGTTGGATCCTGATTTTCAGACAAGAGAGATAGAGCGATAGCCGATGTTGCGTCACATCGTTTTCTTTTCGGTCAAGGAGTCGGAGAATGTTGAACGGGTGCAGGAGCTGCTTTCCCAATTGAGCAAGATACCGGCCGCGCGCCATCTGGAGGTTCGTCGGAACATTCGCAAAGACCAGCTCTCTTCCGAGGTGGATCTGGTCGTCTATGGAGAATTTGAAGACGAAGCCGCACTTGAGGCCTACAAGGCGCACCCGATCTATGCCGAAACGACCAGGCTGGTGCGGCCTCTGCGGGAGCTGCGCATCGCAGCAGATGTACGGGCGTAAAAGGCTTTAGGGGCGAAAAAGGGCTTCGACTTGCCGGCCATTCTCGGCGCCGGAACAGCGTGGAAGGGGGAGCAATCTCGGTCGATTCCGCTTATCCGGCCGAGAGGCTCGCACGCCCTTTAACGGTCCGGACTCTCTTGACCGTGCCGCGTTTGCTCTGAACCACTTTGGGGTTCAGTCAAACGCGTATCCGATCTCAACAAACAGATAGCGCAGGTCTGCGTAGTTCCTCTTTGGTCCAGAGGCCTGCGGGGAACTGCCCAATAGAAAAGGCGGCTCTAGGCCGCCTTTCACGCACCTCTGTGCTTCGTCCTACTTCTTCAGGCCGAAGGCCCCGAAGCGCTTGTTGAACTTCGCCACCTGTCCGCCCCGATCCACTACCCGGTGAACCCCGGTCCAGGCCGGATGCGTCTTCGGGTCAATGTCGAGGCGCAGCGTGTCCCCCGGCTTGCCGTAGGTGGAGCGGGTCTTGAACTCGGTTCCGTCGGTCATGACGACGGTTATTTCGTGATAGTCAGGATGGATTTCTGGCTTCATCGCGCACCTCCGTAAGTCGCGGCCTTGTAACGGAGGGGAGGCCGCAATGCAAGGCCGCGGCTTGCCTCTTCCCGGCTTACATGCGATCTGCCGTCCCCTGACGTCCAGCGCTTTCGTGCAACCAGTTACAAAGGTACCCATGGCACGTTTTCAGGAAGCGACCACCCAGGCCGCACGCCAACAGCTCGATCGACCTTCGAGCCGTGATTTTCGTGTGCTGGCTTACCTTTGGCGTTTCGTGCGCCCCTACAAGCCACAGGTGGCCGGAGCCATGGTTGCACTGATAGTCGCGGCTGGCAGCCTTCTCGTGATCGGAACAGGTCTTCGCGGGCTCGTGGACGAGGGCTTCGCAGCTGGCGATGTCTCGCGGCTGGATCGTGCCGTGATGGCGCTCTTCGCCATCGTGGCCGTGCTTGCCTTTGCCTCCTATAGCCGCTTCTACCTGGTGACCTGGATCGGCGAGCGCGTAATCGCTGACATTCGCAAGACCGTCTACGCTCACGTCATCAAGCTCTCCCCGGGTTATTACGAGACAGTACGCACGGGCGAGGTGCTGTCGCGCCTGACAGCCGATACCACGGTACTGCAGACCGTGGTCGGCACCTCCATGTCCATCGCACTGCGCAACAGCCTGCTGCTCGTCGGTGGCTTGGTGATGTTGCTGATCACCTCGCCCAAGCTGACCGGCCTGGTGCTGCTGGTCACACCGCTTGTGGTGGTGCCCATACTGGTCTTTGGTCGGCGTGTCCGGCGGCTGTCCCGCTACAGCCAGGATCGGGTGGCGGACGTCGGAGCTCACGTGGAGGAATCCCTGAGCGCAATCCGTACGCTGCAAGCCTTTACTCACGAGGAGTACGATCGCGCCCACTTTGCGGCGCGGGTCGAGGAGGCCTTCACGACCGCCGTAGCGCGGATCCGTGCACGCGCCTGGCTCACGGCCTTGGTGATTCTCCTGGTCTTCGGCGCGGTTGCGACGGTGCTCTGGATCGGCGGGCGCGACGTTCTGGCCGGGCGTATCTCCGGCGGTGAACTGGCTGCCTTTGTTTTCTATGCCGTTGTGGTGGCGGGGGCATTTGGCGCGATCGGCGAGGTGATCGGCGATCTGCAGCGCGCCGCAGGTGCTACCGAGCGATTGATCGAGTTGTTGCGCACCGAGCCGGATATCCGGCTTCCCGCGCATCCCATGGCTCTCCCGGAACCGCCGGTCGGAGAGGTGCGCTTCGAGAAAGTATCATTCCGCTATCCAGCACGGCCCGATGCACCGGCTCTGGAAGACTTCGATCTAACGGTGACACCCGGGGCGACCGTGGCTCTGGTTGGGCCGTCGGGCGCGGGCAAGTCCACGGTCTTCCAGCTTCTCTTGCGCTTCTATGATCCTCAGTCGGGGCGAATACTGCTCGATGGGGTAGATCTGCGCGAGGCGGATCCGCAGGAAGTACGAAGGCGCATCGGCTTGGTGCCACAGGACCCCGTCATCTTTTCGGCCGACGCCTGGACAAATATCCGCTATGGCAGGCCCGATGCCTCCGACGAGGAGGTACGGGAGGCAGCGGAAGCTGCCGGTTGTATCGAATTTCTCGATGCCTTGCCCGACGGCTTTGACACTTTTCTCGGAGAAAAAGGCGTTCGTCTTTCTGGCGGGCAGCGCCAGCGCATCGCGATTGCCCGGGCCATATTGCGGGACCCGGCAGTACTCCTACTGGATGAGGCGACCTCCGCGCTTGATTCCGAGAGCGAGCGACTGGTGCAGGCGGCGCTTGAGCGACTGGCCGAAGATCGTTCGACGGTGGTCATTGCGCACCGCCTCGCAACGGTTCAGCGTGTGGATCGGATCGTGGTGATCGACAATGGGCGGGTTGTGGCAAGCGGGACCCACGCCGAACTGATGGAGGATCCGAATGGGCTCTACCGGCGACTCGCCGCATTGCAATTCAATCAAAAGCAGGCTGTGGCCGAATCCTTGAGCCGCTAGCACAGGCTGAAAATCTTGGCCGGCGCGATCCGGCAAGCGACCACTCCTTGTATCGCTCCGACAAAGGTCGTAAACAGCCGACGGAATTTCCGTGCAGCAGACCCGGGGAGCACTCATGGCACGCAACAAGATCGCGCTGGTCGGCGCAGGCAACATCGGCGGCACATTGGCCCTGCTGGCTGGCCTGAAGGAGCTGGGCGACGTCGTTCTTTTCGATATCGCGGAGGGGATTCCGCAGGGCAAGGCTCTCGACATCGCGCAGGCCGCTCCAGTGGAAGGGTTTGACGCCAGTTTCACGGGCGCCAACGACTATGCTGCGATCGCCGGCGCAGATGTCGTAATTGTGACGGCGGGTATCCCGCGGAAACCAGGCATGAGCCGTGACGACCTGCTGTCCACGAATATGAAGGTCATGCAGGCGGTGGGCGAGGGTATCAAGAACCACGCACCGAACGCCTTCGTCATTTGCATCACCAATCCACTCGACGCCATGGTCTGGGTGCTGCGCGAAGCCTGCGAGCTGCCGCATCACAAAGTAGTTGGCATGGCCGGCGTCCTCGATTCGGCGCGCTTCCGTCACTTCATAGCTGAAGAAGTGGGGGTTTCCGTAGAGGATGTGACCGCCTTCGTGCTCGGCGGCCATGGAGACACCATGGTTCCGATGGTGCGCCATTCCACGGTAGCTGGCATCCCGCTTCCTGATCTCGTGAAGATGGGATGGCTGGCGCAGGACAAGCTGGACTCGATCGTCGAGCGAACCCGTAACGGGGGCGCCGAGATCGTCGGCCTGCTCAAGACGGGTTCGGCCTTCTATGCTCCTGCTTCCTCGGCGATCGCCATGGCGGAAAGCTATCTCAAAGACAAGAAGCGGATCCTGCCCTGCGCGGCCTATCTCTCCGGGGAGTATGGCGTGGAGGGGCTCTATGCCGGAGTCCCCGTTGTCATTGGAGAGGGAGGCGTTGAGCGGATCGTCGAGCTGGATCTCAATGAGAGCGAGAAGGCCGGTTTCGATCACTCGATCGCCGCGGTCAAAGGACTGATCGAGGCGTGCCAGAAGCTGGCGGCTTCCTGATCGTCCGCGCGCCTCTTCGGCACCTTGGTTGCACTGCGGCAAGGGCCTGCTAGAGTGACATAACGGAAGGTTGCGGGGAGGCTTCGGGTCGCCGAACGAGCAAGAAGGAATCACTCCGGCTTGGCTCGGCACCCTTCAAAAAGAACGAGCAACAGCATGAACATCCACGAATATCAGGCGAAGGGCCTGCTGGCCAAGTTCGGGGTTGCCGTACCACGCGGTCGCGTTGCCTATACACCCGACGAAGCAGAGGCGATCGCCAAGGAACTGGGCGGACCCGTCTGGGTCGTGAAGTCCCAGATCCACGCCGGGGGCCGCGGAGCCGGACGCTTCAAGAATGACCCCGATGGAAAGGGCGGCGTGAGGGTTAGCCGCTCCATCGAGGAAGTTCGCGACAACGCCCGGAGTATGCTGGGACGCGTCCTGGTCACCAAGCAGACCGGCAAGGCGGGCAAGGAAGTCAAGCGCCTCTACATTGAGGAAGGCTGCGACATCGCCCGGGAGCTCTATCTTTCCATGCTGGTGGATCGAGGCAGTAGCCGCGTGACGATCGTGGCCTCCACGGAGGGCGGCATGGAAATCGAAGAGGTGGCTGCTGCTCATCCAGAGAAGATTATCAAGGTAGTGATTGATCCTGCCGTGGGGATGATGCCCTACCAGGGTCGTAAGGTGGCCTTCGCCCTGGGCTTGGAGGGCAAGCAGGTCAATGCCGCCACGAAGTTCATGCTGGCCATGTACAAGGCCTTCAGCGAGCTCGACGTCTCTCTGCTGGAGATCAATCCCCTGGTGGTTACCGGCAGCGGCGACGTGCTCGCCCTCGACGCCAAGATGAGCTTCGATGACAACGCGCTTTTCCGGCATCCGGAAATTGCAGAGCTCCGTGACGAGGACGAAGAGGATCCCATGGAGCTGGAGGCCGGGCGCTACGAGCTCAATTACATCAAGCTCGACGGCAATATCGGCTGCATGGTCAATGGCGCAGGCTTGGCCATGGCGACCATGGACATCATCAAGCTCTATGGAGGCGACCCCGCCAACTTTCTGGATGTCGGTGGGGGCGCTACCAAGGAGCGGGTGACGGCCGCCTTCAAGATCATCCTCTCGGATCCCAACGTAGAAGGGATCCTCATCAACATCTTCGGCGGCATCATGCGCTGCGACGTGATCGCGGAGGGGGTGGTCGCCGCGGCCCGTGAAGTAAGCCTGCACGTTCCCCTCGTGGTTCGACTGGAGGGGACCAATGTCGAACTGGGCAAGAAGATCTTGCAGGACTCCGGCCTGCCAATCGTGTCGGCGGACAATCTCGCCGATGCTGCGGAAAAGATCGTGAGCGCAGTGAAGGAGGCGAAGTAATGGCCGTCCTGGTTGACAGCAACACCCGGGTCATCTGCCAGGGCTTCACCGGCGCCCAGGGAACCTTCCATTCTGAACAGGCCATAGCCTACGGCACCAAGATGGTCGGGGGCGTTACCCCGGGTAAGGGCGGCACCAGGCATCTGGATCTGCCGGTTTTCAACACGGTTGAGCAGGCGGTTGCAGAAACAGGCGCGGACGCGAGCGTGATCTACGTGCCTCCGCCCTTTGCTGCCGAAGCCATCCTGGAAGCCATTGACGCCGGTCTCAGGCTCGTCGTCTGCATCACGGAAGGCATCCCGGTGCTCGACATGGTGAAGGTGAAGCGAGTTCTGGAGGGTAGCAAGACACGCCTGATCGGCCCCAACTGCCCAGGTATCATCACGCCGGATGAATGCAAGATCGGCATCATGCCGGGGCACATTCATCAGCGTGGCAAGATCGGCATCGTCTCGCGTTCCGGCACCTTGACCTATGAAGCGGTGGCCCAGACCACCGCTGCCGGGCTCGGCCAGTCGACCTGTATCGGCATCGGCGGCGATCCCGTAATCGGCACGAGCTTCGTGGATTGCATCGAGCTTTTCCTCGAGGACGAGGAGACCGAGGGGATCATAATGATCGGGGAGATCGGGGGGGATGCAGAGGTCAAGGCCGCGGAGTTCATTGCGGCCTCTGACAAGAAGAAGCCCGTGTGCGGCTTCATCGCTGGCCGCACGGCGCCACCGGGCAGACGCATGGGACATGCGGGGGCGGTGATCTCCGGCGGCAACGACACTGCGGATTTCAAGATCAAGGCGCTGCAGGAGGCTGGCATCATGGTTGCGGACTCGCCTGCAAGTCTGGGGAGCACCATGGTCAAGGCGCTGCAGGCATGGGGCAAGCAGTGATCCGCCAGTTCAAGTTAGTGCGCGGGCTTCCTTACAGGGACGGCCGAACGTAGTGCAGAAAAAGGGGCCGGTGCGGTCGCCGCGGCAGACCGCTGCCGGATAAAGGGACAGATGGCGCAACAGCAGGCGTTTGGTGACTTTTACTTGATTGGACCTCATGCGCCGAAGCTGGCGCAGCTCTATGCAACCTATCTCGGCGATCGGGACGCGCTTGGACCAGAGTGGAGAGATTTCTTTGACTCGCTTGCTCCCGACGCCCGCCGCGTTCTCGATGAGGCGGTCGAGCGACCGGCCAGTAGCACCACGCATCAACCCTCCAGCGTCGGCTATGCCGCGACACCGCCCGGTAGCCGACCCTCTCTGCCGCCCGGTGCGAAACCGGCCGATATATCGGATCCAAGGGTCCGAGCAGCAGCCCTGGACTCCATCCGCGCCTTGATGCTGATCAGGGCTTATCGGGTGAGGGGCCATCTCGAGGCCAATCTCGATCCGCTGGGCCTCATGGAGATCGAGCCCCATCCCGAGCTTGATCCGAAGTCTTACGGCTTCACGGACGCGGATATGGATCGGCCGATCTTCATCGACAATGTCCTGGGGATGGAGGTCGCGACACTACGCGAGATCGTCGAGGCTCTGCGCGAGACCTATTGCGGCTCCGTGGGCGTCGAATTCATGCACATCCAGGATCCGGATCAAAAGCTTTGGATCCAGGAACGTATCGAGACCGGGGCGCACAATCGCACGGATTTCACCGTTCCCGGCAAGCGCGCCATCCTTGAGCGCCTGACCGCAGCCGAGTGTTTCGAGAAGTTTCTGGACCGGAAATACACCGGGACCAAGCGCTTCGGTCTGGACGGCGGCGAATCAATGATTCCCGCACTGGAACAGATTTTGAAGCGCGGCGGGCAGCTCGGTCTGGAAGAGATCGTCATCGGGATGGCGCATCGGGGGCGTCTCAACGTCCTTGCCAACTTTATGGGCAAGCCCTTCCGCGCGATATTCCATGAGTTTCAGGGGGGTGCGGCTCATCCGGAGGAGGTTGGTGGCTCCGGGGACGTCAAGTATCACTTGGGTACGTCGGCGGACCGTGAGTTCGACGGCAACATGGTCCACCTTTCCCTGACGGCCAATCCCTCGCATCTGGAGGCCGTCAATCCAGTCGTCTGCGGCAAGGTCAGAGCCAAGCAGCACCAGCGGAACGATACCGATCGAAGCAAGGTCATGGCGCTCCTGCTTCATGGGGATGCCGCCTTTGCCGGCCAGGGGCTGGTCGCAGAAACCCTCGATTTGGCCGAACTGAAGGGCTATCGCATCGGGGGGACCATCCACTTCATCATCAACAATCAGATCGGCTTCACGACGAACCCGGTAAATTCTCGCTCCGGCCCTTACTGCTCGGACGTTGCAAAGATCATCCAGGCGCCGATTTTCCACGTGAATGGCGATGATCCCGAGGCGGTGGTGCATGTCGCGCGCATCGCGACTGAGTTCCGGCAGACCTTCAACAAGGATGTCGTCATCGACATGTTCTGCTATCGGCGCTTTGGTCATAATGAGGGGGATGAGCCAGCCTTCACCCAACCACTCATGTATCAGCGGATCAGAAGGCACCCCACGACCCGCCAGATCTATGCGGACAGGCTGATCAAGGAAGGAATTATTTCCACACGCGAACCGCAGCAGCTGGTGGACGGCTGGTTCCAGCGGCTCGAAGAAGAATATGAAGCCTCCAAGAGCTACAAACCCAACAAGGCGGACTGGCTGGAGGGTGCCTGGACCGGTTTCAAGGCGGCGCGCGGCTATGACCCGCGTCGCGGGCGCACCGCCGTTTCCGAGGAGCTTTTCCGGGAGGTTGGAGAGGCTCTTGTGCGTGTCCCGGAGGGCTTCAATGTAAACCGGAAGATCGTCCGGCAGCTCGAGAACCGCCGGCGGATGATCGAGACAGGGGAGGGCATCGATTGGTCGACGGCTGAAGCACTGGCCTTTGGAACGCTCGCGGTGGAGGGTTATCCCATTCGCATGTCCGGGCAGGACAGTCTGCGTGGCACCTTCTCTCAGCGTCATGCCGCCCTGATCGATCAAAAGACCGAGGAAGCCTACAAACCGCTGGAACACATTCGACCCGATCAAGCCAAGGTAGAGATCGTCGATAGTCCACTCTCCGAAGCTGCGGTGCTTGGCTATGAATACGGCTTCTCTCTGGCCGAACCTCGCGCGCTCACCATTTGGGAGGCCCAGTTCGGAGACTTCGCCAATGGTGCGCAGATCATTATCGACCAGTTCATCGTTTCAGGCGAGGCCAAGTGGCTGCGCATGTCCGGATTGGTGACGCTTCTGCCGCACGGCTATGAAGGGCAGGGACCGGAACACTCTTCCGCGCGACTGGAACGCTTCCTTCAGCTTGCCGCGGAAGACAACATCCAGGTGATCAATTGCACCTCGCCGGCGAATTTCTTCCATGCCTTGCGGCGCCAGGTGCATCGCGATTTCCGCAAACCGCTGATCGCGATGACGCCGAAGTCCCTGCTGCGGCACAGGCGCTGCGTTTCCAGCATGGCGGAGATGACCGGGGAAAGCACTTTCCATCGCGTCCTGCCCCAAACAGATCGCCCTAGCAAGCCAGAGGAGGCGCGCCAGGTCATTCTCTGCAGTGGCAAGGTCTATTACGACCTGCTGGAGGAGCAGGAGAAGCGGGTGGCACGCGATGTGCACATCTTCCGGCTCGAGCAGCTCTATCCCTTCCCCTGGGATTCACTGCAACGGCATTTGGAACCCTACAAGCACTGCGAGCTCGTCTGGTGCCAGGAAGAGCCGCGAAATATGGGTGCCTGGTCCTTCGTCGAGGAACTGATCGAGGAAACGGCAGCGGAAATGGGCTTCAAGAACCCGCGCCCACGCTTTGCCGGGCGTCGTTCGGCTGCTTCGCCGGCCACAGGAAGCTTCCAACGTCATGTGAATGAACAAGCTCGCTTGCTGGAGGAAGCGCTGACTATCGGTTTGCCGAGGGTGGGGCGCATCGCTACCCGCCGTGCAGAGGATGAAGCCAAGGTGGTGGCCAGGTAGCAGGGGGAGCAAGAGCATGCCGACAGATATCCAGGTGCCGACCTTGGGTGAAAGCATCACCGAAGCCACCGTGGCCAAGTGGTTGAAGCAGAAGGGGGACGCGGTTTCCGCCGATGAGCCGCTCGTTGAGTTGGAAACCGACAAGGTCACATTGGA
>Ga0079224_100004645_pt1 | contig 17858 bp, 15 predicted proteins | sample Stecom2015_FD_80414 | JGI IMG/M metagenome (GOLD analysis project Ga0079224, IMG submission 80414) | Agricultural soil microbial communities from Utah to study Nitrogen management - Steer compost 2015 | ecosystem: Environmental > Terrestrial > Soil > Agricultural land | place: USA: Utah...
CCAGGATCCACGAGCACTCCGCCCACCGGTAGCCGCGGGGCACACCGTTGCGGAAGAGCTTGAGGTAGAGCATCGCGTCCAGCCCCTTCTTCCGGTAGCCCGGTGTGACACCCAGCGTCAGGACCCTGACACCATCGATCTTCTTGCGGTGCCAGAGCAGCTTCAACACTCCGAACGGAAAGAGCCGGCCATTGGTGTACCTGAGCGCACGGTTGTAGTCCGGCAGCGCGAGCGCGAAGCCGACCGGCTCGCCGTCGACCTCGGCGATCAGGCAGACGTTCGGGTCCACGACCGGGCGGAGCTTCCTCGCGAGGTGGTCGAACTCCGCCTCCGTCATCGGGACGAACCCCCAGTTCCGTTCCCACGCGCTGTTGTAGATCGCCTTGATCCGGACGACCTCCTCGGAGAGCCGCTTCACGTCCAGCGGCCGGATCCGGATCCTCTCCGCGCGCTGCAGCCGCTCGACGCCGCGGACCAGGCGCTCGGGCGGATCCTCGTTGTCGATCAGATAGGCGAGCAGGTCCTTCGCCTTGACGTATCCGGCGGACTCGAGGAGGCGTGGATAGTAGGGGAGCGTGTGCGCCATCTGGATGACGGGCGGGTGCTCGAACCCATCGATCAGCACGCCGAGGCCGGCCTCCTCGTTCGTCGAGAAGCTGAGCGGGCCGCGGCAGAACGTCGCGCCCCGCTCACGGAGCCACGCCTCGGCGGCCGCGAGGAGCGCCCGGGCGACGTCCTCGTCGTCCTCGGTCTCGAAGAAGCCGAAGAAGCCCGCCCGCTCGCCGTGGAACTCGTCGTGCCGATGATTGATCGTCGCCGCGATCCGGCCGACGGGCTCGCGTCCACGCCAGGCGAGGAAGTACTCTGTCTCGGCGTGACGGTGGAACGGGTGTCGGCGACGGTCGAGGATCGCGCGCACATCCGCGATGAGCGGCGGGACCCAGGCGGCGTCGCCGGAGTAGAGGCGCCACGGCAGCCGGATGAAGCGGCGGAGCTTCGCACGGCCGCGCACCGGCCGGACCTCGATCGGGAGGGCGGCGCCGCCCATGGTCGTCACCCTCAGATCACCGCCATCGTCCGGCCGACGCGCGAGAACGCGTCGAGCGCGAAGTCGATCTGGTCGTCCGTGTGCGTGGCCATCAGCGAGACCCGGAGCCGGCACGAGTTCTCCGGGACCGCGGGCGGCGTGACGGGGTTCGTGAAGACGCCCGCGTCGAAGAGCTCCTTCCAGAAGATGAACGTCTCTTCGACCTCGCCGATCAGGACCGGGATGATCGGCGTCTCGGTCGTCGCGAGGTCGTAGCCCAGGTCGCGCAGCCCTTGCTGCATCCGCCGGGTCGCCTCCCAGAGCCGGACGCGGCGTTCCGGCTCCTCCTCGATGACGGTCAGCGCGGCGAGGACCGTCGCGACCGAGGCCGGCGGCATGCTCGCGCTGAAGATCAGCGAGCGGGCGTGGTGCTTCAGGTAATGGATCACCGGCTCGGGGCCCGCGACGACGCCGCCGATCGAGGCGAGCGACTTCGAGAACGTCGCCGTGATCAGGGCGACCTCGTCCTCGAGCCCGAAGTGCTGTGCCGTGCCGCCGCCCCGCTCGCCCAGGACGCCGATCGCGTGGGCATCGTCGACCACGATCTCGGCGCCGTAGCGCTTCGCGATCGTGACCAGGCGGGGCAGGTCCACAATGTCGCCCTCCATCGAGAAGATCCCATCGGTCACGATGAGCTTCCCCGCGTCGGGGGGCGACTGCGCGAGCTGGCGCTCGAGCATCTCGAGGTCGCCGTGCGCGTAGCGGTGGACCTCGGCGTACGAGAGGCGCGCGCCGTCCACGATGCAGGCGTGGTCCAGCTTGTCGAGGTAGACGATGTCGCCCCGGCCCGCGAGCGTCGCGATCACGCCCAGGTTCGTCTGGTACCCCGTGCTGAAGACGAGCGCCGCTTCCTTGCCCATGAACCGGGCGAGGCGCTCCTCCAGCTCCTCGTGCATGTCCAGCGTGCCGTTCAGGAAACGGCTGCCCGTGCAGCCGCTCCCGTACTTCTCGACTGCCGCCTTCGCGGCTTCGACGACCTTCGGGTGATGCGTGAGCCCCAGGTAGTTGTTGGAGCCCATCATCACCTTCCGCTCGCCGCGGATCACGACCTCCGTGTCGTCCGACGCCTCGATCGGCACGAAGTAGGGGTAATATCCGGACGCCTGGATCTCCCTCGCCCGCGTGAACCGATGGCACTTGTCGAATACGCCCATTGCCGCCCCACCATCCAGCTCTATAGCCACCCTTGCTCGCGGTACCAGGCGGCGGTCGCCGCCAGTCCGTCCGGCACCGCGATCCGGGCTTCGAATCCCGTATCTCTACGCAGCGTTTCCGTCTCGCACAACCAACCGGGCGCCAGCAGCTCCCTGGCCTTCTCCCTGTTGAACATCGTCGCCCCGCCGCCGATCTTCGCGGCCCACTCGCTCAGCGCCGCGGCCGCCATCACGGCGGGCCGGGGGATGCGCACGATGCGGACTCCCCGGCCGACCGCCTTCGCCATGTGCGCCGCGACCTCGGTCCAGGTGTAGGCCTTCGGCTCGGCGACGTGGTAGACGCCGCGGGCGGCCTCCGCCGCGCCCGCCGCGACGAGCGCACGCGCGAGGTCCGTGACATGGACGAGTTGGACGACGCGTTCGCCGCCAGCCGGGAGCGGGAAGAGCCCTCGCGCTGCGAGGCGGAAGAAGCGGAGCATCTCTCGGTCGCCGGGCCCATAGACGGCGGGCGCACGGAGCGCGACCGTCTCGAGCCCGTCCGTCGCGGCCGCGAGACACGCCCGCTCGCCCTCCAGTTTGCTCCGTCCATAGGCGGTCAGCGGGCGCGGCGGATCGTCGCGCCCGACCGGCCGCCCGTCGAGGGCCGGCCCGACCGCGGCCAGCGAACTCAGGTAGACGAGCCGCCTGGGTCGCTGCTTCGCGCCGAGCACCGCCTCGACGAGCGCCCGCGTCCCGGCCGCGTTCGCGCGCACGTAGTCCGCCTCCGTGCGGGCGTGCGTCACGGCGGCCAGGTGGAAGACGATCTCCGCGCCCTCGACGCCACGGGCCAGGGCCTCGGCGTCCTCGAGAGAGCCGCGCACCAGTTCGGCTCCGAGCCCGGACAGTCGCGAGACGTCGCTCGTCGCGCGGACCAGAGCCCGGACCCGGGCGCCGCGCTCGGCCAGTTCGGCCGCCAGGTGCGACCCGACGAATCCCGTCGCACCCGTGATGAATACGCTCGTGTTCGCCTTCAACTCGCGCGTCGCACTAAGGTGCCGCCGGTGCCTCCAAAAGGCAATGCTCGAACCCGTCTTCGCGGCGGCCTGCCTCGATCGGGGGTCGGCGCCACGAAGATCTCAGCGGCGCAAGAAGCTAGAGATTCGACGGCGCACTCGCAAGCACGGCCTCGATGATGTCGAGCGCCGCGTCGAGCGGTTCCACGCCGATCGTGAGCGGAGGTACGAAGGCCAGGATGTTCGCGGCTGGCCCCTCGGTCAGGAGGATGACGCCTCGGTGTAGCGCCTCCTCCGCGACCCATGCCGCGAGCCGCGTCGCTGGCCGCGTCTCGGCGCCTTCCCGCTCGACGAGTTCGACGCCCTGGAGCAGGCCGAGCCCGCGGACATCGTGGACCGCGGCGAAGCGGTCACGCCAGCCATCCAGCCGGCGCCGGAGTCGCTCGCCGAGCTGGCTCGCCCGCCCGACCAGCCCCGCCGCCTCGATCTCCTCGATCTGCGCGAGCGCGGCCGCGCAGGCGATGGGGTTTCCGAGGAACGTGCTCGTGTGGATCGCCTCCCCCGTCGACGGCGGCCAGGCCGCCATGACGCGCGGCGTGCCGATCGCGGCGCTGAGCGGGAGCACGCCGGTGAACGCCTTGCCGACCGTCATGATGTCGGGCACGACGCCCCAGTGCTCGGCCGCGAACCAGCGGCCGGTGCGGCCGAAGCCGGTGTAGATCTCGTCGAAGATCAGGACGAGGTCGAGCTCGTCGGCCAGCTCCCGCAGCCCTTCGAGGAACGCGGCGGGCGGGACCCGGATCCCGCCCCGACCCTGGATCGGCTCGACGAGGATCGCGCCGATCGGCGAGTCCGTCGACGCGGCGCCCTCGATCAGCCGTCTCGCCGCCTGCAGCGACCGCTCGGCTGCGTCCGCGCCGCCGGACCCGGGCGGGAACGGTGCGAAACGGACGCCGGTGTAGAGGCGCTCGAGGAACGGCTGCCTGAAGTCCGACCTCCACGTCGCGGCGAGCGAGCCGTACGTCAGCCCGTGGTACGCGCCCTCGAACGCGAGGACGCCCGGACGGCCCGTCGCCAGGTGCGCCGTCTTGAGCGCGGCCTCGACCGCCTCCGTCCCCGCACTCGCGAGGATCGAGACGCCGAGGTCACCGGGTGCGACCGAGGCCAGGCGCTCCAGGAGCCGGACCTTGATCTCCGGAGGGTAGACATCGCCCATCGCGTGGGCGAGCGTCCCGGCCTGCTGCGCGATCGCCGCTGCCACACGAGGGTTCGCGTGACCCGTCGCCGTCACGCCGAAGCCGGACGAGAGGTCGACGTAGACGTTGCCATCCGCGTCCCGCACGTTCGCGCCCCGGGCCTCGGCCCAGAAGATCGGCGGCTCGCCTTCCAGCCGCGTGATGTTCGGCGACTCGACCCGCGCAAGCCGCGCGGCCAGCTCACGCGAGGCCGGGCCCGGCACCGCTGTCCGGAGCTCCGGCAGGCTCTCCCCGAACGGTCTTGCCATCGAACGTCTCGTGCCTCCCCCGGTCGGCGTCCTTCAGGTCCCGCGGCCCCGGGCAGCCGCGGTTCCCGGTCTGCCCCATGGTTCGGGCCTTGCACCCCCTGGTGGGTGGGTGGACCCACTCTGGAGGAAGTATGGCCCGATTCGATCGAATCCGCTACGACTACCGGGGGCCGGAGTACGACCGTCGGTACGGCCGCTACGAGGGCGCTTACGCCCGGCGCTTCGCCGTCGAGCGCTGGACCCTCGAGCGCGCCCACCGCCGGGGCCGGCGACCGGACCTGAGGCCCAGGCCGTTCGACAAGGAGTTCGCCTACGAGGACCGCGCCTACTCCAGGCGCCACTGGCCGCCCGCGCTCCGGCGGGCGCACCGGATGTACTGAGAACGCAGCGGCACGCGACGACCGGGCCCCGTGCCCTGCGCCGGAGCCCGTGGACGAAGACCGATCTCGGGGCGCAGGCCCCGTTCGAGCATGGAGGTGCGCCATGGGCGGCAAGGAGATGGAGGGCGGCAACCGGCAGCGTCGGCAGAAGGCGAGAGAGGCGAGGCGTCGCGGGCGGCTCCCGAGCGAGGAGGGCGTGACCACGGGCGCCTCGAAACAGCGCCACCACCTCGCCGTCGACGAGGACCACGCCCTCAAGATCGAGACGATCCGCCAGGGGAAGCAGGACGTCATCCGCGAGAACACGCCGACGGTCCGGCCGCGGAGCCGGCCGCCGGTCCGTTAGCGGCGCCGCGCGAGGAGCGCGACGGTCGCGCCGAGCGCCGCGGCGGCGACGGCGACGAGACCGAGGCCGAGATACCGGGGGCGATCTCCGTCCGGTCGATCGGGCCGCGCGCCGGCGCGTGGCTCGCGCGGAGCCGCCTCCCTACCGGCCGGCTCCGGGGAGGGTGCTCCCCGGGCGGCAGACTGCGCGGTCCGTGGCTGCGCGGCCGCCTCACCGACGCTCCGGCGGAGTTCCGGGCCCGCCTCGGCCGTCGCCTCGCGCAACGTCGCGAGCCCCCACTCCCGGCCGCAATCGCCGCATACGGTCTCGCCCGCCCGGCGTTTCGACCGGGTCGTGTAGAGGAGTTCGCCGCCGCACGCCGGACACCGGGTGCGCTCCGCCGGCCAGGGCGCGAGCGCATCGTAGAGCGCACGCTTCGAGAGCCCGAGCCGCTTCGCGATCTCGGCCACCGAGACATCGCTCTGCCAGTACAGCCGGTTCACCTCCTCCGCTCGGAGACGGTCGTCCTCGGACATCGCGGCCTCCCGGAGATGGGTCATGGTCCGGTACCAAGGTAAAGAGAGGGCGCGGGCGCAGCCAGCGGCGTGTCGATGGCGGACGTGAGGTGGGCGGTCCACGGCCGGCTCGCGAGGACGGCCCGGGTCGGGGGCGCAGGAGGGGGCGGACGGGGTGAAACACGCGCCGCGCCCCGGGCGTAGACTGAGGCCGTAGCACACGGGCGCCGGAGCGGGTCGCGACGGCCGGGCCGATCCGGACTCGACCGGGCCAGAGCCTTGCACCAGCCGATGGAGGGGTCGACGTGCCTCCAGTTTCGATCCCGGGCCGGGGTGGAACGCCCTCCCGACGCAACCGGCGGGTACGACGGTTGCAAACTCACCCCCACATGAGCCAGGGCCCGCTCGCGTCCACCATCGTCGTGGCGTTCGCCGCGGTGCCAGCCGCAACGGGCGACAGCCCCTGGCCCGCGGTGCGGCCGGCGAGCCGGCGCGCACGGGTGCGCCGCGCGCTCTGGCTCGTCTTCACCGGCCTTTTCGTGACGCTCGGCTCGGCGTGCGGACGGGAAGGCGAGTTCGGCGCCGGCCGCGATGAGTCCGGGCCGACGATCGATGAGGCGAGAGACGCGGTCGAGGGCGCCGACGACGCGGGCGGCGATGCCGCGTCCGAGCGGGCCCAGCCGCGCGAGATCTACTACGACCTGACCCGATTCGACTGGTACCGGCGTGGCGAGCCGCTCGTGGCCGACGGGCGCGGCTACCTGCCCGCGGGGAAGCCGGAACCCACGGGCGAACGCGAGTTCGAGGAAGAGGGGCGGTACCAGGGCGTGTCGTACTACGTCCCCAAGGACGCGGACTCGCCGTACGACACGGTCTACGTCCCGGTCTTCCCCGGGTACTGGCAACCGTTCGTCACCCAGGCCGCCTCCACCGGCGGCGCGACGGACACCCCATCGCCGTCGAGGTAGGAGCGCTCGGTGGTCGCCCGCCGGGCGAATCCGTTATATTCCCGACATGAGGATCTACACACGGACCGGGGACAGGGGCGAGACCGGCCTCTTCGGCGGCGGCCGGGTGAAGAAATCGCACCCGAGGGTCGAGGCCTTCGGCGGGGTCGACGAGCTTAACTCCGTCGTCGGCTGGGCGGTGACCACCGTCTCCGACCCCGAGATCCGCGCCCGGCTCGGCTCGCTCCAGCCGGATCTCTTCACGATCGGCGCGCACCTCGCCACACCGGCCACGAACGGGCGACGGCCCAGGCTCCCCGAGCTCCCGAACGGGCGAGTCGAGGAGTTCGAGCGCTGGATCGATGAGGCCGCGGCCGAGCTCCCGGAGATCCGGGCCTTCATCCTGCCGGGCGGCACGCCCGGCGCGGCCGCGCTCCACGTCGCACGGACCGTGTGCCGCCGCGCCGAACGGCGCGTCGTCGAACTCGCGGCCGAGGACCACGTCGAACCCGTTATCCTGACGTACCTCAACCGCCTCTCCGACCTCCTGTTCGAGTGGGCGCGGCTCGAGAATCACCGTTCCGGAGGCGAGGACGTTCTCTGGGCGCCGGGGCGACGGTGAGCCACGGCTCCGGACGTGCGGCGGCGATGGCCGGGCGAGTCGTGGCCGCGGCCCGGAGGGCGGCGGTCCCCGAGGCCGGCATCCACTCCCTCGAACAGGCGCTCGAGATCGCGATGCGCCCGCGCGAGGAACGCCTGCCGGACGACCACCACCCGGATTTCCTGCACCCGGGACGGACGGTCCTGATCCTCCTGGAAGACCTCGGGATCACCGACGCCGCGATCCTTTCCGCGGGCGCACTCGCCGAAACGCTCCGGCCCACGCTCGCGGCGGATCTCGGCCCGGAGGAGCTGGACCGGATCGCGCCCGGCACGCCGGAGATCCTCGCCCAACTCCCGATCCCGCGCCGCGAGGGCGACCGGCTGCTCGAAGCGCTCGTCGCCGCGCCCGAACCGGTCCGCCGCGTCGCACTCGCTGAACGGCTCGACCACGTCCGGCGCCTGCACCTGCAGCCGCGCGAAGAGTGGGCGGCGCTCCACGCCGAAACCCGGGACTGCTACCTCCCGGTCGCGGCGCGGACGCACCCCACCCTCGAACGACGGCTCCGCTGGTGGTGCACGACCTTCGAAGCACGCTTCCTCGGAGGGCACGACCCGGAGCCCGCGGCCCGGGCCGGCGGGCCGCACGTCGGGGCGGACGTTGAAGCGGATGCCGAAGCGGATGTCGGGCACGACCCCGGGCAGGACCCCTACCCCGATACCGGGTCTCCCGGAGGAGGGCGGTGACGCCCGCAGAAGTGGGGTCCTTACGGACCTCTACCCGACGGTGGGACCGCCGAAGCATCCGCCCCTTGCGGACCGCGCACGGCGGTTGCACCTTCCCCCTGCGATGGCTCGCCATCGCGTGAACCATGAAATGGCGGGAGGTCCTTGATCATGCCATACGTGATCACCGAGCCCTGCATCGGGACGAAGGACGCGAGCTGCGTCGAAGTGTGCCCGGTGGACTGTATCTACGAGGGCGAGGATCAATACTACATCCACCCGGACGAGTGCATCGACTGCGGCGCCTGCGAGCCCGAGTGTCCGGTGACGGCGATCTTCCCCGACACCGACGTCCCTCCGGAGTGGAACGAATACATCGAGAAGAACCGCGCTTATTTCGACTGAATCCGTCGGCATCGCCGGCACATCCCCATACCGCCGCCCGTGCTTCGGCCCGGGCGGCTTCGTGATCCGGCCCGGGCCGGGGCGCGTCCAAGGAAGTGGACACACGCGGTCGCGGATCCCCGACGGCGGGGACGTCGGGCACGGCTTCCGCAGCCGGGGGGTCTGCGCCTCGCGGAGGGGGTCTGCCGCTACAGCCCGGCGGCGCGGATCGCGTCGAGCGTGCGCATGGCCGGCTGTGCGTCTCCGGCCGGGGCGACGTCTTCGGGGGCCGGCCGGACCTGGCGTTGTTTCGTGAGGAGCACGCCGACGGCGACGGCCGTGACGGCCAGCAGGCTGACACTGAGGGTTCGGATAGGCGCCTCCTGCGTCGACGGTGGTGGCAATTGCCCCGCTTGCGGGGAGGGCACGGAGTTTGACATGCATGTTTCGTGCCCGTTGTGATGCAGGTTCAAGTCGTTGTCACGTAATCCGTTGTGTCGTCCATGTGGCGCACTGTGGCCTCTATGTGTGACATGTCCGTCACATCCCGATACAGGGGTCGACCGTCGCCGCAGGGGGACGGGCGGCGTCGTCCACCAGAGGGAGGGGGATCTCGCCACGGCCATGGCTGCGTGGATCGGCCCGGGAATCTCGGCTGACCGGCTCCGTCGCGCGCTCGACCGGCTGGAAGCGTCGTTCCTCGAGGAACGTTCGCCGGAAGCGTTGATCGCCCGGCGCGAGGCGGGGCTGTGGTCCTCCGAGGACGAGACGCTGGCGGCGATGCTCGCCAGCGAACTGGTCGGGCGCCAGCAAGCGGACGGGAGCTGGGACGGCGACCTGTGCGCGACGGCCCACGCGGTCGTGCTCCTGGCCGAGCTCGGTCCGTCGGTGGAGCGTGGCCCGATCCCCTCCGCCGTCGAGCGTGCGACCGACTGGCTGCACTCGCGGCGGGGTGCTCCGGGACGGTTCGGGGACGGGTGCACGCCGGATCTTCATCGCCTCGGCTTCTGCCACCATTTTCTGGGCGGCTTCTTCGCGCCGACGTTTGAGGCGCGCGACGCGTCCGGCCCACACAACGAGCGCGATCCACACGACGACCGCGACCCTCTCGACGAGCGCGGCGCGTCCGACCCGCCCGAGTCACCCGATCCGGCCGTCCGGCTCCCGTGTGGCGCCGAGTTCGCGCCCGGCCCCGTGGCGAGCCTCGTCGCCTCGTGCGCCGCGCTCCTCGCGTTGCTGAAGTGGGGCCGCGTGGGCCCGGACGCGCGGCTCCACCTCGACGGGGTGCGCCGTCTCCTCCTGGTCGACCCCAGGGAGGTGCCGGGGCTGGTCCCGCTGGAGGCGATCCCGGCGCTGGTGCATGTGCTCCTGGCCGCGCCGGAGCGGGGCGACGCCGACCCGGCGGTCCGACGGGGGCTCGGCCGGCTGACGCAGGTCCAGCGCGCGGACGGGAGCTGGCCGGAGATGGACGCGCTCTGCGTGCTCGATGTCCTGATCGCGGCCAGCCGCGCGGGTCACGGGAACGATGCCGTGGCCGCGTCGCTGCGGCGCGGCGCCGGACTGCTGGCCGTGACGCAGCGGGACGAGGGGACCTGGGAGCGGAACGGATCGGCGTGGCGGTCGCTGATCGCCTGGCGAACGCTGCGGTTCGCGGTCGAGTCGTGCGGCGGGCGCGCGTCGTAGCGCGCGTCGCTCCGCCGGCTACTCGCGCTCGACGACCATGGCGAACCCCATCGCGCCGGCCGCGCAGACCGTGATCAGGCCGAGGCCCAGCCCGCGCCGTTTCATCTCGTTCAGCAACGTCACGGTCAGGCGTCCGCCGGTCGCGCCGAAGGGGTGTCCGACGGCGATGCTCCCGCCCATGACGTTGATCCGGTCCTCATCGATGAGCCCGACCTTGCGTGCGCGGCCGAGCTCCTCCCGGGCGAAGCGGTCCGAGTCGAGCGCCTGGAGGTTGGAGAGGACCTGCGCGGCGAACGCCTCGTGGATCTCCCAGAGTTCGATGTCGCTCATCTCGACGCCCGCGCGTTCGAGCGCGATCGGCGCGGCGTAGGCCGGGCCCTGGAGGAGCTGTTTCTTCGGCGAGAGCGCGGCGTACGCGTAGCTCCGGATGTAGCCGAGCGGTTCGTAGCCGAGCCCCTTCGCCTTCTCCTCGCTCATCAGGAGGAGGGCCGACGCGCCGTCGGTCAGGGGCGACGCGTTCCCCGCGGTCACGGTCCCGTACTTCCGGTCGAAGACGGGGGGGAGCGCGGCGAGCTTCTCCATGCTCGTGTCGGTCCGGATCCCGTTGTCGCGGTCGATCATCTCCGCGTAGGCGGGCGGGAGGTAGACCGGCACGATCTCGCGGGTCAGCCGCCCGTCGGCGGTCCCCTCGGCCGCGAGCCGGTGCGACCGCAGCGCCCAGCGGTCCTGCTCTTCGCGGCTGATCCCGTTCTCCTTCGCCATCCGCTCCGCGCTCTGCCCCATCGTCTCGCCGGTCGACGGCTCAGCGATGGCGGGCGTCATGGGGACGAACTCCTTCGGGCGCAGCCCGGCGAACGCCTTGATCCGTCCGCCGAGCGTCTTGGCGCGCGAGGCGCGGACGAGCCGGTCGCGCATCGACCGGGAGACGAGGATCGGGATGTCGGTCAACGACTCCGCGCCGCCGGCGATCACGACGTCCGCGTAGCCGCGTGCGATCGTGTCGGCCGCCGAGGTGATCGCCTGGTTCGCCGACGCGCATGCCCTGGAGACGGTGAACGCCGGCACCGTCGCCGGCAGCCCGGCACCGAGCAGGACCTCGCGCGCGATGTTCGGGGCCGTGACCGAATGGACGACCGTGCCGTAGACGAGCTCGTCGACCTCGTTCGGGTCCAGCGCCGCGCGGAAGAGAAGCTCGCGGACCGCGAGGGTGCCGAGATCGATCGCGCTCAGCCCCCGGAACACCGTGTTCGCCCGCGCGAACGGCGTCCTGCAACCTTCTACGATCGCCACACGGCGACCCGACCAGCCGTTGCCCATGTCGCGTCCCTCCTCTACGTTGGCGAAGCTCCCGCCGGAAGGTGGCGTAGCCCGCCACCGCGGCGCAAGTTCCCTTCCCCCGGACGGTCCGGGCGGATCCGGGGCGCCGATCGGGTCCGTCGCCGGGAGGGGGGACGAATCGGGATGAGAGGGTGAGTCATCGTTGAGGGCGGAGAGGCACGGAGGATGACCCGGAAGGAACCGATCCAGATCCGCCGCGCGGAGCGCGCCGACCTGCGGCCTCTCGCGCTCCTCTGGACGCAGGCGTTCCCGGGCGAGCGGACCGTCGAGGACCGGGTCCGCCAGCTCGAGAGCGGCGTGCCGTACGGCGGGCTCGAGGTCGCCTGGGTCGCGGAGGAGCGAGGCCGGCTGCTCGGCGCCTACCGTGCGTACCGGATGACCGAGTACGTCGCCGGCGTCCCGCTCCCCATGCTGGGGCTCGCGAGCGTTGCGACGTCGGCCGCGGCGCGGCGTCGGGGCGTCGGGCGTGCGCTCTGTCGCCATGCGCTCCGCCAGGGGCGCGAGCGGGGCGATGTCCTCAGCGTGCTCTACCCGTTCCGGCCTTCCTTCTACCGGACCTTCGGCTGGGAGCTGGTCGGCGAGCTGGAGGCGTACCGTTTCCGGCCCGGCGCGCTGCCGGACTACGAAGAAGCAGCCGCGGTCCGATTCGCCGAGCCCGCGGACCGCGACGCGATCGCCGCCTGCTACGCCCGTGTCGCGGGCCGGTCGACCGGTCCCCTGGAGCGCGACGCCCGCGTGTGGGCCCATCACCTGGACGCTGCGGGGATCCATGCCGTCGTCCACGACGACGGCGGCCGGATCGGCGGCTACGCCCTCGTCCGCTTCGGCCGGCCTCGCGCGCCCGGTGCGGCGACGCTCCATGTCCGCGAGCTCATCGCCGAGGATGACGAGGCGTACCGCGCCCTCCTCGGCTGGATCGCGGCCCAGCGCGACCAGTTCAGCGAGGTCCGCTACGACGCGCGGCCGGACGAGCGACTCGAGTTCCGGCTCACCGACCCGCGCCCGCCGGCACCTGCCCGGGCCCGGCGGCTCTGGTTCCCGACCGCGCGCCGGATCCGGGGCCCGATGCTCCGTGTACTGAACGTACCGGCCGCGCTCGCCGCGCGGCCGCGCTGGGGCGAGTCCCCCGGCTTTGGGCTGACGCTGGAGGTCGAGGTCCTGGACGACGAGCTCCCCGAGAACCGCGGGCCGTGGCACGTCTCGATCGAAGAAGAGGGCGCGCGCGTCCACGACCGTCGGGCCGGGGGCGCCGACGCCCGCCTCGTCGTCGGTCCGGCGACCTTCGCCCAGATCTACGCGGGCGAGCTCCCGCCCTCGGTCGCGGCGCGGCTCGGTCTCGCACCAATCGAAGGCGCGGCCGATGCACTCGACCGCGCCTTCCACCTCCCGAGCCGGTTCTGGCTCCTGGACGAATTCTAGAGCGCTACGTTCGACCACCGGGCGCCCCGTCCGCCGCGGGACCCCGGCGCCCGCTCCAGCGGACGCCGGGATCGCCGCCGGAAGGGCGACCGCGGCCGCTGTTCCCGCAAGGCCGCCTCATCCGCAGCGCGGCAGGCTGACCGGGCAGCGGTGGTACTGCGGCGCCGGCGCCGCGCCCTCGCCCCCGACACCGCCGAAGGTGTAGACCGGCAGGCCGAGGTTCTCCATCTCGACCCCGCTCACGGGGAAGTGCAGCAGGCTGCCTTCCTGGAGCCGGCCGAGGCCGCGGAAGTCGAACCACATGTTGACCGACTCGATCGCCATGTTCTCCAGCTGACGCTCGTGGATGAGCGCGTCCCAGAGGCTTCCGCACTCGCCCGTGACCTTGCGCGGGACGCAGTTCTCGTCATCGGGCGGCCCCTCGATGGTGACCGGCGGGAGGCCGCCGTTCGCCACGCGCGTCTTGTTGATCAGCGGGACGGCCTCCTCGGCGCGGCCCAGCCGGATCAGCGCCTCGGCCTTCAGCAGGTCCATCTCGGTGCGGCTGATGGTGACCTGCGGCCCGACGTGCCAGGAGTCGCCCGTGCCGTCCCGATGGTAGTAGTAGTGCGACCAGCGGTACGTCCCGCGGTCGGCGGGCCAGATGTTGTTCGCGGCGTAGCCGAAGTAGAGCCCCGGCTCGTCGCCGTCCGGACCGTGGATCCGGCGATCGGGCGTCTCGATCTTGAACGGCATCCGGTCCTGGGGATCCGCGGCGAACCACGCCTGGAAGCGGCCGGAGACGTCCGCGGGGCCGAGCGCCATGTAGCTGGGGCGGATGTGGTCGGACTTCAGCGACCGCTCACGCGCGAGCAGGCGCCGGACGTTGCTCTCCCAGACGCCCAGCTCGCCCATGGGCGCGAAGTCCTCGACGATCCCCTCGTCGATCCGGCGGAGCACCTCTGCCCAGTCCACCGCCGCGCGCTCCTCCCACGTCCGCGGGGTGTAGGCGAGGAGCCGGGCGTAGTACGAGTTGACCACACGGATGAAGTCCGCGCTGGTCAGGGTGATGCCATTGATCCAGTTCGTGCTCCCGGGGATCGTAAACTCGTTGGCGCGGGCGATCGCGATCGCCTCGTCGAGCATCTCGAGCGCGGCCTGCTGGACCTCCGGGTACGGCCGGAAGTCGGTCGGGTCCATGACTTCCAGGTCCGTGTCCTCGGTCACGATCAGCGCCTTGTCGAAATACTGCGCCAGGTGACCGTGCGCGATCCCCTGCACGAACTTGCCGAACGCCCGGGCCCGCGCCGTCTGGTCCGAGCCGCCGGGGCCCGTCGTGATCTTGAGCCCGGCTTCGATCGCGGCCAGCCCGTCGTTGACGTTCGAGATGATCGGATAGATGCGGCTCCAGGAGAAGCGGCCGACGGCACCGCGCGTGTTCAACGGGCTCGCGTCGAACGGGGCGCGGGGGATCGTGGTGACGTCGTGCACGCCGAAGTCGAAGAACCCTCCCGTCAGGTTGTCGGCGATCGCCGCCGTCGGGAGCCCGGGGTTCGTCTCCTGAACGTGGTCGAAGTACGCCTGATACGAGGTCGAGATCAGCGACTCCACGTCGACGGGGTTGGCGAGCACGCGGTCGCGATCCGGCTCGTTCGGGTTGGTCACATCCAGGTCCATGCAGCCGGCCAGGAAGAAGGCGGCCGAGAGGACTACGCCTGTTAGAATTCGCATCGTTTCCCTTCTCCTAGAACCGTACCTCGAGGCCCGCCGTGATCGTGCGGAACTGCGGGTACGTCGTGAGCGCGTCGATGCGCCCGAGCGGCGTGCCCGCCTCCGGGTCGAAGCCCTTGTAATCCGTCCACGTGTAGAGATTCCGGCCGTTCGCGAACAGGGTCAGCCCGTCGATCGTCGGGCCGGGCAGGTTCTCCAGGAAGCTCTTCGGCACGTTGTAACGCACCGACACCTCGCGCAGCTTCACGTAGCCGGCGGGCTCGACGAACCACTGGTTGATCAGGTTCGAGGCGTAGAGCACCGTGTAGTAGTCCGTCGTCTTCTTCCGCTCCTGCGGGCGGCCGGCCTGGTCCGTGTCGCCGCTGCGGAAGTACTGGTACATCCGCTGGTTGCGGCGGTTGTAGATCTCGCCGCCGACCTGCGCGTCGAGGAGCGCGTAGACGTTCAGGTTACCCCACGAGAGGTTCGTCGACAGGCCCCAGTTGAAGTCGGGGTTCGTGTCGCCGATCTTGCGGACGACCGAGTTGCCCATCTCGTCGACCTCGAGGATCGGCATCCCCCAGTCGTAGGTCTGCTCGAAGTCCGTCGACCGGGTTCCCCACTTGTGGTCGCGCCAGTCGCCGCCCTCGCCGACCCAGACGAGCAGGCCGTCGTCGTTGACCTGGAACTGGCTCGGATCGACGCCCTCCGGCAGCTCCGAGTGGTCCTTCAGGAACCGCGTGCCGTACATCGTGCCGAGCGTCTCGCCGGCGCAGCGGTAGAAGGCGTTGGCCGTGCCGGTCCGGAAGCAGCGGCGGTTGTATTCGGTGACTTCGTGGCGCGAGCGGTCGATGATGAAGCCCATCGTCCAGCGCAGCCCCGGGCGCTCGACGAGCGCGGCCTCGAGCGAGGCCTCCCAGGTGCGCCCCTCGACGGTGCCGGCGTTCTGCCACTGCGACGAGAAGCCGAAGGCCGCGGGGAGCGGGACCGCCGTGAGCTGGTCCGTCGTGCGCACGCGGGCGTGCGTCAGCTGCAGCGTAATGCGGTCGCGGTAGATGAGGTCGATGCCCATCTCCTGCTCGATCGAGCGTTCCGGCTTGAGGAAACGGTTACCGAGCGTCGCCTTCTCGAGCCCGCCGCCCGCCGTGAAGGCGTAGGTCTCGAAGCGGTCCGCGTAGTTGGGCCGTCCGCCGGCCGTCCCGATCGAGTAGCGCAGCTTCAGCTCGGTGATGTCGTCGACCGACCACCACGGCTCCTCGGCGATGCGCCAGGCGGCGCTCCCGCGGTAGTAGGTGTGCCAGCGTTCCTCGGGGCCGAAGAGCGAGCTGCCGTCGCGCCGGATCAGGCCGTCCAGGATGTAGCGGCCCTGGTAGTCCAGGCTCCCGATCGCGAAGTAGCCCTGCGCGCGGATCTCCTGCGTCGAGCCGCTCACGTACGGGATCGTCCCCGCGTTCAGGTCCGGCACGCCCTCGACGGAGAGCCCCGACGCGCGCGCGGTCACCGACTCGTACTCCTCCTTCTCGGCCAGCGCGCGGAGGGTGAGGCGGCCGACCAGGTCGTTCCACGCGCCGCGGAACTGCGCGCTGATCGAGCCGTTCAGCGCGGTCGTGTAGCTGTTGACGCGCTCCACGCGGCCGTCCTGCCACGCGGCGACGTTCGTCTTGCGCCCGCGCGGGAAGTAGAAGCTCGAGAGCCGGTCCGAGCGGTCGTAGCTCACGTTCGCATCGAGGCTGAACCATCCGAGCGGCGACCACCGGAGGTCGCCCGAGGCGAGCGTGCGGACACGGTCCTCGTCATCACGACTGGTGACCAGCTCGTAGAGCGGGTTCGGCGTCACGCCCATCGGGTCCGGCTCGAAGATGTACGGCGTGCCGTCCGGGTCGGGCTCGCGCAGGTCGACGTCCGGCGCATGCTGAAAGAGCTGGAAGAAGAAGTCGCTCGGCAGGTTCTCGCGATGCGACTTCATGTGGAACGCGCTGACGCTGAGCGTCAGGTCCGAGCCGAGCCGGTGGTCCAGGTTCAGCCGGAAGTCGTTCCGGTCGTACCCGCCGTGGTCGAGGATCACGCCGTCCGTCTTATGGTTCGTGAACGAGACGAAGAAGTTCGTGTCCTCGGAGTTCCGGGCCATCGTGATCGAGTTGGTCCGGTACTGGCCGGGATCGAAGAAGGCGTCGACGTGGTCGTAGGTCGGACCGGCGTACGGCACGTCCAGGAAGCGCTCCGATGCGGGGCGCATGACACGATCCTCGCGCGAGACGACGTTGCCGTCCTCATCCACGTACTGGCCCTGCTCGTTCGTCAGGTAGTGATGGTGTTTCGCCAGCGAGATCCGCCGGGGCAGCGAGTTGAAGCCCAGCTCGCTACGGAGGGTGAACTGCGTCGTGCCCTGTTCCAGCCCGGAGCCGCGGCGGGTACGGATCTGGATCACGCCGTTCGCCGCGCGCGAGCCGTACATCGACGCCGCGGCCGCGCCCTTGACGACTTCGATGCTCTCGATGTCGAGCGAAGACAGGTCCGCGGTGGAACGGCTGAACGTGCTCGCCAGGATCACGCCGTCGACCACGATCAGCGGCGTGTTGCTCCGGGAGATGCTCGTCGGCGTGCGCAGCATGACGTTGATCCCGGCGCCCGGCTGGGCCGGCGTGGTCATCCGCACCCCGGCGACGCGCCCCGAGAGCGCGCTGATCGCGTTGGCCTGCGGGACCTGCAGGTTCTCCGAGCTCACCCGGCCGATCGTGAAGGGCACGCGGCGAACCGAGGTGGGATCGGCGACGCCGGTCACGACGATCTCGTCGAGCGCGAGCGCGCTCCCGCTCAGCTCGAAATCCAGGGTGACCACCTGTCCGGCCGCGACCGAGACGTTCTCCTGCGTGCGGCGGGCGTACCCGATCCGCCGGGCTTCGATGGAGTAGAGACCCGCCGGGATATTGGTGAGCACATAGGTGCCGTTCTCATCCGTGACGGTCGCGTAGGACGTTCCCGTGACGATGATCTCCGTCACGGCGAGAGGCTCGGACGTCGTGGCATCGACCACCCGGCCACGGATCGTCCCGCCCTGTTGAGCGAACGCCTCGCGTGCCGGGCCGACGACGAGCCCGAGCGCGAGCAGTACCCA
>Ga0079224_100004646_pt1 | contig 17857 bp, 16 predicted proteins | sample Stecom2015_FD_80414 | JGI IMG/M metagenome (GOLD analysis project Ga0079224, IMG submission 80414) | Agricultural soil microbial communities from Utah to study Nitrogen management - Steer compost 2015 | ecosystem: Environmental > Terrestrial > Soil > Agricultural land | place: USA: Utah...
CAGGGCGTCTGCTATGTGCTGGACGAACCGACCATAGGCCTGCTCGCTCCGCTGGTGCAGGCACGCAAAGGCTATTACACGGACCTGGCCAAATGGGCGGGTGCCCGTGGTCATACACACCTGCGGGTAGATGGGAAGTTCATCCCCGTGAGCCCATGGCCGCGCCTGGATCGCTACAAGGAACACACGATAGAGCTGCCCGTGGCAGACCTCATTGTCGACCCACGTCAGGAAAAGGAACTGCGCGCAGCAGTCGCCCAGTCGCTGGAACAAGGTCAGGGAAGCATGAGCCTGCTGATTGATCTCACAGAGCCGGCTTCCTCCCTGGAAGATCGGCGGGCCAAAGGGGTTTCGTCGCAGGCCACGACGGAACAGTTCTCCTCGAAGCGCGCATGCCCATGCTGCGGTATGAATTTCCCGGATCCAGACCCGCGCATGTTCTCCTATAACTCCAAGCATGGCTGGTGCAACACCTGCTTCGGCACCGGACTGCGGCTGACAGGTTTTGATGCCGACCAAACCGGCGAGGAGTCCAACTGGATATCGGGGGACGAGGGCGAAGAGGAGGTCTGCCCCAGTTGCCATGGCGCACGGCTCAACCCTGTTTCACTGGCCGTCCGATGGCGAGACCGCTCGATTGCGGAATTGGCCGGAATGCCAGTGACCGATGCCAGAAACTTCTTCACGGGCCTGGTCGCCCGTGGACGCGAAGGCGACATCGCCCGCGACATATTGACCGAGATCCGCGGCCGCCTGGACTTCATGCTGAAGGTCGGACTGGGTTATCTGGCGTTGGATCGTTCTGCTCCCACGCTCTCGGGCGGCGAAGCGCAGCGCATCCGGCTCGCGGCCCAGCTGGGCTCAAATCTACAGGGCGTCTGCTATGTGCTGGACGAACCGACCATAGGCCTGCATCCGCGTGATAACCGTATTTTGCTGGATGCGCTCTCCCTACTGGAAGGCAACGGCAACACCCTCGTTGTTGTGGAGCACGATGAGGACACCATTCGCCGGGCCGGCCATGTGATCGATATGGGGCCGGGCGCCGGGGTTCGCGGCGGAACCGTCGTCGCAGAAGGAACGGTACAGGAACTCATGGACAACCCAGCGTCCATCACGGGACGCTATCTGCGTGAACCGCTGCAGCACCCCTTGCAGAGCCGTCGAGCCATCGCCGACGACACGCCGATGATAGAGATTCACGGTGCCCACCTGCATAATTTGCGTAAGGCTCAGGCCCGCATTCCAGTTGGGCGGTTGAGCGTCGTCACGGGCGTTTCGGGGTCAGGCAAATCCACGCTGGCCCGCGAAGTTCTGTTGGAAAATCTGGCTCGCGTGGTCAGCGAAAGAAAACCTGATAGCTGGAATGGGTGCGAGCGCATTACGGGCTGGGAAGCCATAGACAGAGTGCTGGAAGTTGACCAGACACCCATTGGCAAAACGCCGCGCTCATGTCCTGCCACGTATGTGGGGTTCTGGGATGAAGTGCGAAAACTTTTCGCCAATACCCGGGATGCCAAGCTGCGCGGATGGACCGCGTCCCGTTTTTCCTTCAACACGGGTCAAGGGCGCTGCCCCATCTGCGAAGGACAAGGTATGCGCACACTGGAGATGTCCTTCCTCCCTGACATCAAAGTTCCCTGCGACGCGTGCGAAGGCCAGCGATTCAACCGCGACACTTTGGGCGTCAAATGGCTGGACCTCAGCGCAGGTGATGTTTTGGCAATGGAAGTAGACGATGCCATCGAACATTTTTCCGCCCATGCCAAGATCTTGCGCCCGCTGAAGCTGATGCAGGACGTGGGCCTGGGATATCTGACGCTTGGCCAACCCTCCCCCACCTTATCCGGCGGCGAGGCGCAGCGGATCAAACTGGTGACTGAGCTGGTTAAGGCTCGCCTGGACGAAGGCGTTATCCGTAGCGGCCGAGCCTCCCGCCTGCCGCATACCCTCTATGTTTTGGACGAACCGACTGTCGGACTGTCCATCGCCGACGTGGAAAAGCTTATTCATGTGTTGCACAGGCTAGTGGAAGCCGGCAATACGGTGCTGGTGATCGAACACAATCTGGACGTGATCGCCGAAGCCGACTGGATTGTGGACCTGGGCCCTGAAGGGGGTACAGAGGGCGGTGAAGTTGTGGCCCAAGGGACTCCGGAGGATGTCATGGCGCTGCGCGAACGCAGCCACACCGGTGCGGCACTTCATGATTTCCTGCACGGAGAAACACGACAATGATTCCGCTGGAACCGTCTCAGCCGCCAAGTCTGATCGAAACCATGCGCCTGGAAGCAGGCATCGGCCTACCTCTGCTGGACGGTCATCTCCGCCGTCTGCGCCGCTCTAGCGAGGCGCTCGGCTACCGGTGGCCAGGGGAAGCTGAGTTGCGAGAGAAAATCCGCCAAGCCACCAGCACGCTGGACTCCACGAAAAACTGGCGGATTCGCCTTCTCATGTCCGGACAAGGGCGAATCAGTCTTGAGACCAGCCCGCTTTCTGCCGTCGAGGCCCCGCTTAAAGTCGTGCTCCATGGTCCGCGCGCTGGCTACACCAGTCCCTGGTTGCTGCATAAAACCACGCACCGTCCCTGGTATGAAGAAGCCAACCAATGGCTGGCCGCTCACCCCGACGTCTTTGATGTGCTGTTCTGGAACGAGGATGGCTTCATGAGTGAAGGAAGCCGCAGCAACCTATATGTTCAGAGCGCCAGCGGCACATGGCTGACGCCACCGCTGGAAGCCGGCGTCTTGCCCGGTGTGCAACGCGAGTTCCTGCTGGAGGCGGGAAGTGTGCAGGAGGCGCCCATCCATCGGGATGATTTAAAAGCTGCACGGGCCCTGCGGATTTCCAATGCACTGCGAGGATGGGTCGACGTTTTATGCCTGGACATCGCTATAGCGGCCATGCAAAATCCAATGCGCGGCCTCATCGGCGGCAGCCAGACCCATGCTGGCGGTAACCATCACAACTGAGCCGTAGCCAGCGCAGGAAAGGCCTTGTGGTCCGCCCGCCTGTGTGTCGCCCGTATTGCGCCAGGCAGCCGGGAGAATCGCAGGCTGGTCGAACCACAATACTCTTACCCCCATGCGGGGCACCCGCTTACGTACCTTGCCCGCCGCATCAGCCGCCCTCGGGAAACCGTGCTGTCGCCGCAAGGTGTTCCGCAAACGGGACAGCAAGGCGTCATTACTGGCGTTGGAAAGATCGCCATTGCGCAGGGCAAGCGGTCGGGTTTTGCCCCCTGCGCCTCCGCAAACCAGCAAGGCCTGCCGGCGCCGACGGGCTTCAAGTATCAGAGCGATTTTGGCGGGCGCTTGGTCCGTGCAATCCACGATAAAGTCGGCGTCGGCAGGAATCATCTCCTGCACGCTTTCTGGCGCGACGAAATCATCGATGCAGTCCACACGACATCCCGGATTGATGTCAGCGATACGTTGTGCCATCGCCACGACTTTGGACTGGCCAAGTGTGCTGCCCAGAGCGTGAATCTGACGGTTGATATTCGATTCCGCAACGTGATCAAGGTCGATCAGGGTGATGTGGCCCACGCCGCAACGGGCCAGCGCCTCTGCGCACCAGGAGCCTACGCCCCCAATACCGGCCACAACCACGTGGCCTTGTTGCAGGCGCGCGGCGCCGCCATCACCATACAGGCGATCCAGGCCACCAAAGCGACGTTGCGCATCCACGAAATTAGTGTCATCCATAGAGCGTGGATTTTAGCTGCTCTACAATGATGCAATATCAGTTTTCCTTTTCATCTTCGCATTTCCCCGGAAAGTGAATACGCACCCCCCCCTCATTAATGCCCCGGCGCCCTCCAGCTTCCGACTGCTGACTGAAGCCGAGCGGCAGGCTTCGTTGCATGCCGCGATGGCGAACCTTCCCCCGGGCCGCGACATCTGGGTATTTGGGTATGGTTCATTGATCTGGCGTCCAGAGTTCGACTTCGTGGAACGCCGGCACACCTTGCTGCACGGCTATCACCGTTCCCTGTGCCTGTGGTCAAGAGTCAATCGGGGAACGCCGGAGCGACCTGGCCTGGTGTTCGGACTGGATACTGGGGGATCCTGCCGGGGCGTCAGTTTTCGCGTCTCCCAGAACGAAGCACCTGAAATCATGGAAGCGCTCTGGCGCCGGGAAATGCCTAGCGGCGCGTACATTCCGCGCTGGCTGAATTGCCGCACCGAAGAAGGCAATATCCTCGCACTGGCCTTCACCATGAATCGAAACACTACCGCCTATGTGCGCGGATTGCCGCAAGATCAGCTTCTGCATATTGTGCGTACTGCACATGGCAGCTATGGCCCATGCATCGATTATGTGCTGGAAACCGCCGACGCACTGAAACGCCACGGCATCGTCGACAAACGGCTGTTTGCCTTGGCCGACACTCTGCGTGAAGCGTAACAGGCGCCCTTCGATTCATTCCCTCTTGTTCTCGGAATCCCTCAAAAAATGTCAGTTGCAGATATCCGTCAGAAGTATGGCAAGTTCGAGCTCCTCGAATCCGACGTAGCCGATACGCCCATAGAGCAATTCACTCGCTGGTTCGCACAGGCTCTGGAGGCGCAAGTCCCGGAACCCAATGCCATGACCGTTGCGACTCTCGGGCCGGATCAGCATCCTTCCGCGCGGATTGTCCTGCTGAAGGGCTTTGACGAGCGTGGGTTTGTCTTCTATACCAATTACGAATCGCGCAAGGGCCGGGAACTGGCGCAACACCCTCGCGCCAGCCTGTTGTTCTTCTGGCAGCCGCTCGAGCGGCAGGTTCGTGTTGAAGGGCGCATCGAAAAGACGTCAGCGGAAGAATCTGATGAATACTTTCACAGCCGCCCACTGGATTCGCGCATTGGGGCCTGGGTGTCACCTCAGAGCCAACCCATCAGCCGCCAGGAACTTGAGGCCCGCAAGCAGGCATTGACGGAATCCTTGGGTGAATCTCCTGACCGTCCGCCCCATTGGGGCGGTTACCGCGTAGTGCCTCACTACGTCGAATTCTGGCAGGGCCGTCCTTCGCGCCTGCACGACCGCCTGGCCTATCGTTTGCAGGACGATTCCCAATGGACCCTGCAAAGGCTGGCGCCCTGATTCCCCTGGCTTTCAACATGCCAGGCCGGCTTCCTTTTCTGACTTGCTCATGACCGCGCTTTCACCGGATTTCGATCAGCAGTACTTCCGCTCCGCTTTGGGGCGCTTTGCCACTGGCGTCACCATCGTCACAACGGAGACCAGCGACGGCCGTCCGTGGGGGCTGACGGTCAGCTCCTTCAACGCCGTATCGTTGGAGCCTCCCATGGTGCTCTGGTCCCTGGCCCAGCGTGCGTCCGCCCTACCCCACTTTCTGGCGGCACAGCGATACGTCATTCACGTTCTGTCTGCCAGCCAGCTTCATCTGGCGAAGCGCTTCGCTAAAGGTCCTCAGGAAGAGCGCTTCGATGGCCTGTCAATTAAGCGTAGCGAGAGCGGCGTACCCATGCTGGCCGACGCCGATACAGCAGCCTGGTTCGAATGCTACAACCATGCCCAGCATCCTGCGGGCGACCATACGATTTTCGTGGGGCAGGTGGAGCGCTGCGGACGTCGCTACGGCCAACCGCTGGTTTATCATGCCGGAGACTTTGATCTCACCCCTTCCATCGAACCCATATCGGGACACTGACGCCGCGCTCTGGCTAACAGGGCCGTTCTTTCACGCGAAGTAAATACATGGCAGATATAGACAGCATCGTTCTTGGCGCCGGCGTCGTCGGTCTGGCCATTGCACGCGAGTTGGCGCTCGCCGGACACGAGGTTCTGGTGGTGGAAGCCGCTGAGGGCATAGGGACCGGCACCAGCGCCCGCAACTCCGAAGTCATTCATGCAGGCATTTACTACCCCCAAGGCAGCCAGAAAGCCCGGCTCTGCGTGGAAGGCAAGCAGTTGCTCTATCAATACTGTGCCGAGCGCGGCATTCCCCATAAACGCTTGGGCAAGCTGATTGTGGCCGCCAACCCGGAGCAGACTCGGCAGTTGGCAGGCATCGCGGAGCGGGCAAGGCTCAATGGCGTGGATGATCTCTACCAGATTGACGGCGCTGAAGCCGCCCGCCTGGAGCCTGGACTGGTCTGTGATGCCGCGCTAGTGTCACCTTCTACCGGCATCGTCGACAGCCATGGGCTGATGCTGGCCTTGCAAGGCGATGCGGAAAACGCCGGCGCCCAGAGTGTATTCCTGACGCCCTTCCGCGAAGGACGGGTCTTGGAAAACGGCGAGTTTCTGCTTTCCTTCGACGGAGCGGAGGCCATGGAGCTCACCGCCAACCGGGTGATCAACGCCACGGGGCTTTCCGCCCCCGGGGTGGCAAGGCGCCTGGCAGGCCAGCCGGCCGATAAAATCCCACAGGCCTACTTCTGCAAGGGCAGCTACTTTACCTTGTCGGGGCGCTCACCCTTCAGCCGTCTGATCTATCCCATGCCCGACCACGCAGGGCTAGGTGTGCACCTGACCCTGGACCTCGGTGGCCAGGCGAAATTCGGCCCGGATACTGAATGGGTGGATGGCGAGAGCTATGATATCGACCCGCGGCGGGCCGACTCATTCTATGCAGCCGTACGTCAATATTGGCCCGCACTGCCGGACCATGCCCTGCAGCCCGGCTACACCGGCATACGTCCGAAGATTGTCGGCCCGGGAGAAGCGGCGGCTGACTTCATAATTGCCGGACCGGCTACCCATGGAGTTGCGAGTCTGGTGAACCTGTTCGGCATTGAGTCGCCCGGCCTCACCGCCAGCTTGGCTATCGGCCGCGAGACTCTGGCTGCTCTGCAGCAGCCCCCTCAACAGGCGTGAAACATCGCCACTGAAGAATTGAATGAAGCAATGAAGGAATACATACTTACTTTGTCTTGCCCTGATCAGACCGGTATCGTGCACGCGGTGAGCGGCTGGCTGCTCGGGTTGCAAGGCAATATTATCGATTCACAGCAGTTTGGCGACATTGAAACCCGCCGCTTTTTCATGCGCGTCCATTTCAGCCTGCCTGAAGCGCGCGACGTACAGCAGTTAGCCGCGTCTTTTGACGAAGTGCGCGGGCGATTCGAAATGGACGCCAAACTTTACGACAATGCACATCGCTCACGCGTGCTTATCATGGTCAGCCGCCAGGGGCACTGCCTCAATGATTTGCTGTTTCGCACTCATACGGGCCAGTTGCCCATTGAAATCGTCGGAGTGGCCTCTAACCATCGCGATTTCGAAGCCATGGCCCGCGCCTACGGCCTGCCTTTCCACCACCTTCCCGTCACGCCAGACACCCGTGCCGAGCAGGAAGCGCAGATTCTCGAGCTGGTCGACAATGAGAAAGTCGACCTTGTCGTACTAGCGCGCTACATGCAAATTCTCTCAGACGACTTGTGCAAGGCTTTGGAAGGCCGGGCCATCAATATTCACCACAGCTTCTTACCCAGCTTCAAGGGCGCGCGCCCTTATCACCAGGCCCACGCCCGAGGCGTCAAAATTATCGGCGCCACTGCGCATTACGTAACGGCAGACCTGGATGAAGGCCCCATCATTGAGCAGGACATCAAACGGGTCGATCACGGCATGAGCGCCGAAGAATTGACTCGGGTAGGCAGCGACGTAGAGTCGCTGGTTCTCGCGCGGGCGGTTCGCTGCCACGTTGAGCACCGCATTCTGCTGAACGGCCAGCGTACCGTCGTTTTCGACTGAAGCTAGCGTCCCGCTGCGAGCCCTTCGCGGCGGGGATCGGCACCACCTTGCAGCCCCTCGGCTGTCCACATGACGCCGTGCAAGCCACTGGGGAAATCCACTTCGCGCACTTCATGGCCCAATGCCTGCAAAGTGGCTACGGCCCGGCCCAATGAGGTGCCGCGCTCAATCTCCGTCGCGCGATTGCGGCTACCCATATTGGGCAGCTCAATTGCGGACTGAATGTCCATATTCCACATCAGGGTGCCGACCAGCGTCTTAGCCACATAGTTGATAATGGCGCTCCCCCCCGGCGCACCCACGGCCAATTTCGGACGTCCTTCCTCAAACACCAGCATGGGTGCCATGGAACTTCGCGGCCGCTTACCCGCTTCCACTCTGTTCAGTCGCAGCTTGCCTGCGTTATCCAGCGGATCCAAGGCGAAATCCGTCATCTGATTGTTGAGCAGGTAGCCATTAACAAATATCTTGCTGCCGAAGGCCGACTCGATCGAGGTCGTCATAGACACCGCATTGCCCTGCTTATCCGCCACGACCAGATGAGTGGTCGCCGGCTGCTCTGTACTCACGTCCTGCTCGGGCGCTTCAATAAGTGCTGCGGGAACACCCGCCTCGGCACGCCCCATGGACTTTTCAGGACGGATCTTGTCAGCACGAAGGGCCAGATAATCAGGATCCAACAGGCCGTAGACAGGCACCCGCACGAACGCGGGGTCGGCCACATAGGCGTCGCGGTCTGCATAGGCCAGCCGCCCGGCCTCCGAAAAATAGTGGATTGCCTCGGCCGAACCAGGCCGCAAGCCGGCAATTGGCGTGTGTTCCAGCACGGCCATCATTTGGATGATCGCCAACCCGCCGGAACTGGGTGGTGGCATGCCGCAATAGCGATACCGGCCTACGTCCTCGCAAAGCGCCGCGCGACGAATGGCGGCATAGCCGGCCAGATCCTGTTCTGACAAGTCCCCGGGGACTGCATGATTGGCCACCGCGTCGACCATGTCACGGGCCAGCTTCCCTTCGTAGAAGGCGTCCGCGCCTTCCTCGGCCAGTCGCTCGAGAACCTTCGCGTAATCAGGGTTGCGCAAAATATGTCCAACTGGCCAGGCATTGCCCTGTTCATCATAAAAATAGTCGCGTGCACTTGGGCTTGCTCTCAGTCCCTTTGACTGTGCCACCATGGCATGCATGCGCGGCGAAACCGGGAAACCCTCGCGTGCCAGGCGCAGCGCCGGCTCGAACAAACGCGCCCACGGAAGAACCCCGTGCTGTGCATGCATATCTGCCAGCATCCTGGGCAGGCCGGGGATGCCTACCGACAGCCCGCTGTCCACTGCATCGAAAAATTTCATGGCTTGGCCCCCCGCCATAAAGCGGTCCGGGCGCGCGGCAGCGGGCGCGGTTTCACGGCCATCGTAGGCATGCGTTGCGTGCTCACCTGCTGCATGGACAAGGGCGAAACCGCCTCCCCCGAGCCCCGAGGACTGCGGTTCCACCAAGCCCAAAACCAGCTGCGTGGCAATGGCAGCATCGACAACAGAGCCGCCGGCCTCAAGTATTTCCACCCCTGCACGCGTCGCAAGCGGATTTGCCGCAGACACGAGAAAGTCCTTCGCTCGCACCACAGGCCGGCTTTGTACGCTGGCGTGGGTGGCGGCTTCGGGATTGACGTCGGCCACAGGCGACGTCGCCGAGGCGGCAAAGGCGACGTGCGCCTGTCCCAGAATGCACAGACATGCCAGCACAATGGAATGCCCATAACGGACCGCGGCGCGGGTGACGGGTGAAGCGTGATTCATGAGACACCATCCTTCAGACATTGTTCGAGGTCGCGCAAGGCTTCGCTGGGCTCGTTTGCAGTCGGATAGCTGAAGAAGTAGGCTTCTTCCACTTCCAGACCGGCGTCCACCGGCACGACCACTTCGCCCGCGCGCAAGGCGGCATCCACGAGAAAACGTGGCACCAGCGCCACGCCCATCCCTTCTTTGACCGCTGCCAGCGACATGGTGAACAGCTCATAGCGCGGCCCCGCATTCATGGTGGGAAGGTAGTCACGCCCCTGGGACACGTACCAACGACGCCAGGCATCAGGACGAGATGTCGTGTGGAGATGCAGCATGTCGGAAAGCGGGTCTTCCATGCCTTCCCTCGCCTCCAGCAAGGCTGGGGCGCAGACGGGCAGCAATTCCCGTTCATCGAACAGTTTGATGCCCCGGGTTCCCGGCCACATGCGTTCGGCATGGTAAATGGCAGCGTCGAACGGTTCGTCGGTGAACTGAAAGGGCAGCGTTCTCACTGAAAGGCTGACGAAAATGTCAGGACGCTGCCGCTGGAACCTGGATAGGCGCGGCAAAAGCCAGGTCATTGCCAGAGTCGGCAACACTGCCAGATGTAGGTTTCGCCCTACCCCGGCACGCGACATCAGCCCGAGCGTGTCTTTTTCAAGCTGATCCAGATGGTGACGCACGCGGGCTGCGTATTCCGCTCCTGCATCGGTGAGCATGACGCGACGACGTACCCGGGTAAACAGGGCGACGCCAAGCCGTTCTTCCAGCCCGGCCACCTGGCGATAGACGGCGCTGTGGGTCAGCGCCAGCTCTTCGGCCGCCCGTGAGAAGGAGCCCAACCTTGCCGTTGCCTCAAATGCCTGCAGTGCTCCGAGATTAGGAATTCCGAGCCGCATGATTCTCCTACTGCCGTGACTTTATTTCGAACTTACCTAAAATGGCTGTCCGGAATACGTCAGACAGCTCTTGCATAGAAGGCAAGACATTGTGAAATTTTATCAATTGCGCTGTGCGTGAGGCGCACATATCCTTGGGGCACCATGAATCAGTCCAAATCTACTCTTCCTGCCGCCAGACTCGGCGGCCATATTCTGGTGGATCAGCTCGTCGCTCACGGCGTGCGTCACGTTTTCTGCGTGCCAGGCGAAAGCTACCTGGCCGTATTGGACGGCCTGCATGATCATCAGATCGATGTCACTGTCTGCCGCCAGGAAGGCGGTGCAGCCATGATGGCCGATGCACATGGCAAGCTGACCGGGGAACCGGGTATCTGCATGGTCACGCGGGGTCCTGGAGCGGCCAACGCGCTGGCAGGCATTCACATCGCCAAACAGGACTCCACCCCCCTTATTCTTTTCGTCGGCCAGATCGAACGCGGCATGCGCGAACGTGAAGCCTTCCAGGAAATGGACTACCGGGCTGTTTTCGGTACGCAGGCAAAATGGGTCACCGAAATCGACCAGGTGGAACGCATTCCAGAACTGGTGGCGCGCGCCTTTCACGTCGCCACCTCCGGTCGCCCGGGTCCGGTAGTGATTGCACTGCCTGAAGACATGCTGGTCGAGTCCGCTCAAGTAGCGGACGCCGCACATTACCAAGTTCCGGAGACCGCACCGACCGACGCCCAGCTTCAGGCCATCGCCGAACGCCTGGCACAGGCGCGCCAGCCACTCGCGATTCTAGGTGGCAGCCGTTGGAATCCCGAAGCCGTCAGCCGCTTCCAGGCCTTTGCCGAAGCGTGGAAGTTGCCGGTCGCTGTGCAGTTTCGCCGTCAGATGTTGTTCTCAACAGATCATCCGTCTTTTATTGGCGACATCGGCTTGGGTGGCAATCCCAAGCTCATGCAGTTCGTGCGAGACAGCGATCTCATCCTGATGGTGGGCGGACGCTTCTCTGAAATCCCCAGCCAGAGCTACACGCTGCTCAACATTCCGACGCCCAGCCAGCAGCTGGTTCACGTCCACCCAGATCCATCGGAACTGAATCGGGTGTATATCGCAGACGAAGCCGTCAATGTCTCGCCTGCCGCCTTCTGTAATGCGCTGGAGCGCCTCCCGGCAGCTTCAGAGCAGCCTCGCTGGGCCCCTGCACTTGAAGAAGCGCGCACAAGCTACAAGGCCTGGACAGACCCAAGCGCTATTCAGACGCCCGGTTCGCTGCAGATGGCGCAAATCATGCAGCACCTCAATGAAGTTCTGCCTGCAGATGCCATTATGTGTAATGGCGCCGGCAACTACGCCACCTGGCTGCACCGCTTCCGGCGCTTCACGCGTTTTGGCACCCAGTTGGCCCCGACTTCCGGCTCCATGGGATACGGCCTTCCGGCTGCTGTGGGCGCCAAGCGCATCCACCCCGACCGCACTGTTGTGTGCTTTGCGGGCGATGGCTGCTTCATGATGCACGGTCAGGAATTCGCCACTGCGGTTCAGTATGACCTGCCCATCATCGTGCTGGTAATCGACAACGGGATGTACGGCACTATCCGCATGCACCAAGAGCGCGACTACCCCGGTCGTGAATCTGCGACAGCGCTGCGCAATCCGGATTTTTCGGCCTATGCACAGGCATTCGGCGGCCACGGCGAACGCGTGGAAACCACGGAAGAATTCGCCCCTGCGCTGGAACGTGCAATAGCCAGCGGCAAACCTGCCATTCTGCACTGTCTGCTGGATCCGGAAGCCATTACTCCGGCACAAAGCCTGACCGCCATCCGGCAGCAGGCCTTGGCCAAGAACAAACACTGACTCAACCAAACAGGATAGAAACATGTCTGCACCCTCCTTTAACTGGGAAGATCCCCTCCTTCTGGATACGCAACTGACTGAGGAAGAGCGCATGGTGCGCGACGCCGCGCGTGCGTACTGCCAAGACAAGCTGGCTCCCCGCGTGCTGGAAGCCTTCCGCAACGAGCAAACAGACCCCGCCATCTTCAAGGAAATGGGTGAACTCGGTCTGTTGGGCGTCACCATTCCCGAAGAATACGGCGGCGCTGGCCTTAACTACGTCAGCTACGGCCTGATTGCGCGCGAAGTCGAACGTGTGGACTCCGGCTATCGTTCCATGATGAGCGTTCAATCTTCGCTGGTGATGGTCCCCATCAACGAATTTGGTAGCGAAGCGCAAAAGCAGAAGTATCTGCCCAAGCTGGCCAGCGGCGAATGGATTGGCTGCTTCGGCCTGACCGAGCCCAACCACGGTTCCGACCCGGGCAGCATGGAAACCCGTGCGGTCAAGACTGCCGACGGCTACCGTATCAGCGGCAACAAAATGTGGATCACCAACTCCCCCATCGCTGACGTCTTCGTAGTGTGGGGCAAGGTCGTGGGTGGTGAGGACGACGGCAAGATCCGCGGTTTCATTCTGGAAAAAGGAATGAAGGGTCTGAGCGCGCCGACCATTCACGGCAAAGTGGGCCTGCGTGCGTCCATCACCGGCGAAATCGTCATGGACGAAGTGGAAGTCTCCGAAGATGCCATGATGCCCGGTGTAACCGGCCTGCGTGGGCCATTCACCTGCCTGAACTCGGCCCGTTACGGTATCGCCTGGGGCGCACTGGGCGCTGCAGAATTCTGCTGGCACACTGCCCGCCAATACACGATGGATCGCAAGCAGTTCGGCCGCCCGCTGGCACAAAACCAGCTGATCCAGAAGAAACTGGCCGACATGCAGACCGAAATCACCTTGGGTCTGCAAGGCTGTTTGCGTCTGGGTCGTATGAAGGACGAAGGTACGGCCGCCGTGGAAATTACTTCCATCATGAAGCGGAATTCCTGCGGCAAGTCTCTCGATATTGCCCGCCTCGCGCGCGACATGCTGGGTGGTAACGGCATTTCCGACGAGTTCGGCGTTGCACGCCACCTCGTCAACCTGGAAGTCGTGAATACCTACGAAGGTACGCATGACGTCCACGCTTTGATTCTGGGCCGCGCCCAGACCGGCCTGCAAGCCTTCTTCTAAGACCGGGTCACGGAAGCCGGGCAACCCGGCTTCCGTTAATGCTTACTCTGCTTCAGACTGGTCGCCCAGGTCAAACATATTGGTGGCTTCCAGCTCCAGGACCAAATCGTCATCCTGATTGAACATGCGCCACGTCCAGCGCAGGATTCCGAGATCGGAACGGCTGGAAGAAACACGCTTAGAATCGACCGTCGCTTCAAGCCGCAGGGAATCTCCGGGGCGCACTGGCTTAGGCCAGCGAAGCCGCTCGAGCCCGGGCGAACCAAAGGATTCGGAATCCTTTAGCGCCACGTCGCAGATCATGCGCATGGCGATTCCACATGTGAGCCAGCCACTACCAATCAGCCCTCCCCAGCGGCTTTGCTCTGCTGCTGCCTGGTCCACGTGAAAGAACTGAGGGTCATAGACACGCGCAAATTCCAGCATTTCCTCGCGGGTCACCACAACGGGCGGATGGGTGACCACCATGCCAACTTCGAAATCCTTGAATTTCATGAGCGATATTTTTCCGATGGATATACAGGGCAAACCGTTTCGCCCGATACGAATACTATAAGCCTACTTTTGCGTGACCTGCCGCTCCTGACATTGCCCGTCAGGGTGCACACTTGCCTTACACTTGACCCGTGGCTTGCGCCAACGGCAGGTGCACCGGACCTGAACGATAACAATGGAGGAGCGCCGAACGTGCCGACCATACCACGGAAGCACGGCGGCAGGAGCATTCATGAACGAGACCATCGTTGAGCCCACCCGCATGGTGGAAATCACGAGCATGGGCAGGCAAATCGAAATTGAGTATCAGTGGATTGCGCCGGGCCGTGCGGAACGACCCCTTCTCATATTTTTGCATGAAGGTTTGGGCTCGGTGTCCATGTGGAGAGACTGGCCGGCACGCGTCTGTGATGCCCTGGGCTGCCGCGGCCTCCTTTATTCCCGATATGGCTACGGCCAAAGCACACCGCGGCCCATGGACGAAAATCGTGGCGTCGACTACCTTCACATCCAGGCACATGAAGCCCTGCCCGGCCTGATCAAGGCACTGGGTTTGGCAGAAGAAAGACCGGCACTCTTTGGACATAGCGACGGCGGCTCGATCGCACTGCTCTATGCTGCCATGTTCCCACAAAGCGTGTCAGCCATTGCCGTGGCGGCTCCCCATATTTTCGTCGAAGACATTACTCTGGAAGGCATACGCAAAGCCAAAGACATCTATCAAAGTACGGACTTTCCTGCACGGCTGGCACGCCACCACCGTGACGGCGAGTCCGTCTTCCGCTCCTGGGTCGATATCTGGCTCACACCTGCCTTCCGAGACTGGAATATTGAGCCTTTCCTGGACGATATTCGCTGTCCGGTACTTGCCATGCAAGGCGTGGATGACGAATACGGCAGCCTTGAGCAGATCCGAGGAATTCAGCGACGCGTTCCGCAGGCCCAGCTATTGGAAATTTCCGCTTGCGGACATTCCCCGCATCGAGACCAGCCTGATGTGGTGATAGAGGCGCTGCGCGGCTTCCTCAAGCAAGTAGAAACCGGCCCTGGCGTTTATTAACGGTGGCGACACGCGTGCACCAAGGCACGCGCTGCCCCGCAACTTCAAGTACTAGTCCTCGAACGCGGCTGCCGCTCGCCCGAGGCGGTCATTCACCGCCTGCCATGCCGGTGTCACGGGCGGCCTTTCCATCACGATACGGTCATAGCCCTGGGAGTCTAGTTCGCGCAGCAAGGCATACAGACGATACGCGTACTCGGCTCGGTCACTTGAACAGAGATGCCAGCTCACCTCCGGATGCGAAGCGCTTTGCTCTGGCACCGGCGGAAATACCGCGGCTACAACTCGCTCTCCGCGAGCGACCGCCTTCGCGAGCACAGCGCCCAGATCATCGCGACGGCTGAGAACAAGCGGCGTGCGGGGTGCGTAATGTGCCTTGAGCGAACCAGAGACTCTGGGGGCCGAGACATCCGGCCGGGCCGGCATCACACCCAGCACAAGCGCCAGCTCATCCGCCGTGATATGACCCGGCCTCAAAAGGACCGGGCCAATTCCCTCGTGGAGCCGAGAGAGGTCAACTATGGTGGATTCAATCCCCACCTGAGAAGGCCCGCCTTCCAGAACCAGCAGGGAGTCTTCTCCGAGCTCGGGAAATTCATTGTGCACATGCGCGGCCTGGGTCGGCGACACCTGGCCGAATTTGTTGGCCGATGGCGCGGCCACGCCCCCGTTCCCCCCCTTGAGCTCCGCAAAGCGCCGCAACAGCGACTGTGCAACAGGATGGGAAGGGCAACGCAAGCCGATGCTGTCCTGCCCACCACTGACGGCAGACGGGATGCCCGGCGCGCGGGGAAGAATCAGTGTTAGTGGGCCAGGCCAAAACGCCTTGACCAGCGCCTGTGCTTCGTCAGGAACCTGGCGCGCCCAATAGCCAAGATCGGCCTCCGGCGCTACATGCACAATCACGGGGTGATTGGACGGGCGCCCTTTGGCTTTATAAATGGCGGAAATCGCTTCAGGATTCTCGGCGTCGCCCCCCAGCCCATAGACAGTTTCCGTGGGGAAGGCGACCAAGCCACCGTCAGCCAGACGCTGCGCTGCGCGCTCTAGCGCTTCGTCCATGTTCACGCTGCGAAAGGCAGACCAAGGGCAGCAGCCACATGTGCTGCGCGTTCATTCGCCTGCGAGATGGTGGAGCCGAGCACATTGACGTGACCCATTTTGCGCCCGCGACGCGCCTCAGCCTTGCCGTAGAGATGAAGCTGTGCACCCGGTACTGCCAGAACGCCCGCCCAGTCGGGCTCGCGCTGCTGGCCGCTGGACGGATCGAACCAGAGGTCGCCCAGGAGATTGAGCATCACTACCGAACACAGGCTTGCGGTGTCCGCCAAAGGCAGCCCTGCTGTGGCCCGTGCCTGTTGCTCGAACTGGCTGGCCACGCTCGCATTCATGGTGTAGTGGCCACTATTATGCGGACGCGGGGCAATTTCATTGGCGACCAGGCTGCCATCTTCAAGAACGAAAAATTCCACGCAGAGCACGCCTACGTACTCCAGAGCCTGGGCAATACGCAAAGCGGCTTCGCCCGCTTGAGCGCAAACGTCATCGTTCACTTGCGAGGCATCCACACTGGACACAGCGAGTATGCCGTCACGGTGTTCATTCGTAGCGCTCGGATAAATCACAGTGGCACCGTCCGCGCCCCGCGCCAGTACGACGGAGATCTCGCGCGCCAGCGGCAGCATGGCTTCCAGCACACAAGGCTTGCTGCCCAGATCACTGAACGCTTGCAGCGCCTCTTCCCGGCTGCGAACTCGCACCTGACCTTTACCGTCGTAACCCAGCCGCGCAGACTTCAATATCCCAGGAAACAAGGATTCCGGCACCTCAGCGAGGTCTTCAGCGCGCTCAATCGGGCGATAAGGGGCGACGGGGACCCCGCTGGAATCCAGGAAGGCTTTCTCTGTGATGCGGTCCTGGACAATGGCCACTGCGCGAGCGGTGGGCCGCACCGAAGTGGTATGTGCCAACTGTTCCAGCGTGGCCGCCGGAACGTTCTCGAATTCTGTGGTCACGGCCTTGCAGCGCGCGGCCAGCTGATCCAGCGCAGTAGCGTCGGTGTAGGAGGCCTTGATGTGCAGTTCGGCGACCGCTCCGGCCGGGCTGTTTTCATCGGGATCAAGCACGGCCACTTTGTAGCCCAGGCTTTGTGCGGCGTGACAGAACATACGCGCTAGTTGGCCGCCGCCCAACATTCCCAGCCATTCCCCGGGCATGAGGACAGGTAGCTTGGCCGAATTCTTCATGTATATACCTTGTAGATCAAATTCTTTTCAGATCAGGCCGCTGGCGGGGGCACGATCATGGCCCGGGCAGCCTCGGTCTGGCGTGCACGAAAGGCCTCCAATTTGCTGCGAAGAGCAGAGTCAGTTGTGGCCAGGGTGGCAATCACATGCAGGGCCGCATTGGCCGCGCCGGCTTCCCCAATCGCGAAGGTGGCGACCGGGACACCCTTGGGCATCTGCACAATGGAGAGCAGGGAGTCTTCCCCCTTGAGGTAACGGGATGGCACCGGCACCCCAAAGACAGGAACGGGCGTCAGGGCTGCCATCATGCCTGGTAAATGGGCTGCACCGCCCGCCCCGGCAATAATGGCACGGAGGCCTCGCTGGGTGGCAGATTCGCCGTACTCCACCATATCCATAGGCATGCGGTGCGCAGACACCACGCGGGCTTCGTAGGCAATGCCGAATTCCTCCAGCATGGCGACGGCATTCTTCATGACGTCCCAATCGCTGGAAGAGCCCATGATGACGCCCACCAGGGGTGTCGATGATTCAATATTGCTCATGACTGCTAGCCTGTTGAGAAGGATTAAGTGGCTCAGGCGACGAGACGGTCAAGCGCCTCG
>Ga0079224_100004647_pt1 | contig 17856 bp, 21 predicted proteins | sample Stecom2015_FD_80414 | JGI IMG/M metagenome (GOLD analysis project Ga0079224, IMG submission 80414) | Agricultural soil microbial communities from Utah to study Nitrogen management - Steer compost 2015 | ecosystem: Environmental > Terrestrial > Soil > Agricultural land | place: USA: Utah...
CCCATTCTTGCGTGTTGAAATAACAAACTTTCCCATGTTTTTTTTGATTGGTTTAACTAATTAGTAATTAATTGCGAGCAACTAATCGGTAACTTTTTACGTGGCTAATTTAATCAACTGTTTTATAAATCAAAATAAGTTTGCTGAAACCGGGTTGTCTATTTGTCTCATATTCCCCTTGATGTTGGCGCATTGAGCCGCCGCGGAGTGGCTGGTTTATCGGTATCTTTGTGGGTAGTATCTTATATAAAAATCGTTGAGATGGAAAGAATGCAATTCACTACCCGGATTGATGCGCCTGTATCCAGCGTGCATGCCCTAATGATCGGTAGAGAAACGTTTAAGCAATGGACATCCGTGTTCAACCCCAGTTCGGAATACGAGAGCGATGTAGAGGGAAGCTGGCAAAAGGGATCAAAGATACGCTTTATGGGTATCGATGCCGATGGCAAGCGGGGAGGTATGGTGGGGTATATACGGGAAAATATTCCGGGCAAGCAAGTATCCATTGAGTACGTGGGTATTGTAGACGGGGAAAACGAGATTACCGAGGGGCCGGTGGCGGATGAGTGGAAAGGATTTGAAAACTACACGTTTTCCGAAGATAACGGTGCCACCCGCGTTACGGTCGATGTCGATGTGAACGATCAGATGAAGGATTATTTTCGCGATACGTATCCCCGGGCGTTGGCGAAACTCAAGGAAATCTGCGAGCAGCGTTAAGCCATGAAACAAAAACGTATTTGTCCGAACGGACACACCTATTATAAAAGCAGCGATTGTCCGACATGCCCGCAATGTGAAGCCGAGCGGCGCCCTACGGACGGCTTTCTGGCCTTGCTCAGTGCGCCCGCCCGCCGCGCATTGATGAACGCCGGTATTACGGAACTCAACCAATTGGCCAGCTATTCCGAAAAGGAAATATTGGCGCTGCACGGTATGGGAAAGGCGTCCCTTCCGGTTCTGAGGGAAGCGTTGGACCGTGCAGGGCTGGCCTTTGGAGAGCGGTCGGACCATGACCCCCGTTAGTTGGCAGGCTTTTTGTTTTTGCTGTGCGAAGATCCATCGCGATGAAAAAAATAAAATATATTGTTCTGCTTGTCTTAACGGTGTCGCTCCTCAGTTCGTGTGTGGTGCACACGGCGGGACGGAGCGGAAAAGTCCCTCCGGGCCAGGCCAAGAAAATTACGGGAAAGAAGTCAGCGCGGGACCACGCGCCGGGTCACCGGAAGAAGAATAGCAAGACTCGCTATCGTTACATCATGGCTCCCAGCAATCCCGATAAAACGACGATCAGAGAAATATTACTCCAGGCTTTATAAGGGCATTTTTTGAGGAATAGCCTGAAGGCTTCAACGAGCAGAAGCAATCCGCCGATTCCGAGGGTGTAAGCGATGCCATATATGACAAGGTACGCGCCGCCCAAACTTCTGTCAAAAAGGCTGACGGCAAACCATGCCAGGCAAACCCCACCGATGAACAGTATCCTCGCAAGAAGATGGTTCAGCCAGCGTTCATCCTCTTTATTGGAGGGGGCGGAAGGCTCGTCGCTGTCCATTATGTCCGCAAAACGTTTGCTTCGATATAGGGAAATAAAAAACGGTAACGTCCCGAGCGTGCAAAGCTGACTCAAGAGGGAAAACAACAGCGACCCGCCAAACGAACGGGTACCTGCCAAGAAAAAGATGGGAAACCTGGACGCAACGACAGATATAATGGCCTGCAGCACAATGCAGGCCATGGCTAACCTCAGTTTATTTCTCATTCACGTCCACATCAACCGACGAAAGAAAGGACTTCGTTGTACGGCTTTCCTGTCAGGATTCCAAACATGCCAACAGGAATAACGCCAGGACGATAAGCAGGAATATCGGCTTATACCGGAACGCGATACCTTTTCGCTGGGCATATCGATAATACAGATACGTTCCTGCCAGGTAAAGACCTGAAACGATAAGCAATAAGTGGGTAACCTGCATTCCTATTTTGTATGTACCGTAATGGTCTTAAAAGCTACGTACAATCCGATTAGGACGACCAGGATACCTGTGCCGGTTTGCATTAAATATTCCGCTATCCATCCGATCAGAATAGCAACAATATGGATATTCCCGTTCGAATCAGGCATGAACAGTTTGCCGGAAAAGATGTACAGAGCCAGCACGACAAATAACGAAAGCCAGATTAACCCGTAGAGGTAGTGTAACGGATTTTTGCTCCATGCGGTAGTTTTACCTATCATAACGTTAGATTTTAGTATGTGTATACCTTGAAACTGAAAAACGGGGTAAATATAACGCTTGTCACCAAGTGGTGACTAATAAATTGAAATTTTGCGGAGTCGCTCGGGTATTCTTTTAATCATATTTTTGTGACAAAGCGAAGTATAAGCACCATCATTCAGTTATGAAGAAAACAAAAGGGACAGGGACCGTACGGAATAAGGCCAGAAGCAAGCAACGATTTTTGGACGCTGTGGAAGAAATTCTCATAGAAAAAGGCGTTTCAGCGCTTAAGGTAAACGATGTTGCCAAAGCAGCTGGATTGGATAAAAAGCTGATATATAACTATTTCGGTGGGATGGATCAGCTAATCGACGAATATATCCAAACCAAAGATTTTTGGAGCAATGTTAAGGGAGATAAAATTCCGGCGTCAATTACAGACGGAGGAAAAGCGTTTGTAGCGGAAAACCTGCTGGTCCAGTTTGAATATGTATTCAAGGATAAAGCGTTTCAGAAGTTGCTTGTATGGCGACTGACGGAACAGAGAGAATCGCTCCGGAAGTTGACGGATGCCCAAGAAGCGAATGGGGAACTGCTGCTTCAGGGGATTACTGACCCGCACTTTGGTGAAAACGCCGCGCAGTTCCGCGCGATTATGGCGGTGCTGATTTCCGGTGCGTATTACCTAAATCTTTACGCTGCGGTTAACGGTAGTGTTTTCTGTGGTATAGACGTCGCCAGCGAAGAAGGGAGAAAGCAAATTCGGAGAGCCTTGTCTTTTCTGCTTGAATCGACGTATTCAGGGTTGTAAGGCGCAACCTGCTTAGGTGGCCAGCCAGTGGAGCAGGTCGGGGGCTTTTACTTTGCTGACCACGATCCGTTCAGGTGTCTCGACGTTTAACTTGACGATGAGCCTTCGGTTGAAAAAGTGTTCGGCCATCACAACGGCGGCACGGCTGATCATAAACTGCCGATTGGCACGGAAAAACAGATAGGGATCCAGGGTGGACTCCAGCTCGTCCAACACTTCCTGGATCAGGTACGCTTCGCCACGTTGGGTATAGGCCTGTACGATGCCTCCGGCCGAATGGATAAACGTGATGTTTTTGGTAGGAAGCGGGATGATTTTATCGTTTTTGAAGACCAGCAAACTGGATTTGTAAGCGGGTCGCAGCATTTGCTGAAGGAGGACTTCCCATCCGGAGGGGGTGGAGTGTGCTCCAAGCCCCATTAACTTCCGCATTTGCTCGTATTTGCGGATGCCTCTTGTCAGTTTGTCTTCGTCGATCGGTTTCAGCAGGTAGTCGATGCCGTTGGCTTCAAAGGCCTGTATGGCATACTGATCATACGCGGTGCAGAAAATGACCGGGCAGGGGGGCTGGGCAGTCCGGAAGATTTCAAAGCTCAATCCGTCGGAAAGTTGAATGTCGGAAAGAATAAGCCCTGGCGCGGGTTGGCTGCCAAGCCATTGAATAGCGGCTTTCACCGATGTCACGATGCCGGTAACCTGCAGATTGTCGCCCAGTTGCTCCACCATTGCTTTCAGGGCCTTGGCTGTTCTGGTTTCGTCTTCGATAATCAGGATGTTCATAGTGGGTCATGTAATAGGGGCACGGATACGGTGAAGGCTTGACCGGTTTTTACGACCTCGATTTCCCGACCGGCCAGCAGCCGGTATCGTTCGCGCATATTGTCCAGGCCGGTGCCCAGGCTTTCGCCCCCTGAGGCCTTCGGGCGCAGGGAGTTGGCGACGGTGAGCCGATCGGCGCCTGCAGCGCTGATTTGCAGGTGCAGGGGGGACTCTGCGTCAGCAACATTGTGTTTGACAGCGTTCTCAATTAGCATTTGCAGGGTCATGGGCGGTATTTTCATTCCCAGGTACGGTTCGGCAATGTCGATTTCTACGGACAAGGCCTGCTCAAACCGTTCCTGCAGGATGTGTAGGTACGCGCGCGCAAAGTCCAGTTCTGCACGGAGTTCCACCAGATCGGCCATGCGGTTATTCAGCAGGTAGCGGTAGACATCGGCAAGTCGTTGAATGAATTGGCGTGGTGCACGTTCATTGATCATGCTTTGCAGTGTACCCAACGAGTTGAACAGAAAATGCGGGCTCAGCTGTTCCTGCAAGAGGCTGAGTCGTGCTTGCAGGTTTTCTTTTTTCAGCCGTTCGTTTTCCAGCCTTGACCGCTGGTTCATTTCTGCCATTCGCAACAGGTAGGCGATGTAATAAAGAAACCCGCCTAAAATTATACCACGCATGAGGAGCAAGAAATATACCACACGCATGCCCCGTGGCCATACCGATACCCGTTCGCGGATTTCATCGATATCCCGGATGCCATAAAAAAGGAGCAACGAAATACTGATGCACGCGGCAATGACAATAGCGATTTTCCACCCCTGCCACCGTGGCTTATCCAACTGTATGACGCTTTGTACCACTAGCCAACTCAGGAAGACATTCGCAAAGGAACCGGCAAGAGTAAGCAATGAGGACACCGTCTCCTCCCGATAGTTGCGCAACACGTAGCCGAGGAGTGCAATGAATACGGAGATAATAGACCCAGTGAGCGGGTACAGTCGCTTCATGGTACAAAGGTATCGATTTGGTGATTAGGAACGACTAACCGCAGGAATCAACCGGACAAAAATGCCGATGAACGGGACGTTGAGGGCTCGCTAGCTGACCGTTGGCGTTGAGATCTAGCCGAATTCGTAGGGATTCTTCCAGTGCCTATTTTGTCCTGTTCATTTGGTTTTTACTCCCGGGATGCCATAGCATGGAATAGCTTTGCCTCATCTAACAATTTGATATGACAAAGTTAATTCCTTTTATGGTATTAGGTTTACTATGGGTGGGCGCAGGATGGGCATCAGGCCAAGCAACCGCGGTACGTATATCGGGCAGGGTCACGGACAGTGTCAATGGCGAGCCGCTGTCTGCCGTGACAGTGTCGGTGGTTGGAACCCGCTTGACTACGAGCAGCAATGCGGATGGTCACTTTGTGCTGGTGGGTGCTCCTCCAGGCACGTTGACGCTGCGGTTTTCCAGCATCGGATACCGCGCCCATGAGCGCGCTTGGTTCCCCGATGACTCAGTTGCCAACTTGAACGTCCGGCTTGAGGCCGAAGCCGGAACGCTGAAGGAGGTGACGGTAACCGGCGAATCGCCCCTACGGTTCAACGCCAACGATCAGGTGGGTATGATCCGCATGAATCCGAGGCTGATTGCAACACTTCCCTCCCTGGGCGAGAAAGATATCTTCCGGGCGTTTCAGTTGATGCCGGGAGTAAGTGCCGGTCAGGAGCAGTCGGCGGGGTTATACGTGCGGGGTGGTACACCCGACCAGAACCTGGTGCTGTTCGATGGATTTACGGTATATAATGTAGACCATCTCTTTGGTTTTTTCAGCGCATTCAACGTTAACGCCGTCAAGGACGTGCAGCTTTTCAAAGGTGGCTTTGATGCGCAATACGGAGGTCGCCTGTCTGCCTTGATGGATATCACCGGTAAGGAAGGCAGCAAGATGGCCTTCAACGCTGGGGTCGATCTAGGGTTCCTCAGTGCGAATGTGTTTGTGGAAACACCCATCGGCAAGCACGTGTCGGTACTGGCTACCTACCGAAGAAGCTTGGGCACTTCGTTTTACGACAAGCTGAAAGACCAGGCCACCGTGGATAACCAGCGGGGCCGCGGTGACGGGCGTTTGTGGAGCATTGCCGACCGTATTCGCGGACAGGCCAACGTGCAATCGTGGTTTGATGACCTCAACACCAAGGTCACGTACCGTAGCGACGGTGGCGATGTCTTCAGTTGGAGTGTTTACTACGGACAGGACCATTTGGACAATAGCATCCGGGCAGGCGGCGGGTGGCTTGGCCGCAGGTTTTCGTCGTTCCTGTCCAATACCACGGATGTGACCGGCTGGGGCAATACCGGCACCAGTCTGAAGTGGAGCAGGCAATGGACTACCGCACTTTACAGCCATACGTTGGTAAGCTACTCCAATTATTTCAGCGAACGCAACAATACACTGCACAGCAGCATCACGGACACGCTCGGTGTCGAGCGGGAATTCCGCAGCGGCGCAATCGAGGATAACCAGCTGTACGACTACGCGGCGCGCTCGGACTGGGAATGGTCGGTGTCGGCCACCCAGCAACTGGGATTCGGGGTGCAGTACAGCTACCAGGACATCGGGTACCGCTATGCGCGGAACGATACGCTCACGCTGATCGACCGCCAATCCCGGGGGCATACCCTGGCCACGTATTTCGAAGACGCGCTGAGCCTGGCCGACCATCGCCTCAAGTTGGTGCCGGGCATCCGGCTCACGTCGTTTTCCCCGACGGGGGGCTGGTATGTTGAGCCGCGTTTCCGCGGGGAATATGCAATCAGTGACCGGGTGAAGGTAAAGGCGTCCGCGGGGCAGTACAACCAATTTGCCAAGCGAGTGGTGCGCGAAGATATACTGCGCGGAAGCCGGGATTTCTGGTTGCTTGCCGATGACAGCCGTATTCCCGTGAGCCTATCGCGCCAGTACTCGGCAGGGGTCAGTTGGGAGAACGAAGCCTTCCTCGTTGACGCAGAAACCTATGTGAAGGAGATGGAGGGACTGTCTGAATATACCCTGCGCTTCCAGCCCCTGGACGGAGGGGCGGACTATGCCGATTTCTTCTATGAGGGTACGGGGCTTGCCAGGGGAATTGATTTCCTGCTGCAGAAAAAAGCCGGCCGCTATAATGGCTGGATCGGCTATACCCTGGCCGAGGTGACCCACCGGTTTGACGTATACGGTCCGGACGCCTTTCCGGCATCCAACGATATCCGCAACGAGTTCAAGATGGTGCACAACTATCGTTTGGGTAGATTTGATTTTTCGCTCTCGTGGTTTTACATGACGGGCAAGCCCTATACCGCCCCGACAGGTGGTTATCAGGTGACCTTATTGGACGGGACCGTACAAACCTACCTGAACGTATCGGAAAAGAACGCGCTGAGGTTGCCGGCGTATCACCGGCTGGACGCGGCCGTGACGCTTAACTTCGGGCGCCCCGGCAAATTTAACGGCACACTGGGGCTGTCGCTGTTCAACCTGTACAACCGCCCCAATGTCTGGTACAAAAACTTCGATATCGTGGAAAACGAGATTGTGGAGACTGATGTGAATTACCTCGGTTTTACGCCCAACCTCACCGTAAGCATTAAACTGAAATAACCGCTACATGAAAACCGCAAGAACATACCCTTTGATGATCGCCGTGCTGCTCGGTTTGCCCGCGATCAATGCCTGCACCAAGGAAGAAAGCGTGCATCCCGAGCCCTTGCCCGTGGTGGAGGGGTACCTGGCGCCCGGACAGCCAACGGTGGTCCGGGTGACCCGGGAAATCAACTACGGAAGCGTGGACACCGCCGTGGCTTTGGCGAACCTGGCGCTCCGGATCATCCATGGTGACCAATCTTATCCCCTGGTGGAAACGGCTCCCGGCGAGTACGCCTCGGACGACCTCCCGGTAATCCCGGGAGACAGCTACAGGCTTTCGTTTGAATACAATGGGCGGGAGATCACGGCCGCTACCACAGTGCCGCTATCGCCCGGTACGGTCACCGCCTCGGCCACGGATATCGCCGTGCCGCAGTTCGGTTCGGGAAGCGGTGTGGAACTGCCGGATCCCATCCAGTATACCTGGCACAACCCTGAACAGGCCTATCACCTGCTGGTTGTGAAAAACGTTGAGCCCAACCCACGGCCCATCACGTTCAACCTCGGCGATGACGTCATCGAGAAGCCGGAGCCTGCCTTCCGGCTGCCTCCGCACCGCGGCGACAGCCAACAGCTATCCATTGGCCGTTTTTCGTATTACGGCGAACATGCCGTCATTCTCTATCGCATCCAACAGGAATACGCGGCACTGTATGAACGTAGCGCCAATAACTCCACAGACCTGGTGACTCCTTTCACGAATGTCGAGGGTGGCTTGGGGGTCTTTACCGGCGTGCATGCGGCCGATACACTATGGGTGCAGGTATGGTAACGGGCGGTTCATATCCCGATGTGGGCGTTTCATCTGACAGTGATGAAGAAGATTGTCATCCCTCTGTCGATGGTACTGGGTATCGTCGTTTCCGAAGTGAATGCACAGATTGTCGTTGTCTGCCGTCCGGTGCGCCGGGTGGTCGTGGCGCCGCTCCCACCGGCAAGAGTGACCGTGATAAGGCCGTTGCCCCGCGTGGTCGTGACACCAAGGCCGCAGGTGGTGGCTCCCGCACCCGTGGTGGTGAAACCTGCTCCCTTGGTAGTACAGCCGGCGCCGGCGCCAACCACGGTGGTCCGGAAAAGGAAGGTGATCTATAAAAAGTCGTGATAGCAACTTGGAAGCATCTTCTTACAGGATAGGAGCGGCCGGACTGTTGCTCCTCCTGATTGTTGTCGAAATGGTCTGGAGCTGGCGGAACGATAAAAAGGTCTATCAAGTGAAGGAGACCCTTACTAACCTGGGTATCATGGCGGGCTTCCAGCTCACCAAGGTGCTCTTCACGGGCTACCAATTGGCTATTTTGGGTTGGGCATACCGCTACCGGTTGTTCGATTTAGAGCCTTCGCTGGGTCGATTGGCGGGGACGTTCATTCTGGTAGATTTCGTATACTACTGGTTTCACAGGGCATCGCATGTATGGAAGCCGCTATGGGCGTTTCACCTGATCCATCATTCCAGCCCGTGGATGAACCTGACCACTTCATATCGGTTAAACTGGTTTTCGGCCCTCGTCACGCCGTTTTTTTATGTGCCGATGGCGCTGTTGGGATTTCCGCCGCTCTTCATTGCACTGTCGGTAGGGCTTAATCTGCTCTACCAGTTTTTTATGCACACGGAAGCCGTAGGCAAGCTTGGGCCCTTGGAGGGGATAATTGACACGCCTTCGGCCCACCGTGTACACCATGCATCCAACCCTGCCTACATCGACAAAAACTTCGGCGGTGTACTGATGGTGTGGGACAGGCTCTTCGGTACCTACCAGCCTGAAGCCGAAAAGGTGCGCTATGGCATTACCAGTGGCTTCGTAAGCCACAATCCGTTTGTCCTGGTTTTTCATGGGTTCATCGATTTATTCCGCGGAAAAATGAAGTATCGGGGATAACCTTGGCGGCTTCCTCATCGGGCAATCTGTCCGCTTCATGATCATTTTACATTACACATGTTTCGATTCCATTGAGTTTTGCATCAATAACTAGTGTAACATGAAAAAGAACGTCTTAAAATGGGGGTTAATGCTGGCCGTATGCAGCCTGACCACCGGCGCATTTGCGCAATCGAAGCTCACGGATGAACAGAAGGAGGAACTGCGCGCCAAGATGGAGCAATATCGGGCCGAGTTGAATCTTTCGGACGAACAACAGGAAATGGTGAAGTCGATCAATACGACATACTTTGAGGGGTTAGCCGGACTCAAGGCATCGAGCGGTTCCAGATTGTCGAAGTTCAAGAAATATCGGGCGCTCAGCGAAACGCGTGATGAGCAGATGAAGCAGGTGCTTGACCAGGGTCAACACAAGCGTTACAAAGCAATGCAGAAAGACATGAAGAGTGAACTGAAAAGTCGCAGGAAATCATGAGCATCAAGAGACACATCCGTTTGGCAGTATTGACTGTACTGATACTTTTTTCTTTTGGTGGATGTGCCGGCGAGGCGCCCGAGCCGGTACCCCGTTATCCATGGGAAGATTGGCTGAATTGGGAGCGGCTTGTCGACTGGGACACGCTGACAGTGGGCGGTCGTGCACGCACGTTTTACGTGCACCTGCCACCCCGGTATGAAGAGGGGAATGGCCAGCTCCCGCTGGTCATCGGGCTGCATGGTACGGGAGGCAGCGCGGTACAGTTTGACCGTCACTACCATTTCTCGGAGAAAGCCGACGAAGCAGGATTCGTGGCGGTGTATCCCAACGGTGTCAGGAGCGACGGCCGCCTCGGTATACGTACGTGGAATGCCGGATCGTGCTGCGACTTCGCAATGCGAGAAAACGTGGATGACGTGGGCTTTATCCGTGCGCTCGTCGACCGGTTGCTTGAGGTGTATCGCATAGACCCCAACCGCGTTTATGTGACCGGAATGTCTAACGGGGGAATGCTGGCCTATCGATTGGCTGCGGAAATACCCGAAAAGATCGCCGCTATAGCATCCGTGAGCTGCACGATGGTGTTCGACCCACCAGCCGAACAGCCCCGCCCGGTGCCCATCATCCACCTGCATTCCGTGTTGGATGAGATCATCCCTCACGACGGTGGCACCAATAGGCTGGGCTATCATTTCCCGCCGGTTGATTCGGTACTGAACGTATGGGTAGCGCGCAACGGCTGCTTGCCCGATCCACAGGTAACGGAGGGAGTGGGTTACGCGGTGAAGCAGTGGATGGATGAAGCAGGCGCACCGCTGATTGTTCACTATCTTACCGGTGATGGTGGCCACTCCTGGCCGGGAGGAGAGCAGGTACGACCGAATGCAGATCCACCATCCACAACGATAGACGCAAATGATCTGTTATGGGGATTTTTCGAGCATTTTCACTTGTTGTAATTGAGCGACACCGTTAACATTGACTGCGTATTTTAGCAGTTGCTAAAAAACCGATTAACCACACTATTTTTGCTGCCATGGACAATCCAGGTTTATTTGCAGCCGGCGTAATTTTATATATGTTTTGCTGAAAGACGACAAAAGTTGCTAGATTTGCTGCCGATGATGAAACCGTTCGCATTGATTTTAGCTTTTGCTATGCTTTCGCAGAGTCTGTCGACCCTGTGGGTTACCGCGGGTTTTTATGCGAACCGGGACTTCATTGCCAAAAATCAGTGCGAAAACCGTTTTGTGCTGAACAGTTCCTGCCGGGGCCAGTGTGTGCTGATGAAGAAGCTTAAAGAACAGCAGGAAAGGGAACAGCAGCAGCCTGACCTTAAGCTCAAGGAAATGGTGCTGTTTGTGCAGGCCACCGAACGTTTATACGCGGAGAACCGCGTTTATCGTGAGGATACCGTCCGTTACTATCCACAACCCGAACCCTCTTATTTGTTCCAGTTGGAAGACGCGATTTTCCATCCTCCGATTTCCTGAAACGACGTCCGACCTACTATACATGTATGTATAGGTGAAAAATAGAATTGTTCGAACGTAGGGCAATTGGTATTGCCCGTAGCCAGGATTTTATGAAAATAAGACATCTTTTATTGGGTGTGGCGATAGTCACTGCCTATGTGGCCTGCTCGGGTGCGAAGCAGGACAAATTGCCGATTTTAGGCGAGAAAGAGTATATAACGACCGTTAGGGAAGGCGTGTCGTATACCGATACCGTGTACCATACGGTGCCCCGGTTTCGTTTCCTTGATCAGGACAGCAGCTGGGTGACCCCTGAAACCTTTAAAGGAAAGGTTTATCTGGCCGATTTCTTTTTTACGCGATGCCCCACCATCTGTCCCATTATGGCCAGTAACCTGTTGACCATCGCTAAGCACTTTGAGGACAACGAACGGTTTGCCATCCTTTCACATACCATTGATCCGGAATATGACCTTCCCCCGATATTGAAACGTTATGCGGGTAAGCTCGGAGCTCCTCCCTCATGGCGTTTCGTAAACGGGCCGAAGGAAGAAGTCTATCGGCTTGCCGGTCAGGAGGGGTATTTTTCATTTGTACAGGAAGATGCGGAGGCCCCGGGTGGCTTCAGCCACAGCGGTGCTTTCACGCTGGTGGATGAAGAGGGACGGGTTAGGGGTGTGTATGACGGTACGCTTACGGACTCCATTCCAAAGCTAGTAGCGGATATCGAAAAATTGTTGGAAGAGGAATAACGTTGAATAAAGCGGTTTCCATATTGCTTTTGATCGCGTTGGTATACCAATGCTTTGGCAGCCTCGGCGTTTTTACGTGGTACATTGCCAATAAACAACGTATCGCGATAGAACTTTGCGAGAACCGGGACAGACCCGGGCTACACTGTAATGGCCAGTGTACCTTGGTGAAAAAGCTGAGGGCGATGGACGACATTGAAAGGAACGGTGCAGGAGAACACCCGGGTCCCAGGGTGGAAACGTTGGTTTTCATATTGCCGGAGTTTTTCACCATCCCTTCGCTCCTTATTTCAGCATCCTCTTTGCGCTTCCCATGGGAGGAAACGTATCAATTTCTGTTTTCGAAGGACGACTTCCGTCCACCTTGTTTGCCGTATGCGCCATCAGTTGGTGGAATCATCCTATTCCCGCAGTGTTGAGGTAACCGATACCTGTAGAATTGAAAACAAAAAATAAAAGCATGAAAACCAAAAAAATAATCAATACGATAGCATGGAAATACTTATTGTTGGCGGTTACGATATTCATGGCCTCCGCTTGTAGCAAGGAAAATACTCCCGGGCCGGACGCGACGAAGACGGGTGCTTTTTCCGTCGAATTTGATAATATTATGGGTGAGGAGACGCTCGGCTTTCATCCGCGCGAATATACGAATGCCAGAGGTGAAAAATTCAGTGTCAAGCTGCTGCAGTATTTTATCAGCAACATCAAGTTGTACCGGGCCGACGGAACGGAATATACAGTACCTCAGGAGGAGAGTTACTTTCTGATCAATGGGCAGGATCGCGCCACCAGGTTCACCCGGGTGACCGCACCGGAGGGTGATTACACCAAGGTGTCTTTTTTTCTCGGCGTGGATGCTGAGCGTAGTAAAATGCCGGTGGAAGAGCGGAAAGGCGTGCTTTCTTTTGACCCGGAAGATGGCCATGAAGGCGGCGGTATGTACTGGGGTTGGAACAGTGGGTATATCTTCTTTAAGTTGGAGGGGTACTGCGATCTCATTTCAGATGACCAGCAGGGAGACCCAACGGGTAATAAGCAGTTCAAGTATCACATAGGCGGTTTTGGGGGATACAGCGCACCCACCATCAATAACATCAAGGTTATTACCGTGGATCTGACGCAGGCGGGGCCCGCGAAAGTTCGGGAGGGACTGCGCAGCAACGTACACCTCTTCGTGGATATTATGCAGGTGTTCAACGGGCCGCATACGTTTAGTATTCCCGAACATCCGAACGTCATGTTCAGCGAATACAGCGTGAACATCGCAAATAATTTTCCGGCCATGTTTTCCCATGATCACACGGAAAATTTCATCAAGAGTGAAGATGAACTTTAATTCGGGTGGAGACGACTAAACAGTACGATGATGAAGAAACTGTTGGTATTGGGAATTCTGGTTGCGTTGGTGATAGCCTGTAAAAAGGGGAATGACGTGCTGCCGGATGTCTTTGCCGGTTTTGAAAGTCCTGCTAATTTCCCGGAGCCGGAATACGATTTTTCCCGAAATCCAGTAACTGAAGCCGGTTTTGAGCTCGGTAGGCGATTGTTCTATGAGCCAAGATTTTCGCGCAACAATACGATCGCATGTGGGAGTTGTCACATTCAATCGGCATCGTTCACCCACCACGGGCATGATGTAAGCCATGGTATTGACGATCGGCTGGGGACGCGCAACCCCATGCCGATTGTAAATATGGCCTGGCAGCGGGAGTTTTTCTGGGATGGTGGGGTGTTTGACCTCGATCTGGCGGCAATTAATGCGATAACCAGTCCGGTGGAAATGGACGAAACGGTACCGAACGTTATTCGCAAGCTGCGCGAACATCCCGATTATCCGGCGCTGTTCAAAAAGGCGTTCGGCACGGAGGAGATCACCGATGCACGGCTGTTAAGGGCCCTATCGCAGTTTATGCTGATGGCTGTGAGTGCGAACTCCAAGTATGACCAGGTCATGCGGAATGAGAACGGGGCTACGTTTACCGAATCGGAGCAGAAGGGATACTTGTTTTTTAGGGAACATTGTGCCGGTTGCCACAGCGAACCGTTGTTTACCGATCGTAGTTACCGAAACAACGGAATCGGTCCCAACCGCGTGAACGATATTGGGCGCGATTCAGTAACGCTCAATCCTTCGGATCGGTACAAGTTCAAAGTACCCAGCCTGCGTAACTGGCAGTACACCGCTCCATATATGCACGACGGACGTTTTCTCTCCCTAAACAGGGTATTGGAACATTATCGTAGCGGAATGGTAGATTCCGAAACCTTGGACCCAGTGTTCCGGCAATCCGATGGGACAATAGGCATTCCAATGACCGATGAAGACAAAGAGCATCTCATGGCTTTCCTGCAGACGTTGAATGACCGGGATTTTGTTACAAACCCTCTTTTTGCCGAGCCGGAAGTGGGTGGCGGCATGATTGTAAAATGACGAACATGATCAATATAAAAAAGCTCTCAATAACCTACCTATTCGTATTTGCAGTGGTGTTTGCTGCAAACGCCTGCGACATCTGCGGATGTGGCGTGGGTACTTATTACTTGGGAATTCTTCCCGATTTTAACAAACGCTTTGTCGGGCTCCGGTACCAGCACAAACAGCTTGCCACCCATCTTGGCCCCACGGGGAATCGGACACCGATTACGGCAGATGAGACTTATGAAAGCCTGGAATTGTGGGGAGGGTGGAACTTTGGTACACGGTGGCGGGCGATGGCTATTCTTCCCTATAATTTCAATACCCGGCATGTGCCGGGTAGTGGACAGACCGGTTATAAGAACGGCCTGGGCGATGTGGCGTTGATGGGGTATTACAAAGTCTTCGAGGGCGTCGGCGGAACCCGCAATAACCAACTGATTATCCACTCGCTCTGGGCGGGAGTAGGAGTGAAAGTGCCCACGGGACAATACGACGACAGCGAACGTGAATCGGTTTCACAGGATGCACCGAATAATTTCCAGTTGGGAACGGCCAGTACGGATTTCATGGTAAATCTGGCGTATGATATCCGGCTCATGGATCTGGGACTGAATATGAACGTAACCTACAAGGTTAATACAGAGAACACGTACGATTATCGATACGGTAATAAGCTGACGGCCAACGGACTTTTGTATTACAAGTTCAACATTAAGAACCAGATTAGGATTGCGCCCAACGCCGGAGCGATGTATGAGACGCAGACGAAGGACGTGATTTATGGTCTTTATGACGTGGCACAGTCGGGCGGTACATCCCTTACCGGAGTAGCGGGGTTGGAAGTCAACGCCGGCCGGATCTCTTTCGGGGGCAATTACCAGGCACCGCTTTCGCAGAAGCTTGCGGATGGGCGTGCAAAAGCGGGTAACCGGTGGCTGGCGCACATTTCATTCAGTTTTTGATTAAAGTCCACCCCTGACATACCGTTCGAATTGGTTCCGATTGTTGACCTGGTGCTGTCCTCAGGCCAAACTACATCGCCGTTACAGGATTGAGCTTGTGCGGAGGCAGGTACGGATGGGTGACTGCCCGCAGCGGGGTGTTCAGCGAGGACCCTCTTCGGGCATTTCCCGCTTATCGTTTGTACGCACCGCCCGGAAGTGCGGCGACATCAATTCGATATCCGCGCCGTGAAACTCATCCAGTAAGTGCTTATGCAATTCAGAATAAATGACTGCCTGCTTATTCGGACTTTTGGTATAGGCATTGACCTCATAGGTCACATAAAAATCATCCAGACTGCTTTGCAGGACAAAAGGTGGCGGGTCGGCTTCCAGTAGCTCCACTTTACGTGCAGCGCGGATGGCCAGCTCATGAACGCGTTGCCAGGGAACATCATAACCCATGGTTATGCTTGTATGGATAACCAATCCTTTCTCCGGCGCATCGATGCTGTAATTGATGGTGTGGCTATTCATCACCTGAGCGTTCGGTACTGATATCACTTCATTCTTAACCGTCCGGATACGCGTTACGAGCAACGATTTCTCAATGATATCGCCGGTAACGTCCCCAATTTTCACCCGATCACCCACTGTGAACGATCGCATGTACGTTAATACCAGGCCCGCCACCACATTGCTCAATGCGCCGGCGGAGCCGAACGTAAACAGAACGCCAATAAATACCGACACCCCTTTGAAGATAGGGGAATCCGACCCCGGCAAATAAGGGAAGACGACGATCACGAGAAACGCGAGTAAGAGTGTACGCAGTATCTGGTAGGTCGGCATCGCCCAATCCGGATAGAAGCCGGGCAGGGTAAGTGCTCCATTTTCCAGCTCATTTGCAAAAAACCGAAGCAATTTCAGGAAGTAGTGGAAGATGAAACAGATCACCACAATAGTGATTAGGTTGGGGAAGTAATCCACCACTTCCATACAGATTTCTTTGATGGGGGCCAGAAAATAACCCAGCAAAATAGGTGCGTAGCCGCGGGTTGCCGGAAAAAGATTAAAGAGCAGCGGCAGGGCCAAATAAATAAAGGTGAGGATCAGCAACCATTTGGCAATATTGATGACCAACCAAACCGCTTTCACCTGCCGGTTAGCCGAGACCAGTTCATACCCCCGTATGCGTATCCCCTTAAACAACTTCATCTTGGCTGCCAGCGTTTTCCGTTTCAGCAGTCCGGCCAGCTTAGTAGCCCCCATGATCAGCAAGGAGACGACGATCAAGATCATCACCGCCTGCAGCCCGCCTATCAGCATTCTATTTAGGCTTGTCTCCTCCCGGTACGTTGCGATAGCCGTTTGGATGGCTGTGAGGTAATGATTCGCCAGAGAGGCGGCGTCGGTATCCATCCATAAGGCATCGTGATCGTTCACGCTTACCACCATCTGGTCGCGCCACCGTACTACGAAGAAACTTTCCTGTTGTTCGAGCTGCAGCGAATCCACGCTGAATTCATAATTATTGGCCAGCCCTTTGATTCGCGCTTCGACTGCTGCGGCCCGCTCTCTAGCCGAATAGCTGCCCAAACTCGTATATACCGTCAGGATGGTGTCCCGGAAAGGCACCACCGGCGCACCCTTATTCAAAGCACGCAGTGAATCTACTTTTTCCTTCCGCTGCGCAAGGATAATAGAGTCTCGGCTCTTCAGCAGGTCGATCTCTTCCAGCAGCCGTTGCTTTTCCCTGCGGTCGTTCAATTCAATGGATAACAATCGGTTTTCGAGCTCTTTCCGCTTTATCGAGTCCAGTCGTTGTTGTTCCAGCAGCTTTCGCAAGCTTTCCGACTGCTCGGAAACCCATGCCGTGGTATCTGTTCCCATATCCTGAGCAACCGTTGTGACCGGTATCGATCCCAGGCCGGCCCACAATAAAATTAAACATACGAATAATCGCATGGCGCGTCTTTTTGTTACTCCTACTAAGATAATGAAAAAACATTTCCCCTATACACATCTCCCACATACTCTTGATCTGAGCCCATCTCATATGATTTAATATCACGTAAAAATCAGGGATTTTCTGCTTGTTGATGACAATAACGATGCGGATGTGCTGCAACCGGGCAGGGGTGATCCCGGTTTTCAGGGAAATTACAAAGATCATCATGCTTGAGGAGGATATGTTGGGCTGTATTGCTACCTTCCCTGGGGCCAAATAACTTATAGAGCGACGTTGACTAAATATTTCAGTGAATTTGCCGCCGCATGCATACTCACACCAGCGAAAGAAGGGCGGGAATTTTCATATTAATGAGGCGTGATTCGTATATTGGAAGGGCGTATTTTCAGCAGAAAATACTGAAAAAAGAAAAGGTTATCAGTTTTGCCGATAACCTTTCTTTCGTAGTAG
>Ga0079224_100004648_pt1 | contig 17856 bp, 13 predicted proteins | sample Stecom2015_FD_80414 | JGI IMG/M metagenome (GOLD analysis project Ga0079224, IMG submission 80414) | Agricultural soil microbial communities from Utah to study Nitrogen management - Steer compost 2015 | ecosystem: Environmental > Terrestrial > Soil > Agricultural land | place: USA: Utah...
ATCGACTGCCAGCTGCCGTCCGAGCATCTCGCCCGGCTTGGAGCGCGCAGCATCCCCCGCGCGGCTTTCCTGGACCTGCTGCAGGTGGCGCTGGAGCGGGCCGGCAAGCCGGGGCCCTGGCGCTTCGATCCGGACTACACGCCGCTGACCGGTCCCTTGGAGCCATCCCCGCCCGCCTCTATCTAAGCCTTCTGGAGACGTGTGCCCCCATGTCGGGATCCGGCGACCGCGGTGGATGCTGCGTGGGCGCTTCCAGCAGGAACCGTAGAATAACCAGCACGCCGTCTCGGTCGTCTTCGAAGAGCACTATTGTCGGAGGCTCGACACTCGCATGAAGCCACACCCGCAGCCGCAGGTTCGACCGGTGTCGATTTACGCGACAGGCGAGCACCCCTGCGCGTACCTCGACGACCGCCAGGCCCGCACGCTGTTTGTCGATCCTCGCCAGCCGCTGGACAGCAGCATCTACAGCTCGCTGGTCGAGCAGGGCTTTCGCCGCAGCGGCGACTATGTGTATCGCCCTGGCTGCCGGACCTGCAACGCCTGCAAGTCGCTGCGGATTCCGGTGCGGGAATTCCGGCTCAGCCGCCGGCACCGGCGCTGCCTGGCCGCCAATCGCGACATCCGTGTCCATGTCGTGCCGCCGGCGTTCCGGCCGGACCATTTCGAGCTCTACCGGCGCTACATCGCCGAGCGCCATACCGGCAGCCAGATGGCCGACCCGACGCCCCAGCAGTATCTGGAATTCCTCACCACATCCTGGGGTGACAGCCTGTTCTACGAATTCCGCGAGCACGGCCGGCTGCTGGCGGTCAGCGCCGTGGACGAGCTCCGCAACGGCCTGTCGGCCGTCTACACCTATTACGAACCGACGCTGGCCGCGCGCAGCCTGGGCACGCTGGCCATCGTCTGGCTGCTGCAGGAAACGCAGCGACTGGGACTGGACTATCTGTACCTGGGCTACTGGATCGCCGAATCGGCGAAAATGCGCTACAAGGCCGACTTCGTACCGCACGAAATCTACGACGGCAATATCTGGAGGCGAGTGAGCGGCAGGTGACAGCGGCGGGGACTCTGCTAGAATCCCGCCTCTATCAATCCAGTCCGTCTTTTAACACGGGAATGAACTGAGAGACTGAATGGCGAAAGAAGACTCGATCAAGATGCAGGGGAAGATCATCGATACGCTTCCCAATACCATGTTCCGCGTGCAGCTCGAGAACGGCCACATCGTGACCGCCCATATCTCGGGCAAGATGCGCAAGAACTACATCCGTATCCTGACCGGCGATACGGTGACGGTGGAGCTGACTCCCTACGATCTGACCAAAGGCCGCATCACCTACCGCGCCCGCTGATCTTCCCGCCACGGTAGGCGGGCGGCACGACGCGCGCCGCCCGGCTCCGTCCGCTAGTGCACCAGTTCCCTGTCCTTGGCCTGCAGCTCGAAGGCTAGCCGGTCGTCCTCGCCCAGGCTGATCTTGGCGTGGCCGCCGCCGGCCAGTTCGCCGAACAGCAGGTTCTCGGCCAGCGGCCGCTTGATCTGCTCCTGGATCAGCCGCGCCATCGGCCGCGCGCCCATCTTCGGATCGTAGCCCTTCTCGGCGAGCCACAGCCGCGCCTCGTCGTCGACCTCCAGGATCACCCGCTTGTCGGCCAGCTGCTGCTGGAGTTCCTTGATGAACTTGTCGACCACCCGCAGCACCACATCCGGACCCAGCGGGTTGAACTGGATGATGGCATCCAGCCGGTTGCGGAACTCCGGCGAGAAGCTGCGGCGGATCGCCTCCATGCCGTCGGAGCTGTTGTCCTGCGGCGTGAAGCCGATCGACGGCCGGCTCATCAGCTCGGCCCCGGCGTTGGTGGTCATCACCAGGATCACGTTGCGGAAGTCCGCGTGCCGGCCGTTGTTGTCGGTCAGCGTGCCGTGGTCCATCACCTGCAGCAGCAGGTTGAACACATCCGGGTGCGCCTTCTCGATCTCGTCGAGCAGCACCACCGAGTGCGGGTGCTTGATGACCTCCTCGGTCAGCAGGCCGCCCTGGTCGAAGCCGACATAGCCGGGCGGAGCGCCGATCAGCCGCGACACCGTGTGCCGCTCCATGTACTCGGACATGTCGAAGCGGATCAGGTGGATGCCCAGCACCTCGGCGAGCTGGCGGGTCACCTCGGTCTTGCCGACCCCGGTCGGCCCGGCGAACAGGAAGCAGCCGACCGGCTTCTGTGGCGAGCCGAGGCCGGCACGCGACATCTTGATGGTCGACGCCAGCGCCTCGATGGCGTGGTCCTGGCCGTAGATCACCCGCTTGAGATCGCTTTCCAGCGATTCCAGCACCCGCATGTCGCTGGACGACACCCGCTTCGGCGGGATGCGGGCGATGTGCGCGACGATGGCTTCGACATCCTGGACGCTGACCGTCTTGCGCCGCTTGGACGGCGGCGACAGCTGGATGCGGGCGCCGGCCTCGTCGATGACGTCGATGGCCTTGTCCGGCAGGCGCCGGTCGGTGATATGCCGTGCCGACAGCTCCGCCGCGGCCACCAGGGCCGGCTCCGTATAGCGGACACCGTGGTGCTCCTCGAAGCGCTCCTTCAGCCCCCGCAGGATCTGGATGGTTTCCTCCACGGTGGGCTCGCCGACGTCGATCTTCTGGAAGCGGCGGGCCAGCGCCCGGTCCTTCTCGAAGATGCCGCGGTATTCCTGATAGGTGGTCGAGCCGATGCACTTCAGCTCGCCGCTCGCCAGCATGGGCTTGATCAGGTTGGAGGCGTCCATCACTCCGCCCGATGCCGAGCCGGCGCCGATGATGGTGTGGATCTCGTCGATGAACAGCACCGCGCCCTTGTCCTTCTTGAGCTGCTGCAGCAGGCCCTTGAGCCGCTTCTCGAAGTCGCCGCGGTACTTGGTGCCGGCCACCAGCGCGCCCAGGTCCAGCGAGTAGATCGTCGCGCCCTTGAGCACGTCCGGCACCTCGCCGTCGACGATCATCTTCGCCAGCCCTTCGGCAATGGCGGTCTTGCCGACGCCGGCTTCGCCGACGTAGAGCGGGTTGTTCTTGCGCCGCCGGCACAGCACCTGGATGGTGCGCTCGATTTCCAGCCGCCGGCCGATCAGCGGGTCGATCAGGCCCTGACGGGCGCGCTGATTCAGATTGGTTGCGAACTGCTCCAGCGGGGTCTTGCCGGTCGCTTCCCCCGGCTCCTCATCCGATGAGGGATTCACGTTACCCAGATCCTCTTCCCCAGGACCGCTCGAAATGCCGTGGGAGATGTAATTCACCACGTCCAGCCGCGAGATGTTCTGCTTGTGCAGAAAGTACACGGCCTGAGATTCCTGCTCGCTGAAGATCGCGACCAGGACGTTGGCACCCGTCACCTCGCTCTTGCCGGACGACTGCACATGCAGGATGGCGCGCTGCAGGACGCGCTGGAAACCCAGGGTCGGCTGCGTCTCCCGGCCGTCGCTCAAGGGCAGCAGCGGGGTGGTCTCTTCCAGGAAGTGGGTGAGATCCCGCCGCAGCTGGTCAAGATTGGCGCCGCAGGCCCGCATTACAGCGGCCGCGGCCGGATTGTCCGTCAGTGCGAGCAGCAGGTGCTCAACGGTGAGAAATTCATGCCGTTTCTCCCGCGCCTCCTTGAAGGCCAGGTTCAGCGTAAACTCCAGCTCCTTGCTCAACATCTAACTCACCTCGCTCGCCGATGCACCGCCGAACAGCGATGCCTCGAATTGGACCCGCAGCAAGGCGGCGGGTTCCGGCCAGAGCGCAACTCGCACGCTCTGGGGCCGTCGGCAGCCTAGTCTGCCGGCTCCATGTCGCATAGCAACGGATGCTGGTGCTGCCGGGAATAGCGGTTGACCTGCTCGACCTTGGTCTCGGCGATGTCACGGCTGTACACACCGCACACCCCTTTCCCGCGGGTGTGCACATGGAGCATGATCTGCGTCGCCCGGCTGCGATCCATCGCGAAAAACATCTCCAGCACTTCGACGACGAACTCCATCGGCGTGTAGTCGTCGTTCAGCAGGATGACCTTGTACAGAGGCGGCTGCTTGAGCTCAGGCTTCGCCTCCTGTACCACCAGGCCTTCGTCTCGATCGTGTTTGGTGTCGTGCCCTGCCATTGCCTTCAAACTATCTGAGTGCAGTGCGGGTAGTTTAAAAGAGCCGGGTACGTCCTCCAAACACGCGGATCCGGCCGCATGCCCGACCAGCTGTACCAGGCCTGCCGCCGCTCCGGGTTCTTCACATGGCGGCATGGAGAACGGATTCAAGCGGCCATCCTGACGCGGAATCCGGACCGCCTCGGTAGAATCCTCAGCACACGTACAGGAAGCCCGCAGGCAACCCGGACGCCAGGCGTAAAAAAGGGCGAGCCCGTAAAGGCCCGCCCCGATCTGGCCCGCGGCGGCCGCAGCCGCCGCTACAACACCGATCAGTCGAACTGATTCATGGTGTTGTCCTTGCCGCCGGCCTTGAGCGCGGCTTCGCCGGCGAAGTACTCCTTGTGGTCATCGCCGATGTTGGAACCGGCCATGTCCTGGTGCTTCACGGTGGCGATGCCCTCGCGGATCTCGCGGCGCTGGACGCCGGCCACATAGGCCAGCATGCCTTCGTCGCCGAAGTAGCCGCGCGCCAGCTCGTCGGTGGACAGAGCGGCGGTGTGGTAGGTCGGCAGCGTGATGAGGTGGTGGAAGATGCCGGCCTCGCGCGACGCATCCCGCTGGAAGGTGCGGATGCGGCGATCGGCCTCGGCGGCCAGCTCGCTGTCGTCGTACTCGGCGCTCATCAGCTTGGCGCGGTCGTAGGCCGACACGTCCTTGCCCTGGGCAACCCAGTCGTCGAACACCTGCTGACGGAAGTTCAGCGTCCAGTTGAAGGACGGGCTGTTGTTGTACACCAGCTTGGCGTTCGGAATGACTTCGCGGATGCGGTCGACCATGCCCTTGATCTGGCCGATGTGCGGCTTCTCGGTCTCGATCCACAGCAGGTCGGCGCCGTTCTGCAGGGCGGTGATGCAGTCGAGCACCACGCGGTCCTCGCCCGAGCCTTCCTTGAAGCAGAACAGGCCGGACGGCAGGCGCTTGACCTTCTTCAGCTTGCCCTGCGCCTTGATCACCACATCGCCGTTCTCGATGTCGTCGGCGCTGTTGATGTACTCGCCGTCCAGGAAGCTGTTGTACAGGTCGCCGATGTCGCCCGGCTCCTTGGTGACGGCGATCTGCTTGGTCAGACCGGCGCCGAGGGAGTCGGTGCGGGCGACGATGATGCCGTCATCCACGCCCAGCTCCAGGAAGGCATAGCGGATGGCGTTGATCTTGGCCAGGAAGTCCTGGTGCGGCACGGTGACCTTGCCGTCCTGGTGACCGCACTGCTTCTCGTCGGACACCTGGTTCTCGATCTGGATGGCGCAGGCTCCCGCCTCGATCATCTTCTTGGCCAGCAGGTAGGTGGCCTCCTCGTTGCCGAAGCCGGCATCGATGTCGGCGATGATCGGCACGACGTGGGTCTCGAAGTTCTCGATCTTGTCGAGGATCTCGGCTTCCTTGGCCTTGTCGCCGGCCTGGCGGGCAGCGTCCAGGTCACGGAACAGGTGGTTCAGCTCCCAGGCGTCGGCCTGCTTGAGGAAGGTGTACAGCTCCTCGATCAGCTCCGGCACGGTGGTCTTCTCGTGCATGGACTGGTCGGGCAGCGGACCGAACTTGGAGCGCAGCGCAGCCACCATCCAGCCGGACAGGTACAGGTAGCGGCCCTTGGTGCTGCCGTGGCGGCGCTTGATGGAGATCAGCTTCTGCTGACCGATGAAACCGTGCCAGCAACCCAGCGACTGGGTGTACTTACTCGGGTCAGCGTCGTACTCAGCCATGTCGCGGCGCATGATGGCCGCGGTGTACTTGGCGATATCCAGACCGGTCTTGAAGCGGTTCTGGGCGCGCATGCGGGCTGCATATTCCGGGTTGATCGCGCTCCAGCCGCCCTTGTATTGATCGCGCAACGCGGCGACCTGTTGGATATCCTTCGAATACTGAGACATGATCGTTCCTCTAAAATGGTGGGGGATGAAACTGCAGCAGCCGCGCGAACTGTCGGCATCGCTTCGCAGTGATCGAGCACCCAAATCAACTGCCACACGTGGCGACCCATCCGACGACCGGGCCGCTAGCACCGGTCGGCGGAACGATCCATCGCGACCAAGTTCGGTACGATCATTGGCAACTCTCCATGCACGGGTTGATCATGGAGAGCCCCACGCTGGCAACGCGCCCTCGACATCATCGGCACAAGCCTCGAAGGAAGACGCGCTACGTTTTTACTGCCGGCAGCACAGATCCCGCAGCCCGATTTCCGCACCGCGGATTGCCTGCACCGCCAACGGCACGCAAGTATATTGTCGCAACGCAGCATTTAGCAATCCAAATCAACCACTAATCCGGCGACAGACCCGTCATCGCCGGATTCGCAACCGACGGAAACCAAGCATGGGCTGGAATCCTCACCTGACGGTGGCTGCCGTCATAGCACGCGACGACCGCTATCTGCTTGTCGAAGAACACATTGACGGGCGTGCCTTGCTCAATCAGCCGGCCGGTCATGTCGAGGATGACGAATCGCTGATCGAGGCGGTAATCCGGGAAGTCCGGGAAGAAACGGCCTGGGAATTCGCGCCCGAAGCCCTGGTCGGCATCTACCGCTGGCGCCGGAATGACGCCGGCGATACGTTTTTCCGCTTCTGCTTCACCGGCCGCCTGGTCCGCCATCACGAGGGCCAGCCGCTCGATCCGGACATCACCCGCACCCTCTGGCTGACGCCGGCCGAGCTGACCGCGCAGGCGGCACGCCACCGCAGCCCACTGGTCGGGCGCTGCCTGGCCGACCATCTCGCCGGCCGCCGCTATCCGCTGGCCTTGCTGGGCGAGGTAACGAGCTAGCCGCCCGCCGCCGTGTTACCCTTGGCGGCTTTCGATACAGACCCGGTTGAATCGCATATTCCCGCCCATGACCTCGTCGAAGCATGTCATTGTCGGCCTCTCCGGAGGAGTCGACTCGTCCGTTGCCGCGCTGCTGCTGCTTGAGCAGGGCTATCGCGTGGAAGGCATGTTCATGAAGAACTGGGAAGACGACGACGATGCCACCACCTGCAGCGCCGAGCAGGATCTCGCCGACGCCAAGCAGGTCTGCGCCGAACTCGGCATCCCCCTGCACCAGGTCAACTTCGCCAGGGAGTACCGCCAGCAGGTCTTCGACGACTGCCTGCAGGAATTCGCTGCCGGACGCACCCCGAACCCGGATGTGCTCTGCAACCAGCACATCAAGTTCAAGGCCTTCCTCGACCACGCCCTGCGGCTGGGCGCCGACCTGGTGGCCACCGGCCACTACGCGCGGATCCAGCCCAACGGCGGCACGCTGCACCTTTGCAAGGGGCGGGATGGCAACAAGGATCAGAGCTATTTCCTCTACACGCTGGGCCAGGCGCAGCTGGCGCGCACGCTGTTTCCGCTCGGGGAACTGGAAAAGCCGGCGGTGCGGGAACTGGCCGAGCAGGCCGGCTTCCTGAACTTCGACAAAAAGGACAGCACCGGCATCTGCTTCATCGGCGAGCGCGACTTCAGCGAATTCCTGGCACGCTACCTGCCTCGCACGCCCGGCGACATCGAGACCCCTGACGGCGAAGTCGTCGGCCGCCACAAGGGGCTGGCGTTCTACACCCTGGGCCAGCGGCAGGGGCTCGGCATTGGCGGCCTGCGCGGCCACGAAGGCGCCACCTGGTATGTGGCCGACAAGGATCCGGCGCGCAACGTGCTGGTCGTGGCTCCTTCTCACGATCATCCGCTGCTGTTCGCCTCGGGCCTGGATGCCGAACGGCTGCACTGGGTGGCCGGCGCCGCGCCGGCACGCGAATTCCGCTGCACCGCCAAGATCCGCTACCGGCAGCCGGACCAGGCCTGCCAGGTCCGGCTGCAGGCCGACGGCAGCGCCGAGGTCGTGTTCGAGACGCCGCAGCGAGCGGTCACTCCGGGGCAGTCCATCGTGTTCTACGACGGCGACGTCTGCCTCGGGGGCGGCATCATCCGTCGCCGGCATGAGGTGGCAGCATGACGCCCGCCGACCGCAATCAGGCGCTGGCCCTGGCGGCCGCCTTCCAGGCGGTCTCGGTGGTGATCGACATTGCCCGTCACGGCCGGACCAATACCGCGCTGGTGCGCACCTGCCTGCAGGGGCTGGTGCAGCCGTACCAGTCCGATCTGGCCGGGCTCTACGGCATCGAGCAGCTGCGTCCCGGGCTGATCGCCCTGCAGGCGCAGCTGACCCACCCGCAAGATCCCCACTTCACCCGCTATGCGGTGATGCTGCTGCACCTGGAAAGCCGGCTGCGCCGGCAACCGGACCGGCTGCAGGGCATCGCCGCCGGCCTGGACCGGGTGCGGCGCCAGGTCGAATATTTCGGCGGCGCCGACAGCGGCCCGGTGATCGCCGCCCTCGCCCACCTCTACAGCGAGCACGTCAGCACGCTGCGACCGCGCATCCTCATCACCGGGGAGCGGGCTTACCTGGAACAGGCCCAGAACGCCGAACTGATCCGCGCGCTCCTGCTGTCGGCGCTGCGCGCCCTGAGCTTCTGGCGACAGCATGGCGGCAGCCGGTTCGGGCTGATCCTGCGGCGCTGGCGCGTGCTGCGGGCGGTGGCAGAACTGCTTGCCGTCGACGGCTGAATGACCGGCGGCCCCAACATGGCACCTTTTGCCGTTGACTAGTGTATGATTAGCGCCGCTTTTTAGAGGCCGTTTGCCGCCTCAATTCGCGACCTTCTGCGGCGTGTCAACGTCCGGCAGAGGATGGACCTGAACGACCATGCACTGGGAGGCACGATGAGCGATAGCTTTGGCGCGCGTTCGACACTCGACGTCAACGGTAAAAAATACGAAATCTTCCGCTTCGATGGCCTGAAAAAACAATACGACATTGACCGCCTCCCCTACTCGCTGAAGATCCTGCTCGAGAACCTGCTCCGCACGGAGGACGGCGAGAACATCACCAAAGCCCACATCGAAGCCCTGGTCAACTGGGATCCCAAGGCGGAACCGGATACCGAAATCGCCTTCACGCCGGCCCGCGTGGTCATGCAGGACTTCACCGGCGTCCCGGCGGTGGTCGACCTGGCCGCCATGCGCGATGCCATGACCCGCCTCGGCGGCGACCCGAAGCGCATCAACCCGCTCTCTCCGGCCGATCTGGTCATCGACCACTCCGTGATGGTCGACTATTTCGGCACCAAGGACGCCCTGCAGAAGAACGCCGACATCGAATTCGAGCGCAACAAGGAGCGCTACACCTTCCTGCGCTGGGGCCAGGGCGCCTTCTCGAACTTCCGCGTGGTGCCGCCGGACACCGGCATCGTTCACCAGGTCAACATCGAGTATCTCGCCAGCGTGGTGTTCTCCCGCGAGGAGAACGGCGTGCTGCGCGCCTACCCCGACACCGTGGTGGGCACCGACTCCCACACCACCATGGTCAACGGCCTGGGCGTGCTGGGCTGGGGCGTGGGCGGCATCGAAGCGGAAGCGGCCATGCTCGGCCAGCCGATTTCCATGCTGATCCCGCAGGTCATCGGCTTCAAGCTGACCGGCAAGCTGCCGGAGGGCGCCACCGCCACCGACCTGGTGCTCACCGTTACCCAGATGCTGCGCAAGAAGGGCGTGGTCGGCAAGTTCGTCGAGTTCTTCGGCGACGGCCTCGACAACCTGCCGCTCGCCGACCGCGCCACCATCGCCAACATGGCACCCGAGTACGGCGCCACCTGCGGCATCTTCCCGATGGACGCCGAAACCATTAACTACCTGCGCCTGACCGGCCGCGACGAGCAGCAGCTGGCGCTGGTAGAGGCCTACGCCAAGGCCAACGGCATGTGGCGCGAGACCGGTGCCCGCGAGCCGGAGTACACCGACGTGCTCGAGCTCGACATGTCCACCGTCAAGCCCTCGCTGGCCGGCCCGCGCCGTCCGCAGGACCGCGTGAACCTGGAAGACGCGCCCGCTGCCTTCAACGACTACGTCAAGACCTACGACGAGGAACTCAGTGCCCGCGGCAAGCAGCGCGCCAGCGACGGCGTCGAGGTCGAGCTGAACGGCGAGAAGCATGTTCTCAAGGACGGCGCCGTGGTGATCGCCGCAATCACCTCCTGCACCAACACCTCCAACCCGGCGGTACTGCTGGCTGCCGGCCTGGTCGCCAAGAAGGCCAACGAGCTCGGCCTCAAGACCAAGCCCTGGGTGAAGACCTCGCTGGCCCCCGGCTCCCAGGTGGTTCCGTCCTACCTGAAGTCGGCCGGCCTGCTGGAGCACCTGGAAGCGCTGAACTTCCACGTCACCGGCTTCGGCTGCACCACTTGCATCGGCAACGCCGGCCCGCTGCCGGAAGCCATCGGCAATGCCGTGCAGCAGGGCAACCTGGCGGTGGCCGCGGTGCTCTCCGGCAACCGCAACTTCGAAGGCCGCATCCATGCCGATGTGCGCACCAACTGGCTGGCTTCGCCGCCGCTGGTGGTCGCCTACGCGCTGGCCGGCAACATGAACATCAACCTGGCCACCGACCCGATCGGCAAGGACAAGGACGGCAAGGACGTGTTCCTCAAGGACATCTGGCCGTCCCAGAAGGAGATCTCCGACGCCGTCGCCCAGCACGTCAACCGCGACGCCTTCCTGCGTTCGTACCAGGATGTCTTCAAGGGCGACAAGAACTGGCAGAGCCTGCAGGTACCGACCGGCGACATCTACGACTGGCCGGAGTCGACCTATATCGCCAACCCGCCCTACTTCGAGGGCATGACGATGGAAGAGCGGGGCATCCCGACCATCGAAGGCGCGCGCGTGCTGGTGTATGTCGGTGACTCCATCACCACCGACCACATCTCGCCCGCCGGCTCCTTCAAGCCCGACACCCCGGCCGGCAAGTACCTCACCTCGCTGGGCGTGGCGCCCAAGGACTTCAACTCCTACGGCTCCCGCCGCGGCAACCACGAGGTGATGATGCGCGGCACCTTCGCCAACGTGCGGCTGCGCAACAAGATGGCGCCGGGCACCGAGGGCGGCTGGACCACCCACCAGCCCAGCGGCGAGCAGATGTCGATCTACGACGCCGCCATGAAGTACAAGGCCGAGAAGGTGCCGCTGGTGGTGCTGGCCGGCAAGGAGTACGGCACCGGCTCCAGCCGCGACTGGGCGGCCAAGGGCACCAACCTGCTGGGCGTGCAGGTGGTCATCGCCGAGAGCTACGAGCGCATCCATCGCTCCAACCTGGTCGGGATGGGCGTGCTGCCGCTGCAGTTCAAGCAGGGCGACAGCGCCGAGGGCCTGGGCCTGACCGGCAGGGAAACCTTCTCGATCGGCAACCTGGAAGGCCAGCCGCGGACGGTCAAGGTCACGGCGACCAGCCCGGAAGGCAAGGTCACCGAGTTCGAGGCCATCGTCCGCATCGATACGCCGAAGGAGTGGGAGTACTACCGGAACGGCGGCATCCTGCACTACGTCCTGCGCGACCTCGCGCGCAAGTCGAAGGCGGCCTGACGCCGCTTCGAAAAAGCCGGGCACTGCCCGGCTTTTTATTGGCAGATAAGCGGTCCTGCGATCAGGACCGCGACTCCCTAGACGCTGGTTTGTAACAGGTAGTGATGTTGAAGCAACAAGGATTCGACACAATCGTGATCGGCAGCGGCCCCGGGGGGGAAGGCGCTGCCATGAAACTTGCCAAAGACGGCCGCAAGGTTGCGGTGATCGAGCGCCACGACCAGGTCGGCGGCGGCTCGACGCACTGGGGTACCATCCCCTCCAAATCGTTGCGCCATACGGTGCGACGCATGATGGAGTTCAACAGCAATCCGCTGTTCCGGGCGGTTGCCGCGCCGACACGGCTGTCCTTCCCGCAGGTCCTCGGCTGGACCCAGTCGGTGATCCGCGACCAGGTGAGCCTGCGCTCCGGCTTCTACTCCCGCAACGAGGTGCCGGTGCTGCGCGGCCGGGCCCGCTTCGTCGGTCCGAATACGCTGGAGCTCGACACCGGCCGCGGTCGAGTCCGGCAGCTGCACGCCGACAATTTCGTGATCGCCACCGGCTCCCGCCCCTATCGGCCGGAAGACGTGGACTTCTCGCATCCGCGCGTGTTCGACAGCGACACCATACTCAGCCTCGACCATACGCCGCGCTCGATCATCATCTACGGTGCCGGCACCATCGGCTGCGAATACGCGTCGATCTTCCGTGGGCTGGGCGTCAAGGTGGACCTGATCAATACCCGAGACCGTCTGCTCTCCTTCCTCGACGACGAAATCTCGGACGCGCTCAGCTATCACCTGCGCGAACTCGGCGTGCTGATCCGCCACAACGAGGAATACACCAAGGTGGAGGCGCGCGACGACGAGGTCGTGGTGCACCTGGAATCCGGCAAGCGGGTTCGGGCGGAAGCGTTGCTGTGGGCCAACGGCCGCACCGGCAACACCCAGGACATGGGGCTCGAGGACTTGGGCATCGTTCCCAACAGCCGCGGCCAGATCGCCGTCAACGAGGACTACCAGACCGCGCAGTCGCACATCTATGCGGTGGGCGACGTGATCGGCTACCCGAGCCTGGCCAGCGCCGCCTACGACCAGGGCCGCTTCGCCGCCACCCATATCACCCAGGGCAAGTGCGACGTGCGCCTTGGGCGGGATATCCCGACCGGCATCTACACCATTCCGGAGATCAGTTCGGTCGGCAAGACCGAGCGCGAGCTGACGGCCGCCAAGGTCCCGTACGAGGTCGGCCATGCCTTCTTCAAGGACCTCGCCCGCGCCCAGATTTCCGGCCAGACCACCGGCATGCTGAAGCTGCTGTTCCACACCGAAACCCTGGAACTGCTCGGCATTCACTGCTTCGGGGATCAGGCTGCCGAGATCGTCCACATCGGTCAGGCGATCATGTCGCAGCAGGGTGAGGCGAACAGCCTGCTCTACTTCATCAACACCACCTTCAACTACCCAACCATGGCCGAGGCGTACCGGGTCGCCGCACTCAACGGCTACAACCGGGTGGCGTAAGGCCCACGCGGTCGCCGGGACCGGGCAGCCGCCTGATCGAGCACACCGCCCGGCGCGCCCCCGCCGCAGCGGGTCGCTGACCGCGACCCGCTGGCGAGCGCTTGTTCGGCACCCTGACAGGCTGGCATCGATACCCCCGTCAAAGGCCGCGGTCGCCGGCTTGCCGTTGATCCCGCCGGCAGGCATCGCCAGTTCCCGCCGGACAATGCTGCCGACGCAGAAGCCGGTGCTGGCGGACTTCCCGGGTAAACTCCAGGTTTCCGGCCGGCCTGCTACCGGGCCTTCCCCCCCCGCAGGCGTTCGGCTTGCCGTATATTCTTTTCGGCAGCCTGCTGGTCTGGTCCGGACGGCTGTGACGGGGCTGCTCGGTGCGGGCATCCCGCCCCCGGGCGCCATTGTTGCATCGCAACACCGGGCATCGCATCATCATGTAGCCGTGCCAGTGAGCTGGGGCCACTATGACCACCCACTATCTCCGCCACTTCTTCCACCCGGCCGCGATAGCCGTCATCGGCGCCAGCGAGAGGCCTGGCTCGGTAGGCCGGCGAGTGCTGGAGAACCTGCGGCGGGCGGGGTTCGGCGGGCGGCTGTACGCGGTCAACCCGAAATACCGTACGGTCTGCGGCCAGCACAGCTACCGCAAGATCGGCGACATCGACGAGCCGGTCGATCTGGCAGTGATCGCCTGCCCCGGCCGCCTCCTGCCCGATGTCATGCGCCAGTGCGCGGTACACGGCGTGCGTGCCGCGATCGTGCTTTCCGGCGGCACGGCCGCTCTGGGCGAGTCGGCGGCCAAGCAGCAGGCGGTCTTCGCCGAGCTGCGGCGCCGTTACGGGATCCGGATCATGGGTCCCGACTGCCTGGGAGTGATTCGTCCCAGTGCCCGGCTCAATGCCACCAACAGCAGTGCCAGCGCCCTGCCCGGCAAGCTGGCGCTGGTCTCCCGCTCCGGCGCCCTGTGCACGGCCACTCTCGACTGGGCCAATGCCCGCAAGATCGGCTTTTCCACGGTGGTGTCGCTGGGCGAAGCCACGGATGTGGAATTCGGTGACGTGCTGGACTATCTCGCCACCGACGGCGAAACCCGCAGCATCCTGCTCCATGTCGAAGGCATCAGCCAGCCGCGCCGCTTCATGAGCGGGCTGCGTGCGGCCGCGCGCCTGAAACCGGTGATCGTGATGAAGGCCGGTCGGCACCGTGAGGCGGCACGGCTGGCCTCCTCCCGCAGCGGCGCCGCGGTCGGCGCCGACGACGTGTTCGATGCCGCCCTCGCCCGCGCCGGCGCTGTCCGGGTGCAATCGGTCGACCAGCTGTTTGCCGCGGCGGCGGCGCTCTCGGCCGGTCACCGGGCCATCGGCGACCGGCTCGCCATCGTCGCCAACGGCGGTGGCCCGGCAGTGGTGGCAGCCGACCGCGCGGTGGACCTGCGCCTGGACCTGGCGACCCTGAGCGAAGCCTCCCGCAACAAGCTGCAGAAGCTGCTGGGACGGCACCAGCACGTCGACAATCCGCTCGATCTGCGGCCTGGCGCCACCCCGGAAACCTATGGTCGAGCCCTGGAAATCCTGCTCGCGGACCCGGAGGTGGACGGCGTGCTGGCGATGTATGCGCCGCAACCGGCCGGCGAGCCGGCCGAGGTAGCCGCTGCCGTGCTCGACGCCGGCAAGCGCAGCAGCAAGCCCCTGCTCACCAGCTGGCTGGGCGAGACCCAGGTCCAGCAGGCCAAGGAGCGGCTGTCGGGCAGCCGGGTCCCGCACTTCGACACCCCCGAAGCCGGGGTCGAAGCGTACAGCTATCTCGCCCAGTACCGGCGCAACCAGATCCTGCTGATGCAGGTGCCGGGGGCGATGGCTTTCCGCCCCGAGCCCAGCATCGACAACGCCGCCCTCATGATCGAGGCCGCCCTCGAAGAAGGCCGCGAGACGCTGTCGGAGATGGAATCGAAGGCGGTGCTGACTGCCTTCGACATTCCTGTGGTGCGCACCCTGGAAGCGCGCACGGTGAATGATGCCCTGATGCTGGCGGAATCGGTGGGCTATCCGGTGGCGATGAAGATCAGCTCCCCGGACATCCCCTACAAGGCGGCGATCGGCGGCGTGCGCCTCGACATCGACAGCCCGCAGGCCGTCCGCGCCGCCTTCAACGACCTGACCGTGGCCGCCCAGCGCGCCCGCCCGGACGCCCGCATCGCCGGCGTCACCATCGAGCGCATGCACGGCAAGCCCCAGGGCCGCGAGCTGCTGGTCGGCATCAGCACCGACCCGGTGTTCGGGCCGGTGGTGGTGCTCGGCGCCGGCGGCCGCATGATGGAGTTGGTCCGCGACCGCGCGATCGGCCTGCCGCCGCTCAACACCATCATCGCCCGGGAGGTGATTCGCCGTTCCTATGTCGCCCCGCTCCTCAAGGAAAGCCCGGAACGTCCGGCGGCCGACGAAGAGGCGCTGGTGCGGATCCTGCTCCAGCTGTCCGAGATGATCTGCAAGCTGCCGCAGATCCGCGAGCTCGAAATCAATCCGCTGATGCTGGATGACAGTGGTGCGCTGGCGCTGGATGCGCGCTTCAAGATCGGCCCGCCGCCGACGGGCAGCGAGCGCTACCCGCACATGGCCATCTCCCCCTACCCGATGCACCTGGTCATCCGGCGACCGCTGAAGGACGGCACGGAAGTGACGATCCGGCCGATCCGGCCGGAGGATGCGGAGATGGAACAGGATTTCGTGCAGCGCCTGTCGGCGGAATCGAAGTACTTCCGCTTCATGGAAACGGTCAGCGAACTGAGCACCAGCATGCTGGTGCGCTTTACCCAGATCGACTACGACCGTGAAATGGCGCTGGTCGCCACCCGCGAGCATAACGGCGGCGAGCAGCAGATCGGCGTGGCCCGCTACGTCACCCTGCCGGATGGCGAGACCTGCGAATTCGCCATTGCCATCAGCGACGAGGTGCAGGGCCAGGGGCTCGGATCCATGCTGATGCGGCGGCTGATCGAGGTCGCCGCCGGCGAAGGGCTCAAGACCATGCAGGGCGACGTCCTCGCCAACAACACCAAGATGCTCGGCCTGATGCGCCACCTCGGCTTCAGCATTCGTCCCAGCCGCGACGACTACAACGTGCGCATCGTCAGGAAGGCATTGCAGCCGCAAGACGGCGCCTGAGCCGCATCCCCTCCGCGCACGCTCCCGCCCTGGCCGGCGCGGGAGCCGGCCGGCTCCTTAACCGCCGCCACGGCCCCGATATAACTCAATACCTCCCGAAGATCTCTGCAAAGAAGTCCTGCATATGCGCCCAGGAGCGCTCCGCCGCCCGCTCCTCGTAGGCCACGCCCTCAAGTCCGGCCAGGTCTGCATCCGGGTTGCTGAAGGCATGCACGGCATTGCCGTAGACAATCATCTGCCAGTCGGCCTTGGCCTTGCGCATGCCGTCCATGAAAGCCTCGATGTCCTGCGGCTTGACGAACGGATCGTCGGCCCCGTGCAGCACCAGGATGCGGGCGCCGATCCGCTCCAGATCGGCAGGCCGCGGCGCCGGCAGGTTGCCGTGGAAGCTGACCACGCCGTTGACCGGCGCCCCGCCATAGGCGAACTCCAGCACTGCGGTACCGCCGAAACAGAAGCCGATCGCCGCGACATTCTCGCGGTCGGCCAGCTTGTGTCCTTGCAGCGCCTTGAACGCCGCCGCCATCCGTTCGCGCATGCGCTCGCCGCGTACTTCCTTGGCCCAGGCCGCAGCCTGCTCGGCATCGGTGGTGCTGCGACCATTGCCATACATGTCCACCACCAGCGCCAGATACCCCATTTCTGCCAGCTGCTCGGCACGCATGCGGGAGTAATCGTTGATTCCCCACCATTCCGGCACCACCAGCACCGCCGGACGACGTTCCAGATTGGCGTCGTCGTAGGCGAGATAGCCCTCGAACGCCATGCCACCCTGGCGCCAGCGCAGCGTCTCGGCAACCAGTTCGGCATTCGCAACCATGCTAGTCAGGCCCAGCATCAGGCCAGCGCAGAGACGCCACATAAGTCCTCCCTTGAACATGCGGCCAATCAACCAGATGACTCGGCGACGCCGATCGGCAACCGGCGCGGGTGATGCCGAATGCATAGCACATGGCCGCAGGTGCAGCCACGGACAGCGGCTGTTCCGGGGCCGCCACAGCCTGAGCCTTCGAGACATCAATGCCTTGCGTGATCTTTGTGACACAACATTGGAACTTCAATATATACTGTATGTCTATACAGATGCCGCGCATCGGCAAGACCTGCCGATGCGCTAGCCGGCAGCGGCTCCTGGCGCAGGCAGGACAGCAGGCCGGACCGCCCTCCTCAACCGACTAAAAGACGTCGCGGCATTCCCCACGCCGACGCGTCCTCACCCGCAGCATCGACCCGGGCAGCGCCTGCGACAGCCCGGCAACCGCATCCGGAGTGTGGCAATGGACGGAGCGGACTTCCGACAGCAGGAAGAGTGCGAACACAGACGGTACGTTGAGGAATACAGCATGGCGACCAGCAAGAATGCCGCGACCAGTGGTCGCGACTCCCGCAGCAGCGGCAAGGCGCAGCAACCGGAGCAAGAACGGCAGGCCGAACAGCGTGCCGCCGTGGAGAACCTGACCCTCTGGCACAGCGTCGAAAAGACCGACCCGCAGTACACCAAGCCCTTCAGCCGCGGCGGCGGCTTCCGCGGCACCGCCGTGAACGGCACCTACCTGGCCCGCAAGGCCACCGAAGCCTTCGGCCCGATGGGCATCGGCTGGGGCCTGGAGATCCTGGACGAGGCCATCATGGAGGGC
>Ga0079224_100004650_pt1 | contig 17851 bp, 21 predicted proteins | sample Stecom2015_FD_80414 | JGI IMG/M metagenome (GOLD analysis project Ga0079224, IMG submission 80414) | Agricultural soil microbial communities from Utah to study Nitrogen management - Steer compost 2015 | ecosystem: Environmental > Terrestrial > Soil > Agricultural land | place: USA: Utah...
ATGCTGCGTAGAAGCGAGTAAGCAACATAAATGCAGGCTTCAAGTGAGGTGTAGTGGGCGAGAAGGCTACCAATCTCATCAATCAATCCCGCAATCACAAACAGCCCTAAAAAAACCAACAAGACAATACGGATTGCACCGGTTACCGAGCGCGAAATATAACGATCAATCTTATGCATGCCCTGCTCCCGCCACTAAAAGATTGCTGCGCTTACGCTGGCGCCACAGATGTAGGTTGTGCCAATTGATCAGTAAGAGTGCAAGCACAAAGAAGACGATATGCGCCGGCCATAATCCCGGAAACAACGGCCATTTGCCCGCGTCCATTACGCCCCGTAAACCGATCAACGCACCCAGATAAAAAAGGTAAATGAGGATCGACGGCAAGAGTTTGAGATAGCGCCCGGAACGGGGATTGGTGCGACTCAATGGCACAGCCAGCAATGCCACCACCAGCACCAATAGGGGCATGGATATACGCCACTGCATCGCCACCCGGCTCTCCAGATCATCCGAAGCCAGCAGTTCCGCTGTGGTTTTTGCATCTACCTCGTTGGTTAGCGCCGCAGAACTGTCTGCCGGTGTGAGATAGGCACCATAGGTGCTGAACTGCATCACTTGATAATCACTTTGACCCGGCACGCCTTCATAGCGATGGCCGTTTTTGAGCACCAGATAGCGCTGGCCATATTCTGGATGAAGTTGTTGCTCGCCCGACTCCGCCACGATAACGGCAACACCATCGCCGGCCCCCGCGCCCAGGTTCTGAGCGACAAAAACGTAGTTAAGGGTTTTGCGGTTATTGCTAACACTGCCGACGTAGGCCATCGCCTGACCGGTGCCGAGGGATTGAAAGCGCCCTTCCTGCAAGCTGTCGAATTCACTTCGATGGCGTTGCTCTTCCAGCATGATCTCCGTCTGCCTGGCTCCCAGCGGGCTCAGCCAAAAACTGAACGACGCCACTATCACAGCAACCAAAAGCGCGGACACCAGCGTGATATTGATTAATTTTTGCTGGCTCATTCCGCACGCAGAGAGCACGACCATTTCGCTCTCGATATAAAGTCGACCATAGGCAAGGAGTATGGCAATAAAAAACCCTAACGGCAGAATCAACTCCAGAAATCCGGGCAAGCGATAACCGATCAGACTGAATAAAATCTCAACAGAGATTTTGCCGGTTGTGGCCTCAGCCAGATATTTTGCAAATCGACTGCTCATAGTAATCAACAACAAAACGCTGCTGACGGCCATCATGGTCAGCAAAATTTCACGGCTGAGATAACGAAAAATAATCACGTAAAGATCCTGTTAGAAAATCCGTAAAAACATTGAGCGGAACAATTTGTTTATCGTTGATCAAATAGTATTCGGAAAATCATCAAATAGTGTCGGGCGCAGCAAGCTGAAGAGGAAGCTGTCCAAGATGGCAGCTAATGATCAATGAAGCCTTTGCGGTTTGTTCGCCCACGAGTCGAATTATCATCCGGTTTTTGCCCGTTGCTCCGCCTATCAGCCAAAGCAAGCGGCGTAAAAATGTGGCATTATCACGCACTGAATTGCTTTTGTCTTGAGGCGATACCGGTTTTATCTGACTCGCCCTGAAATTCGTTCGCGCTCGTCCTCATCCGCACATATCACTCGGGCCTCCCGCCCCCATTAAAAGGAAGCACCATGCAATACACAGCAAAAGTTGTCGACGTCATCAAGCAGCGTAGCCAGTGTTTAATTGTTGCCTGTTACGAAGGAGGCGCGCTATCGCCCAGCGCCAGCGCGATCAGCGCCGCTGATGCGCGGAATCTGGAACAACTACTCAAGCGTGAAAACTTTCAAGGCAAAGCCGGACAAACCTTGTTGTTGTTAAACACCCAGGGCATTGCTGCAGAACGCCTGTTGCTGGTAGGTTTGGGACCACAAATGCAGGATGGTTCAGTCACAGCGGATAATTTTCGAAAGGCGGTGGAGAAATCAACAGAAGCACTTAAAGCCACGCCTTGCTCCAACCTCGTCATTTGCTTCGGCGAAGTCAGCGTCAGCGGTAAGGATGTAGCATGGCAGGCGCGCCAGGTTGCCGAAGCGCTGGAAACCGCCAGCTACCGTTTTGATCGCTTTAAAAGCAAACCCGCCGAGGTCAGCTTTGTTCCCGAAAAAATTATCTTTGCCGTCGATAAAAAACAGGTAAACGCTGCCAACCAAGGTCTGCATCTGGGCAAGAGCATCGCCACCGGCGTTAACCTTGCGCGGGAGTTGGGTAACTTGCCGGGCAATATCTGCACGCCAACTTATCTTGCCAGCGAAGCGAAACGACTAGCGCGTGGGCAAACCGCGCTGAGCGTTAAAGTGTTGGAAGAAAAGCAAATGAAGGAGCTGGGTATGGGCTCGCTGTTGTCGGTCTCAGCCGGCAGCGATCAACCGGCAAAACTCATCGTGCTGGAATATACCGGCGGCGCTAAAAAAGAGGCGCCTATCGCGCTGGTAGGAAAAGGCATCACGTTCGACACGGGTGGCATCAGCCTTAAACCTGGCGCCGGTATGGATGAAATGAAATTTGATATGTGCGGTGCGGCCAGCGTGCTCGGCACCATGCAAACACTGCTCGAACTGAAGCTGCCTATTAACGTGGTGGGTGTCATCGCCGCGAGTGAAAATATGCCCAATGGCCGCGCCACCAAACCGGGGGACATAGTGACGTCCATGTCTGGCCAGACCATCGAGATTCTGAATACGGATGCGGAAGGCCGGTTAGTATTGTGCGACGCGCTTACCTACACCGAACGTTTCTCACCCAAAGCCGTTATCGACGTCGCGACCCTTACCGGTGCCTGCGTGATTGCCCTAGGTGGCCATGCCAGCGGCCTGTACAGTAATCGCGAAGATCTGGCGGAAGCGCTGCTCAAAGCCGGAGAAGAAGCTTACGATCGCGCCTGGCAAATGCCTTTATGGGACGACTATCAAAAACAGCTGGACAGTAATTTTGCTGATATGGCGAATATCGGTGGCCGTGAAGGCGGCAGCATTACCGCAGCCTGCTTTCTTTCACGGTTTGCGAAAAACTTCCCCTGGGCGCATTTGGATATCGCCGGTACCGCCTGGGAGTCTGGTGGCGCCAAAGGTGCGACAGGCCGTCCCGTTTCGCTGCTGGTGCAGTACCTGGTCAACAGTCAGGCATCTTAAAAACCACAACGCCTTTAACCCGGCTCGAGCTCTATGACCCATATCGATTTTTACATCTTGTCTGATTCTGCCAGCGAAGCACGCTGGCATTTTGCCTGCCGGTTAGTCGATAAAGCCTTACGGTTGGGTCATAGCGTTTTGGTGGCGATGAATAACAGGGCCGAGGCCGAAGCGCTGGATCAGCTGCTGTGGACCTTCAAACCCGAGAGCTTTATTCCCCACCAATGTTTGTCTGACGAGAATACCAAGTCAGCTCCCGTAGAGATTACCTATGGCTCATCGACGGCGCAGTTGCCGGGGCACCATCAAGATCTACTGATAAATTTAAGCCATGCTGTACCGGCCTATTTCAGTCAGTTTAAACGCTTGAGCGAAGTCGTTATTCAGGCGCCCGAGGTGCTGGAAAATACTCGCGAGCACTTTAGTTTTTATCGGGAACGCGGCTATCCTATTCAGCATCGAAAAATCTAAGCGAGCCAACACCAAAAATCTAAGCGAGTCAGCGTCGAAAACCTTAACCCGACTCAACATCTAAAAATAAACCTGGCCGGTGCAAGTCACCGCCTGAGAGTGGAGTTCAGATAAATGGCAGATAACAAAGTCAAAACCAAAACCGCCATTCTTCAGGAGCTGGAGTCAATCAAGGGATTGCTATTCGAGCAGGACGATATTCCGATTTTGCAGGAAGTTATCGACGAAAACGGCGAACTGGCATCGCCGCAAGAAGCCTTGGATCAAGAGGATCTCGACGCGCTGCACGAGGCTTTCCAGACGCTCAAACATACCATTGTCAGAGCGAGTGAAAGCTCAGCGCCGACGGACGACGCCTTGCAGCAAGACGAACCGCTCAACAACGAAACTAAACCACAGAACCCGATTTCAGCAGCACAGCAAGCGCCGCTGTTTGACGAGGAGCCAGAAGAGGTCTCTGCCTCAATAGAAGATACGCAAGACGAACTGCCCGCGAGCTCGGCCGATTACTCAACCGATAAGTCGCCCGATCATCTGATAGAAGAACCCATACCTTTCTACGGCAACCATCAGCATGATGATGAGGTCAGCAGTAAACCGACCCACAAAACCAGCAAGCCGCTTTCCGGTCGCCCGCATACAACCACGCCTAAAGCCAGTGGTGAAAATCCTTTTTTACCTCAGCACATTCGCGCTCGTCTGCATGGTAACAACCCGCCGCCGTTGTTCGACACCACCAATGTATCGACCAACAGATCCCGTAAAACCAGCCTCTTCGGCGCCGAAGGCGGGCACTCTAGCGCGCGCCAGGATCTAATTCGCGAGCTGGTTGATAAAGTTATGCCGCACATCGAACAAGACTTGCGCCAACGACTTCAAGCAATGACCGATGACGAATTACAAAAACTGCGCTAGCGGTAAGAGCCAGCATTTCCTGTATATCAGTTTGAGTTCGCGACCAGGTCGCGATTCGTCTTCACCAAACTGAACGCACCGATCGCCAATGCGATCAATATCAGGTTTACCAGAAAGATACTTTGATAGCCGAAAATATCCGCAACCACACCCACCAGCAAGCTGCTTAATAAATTGCCCATGTGCGTAGTATTGGTATAGAGCGCCGAGGCGCTTCCCGAACGCCCGGGAAGGAGATCCTGAATAACAGATACACCCAGCCCGGCAAGCACGCCGATAAAGACCGCATTAAAAATCTGCAACGCGAATAACTGCCATAAAACATCGGCAAAAAATACTCCGCCATAAAGACAAAGCGCAGCAACACCGGCAAACAGAATCATACGGATCAAACTGATACGCGCTGCCAGATAACCCGCCAGCAACATAAACGGCACCTCCAGCAGCGCCGTAGTACCCATAATCCATCCGCTCCATTGCGTGTCAATATCCAGGTTATCTTTCAGGTGCAGCGGCAAACTGATCAAATAAGCATTGTTCGCGCCCCACATCAGTGAAAAAGCAATCAGGCAGAATAACAACGAACGCTTTACTTGCGGCGACAGCGTTTTTGTCAACAGAGGCGACTCTGACTCTTCCACTGAAGAACCCTCAGAGGAGGACGGGGCTTCGAAGGAATGACTTCGACGATCAAGCCGCGGCAATAATTTCACGCTCAGCACGCCGACAAACGCAAACAAAACCGCCGCGACTCCATAGGTCAGGGTAAAACCAAAATAGCTGGCAAGAATGAATCCGCTCGGTGGGCCGGCTACCCATGCAAATGCAATCTGGGTGCGGACGATGGCATTAAAAAGAGGAATGCGCTCGGCGCTGATGTTGAGTTCGGCATAATCAAGGCTGTAAGCGAGCATCTGGGAAAAAGACACCATTGATAAACTGAACAGAAAAACTGCCGTTGCTGCGACCAGCCAATAATTGCGCGAAAACGCGAAAATCGCGCAGGACATCATGCCGACAAAACAGAAGCCCGCCACCAGCGGACGTCGATCCGCCAGTTGATCTGACCAGTGCCCTATCCACTGGTTGTAGAAAATACTGGTCAGCGCAATGCCAGCAAATGGGATTCCCACCAGCAGCGGACGCACACCGATCTCTTTGGCGAAAAAAACGCTCAGGGTTGGCAGTACCAGCGCACCTACGACCCCGACGGTAAAAAACAAGATATAAATGCCCAGCGCAACCGGGCGAAATAAGGGAGAACTCACAGATATTCCATCGCATGAAGGTATTGAAAAAACGGTGCAAGTGTAACCGGTTTCCAGCCATCTGGCAGATGATTTGAGGCGTTGGTTGTCGGATATTCAACCGGCCAACCCTTGTACAACGACCACCCTGAAACCTTGCAGCCACTATTATTCCGTCTTTAATTGGTAGAACAGCAGGTAAGAGCAAAAAATACTGGCATAATCTTTCGCAAGCCTCGCCTTATCAGTCAGTCAACAGCGTACTTATCACCAGGATTCCTTATGAAATGCCTCACCATCCAGATCGATTCTTCTGCGGTAGATTCGTTTGACCGCCAGCAGTTTCTCCAACAGGTTAACGCCATGGGTCGGTCGCCCGAAATCGATGCCTTCGAAGAAAAGGGTCGCAAGTACCTGAACTTCAATTTTTTTACCGAATTTCCTAAAGTGCTATGGGCGGAGCTACAAACAAAGATTTACAAGGACGATGACTACGGCAAATACCTGGACTCAGTATCTATTGTTGCCTGCGAAGGTGAACGGGCTGAGGATGATTTACTCCTCCAGCATTTTGATAAAAGCATTAAATGTGATTCTTTCTGATACCGCTCTAATATCTGTCGAAAGCTGCCTCGCGCTTCTCCCGCCAATGGAGCTAGTGTTAAGTAAGTCAGGTCAATGTTTAATGTTTAATGTTAGTTAAAGAACAGCCAAAGCTTGTCAATTAGTCTTTGATGGAATTACTAAAGTGTGCGCGATTTGAAACCGCTACCTTTTTTAATTCACTCGCTAAAGGACAATTGCCATGAACACTGAACCTACTTCTTCTCTGAACAGACCCACAGAAAAACTTGCCAAAGACGCTAAAAGCTCAACAGATAATCTGATGGCTGCGGCGGCTAGCGCAGGCGATGAGCTTGGCTCCGCGGCTAAAGTCGAATTCGATAACATCATGGCTGACCTGCAAGATCTGGTATCGCGCGCTGGAAAATTATCCGGCCAGGAACTGAGCGCGTTACGTCTGCAGATGTCGACCAAGCTTGGGCTGGCAAAGGAAAAACTGCATCACCTCACTGAGGACGCATCTGTTGCGGCGCATAAAGGCATGGACTCTACCGAGCAGCTCATTAAACAGCATCCGTTACAGGCAGTTGGTATAGCGGCACTTGCCGGTATGGTATTCGGATGCTTGATGAGCCGTCGTTAATCGACAAAAACTTGCGCGCATAAGATGAGCGGAATTGGCTGCCTACGACACTAAGTCCCAATGCAGCCAATGCTCATTGCGCAGTTGACCAGGCTGATATCCGCATCAATGAATACTCAAGCAACCAATTCCGTAGACGAGAAGACAAATGATTAACGGACTCCGCAACCTTCGCAGCATCGCCAATCAATCTTTGGATCGCATAGAGATCTATAGCAAGCTGTTCGCTGTAGAAGCAAAGATTGCAAAAACGGCTTTGATCCAACGCGTTGTATGGGGAGCTGTCGGTGCGATCTTTGCGCTCTTTGCGTTAGCGATGCTTCATGTGGTGATCGTCAGCGCGTTCTGGAACGAGGAATATCAACTTCTGGCCATGATTGGCTTGCTGATCATCGATGGCGTCATAGCTGCCAGCGCGCTATATATCGCTGCGAAACCCGCGCCCGCGGAGTCGTTCGCCGTGACCAGACACCAACTTGCTGAGGACATCAAATTTATCAAGGAATCGTTATGAGCGCGCCCAATAATCAAGAGCAATTACGTGACGATATTGCGAGCATGCTTGAGTTATCGCGAGCATCATGGCGAGTCAAGGCTAAAGATCGCAATGAATCAAGCGATGAAGAATCTGATGAAACCAGCTCCGAACTTCTGCCCTATCCTCGAAGCCTGTTATTTAAAACCATCAGCCGACACCCGTTGATGCTGGCGGCGGTTACCGCAATTGTGTGGCGTTTGGGACCGGCAAAATTCGGTGCTATGGCGGTCGCTGGAGCCGGATTATTCATCCGCCACCGCTTCTCCGCAATTGCGATCGCCCAACAACTATTTTCTTCGTCGTTCTTCAAAAAGCCTCGCAAAACCCGGCCGCGGTAATTACCAATTTACATCGGGCAAGGCGTTATACCGGAAGTCCCGGCAGCTATTACTGCTAAACGCCAACAACTGCCGAACATCACATCAAATCAGATTAGCATCACCGAGAATTCCAATAACACCGATCACGATGAGATAGATTGCCACGATGTAGTTTAATAACCGCGGGATCAATAATATTAAAATGCCTGCTATCAGCGAAATTATTGGAGCCAAAGTCAGCGCCATTTTTCTCTCCTTGCGGTGAAATAGATTAATGGTAGGTTCACAGCATGTTCCCCCTGCTCGTGCATTTCCGTTGGCTAACCCACACTCTGCGAATATCGGTTAGCCGTGAAGGGAAACTCCATATCCCTGCAAAAGACTGATAAAATGCGCCCCCTGAACTAACTCTGAAAGCGAATCGCCATGTCGGTTATAAACTGGTTTCCCGGACACATGCATAAAGCCCGCAAAGATATTGCGGAGGTTATGCCAGTAGTAGACATCATTATCGAAGTGCTTGATGCGCGAATCCCCTTCTCCAGTGAAAACCCGCTGGTGCCGGAACTTCGTGGCGATACGCCCTGTATCAAATTACTCAATAAAGCAGATCTTGCGGATCCGGAAATCACCGCTCTCTGGGTTGCCCACATGGAGAAAGAGCGCGGCATTAAAGCGCTGCCGGTAAGTCAAAAGCAGCCAGAGCAAATCCGCCAGTTATTGCAGTTATGTGAGACATTGTTGCCTCATAGAAATCTCAATAAGCGTGCCGTGCGAGCCATGATTATGGGGATTCCCAATGTGGGGAAATCTACCATTATTAATATCCTGGCGGGACGCACCATTGCACGAACAGGAAACGAGGCCGGGATTACCAAGGCGCAGCAGAAAATCAAACTGGATAACAATATTCTATTGACCGACACGCCCGGATTTCTCTGGCCGAAACTCAGCCCACCGTCATGCGCCTATCGTTTAGCCGTGACCGCCGCGATCAAAGATACCGTTTTTGATTATGCGGATATTGCCGCGTTCGCAGCGAACTATTTACTCAAAGCTTATCCTTCCGCGTTACAAGAGCGTTACAAAGTTGCAAGCTTGCCCGAATCGGATATCGAAGCTCTTGATGCTATTGGGGTACAAAGAGGATGTATACGTAAAGGTGGGAGTGTAGATTTGCAAAAAGTTTCTGCATTGTTCATCACTGAGCTAAGAGCGGGATTACTAGGCCCAATCAGTTTAGAAACGCCCTCGATGATAGAACAGGAAGAGGAAGCAGAAAAAGCAGCGCAAGCAGAAAAAGCGAAAGCCAAAGAAGAGCATGACCGGCTCAGACGACTGAAAGCGAAAAAGCGGTCACGCTGATCTTATTGAACCTATTGAATAAGTCCTGCAGCCTCAAGTATATCCGCCTCTTCCCTAAAGCCGTTTGAAAAGCGAACCCCTCGCGATTTCGTAACTACGCGTAAAACCTACTTATGCTTATATAAGATTGCGGCCAAACTTCCTAAAGCCAAGGCGGCACCAGCAACCAAAAACGGATGCTTGGCTGTCGCACCTTTTGCGCATTGCAAGGCACTGACCATCGTCTCTTTGGTTTTGTCTTTTGTCTTCGACAAATCCTGACATGACTTCTCTGCCAGGTGTCGCAACTTACCTTCAGCACTACTCGCTCTTGCTGCAGCATCCGCGATCACACCGGGCGCCATGCCTGCGACTTTTGATACTGCGCTGTCGGCGCCTGTACTATCTCCTAAGCTAGACATACAACCTCCTTAAGCTCAAAAAAAGAAATCTCTAAAAAGGAAATCTTCAAAAAAAGAAGCCTCCTACACGAAAGCTTCAAAATCGATAATCAACTTACTATCGACAATCCACTTGGTAGCAGCGGCTACCTACCGCGACCAGGCCTGAGCAGACCCATGATTAAAGAAACCACCAACATCGCGATAAATATGAAAAAGAGAATTTTTGCGATACCCGCCATACTCGCAGCTATGCCGGTGAATCCTAAAAGACCAGCCACAACAGCGAGAATAAAAAATATCAAGCTCCAACTTAACATATGCCACCTCCTGAATGCTTGAACATTCGAAAGCTGAGATCAACTACCAGAGCGCTTTACAAGTCTGCAGCAATTGATCTCAACACCAGCGATTAAAACGAATATTGTAAGTTTATGCTCGCGTAGTCGACATCCATATCGAGGCTATTGGGCTGCAGCACGTTTATTTCATCACGAGAAATTTCGAAGTTAAAACGCTCGTATTCGATTCGCAAATCCACGTTTTCTGCCAGACGAATTTTCGTGCCTATACCCCAAAATGTTTCGTCACCGTCATAGCTGTCGCTAGTATCAATAACTCCTACATTGAGATTAGCATCTGCGTCCCACCACAACTGACCGCCTTTGGCGTATACAGAGAACGACTGATTGATGGGAGCCTCTAAAATCAGCGCCAAACCCGCACCTTTCGGATCAATATTTAATTCGCTGTTGCCGGAATTATCAAAATCTATATATGAACCTTCAAGGCCGATGTATTCGTTAAATTTTACAACCGCAAAAACTTTAGCGGCTGTCTCATCTTCATCGAAATCACCATCTTTTAATTTAGTCGCACCATAACCTGCACCGACGGAAAATTCTGGGCTGAACCGCCATCCTTCATTAGTTTGCGCAAAAGCAGCCGTTGAACAAAGGGCTAAACACAATAAAGAAGATGTTTTATAAAACATATTTTTTCTCCAGTCAGAAAAATAATTTCGCGAGTAATTAAGATGTTTCAATGATGGTATGTGCAACTGATATGCCAATAATTGAAAGAATGTAGAAATCTATGGCGAGAGGTAATAAACACGCGAGCTACGGCTTGCATATAAAATATAAATCACGACCCATGCGCTCAAGCAAACTCGTTAGCCGAGCGCAAGATTTTAAAAATCGGAAAAATTTACAATGGAATTTTTCGACGTTGTTGCGACTATTACAAATATTGTGCAAAAAAAGCGGTCAACGGCTTGGGTAGCATCCATCGTTAAAAGTCGGTCTGAAAAACTGGGTTACAAACAAAGCTAGATAGAAGAGAGGTAAAACAACGAAAGACGGTAGGAATTTAACGCAGGCAGGACACTAACAGGCAAAAACAAAGCCATTACCAAGTCGGGAATCAAACATCATCTACAAAGAATAAAATAGGCCGAGCAATGAGTCCCGGCCGTATTTTTGGGACTAAGCGATCAGCAGTTTTCGTCTGTTGCATCTTCGCATGCGTCTTCGACCGCATTGCGAGTATCGGTAACTGCGTCATCAATATTTTCGCCCGCTTCTTCAGCAGGCCCTTGATCGCATCCCACTAACACTGCTCCCAACATAAGTGCCATCACGTATTTCATAAAAACGTTCATTGAATTCTCCTGTTCATTGATTTTTTTCAGGGGGCGGCACTGGTTAATCCAAATAGCCCAGCCATCTATCAGCCGCCGTCTCGGTTTATATAGCAAACCACGTGCCACAGGCGGTTTTAACCGAGATGGCCGTGTGCTCACCCGTTTTGCATTCGTTGACGCTTCGATAGAGGCTAATTTTTGTAACTTCGGACAAGGAAAACTGTCGTTTTTACAAATTCATGTTACTTCCCGCTCAACCCGAAATTCTCCCGGCGCCGATAATTAACGTCGTAGTACCGCCAGAATTGTGTTTTAGTCTCTCTATCTTTCATTGTCACCTGCAAATCGTCCTTTAAAAAAGGTGCCATGAACGTACAGTGCACGAATGATCGACTTGGATGACAAATTTTACTGTTAGATTCCACGCCAGGGAATGCGGCGCCCTAGTCACTTTTTGTATGAATTGCTATAGTCTCGCTTCTATGACTTAGTCAAAATCTAACTCTTGTAATAAGGAACCCATCGTGGCATCTGTATTATTAGTTGATGACGATACGCGCTTCACGCAAGCGACTGGCGAGCTGCTCAAGATACTCGGCCATGAGGTTGTTATTGCAGAAAATCTCGCTGAAGCCTCAGCCGCATTGAAGGCAACTCGCTTCGATATTCTTCTGCTCGACCTGATGCTGCCAGACGGCAGTGGATTTCAGGTTCTGGAAAATATTCCTGAAAGCCAACGCCCGACTCACATCACCATTATCACCGGCAACCCTGCGGTTAAATCACTCGTTAAAAGCGTGATGGGCCCGAACATCAGCTATCTGATAAAGCCGATTGACCTGCAACAACTGCAAACCTTAATTGACAAGATTGAACAAAAAGATGCCGCCATTCATCAACCTGCAACCAAACACTTTGGTTACCTGATTGGCGAATCGCCAGCGATGCAAAAGCTGTATCAAATGATTGAACGCGTCGCAGCAACCAAAGCCAACGTTCTACTGCAAGGTGAAAGTGGTGTTGGTAAAGAGCTGGTCGCCAGCGCTATCCATTATGCCAATCATAGTGAAGGGGCCTTTGTTGCCTGGAACTGCGGCGCGGCTTCCAGAGAACTTATCGGCAGCGAATTGTTCGGGCATGAGAAAGGCGCATTTACCGGAGCCATCGCACGCAAGGAAGGTCTATTTGAGCAAGCCGATAAAGGCACGCTGTTTCTCGATGAAATTACGGAAATGCCTATCGACATGCAACCAAACTTATTACGCGTGCTGGAGACCCAACGGGTGACGCGCGTCGGCGGCACTCAGGAAATCAATGTTAATTGTCGGGTAATCTCAGCTACCAACCGTACTACTGAACAGCTGGCAGAAGATCAATGTTTGCGTGAAGATATTTACTTTCGCCTGGCGGTATTTCCTATCATTGTTCCTCCCCTGCGTGAACGAAAAGGCGATATTGAATTACTTGCCCAATCATTCCTTGCAGACCTTAACCGACAAAACGATACGACACTCACGTTAAGCCGTGAGTCGCTCAACCGACTGTGCAATTATGACTGGCCTGGCAATGTGCGCGAGCTGCGCCACGCCATTCACCGCGCATTTATTATGAGTGATCCGCAAGCAAAAGAATTGCTCCTGCCAGAAGAGCTTGCATCGCCCTTCGCGCGTGAGCGAAAAAAATCGCTGGGTTTAATCCCGGGCAAAACCATCGAAGAGGTGGAGCGCGAGTTAATCACAATGACCTTACAGCAGGTCGATGGCGATAAGCCGCGTGCAGCCGAGATGCTAGGTGTTAGCCTTAAGACGCTTTACAATCGCTTGAATACTTATGAGAAAGAACTGTCCTGACGGGATCATCCATGTATGAATAACGACAAAGATAAAATTGCACATGTCGCTCATCAGCTGCGCAATCCGCTCAACACAATCTCCATCAACGCTGAATTAGCTCGTTTACAGCTGCAAAAACAACAAGATCCACAGGACATTTTGCTGAGCATTGAACGCATACTTCAGGAGTGCAAACAGTGCGCTTTACTTCTCGACGAACTGAACCCGTCGGGTTAGCTCTCCCCTTTGGATGTTTTCTGAATGAAAGCAAGATACCCACGCTCGGTTTTTCCTAATCACAGTTGGCTCGTAAGCTTTTGCTTGATGCTGGTATTGTTGTTGGTTAACGGCATCATTTCTTATCATTCGGTCAGCATGTTGATTGACAACGAGAGGAAAATTTACAAAACCTTGCACACCTTGAACGTTCTCAAAGATACCTTTTCATCAGTTCAAGACGCAGAGACCAGCGAGCGAGGTTTTTTGATTTCAGGTGAAGATGCTTATCTCGAGCCCTATCACATTGCCACCAAGAAGATCAGCGTTCACTTTAATAAGCTTCTTCAGTTAGAGTCAGACCTTGCGGTTCAGCGCCCCAGAATTTTTGCCCTTACACAGCTGGTTCAGGCAAAGCTTGAGGAAATGGAACGAACAATACGCCTGCGCAAACAGCACCAGGAAGGCGACGCGCTACAACACTTTTTGACCGACGAGGGCAATTCCCTCATGCGCCAGATTCGCGCGCTGGTGGGCGAGCTTCAGCAAACCGAATATGACCGTTTAAAACGTCAGCGACTTAATGCCCAGGATGTTCAACAGCAGGTCATCATGACGGTGATATTTGCGACCATTCTAGCGTTGATTCTGGCAGCAGTGGTTTACGTTCTGGTGGGCAGAACACTGCAAAGACAACAGGAAGATGCGGAAAAACTGGCGCTCACCAACGAAGAACTCGAAGCCATTGTTGCTGACCGCACAGTAGCGCTGGAGCGTTACGCTGTTGAGCTGCAACGCAGCAACCGTGAGTTACAGGATTTTGCATTTGTCGCATCACATGATCTCCAGGAGCCATTGCGAAAGATTCGCTCGTTCGGCGATCGCGTTATTCAAAAATACGTAGAGGAGCTGGGAGACGGGGCTGACTACATCCGCAGAATGCAATCAGCCGCAACGCGTATGTCACGATTGATCGAGGATCTGCTGACGTTTTCACGAATCGCCAGTCATGCCAAAGAGTTCGAGCAGGTTTCATTAAAAGATATATTGCATGAAGTTCTTGAAGATCTCGACATTGTGATCGAGGCAAAAAATGCGATCATCGAAATCGATCCACTGCCGACCATAGAAGCTGACCCCACTCAAATGCGTCAACTTCTACAGAACCTTATCGGCAATGCTATTAAGTTTGTGCCCGAAGACCGACAACCGATCATTAAGATACAGACCCATATTTTTATCCCCGATGATCATCTCAATCAAACTAGCTGGTTTGAAATGCATATCATCGACAACGGTATCGGCTTCGAAGAACAGTTTATTGATCGAATATTTACACCATTTCAACGCTTGCATGGAAAGAGTGAGTATCCCGGGACCGGAATAGGATTATCCATCTGTAGAAGAATCGTGGAGCATCATCATGGAACGATCAAAGCGCAAAGCAGCTTAAACTCAGGTGCGACCTTTATTGTAAGGCTACCGCTACAACAAACCGGTACAGCACAATTTTATATTGATACAGGAACCCACCATGCCTAGCAGTTCCACTTTTGTCGTATTAATGGCTGATGACGATGACGATGACCGCTTGCTGGCCTACGAGGCGCTCATCGAAAGTAAAGCAGGTTATGAAATCCATTTTGTGAAAGATGGAATTGAATTAATGCGCTACTTATACCGGGAAGGCGATTTTAGCGCTCACCGGAGCAACCCTTTACCGAATCTTATCCTTCTGGATCTGAATATGCCGCGTAAAGACGGACGTGAAGTCCTGGTAGAATTGAAGGCGGATCCAGCGCTTGCAAAAATTCCAGTTGTAATTTTGACCACCTCCAATACCCAGGAGGACATGCACTACACGCGGGCTCTGGGCGCAACCGCCTATCAAACAAAACCGGTAACTTTCAAAGGTATGGTCGAGTTCATGAAATCACTCACCTCCTATTCCACCCAGACGTTTAACTCAGCGGTTAACTGATTGTTATGGATTTTTTAGTGCGTCAACCTTACATGATTCACAACATGCGTCTGCTTTTAGTAGAGGACGATGAGGATGATTATGTATTAACACAAGGACTACTTGAGGACATCATCGCGGGTGAATATGAGCTGACCTGGGCATCCACACCCGAGGAAGCGCGGCGGCACTTTACCAATAATGCCCATGATCTTTGTCTGATGGATTATCGTCTTGGCGCCGAAGACGGGCTTTCCTTGTTGCGCGAAGCTCCACAGCTCGGCTTCAAAGGGCCGATTATCATGCTTACCGGCCAGGACAATAAACAGCTCGACAGAGAGGCACTCAATGCAGGTGCAGAAGATTATTTAGTTAAATCTCAACTTAATCCGGCAGGACTTGCGCGCACGATTCGCTATGCATTAACCCGCCGCGAAATGGAAAAAGAGCGTGTCGAACGCCTGCGTGCAGAAACCGAAAACCGTTCCAAGAGCGAATTTCTAGCTCACCTCAGTCACGAGCTGCGCACGCCCTTGACTGCTATTCTGGGTTATACCGATCTTCTGTTGTCCACAGAAACCAATCCCGATAAAAATCATTTACACATCATTAAGCGTAACGGACGTCACTTATTAAGTCTGCTCAACGACGTTCTGGATCTTTCCAAGATAGAAGCTGGAAAACTCGAAATCGATTTAATGGATGTTAATCTTCATGATTTTGTTAACGAAATATTCTCGTTGATTTCGGTCAACGCACAGGACAAAAATTTACGCCTTAACATTTCTGCACCCTCCCCTTTGCCAATCCGGATAAAAACAGACCCAACGCGCTTACGGCAGATTTTGTTAAACCTGCTGGGCAATGCCATCAAATTTACGCCGTCGGGAAAAGTTTCATTAGAGATTAAAGAAGCACTGGTCGATCATCAAAGCTACCTGCAGTTCGCAATAACCGATACCGGTTTGGGAATCTCTCCCGAAGATTTAAGCAAACTTTTCAAGCCCTTCTCCCAAGTCGGCGATCGTGTTGGATTACAGCAACAAGGCACTGGCCTGGGATTGGCGATCAGCTGTCAGTTGGCGCAACGTTTAGGCGGCGATATTACCGTCGTCAGCACCCTCGGCACCGGTAGCACTTTCACAGTCAACATCGACCCAGGCTCTTTACATCAGGTTGAGCGACGAGAGTTACAACCCACCGAGAAAATGGATACAACAAAAATAAATAAAGCCATCAACTTCAAAGGGCATGTCCTGGTAACTGATGATTTACCTGATATTCGTTTACTGATCGGCCACTTGATTACCAGTTTTGGAGGGCGTATCGGCTATGCGACCAATGGGCAAGAGGCGCTCGACCTGATTGAACAGAAAATCAAAGAGCATGATCCATTTGACCTGCTGATTATGGATTCCCAAATGCCGGTGATGGATGGTCTTACAGCCACCCGCCATCTTCGCGCGAAAGGTTACACCAAACCCATTATTGCCTTGACTGCTGCCAGCCTTCAGGGGGAGCGAGAGCGATGTCTGGAAGCGGGCTGCGATGATTACCTGAGCAAACCTATTGATGCAGAGACGCTGCTGACGCGCCTACAAGCGCTACTAAGACGTGAAAAACAAGCGCAGCAGAAACTAGCTCAAAAGGCTTCTACGCCTCAACGGCCGATCTTACTCGTCGAAGACAACAAAGATGCTCGCGAAGCGACCGCGCTATTGCTGAATCATTTGGGATGGGAAGTCATTACTGCGAAGAATGGTCAAGATGCGCTTGAAGCAATTCGTCAGGTTCGACCTGTTGCGGCCTTCCTGGATATTAATCTTCCTGATATGAGCGGGTATGATCTTGCCATTAAATTGAGAAAGGCCGGGCTAAAAAGCTCCCGGTTTATTGCCTTGAGCGGCCAACAGCCGGATCATTTAAAAGCAGCGGAGTCGGGCTTTGATGATCATTTAACAAAGCCCATTGATTTGGCAACGCTCAATCTACTGCTAGATTCCATCGCCTGACATTCCTTCGTCGTTCTTCCATGAACTTATCGTCCTGATGCTCCGCCCTATCAAAATCCTTCATTGAAACCAAATTTACCCGAAATACCTAACGTGCTCTGGCAAAGCGATTTTGAAAGACTTCTTCATTCGCACGACCATGAGCTTTCGAGCCTGCAGCTTTTTTCGCCTTACCGGAATCTGGTGAACGCGAGGTGATGTTAGTGACGGGCGAGTGCTTCACCACGATCCGCTGAGTGTGCGAGAAAGGAATCGCGGGATGGCTTTTTTGCGGCAGCAAACGCGCATACTCTTTACTCACAACCGCGTAGCATTCACAAACCTCTGCTTCAATTGCCTCGCGATCCAGAATGCGGATTTTTCCGCGACTGTATTGAATAAGCCCTTTCGCCTGCAGCTTTCCTGCTGCCTGGGTGATTCCTTCACGACGAACACCGAGCATATTTGCGATCAATTCATGAGTCAGGAAAATTTCGTCAGAATCCAGACGATCCATGCTCATTAACAGCCAACGGCATAGCTGCTGATCAACGGCGTGCAGACGATTACACACTGCAGTTTGAGAAATC
>Ga0079224_100004651_pt1 | contig 17847 bp, 18 predicted proteins | sample Stecom2015_FD_80414 | JGI IMG/M metagenome (GOLD analysis project Ga0079224, IMG submission 80414) | Agricultural soil microbial communities from Utah to study Nitrogen management - Steer compost 2015 | ecosystem: Environmental > Terrestrial > Soil > Agricultural land | place: USA: Utah...
CATTGAAAAAAGATGTTTACACCAAAATGGAAGCTTTGATTTACCATTTCAAAATCATCATGGGAGAAGTAGAAATACCGGTGGGTGAAATTTATAACTCCATAGAAGGAGCAAATGGTGAATTAGGGTATTATCTCATCAGTGATGGAGGTCGTTCTCCTTACAGATTACACTTCAGAAGACCATGTTTCATTTACTATCAGGCATATCCGGAATTAATTGAAGGATCAATGCTTTCTGACGCTATTTTGACCATGAGTAGTTTGAATTTGATCGCAGGTGAGTTAGATGCCTAAAAAAGTAATTAGAATTAAATTAAGAAATTAAGTTTTAGTTTGACTAAAGCTTTAAACGATACAGAAAAATGACAACAGTTCAATTTTCAGAGGAAGCATACAAAAAGATTCAGGAAATCATCACGCACTATCCGGAAGGAAAACAAAAAAGTGCATTGATTCCTGTTTTGCATATTGCACAAGCCGAATCAAACGGATGGTTAGATGTTCCGGTATTGGATCATGTAGCTGAACTTTTGAGCATCACCCCGGTGGAGGTTTACGAAGTAGCCTCTTTCTATACGATGTTCAATTTGAATAAGGTAGGAAAATATGTATTGGAAGTCTGTCAAACCGGACCTTGTATGCTACGCGGTTCCGATAAGATAATTGAACACATCCAAAAGAAACTGAACATTAAACCGGGTGAAACAACACCTGACGGTTTGTTTACCCTAAAACCTGTAGAATGTTTAGGTGCTTGTGGATATGCACCCATGATGCAGTTGGGGAAAACTTATCGGGAGAATTTGACGATTGAAAAAGTAGATGAATTGTTGGAAGAATTGAAAAAACTCGCTTAAATGGGAGAAACAAGATTATTATTAAAACACGCTCATGTTCCGGGGATTCGCCATTACGAAGCCTATCGTGAGCATGATGGATATAAATCGGTTGAGAAAGCCTTTACCATGACACCCGAGCAAATTTTGGAAGAAGTAAAAACTTCCGGATTGAGAGGGCGTGGTGGAGCCGGATTCCCTACCGGTATGAAATGGAGTTTCCTTGCTAAACCAGAAGGAGTTCCAAGACACTTGGTGGTGAATGCCGACGAGTCTGAACCGGGTACTTTCAAAGACCGTTATCTCATGGAACATATTCCTCATCTTTTGATTGAAGGAATCATTGTTTCGTCCTATTGTTTAGGCAGTAATGCTTCTTACATATACATACGCGGTGAGTATGCTTGGATTGCGGAAATTTTAGAAGAAGCAATTCAAGAAGCCAAACAAGCCGGTTGGTTGGGTAAAGACATCAAAGGAAGTGGATTTGATTTAGAAATCTATGTTCAACGCGGTGGTGGAGCCTACATCTGTGGGGAGGAAACTGCCTTGTTGGAGTCATTGGAAGGAAAAAGAGGAAATCCAAGAATCAAACCACCATTCCCTGCCGTAAAAGGACTTTGGGGAAGACCAACCGTGGTTAACAATGTGGAGTCTATTGCTGCAGTGGTTCCAATCATCAACATGGGAGGAGCCGAATATGCAAAAATCGGGGTAGGTCGTTCAACCGGAACAAAATTGATATCCGCATGTGGAAACATCAACAAACCGGGGGTTTACGAAATTGACATGACCCAAACAGTAGAAGAATTTATTTTTTCAGACGAATTCTGTGGAGGAATTGCCAACGGAAAACGTTTTAAAGCATGTATTCCAGGGGGAAGTTCCGTTCCAATTTTACCTGCAAACTTAATGTTGACAACCGCAAACGGAACACCGCGCTACATGAACTATGAATCCTTGGCCGATGGAGGTTTTGCAACAGGTACTATGATGGGGTCAGGAGGGTTCATCGTATTGGACGAAGATCAAGACATCGTTTACCATACCTATACCCTAGCAAGATTTTACCGCCACGAAAGTTGTGGACAATGTTCACCATGTCGTGAAGGAACAGGTTGGATGGAAAAAATCTTGAAAAAAATACACGAAGGAAAAGGAAAAATGTCCGATATCGATTTGTTATGGGACATACAACGTAAAATTGAAGGAAATACAATTTGTCCACTGGGAGATGCAGCTGCATGGCCTGTGGCATCCGCAATTCGTCATTTCAGAGATGAATTTGAATGGCACGTATTGAATCCGGAAGAATGTTTAACTCGAAATTATGGATTGGCACATTATGCTGACCCATTGGAAATAAAAGAACAGGCAAATTAATTGACTATGTCAGAACAAACGCCATTATTCAAAGTAACCATAGACGGGCACACCATTGAGGTGCCTGCAGGGACAACCATTTTACAAGCTGCACGTTTGATTGGTAAAGAAGTGGCACCACCTGCTATGTGTTACTACAGCAAATTGGAAAATACCGGAGGTAACTGCCGTACTTGTATGGTAGAAGTTACCAAAGGAAGTGATGCAGACCCGAGACCCATGCCTAAATTGGTTGCCTCCTGCCGTACTACGGTAATGGATGGAATGGTCGTCGGCAACAAAACTTCTGAAAGAGCGGTTTCCGCTCGAGAAGGTGTGGTCGAATTCTTGTTAATAAACCACCCTTTGGATTGCCCGGTGTGTGACCAAGCTGGAGAATGTAAACTACAAGATTTGGGATATGAACACGGTAAAGCGGAGACTCGTTATGAATTCCCCCGCCGTACGTTTGAGCCCGAAGATTTAGGAGATAAAATTCAACTCCACATGAACCGTTGTATTTTGTGTTACCGTTGCGTAAAAACAGCAGACCAAATTACCGGTTGTCGAGAACATGGAGTGATGTTCCGTGGGGACCACGCCGAAATTTCTACATATTTAGGAAAAGCCTTGGACAGCGAATTCATCGGAAACATCATCGATGTTTGTCCGGTGGGTGCCTTGACAGATAAAACTTTCCGATTCAAAAATCGTGTATGGTTTTTGAAACCGGTCGATGCCCACAGAGACTGCCCTACATGTAGTGGAAAAGTACAATTATGGTATCGAGGCGATGAAGTTTTCCGTGTGACAGCGCGTAAAAACGAATGGAACGAAGTCGAAGACTGGATTTGTAACACTTGTCGTTTTGAGAAAAAACAAACCAGTGATTGGGTAATAGAACAACCTTCTTACGTACCAAAAGATTCCGTCATCCGCCAAGGGCATTATTTCGGAAACATTGGAACCGTAAAACCCAACGAAACCTTCCAAAAAGTCATGAAAGGTCGTGATCCAAAACTATTGTTGGATATCCACGATGTAAGTCAGGTAAACGAACCGGAACGTGATTTAAGCAAAATAGAAGGCCCGGCAACGAGCAAAGATTTTCAAAAATAAATTGTTGAATGCTGAAAACCGGAATAAACCCGGATTCAAAATTTAAATTAGAAAGAACATATGAACCCAGAAATATGGAGTTTAATTGGTGAAAAAGCAGCCTTAGCGGGAATCATGATTGGATTTGCCTTAGTGGTAGCCATGTATTCAACTTGGGCAGAAAGAAAAGTAGCCGCCTATATTCAAGACCGTCGTGGGCCCAACAGAGCCGGTTGGGGAGGTTTGTTGCAACCTTTGGCCGACGGTGGAAAATTGTTTTTCAAAGAGGAAATTACACCTCGTCATGCAGAAAAGTTCCTGTTTATTTTAGGACCTACCATCGCCATGATATTGGCCTGTATGACCGGAGCGGTAATTCCTTGGACCACTCCATTTGAATTTGGGGAATCCATCATAGTTCCGCAAATCGCCGACATCAATGTTGGTTTCTTATACATCTTGGGAGTATTAAGCTTAGGAGTATATGGAATCATGTTGGGGTCATGGGCTTCCAATAACAAATGGTCATTGATGGGAGGATTGCGTGCGGCTTCTCAAATCATTTCCTACGAATTACCAATGGGGCTTGCCTTAATTGCCATTTTCATGATAAGTGGAACCCTAAAATTGGGGGGAATTGTAGAACAACAAATGGATAGTTACTGGAACATTGTTCTACAACCCATAGGATTCATCATCTTTTTGGTTTGTACCTTTGCAGAAACGAACCGAACTCCATTTGACCTACCAGAAGCCGAAAATGAATTAATCGGAGGATACCACTCTGAGTATTCCTCCATGAAATTAGGATTTTTCTTATTCGCAGAATACATAAACGTATTCATTAGTTCGGTAATCATTTCCACTTTATATTTCGGAGGATATGATATCCCATTTGTAAACGATGCGAAACTGACTGAAAGTTTAGGGATGAATACAATGGCAGTATTGCATTTCTTGAGTTTATTTGCAAAAGCTTGTTTCTTCATCTTTGTCTTCATGTGGGTAAGATGGACAATCCCTCGTTTCCGATATGACCAATTAATGGATTTGGGATGGAAAAGATTATTGCCGTTAGCATTGGTTAATATGTTGATTACCGGATTGGTTATTTTATACTTTTTTAATAAATAAATTACAGAAGAATGGAACTTCTTACGAATAGAGCAAAACAAGTAGACAGACGCCCGATGAACTTTTGGGAAAAACTCTATTTGATTTCGATTATACAAGGAATGTGGATTACCTTAAAACACTTTTTCAAGAAAAAAGTGACTGTAAATTATCCTGAACAGAAACGTCCTTTCAGTCCGGTTTTCCGTGGCTTGCACGTTTTAAACCGAGATGAGGAAGGTCGGGAAAATTGTACAGCATGTGGACTATGTGCCTTGGCATGTCCTGCAGAAGCCATAACAATGGAAGCAGCGGAACGACTTCCGGGCGAAGAGCATTTATACCGTGAAGAAAAATACGCCGCAAAATACGAAATCAATATGTTGAGATGTATCTTCTGTGGATTCTGTGAAGAAGCTTGTCCAAAAGATGCGGTTTATTTGTCACAAACCGTTCCACCGGCGAGCTATAAACGAAAAAACTTCATTTATACCAAAGAAGATTTATTGATTCCACATCCAAAAAAAGCGAATTAAAGTATGGGAACAGCTGAGATATTATTTTTTGTATTGGCAGGACTAACTTTGTTGAGCGGACTTTTGACCGTTACTTCAAAGAATCCTATTCATTCCATTCTGTATTTAATCATCACTTTTTTCAGTATAAGCGGGCATTATATTTTATTGAACGCACAATTCCTTGCAGTGGTAAACATCATCGTTTATGCAGGAGCAATCATGGTTTTGTTTTTATTCGTAGTGATGTTGATGAACCTTAACAAAGGAGATAAAAGTTTTAGTAAATCATTTGTCTTATTGGCAGGTGGAATTACAGCTGCTTTATTCTTTGCCTTGACTGTAGGAATCTTTTTGAAATCAGACGTCTATGAAGCAAACCAAACATTATTGGCCAGTGGAGACATCGGATTAACCGAAAAATTAGGCTCTGTCCTTTACCGTGATTATGTCGTTCCATTTGAATTGGCAAGTATCCTTTTCATGGCGGCTATGATAGGTGCAGTACTTTTGTCAAAAAAGACAGACGATTTACATATTAAAGATTAATTTGAAAGAAGTTTAAAATTTAAGTCATAGACGAAGATAAAAACGAAAAAATCTAAGTTCGTCCAATGACAAAAACATAAAAAAATGATACCAATTAGTTATTATTTATTTCTGGCATTAGGTCTTTTCTCCATCGGGATGATAGGAGTAATGACACGTCGAAATATCATCATCATCCTGATGTGTGTGGAATTGATGTTGAATTCGGTGAATTTATTATTGGTGGCATTTTCCAAGATGCATCACGCCAAAAACATAGGCACAGAAGCCGGAATTGATGGACAAATGTTGGTACTTTTCATTATGGTGGTTGCGGCAGCAGAAGTAGCCATCGGGCTTTCGATTATGATTTTGTTCTATCGAAAATTACATAACGTGGACGTGAAATCTTTAAACCGATTAAAGCATTAAGATTTATGGAGAAGTATATTTGGTTCATACCTTTGTTACCACTTTTAGGTTTTTTCATCAATGGATTAGGGAGAAATACCTTGTCCAAAAGCCTAATCAGCCTCATCGGCTCAGGTGTCGTATTTATCAGCTTCCTTTTATCGGTTTTAGTTTTCCTAAACGTACCCTCAGGAGAAGGTGCTCAACCGTTGATTTTTCATGCATTTGATATCATCAAAATCAAATCCATCCAAGTACCTTTTTCATTCCAAATTGATGCACTTACAAGTTTATTCTTGTTAATCATAACCGGAATTGGATTTTTGATTCACGTGTACAGTTCTGCATATATGCATGAAGAAGGAGAAGGATTTGGAAAATTCTTTGCCTATTTAAACCTCTTCATCTTTTTCATGTTGTTGTTGGTGATGGGAAGTAATTTCTTCATCATGTTCATCGGATGGGAAGGAGTTGGTTTATGTTCATTCTTACTCATCGGATTCTGGTTTAAAAACCGTGATTATGTAGGTGCCGCCAAAAAAGCCTTCATCATGAACCGTATAGGGGACGTTGGGTTTTTATTGGCAATGTTCTGGATTTACAAGGAGTTTGGAACATTACAATACACAGAAGTATTTGCATCTTTGAGTACTTCACAAATCACACCTTTTGCTTTAGGCGGCATAACTTTGTTGTTATTTTTGGCAGCAACCGGTAAATCGGCACAGATTCCATTGTTTACGTGGTTACCCGACGCGATGGCCGGTCCGACTCCGGTATCTGCTTTGATTCACGCTGCAACGATGGTTACTGCGGGTATTTTCATGATTACCCGATGCAATGAATTATTTGAATTAGCACCTTACACAAAAAATATCATCGCTTGGATTGGAATTTTAACTTCACTTCTTACAGCAACCATAGCGATGCGTCAAAACGATATCAAAAAAGTATTGGCTTACTCTACTGTTTCCCAGTTAGGTTTAATGTTCGCCGCCTTAGGAATGGGCGCTTACGTAGCAGCTGTCTTCCACGTGATGACACACGCTTTCTTCAAAGCATTGTTATTCTTGGGAGCAGGTTCCGTGATTCATGGAATGCACCACGAACAAGACATGACCAAAATGGGTGGATTGAAAAAATACATGCCTACGACACATATCACCATGTTAATCGGATGTATCGCCATTGCGGGGATTCCACCTTTAAGTGGATTTTTCTCAAAAGATGAAATGTTGTTGAGCATGTTCTTAGGCAATAAAGCAATTTATGCAATTGGATTCATCGTTTCGGCCCTAACTTCATTCTACATGTTCAGATTGTATTTCATGACGTTTGCCGGAGACTTAAGAGACGAGCACCAACGTCCTCATGAAAGTCCAAAAGCTATGACCATTCCGTTGATAATTTTGGCGGTTTTATCAATCGTTGGTGGATGGGTTGGAATTCCAAAATTATTTATGGAAAACGCTCATCGCTTAAATCAATTCTTGTCTGGAGTTGTAAAACCCGGAGAAGAGCATTCTATTGCCCACTCAACCGAATATATGTTGATGGCAGCTTTATTGGCAGCCGTAGCAGTAGCTATTTTCATGGCGAAAAAACTTTATACCGGAAAAGTAGATGCAGAATCGACCGGTATTGCAAAAATTTTGGAAAACAAATGGTATGTTGATGAAATCTATCAAGCAGCCATTGTGAGTCCAATCATAAGTTTAGGAACAGTTTTCAAAAAATATGTAGAGAAATCAGGTATCATGCAAATCGTATCGGGTACCGGAAATCTCTCTTATTATTTGGCAAAAAATATCAAAACCGTTCAAACCGGAAACATCGGAATCTATATTCTCCTTATGCTGATAGGGATTGTTGCCGGAATCGGAATTTTCTTTTTTGGAATGTTATAAAAAGCGGAAGGAATGTTATTATCATTACTGATTTTATTACCACTTGTAGCCGGGTTAATTTTAACGGTCATTAAAAACGATAAATCTCTAGGATTTGTCGGTACGGCAGTAAGTATTTATAATTTTGTTTATACACTTATTTTACTCTTTTCTCAAACTCCGGTTGATCCGACCCTTTCAACACCTTGGTTTGAGATAGCGGGAGTACCAGCGACCATAACCTTAAGTTTAACAGGATTGGGTGCTACCATGGTCTTATTGACCACGTTGGTGTACACCCTTTTATTCTTGTACTTTTATTCCATCAAAAAGAACTATTCCAACACCTTTTATGGATTGTTGTTAATTACCTATGGAGGATTAAATGGAGTATTTCTTGCACATGATTTAGTATTGTTCTATTTCTTTTGGGAAATCGTCTTGATCCCGATTTATTTCTTAATTGGAATATGGGGAGCCAAGAAAACCCGAATTTCAGCCAATACTACCTTCTTTTTGTACACCATTTTAGGTTCCATGCTGATGTTGGGTGGAATCATTTACATCGGTTTCCAATTGAAACCTGAATCTTTCAAATTGGAAGACGTAATGAAGGTCACCTCCTCATTTGGAAACCTTCAAACTTTGGCTTGGTTATTTTTGATTGCTTTCGCCATAAAAATTCCTTTATTCCCCTTGCATACTTGGCAACCAGCAGCCTACAAAACTTCACCAACTCCCGTAACGGTAGTCTTAAGTGCTTTGATGGCGAAAATGGGATTGTTTGCAGTAGTGAATTGGTACATCAAATTATTCCCATTCACTTGCAAAGAAATGTTTGACAACTTATTGTACATCGTGGGATTCGGATTGGTTTATGCTTCCTTAATTGCTTTAACCACCAACGATGTCAAAAAAATTATAGCCTATAGTTCCATTGGTCACTTGGCATTAATTTTTATGGGGCTATTTACCCAATCTGAATTAGGGACATTAGGTTCATACTTCCAAATGTTCAGCCACGGAATGGTTGTTTTGGGATTATGGTTAACCGTTGATTATATGCAAAGACGCTATAAATTGACAGATATCAAATCCATCAGTGGATTGGCAACAGTTGACCCTGTCATTGCGGTATTCTTTACCTTCTTCTGTTTGGCAAATGTTGCACTTCCATTGACAAGCAGTTTTATCGGAGAATTTATGATGTTAAACGCCTTGTATACCTATAATCCGATTTTATGTATCATCGGTTGTACAGGCGTAATTTTATCCGCTGCCTATACACTTCGATTATCAACTTCCATTTTATTTGGAGAAAGAGAAAATTTAGCAGAAAAGAGAAAGAAATTTCCGAAAACATTGTATTTGATCTTCGGAATGATTTCCATTATCATATTGGTATTAGGAATTTATCCGTCTATCTTATTTAATCTTTTACAAAAGTAAACATGAATATAATATTGACATCTGCCCTATCGGGAATCATTTTTATGTTTAGCGGATTTGTTTTGAAAGACAAACGCCATTTAAATCTATTGGCTGTTGTGCTATTTGGAGCCATGATTATTTCGGCATATTTCCAATTGCAAGGACAAGAAATCCTACAAGGAGAATATACGAACATGCTCGAAAACGATCCATTCCGCGTTTTATTTTTCATTTTATTTTGTTTCATCGGAATTTATTATACGCTTGTAAACCGGAAAAATTTCACCAAGCCGGGAAATAAAGTTTCGGATTATTTTGCCTTAATTTTCATTTCTTTCACCGGAATTGCGGTATTGGCAAGTTTCAACAATTTATTGTTAATGTTCTTGGGAATAGAAATTCTCTCTATTCCAATGTACGCATTAGCAGGTGCAGCTAAGCACAAAATGAAGAGTACCGAAGCTGCCGTAAAATACTTTTTGATGGGATCATTCTCCACTGGAATCATGTTGATGGGGATTGCCTTGATTTATGGAGCAAGCGGTTCATTTTTGTTAGACAATCTTATTAATTATTCGTTCGACTTTCAATCCATCTACTATTTAGGATGGGTGATGTTGATTTTATCCTTATGTTTCAAAGTATCGGTAGCTCCTATGCATTTCTGGGCACCGGATGTTTACGATGGAACTCCCACTGTTTTTTCTTCATTCATGATAACTGTAGTGAAGGGAGCTAGCTTTATGACCTTCATCAGCTTGTTGTCTGCATTTAAATTCGATTCAGAGGTCGTAGCGACGAATTATAAATTCTTATTGAGTTTCATCATCATTCTAACCTTGATATTGGGAAATTTTTCAGCCTTGAAACAAGCAAGTGTTAAGCGAATGTTGGCTTATTCTTCTGTGGTACAAGCCGGATTCATGATGTTTGCATTGTTCAATATTAACCCAGAATCTAAATATGCGTTGGTATATTATACCGTAAGTTATAGTTTGGCTAGTATCGTACTATTTTACGTTTTGACGCAGGTTAAAAATGTAAATTATAAAGGTTTCAATGGATTGGCAAAACGTTCTCCTATCCTAGCCTTTTCGACTACCATCGCCTTATTATCATTGGCTGGTATACCGTTTACGTCAGGTTTCTTGGCTAAATTCATGATATTGAGCTCAGCGATGGAAGACCCGTCAAATTTAATCCTGGTTATCGTTGCTTTGGTATTGGCCGTATTGAGTATTTATTATTACATCAAAGTGGTCATTGCCATGTACTTCCACGAAGGAAAAAATAAAGGAATTAAATTAAACGGATTTACCCAATTTTTATTGATCTTAGGTACTTCTCTAACCCTTGCGTTGGGAATTTACCCGGATTTATTAAAAATGTTTTTAACGGCATTTGTTCCAAATTAATTCTGATTAATCTTATACGAAAAAAGCACCTTTCCCTACGGAAACAGGTGCTTTTTCAGTTATAAGGGAAAAGGAATTCCATTTACCGTGTGCAATGAGCCGTCCAAAAATCATTGCCATTTTCGAGGTATTCAATATCCAAAGTATGGGCTGTAACACGAATGTAATAAGCTTCATTTGCTCCAACACTCAATAATACTTCTCCATTGCTGTCAAATTCTACTCCCGTAATTTCAGGAATGTCATTGGAAAAAATAAAGTTATAATTGTTCCCAACCTTCACAACTTCGACCCAGCCATCGGTTTCAGTAGTTGAACTTTCACCGTTTGTGTAGCTAACTGTACCTTCATATTTACCGATAAAAATATCACTATCGGCGGGACTATCGTCATCACTACAGGATACAAATACCAAAGAAGTAATTACGAACAACGCCAATAACCCATTCAACATTCTGCTTCTTGTTTTCATATAAATTAATTTTTAAATTTCTTCATTGAATGAAAGAATTGTGCCATTATCCTTACATACTCAATCATAGACAGTTAAGAAATTTTTATAAAAAATTAATTGAACATTCGTAGTGAAAGTTGTAGGTTTGAATAAAATCTGAGAATATGAAATCTTTAAAATTGTTTGGGTTAGTTGCAAGTATGCTGTTATTTTTAAACGTTCGAGCCCAAGAAGTAACAGATTATGATTTACAAAATTTTGCCAGAGCATATCGTGAAACTGTTCAGTTGAATTTAAAAGCACAAAACGAAATGGCCGGAGAAATCCAGAAAGCTGGTTTGGATTTAGACACCTATCATGCCATACATGAAAGTAAACAACCTGGTGCGGAATATGAACCAGAATTGCCGGATTCAGACTTTGACAAATACGAAAAAGTACAACCTAAAATTGTGAAAATACAATCGCAGTTAGAAGCAGATGTCCTCGCTACTTACAAGAAACATGATTTAACGAAGAAAAAATACGCGGCAATCTCTGAACGAGTCAAACAAGATTATATCTTACAAGCTAAATTGGAAAAAATTCTTGCTGCGATGCGTTAATCCAGCAAGAATTTTTCTTTTAGGACATATCGATAAGTGATTTCACGGGAATTGCCACACTCCCTTTAATCTGGATAAATTCATCGGTCAATGTCCAAACGGTCGTGACAATTTTCTTCGGCCCCTGATCGGTCATAAAAGTAATCTGGGACTTACCTTTGTATTCATTCCCTAAACGAACTGCCCGCTCCAATTTATCTTTGGAAATGGCCTGAGAATTTTCAGCCTTCACAAAATGATATTTTGTGACTTCCTCTTTTTCGATTAATTCTGCTTCCATAGTAAATCCTTTGTTTACTCTAATTTAAAGAAAAAACTTTGGAATCAAAATCCGAATTTCAAAATTCTGTTCGTTCTGAACTAACCAACAATATTGATGATTTTACCCGGAACGATGATGATATTTTTGGGAGTACGACCTTCCAACTGCTTAATTGTTCTCTCATCAGACATCACTGCTTCCTGGATTTGTTCTTTGGTCAAATCCATTGGCAATTCCAATTTGAAACGCATTTTACCGTTGAAAGACACCGGATACTCTTTGGAATCTTCCACCAACCATTTTGCATCAAAGACAGGAAATTCAGCTTTGGAAATACTTTCTTGATGCCCGGCTGCTTCCCATAGTTCTTCGGCAATATGCGGAGCATATGGAGAAATAAGCACCAATAACGGCTCCAATACCGCTCGTTTGTTACAGTTCAATTTGGTCAACTCGTTAACGGCAATCATAAAGTTGGAAACCGAGGTATTGAACGAGAAATTATTGATGTCCTCATCTACCTTTTTAATGGTTTGGTGTAGAACTTTCATTTCCGCTTTGGTCGGTTCTTCGTCTGATAAGAAGAAGGTTTCCCCTTCTCCACTGTGGTACAAACGCCAAAGCTTTTTCAGGAATGAATAAACTCCGCTCAATCCTTGTGTGTTCCAAGGTTTGGATTGCTCGATGGGCCCAAGGAACATTTCGTACAAACGAAGCGTATCTGCACCGTATTGTTCGCAAATATCATCCGGGTTGACCACGTTGTATTTGGATTTGGACATTTTTTCTACTTCACGAGAAGTCACAAAACGTCCATCTTCCTCCAATATGAATTCAGCGGTGGCAAAATCTTCACGCCATGCTTTGAATTTTTCTATGTCTAATTCGTCTCCGTCTTTTAACAAATTGACATCCACGTGAATTGGAGTAGTCTCATAATTATCTTTCAATTTCGCAGAAACGAACTTATTGGTACCGTTGATTCGATGCGCAAAAGCACTCATCCCCAGAATCATACCTTGGTTGATAAGTTTTTTCGCATACTCATCGGTAGGAACCCATCCACGGTCAAACAGGAATTTTTGCCAGAAGCGAGAGTACAAAAGGTGTCCTGTAGCGTGTTCGCTTCCCCCCATGTATAAATCCACATCTTGCCAATACTCCAATGCTTCTTTGGAAACGAATTCTTTATCGTTTTCAGGATTCATATAACGCAAGAAATACCAAGAACTTCCTGCCCATCCCGGCATGGTATTCAATTCCAATGGAAAGACTTTCACATTGTCGATTAAATCATTTGACACTACCTGATTTTTCTCGGTATCCCAAGCCCATTTTTTAGCACGACCAAGGGGTGGCTCTCCGGTTTCGGTTGGTAAATATTCATCGACCTCCGGCAATACCAAAGGCAGATGAGCGTCCTCAATCATATACGGAATTCCGTCTTTGTAATAAGCCGGTACCGGTTCTCCCCAATAACGTTGACGAGAGAATACGGCATCGCGCAAACGGAAGTTCACTTTACCTCTTCCAATTCCTTTCTCTTCCAACAAAGCGATGATTTTATCTGTGGCTTCTTGATACCCCAATCCATCCAATACTTCGGAATTTTGGAGAACAAAACCTTCTTTTTCCACAAAAGCCCCTTCAGAAAGGTCTTTGTCTTGGAAGATATTAATCATCGGCAATCCGAAATGTTTCGCAAATTTATAATCACGCTCATCACCCGCCGGTACAGCCATTACAGCTCCTGTTCCGTATCCGGAAAGCACATAATCCCCAATCCAAACCGGAATTTCCTTACCTGTCAATGGATGAATGGCATAAGCACCGGTGAATTCCCCGGTAATTTTGTTCACATCGGCCATACGCTCACGCTCCGAACGTTTTGACGTTTGCTCGATGTAATTCATCACCGCTTCTCTGCGTTCTTCAGTTAGGATTTCAGGCACCAATGGATGTTCAGGAGCTAAAGTCACATACGTAACCCCGAAAATGGTATCAGGACGTGTAGTGAATACTTCGATTTTATGGTCGGTATTTTGAATTTTAAATTCGATTGACGCCCCTTTGCTTTTCCCAATCCAATAGGTTTGAGCGTCTTTAATCGGAGTTGGCCAGTCCAATTTGTCCAAATCTTGCAACAAACGGTCAGCAAAGGCGGTGATTCGCATCATCCATTGAGTCATTTTCTTACGAATGACCGGGTATCCTCCTCTTTCTGAAACTCCGTTGACTACCTCGTCATTGGCCAAAACGGTTCCCAATGCCGGACACCAGTTAACTTCAGCCTCTGCCAAATAAGTCAATCTATATTTTAATAAAATTTCTTGTTGTTCTTTTTCAGTAAATTGATTCCATGCTTCAGCTGAGAAAATCGGGGTGTCGTCATCACAAGCTGCGTTCACCTTTGAATTTCCTTCTTGCGCAAACACTTTGATTAATTCATCAATCGGACGAGCTTGATTTAGGTTATTGTCGTAATAGGAATTGAACAATTGAATGAAAATCCATTGAGTCCATTTGTAATAGGCCGGATCGGAAGTTCTAATTTCTCTTTCCCAATCATAAGCCAAACCGATTTTTTTCAATTGTTTCTCATATCCCTCAATTTTATTTCCTTGCTTATCAACTCCACCTTTGATGTTTACTTGAGTTGTGATAGCCGGATGTTGCCCGGTTTGAATGGCATATTGTTCTGCAGGCAATCCAAAGGAATCATATCCCATCGGATGCAGTACGTTGAATCCTTTCAAACGTTTATAACGAGAAAAGATGTCAGAAGCGATATATCCAAGGGGGTGTCCCACATGCAAACCCGCTCCAGAAGGATAAGGGAACATGTCAAGAACATAATATTTAGGTAATTTGGAATGATTTTCTGCGCGGAATGTTTTGTTTTCTTCCCAATATTTCTGCCATTTGGCTTCGATTTCTCTGTGATGATATTGCATGGTCTCAATTTTGAAGCTGCAAATTTAGCCATTTTTACGATGATAAATAAGAGAATTTCAAGGCAGTCGAGTTGATTTTTGCTTGATTTCTTCCCCTACCAATTGGCTAATTTCACAGAAAAGGAAAAAATGAGGAGATTTTTTATACTTTTGTTTAGATTAACCAATCTTTCCATTTTGACAAAAAATAAAAAAATAAAACTAAACTGGAAGTTTTTTTATTGGCTCATGGTATTTGCCATATTTGTAGCCCTGATTTTCTTGGTTCGATTTGTGTTGAACAGCTCCAAAATTTATGTTGACAAATCCACAGTCATCAACCCCTATTATATTGAATGGTCGCTGGAGTCCGATAATTCTTTGCGAATCAATGAACCTTATTACTTGAAAACGGATGCGAAATTTATTCAAGAAGATTTGGATAAACTTAAGCTCGACACCTCCATTTACAATCCGTTAATTTTACATTCGAATACAGGTAGTACATTACAGGACATTGAAAAACCATATTTGCTTTGGAAAAAAGCCAATAGTGATACGATTCAGGTAGTGAAGAACAATATTCTGCTCAAATTCTTAATGAATCCTGAATCATAAGCCCAATTCTTTTTTCTTGGATTTAGGTAGGGAATCCAGAACCAATTCATAGGAGTGGTCGATTAATTCCCGCAAGAATGAGTCAGACAAACTACCATGGAAATGAACGGTATTCCAATATTTTTTATGCATATGGTAACCCGGTTGAATTTCCGGAAAAGATTCTCGTAATTCTTCCGCGCGGTCGGGATCGCATTTGAGGTTCACCTTAAGTTCCGTTTCGTCTAAAGCTGCCAAGGCAAACATTTTTCCGGCCACCTTAAAAACAAGGGTTTCTGGTCCAAAAGGGAATTCTTCTGTCACAAAGGGTTTGTGCAAACAATATTCATAAAATTCTTCAATATTCATAGGGCACTCCATAGGTTTAAAATAAATTTAAAAAATTAACTACTTAAACGTTTAATTTTTGTAACATTTTCTCAAATTCTTACGTATATACATTTATACACAAAACAAGAGAGTAAAAAGAATGCGACAGCTGAAAATTACCAAGCAGGTAACCAATAGGGAGACTGCTTCACTTGACAAATATCTACAAGAAATTGGTAAAGTAGACCTTATCACGGCAGACGAAGAGGTTGAATTAGCACAAAGAATTAAAGCGGGAGACAGAGCAGCTTTGGAAAAATTAACCAAAGCCAATTTACGTTTCGTCGTATCAGTAGCTAAACAATACCAAAATCAAGGGTTGAGTTTGCCGGATTTGATCAACGAAGGAAACTTAGGTTTGATTAAGGCTGCACAACGTTTCGATGAGACTCGTGGTTTTAAATTCATTTCCTATGCGGTTTGGTGGATTCGTCAATCTATCTTGCAAGCTTTGGCAGAACAATCACGAATTGTGCGTTTGCCATTGAACAAAATCGGTTCCATCAACAAAATCAACAAAGCATACGCAGCTTTGGAACAGGAACATGAACGTGCTCCTTCAGCAGAAGAAATTTCCGAGTTATTGGATATGTCGGAGAGCGACGTAAAAGAGTCCATGAAAAACTCGGGTCGTCACGTTTCTATGGACGCTCCTTTGGTGGAAGGAGAAGATTCCAACTTGTACGATGTTTTGAACACAGGTGAATCACCAAGTCCAGACGGAGAATTGATGAACGAATCTTTGCGTATCGAAATCGAACGTGCTTTGCAAACTTTAACGCCAAGAGAAGCAGATTTGATTCGTTTGTACTTCGGATTAAACGGAGCCCACCCTATGACATTGGAAGAAATTGGTGAAACTTTCGATTTGACCAGAGAACGTGTTCGTCAAATTAAAGAAAAAGCAATCAGAAGATTGAAACATACTTCAAGAAGTAAAATCTTAAAATCTTATATTGGTCGATAATCGGTTTATTTTATCATATTTTCAATCCCTTGTAAAAATTTACAAGGGATTTTTTGTTTATTTAGAGTAACTTCCTGGTAATTAATCTCACCAAATAGTTTTCAAAAAATGTTTGCGAAATTCTATCTTTGCAAAAACACAAAATTATGCCAATAGTAGCACCTTCAATTTTAGCTGCCGACTTTTCCAATCTGAAAAAAGACATTGAAATGGTAAATCAAAGTGAAGCAGAATGGTTTCACTTGGATGTAATGGACGGAGTATTTGTTCCCAATATATCTTATGGAATGCCCGTAATTAAAGCCATCGATGAGTTAACAGATAAGGTGATGGATGTTCATTTAATGATTGTTCAACCCGAACGTTACATCAAAGAGTTTAAAGAAGTTGGAGCCGATGTATTGACGGTGCATTATGAAGCCTGTACGCATTTACACCGAACTGTCCAAGCCATCAAAGATGAAGGCATGAAAGCCGGAGTTGCCTTAAATCCCCACACACCGGTTCATTTGTTGGAGGATATCATCCACGATATAGATTTACTTTTAATTATGAGTGTAAATCCGGGATTTGGCGGACAAAAATTCATTCAAAACACCTACGAAAAATTGGTTCAAGCTTCTGAATTAATTGAAAGAAAAAATGCAGATGTTTTGATTGAGATTGATGGAGGAGTCGGAATGGGGAATGCGGCACAACTTGTCCAGTTAGGAGCCGATGTACTGGTGGCGGGAAGTTCAGTATTCAATTCGCCAAACCCTTCCCAAACCATTTTTGACCTTGTAAATACTGGAAAATTTAGCGGGTAGGGGCGGGTAGTTTTCAAATTTTAACGTTTCGTTCACATTTGAATGTGGGAAAAAACTATATGTTTGCAATCTCTTTACTAAAACCCACATTCTATGAAAAAAACTCTAAGTATTAGCTTGCTAGTTGCTAGTATGCAAGCTTTTTGTCAGGTAGGAATTAATACAGATTCACCAAGACCTGGAGTTGCCTTGGACGTTCAAGGTACATTTAAAGCAAAAAGTCTTATTGCACC
>Ga0079224_100004652_pt1 | contig 17846 bp, 16 predicted proteins | sample Stecom2015_FD_80414 | JGI IMG/M metagenome (GOLD analysis project Ga0079224, IMG submission 80414) | Agricultural soil microbial communities from Utah to study Nitrogen management - Steer compost 2015 | ecosystem: Environmental > Terrestrial > Soil > Agricultural land | place: USA: Utah...
AGCGCCGCGGCGTACTCGGCCAGCGCCGTGTCCCCGCCGGGCGCGGTCTCGAACGGCAGGCGCAGGATGTTCTCCAGCGGCACCCCGGCCCAGCGGCGGAAGGCGTCGTTCGCGGTCGCGGCGAGCGAGCCCAGGGTCATGCCGTGGAAGCCGTGGCTGAACGCGACGATCTCGCGCCGGCCGGTGGCGGCGCGCGCGAGCTTCATCGCGGCCTCCACGGCGTTCGAGCCCGTCGGCCCCATGAACTGCAGGCGGTGGTCCATGCCGCGCGGCGCGAGGACCACCTCGTGGAAGCGCTCGACGAAGTCGCGCTTGGTGGTGGTGTAGGTGTCGAGCGAGTGCGCGACCCCGTCGGCCTCGAGGAACTCGATCAGCGCCTTCTTCATCGCGGGATGGTTGTGGCCGAAGTTCAGCACCCCGGCCCCGGCGAAGAAGTCGATGTAGCTGCGACCCTGCTCGTCCACCTGACGCGCGCCGGAGGCGGAGGCGAAGACCGTCGGGTAGTTGCGGCAGTAGCCGCGGATCTCGGATTCGTGGTTCTCGAAGACGGCGGTATCCATGGGAGACCTCTTCCTGCTCAGGAGGCGGCCCGACCTCCCCGTCCGGGCCGAGAGCGAAGGCCGCCTCTCGGTGCGATGCGGCCCGGTGTGATGACCCTCACAGCCGGGGGTGCTCCCCGTCAAGCAGGACATGCACAGGGTGCCGGGCGGATGACATCGCCGCAGGTCAGACAAGACCGAGCTCCCAGGCGGTGCGGACCGCGGAGGCTCGGTCGGTCACGCCGAGCTTCTCGTAGACATGACCGAGGTGGGTCTTGACCGTGGCCTCGCCGATCCCGAGACGGGAGCCGACGGCACGGTTCGTGCATCCGTCGGCGACCAGCCGCAGCACCTCGATCTCGCGGGCGCTGAGCTCCCGGCGGGGATCCCTGCCCGACGAGAGGACGGCGAGGGCGGCCGCGGCGAGGGCGGGACGCCCGGCGGTGAGGTCGTGGACGGCGCGCAGCACGTCCTCGCGTCGGGCGTCCTTGAGCAGGAAGCCGTCTGCGCCCGCCTCGAGCGCGCCGCGGATGTCGCGGTCGGTGTCGTAGGTGGTCAGCACCAGCACCCGGGGGCGCTCGCGGTCGCGGCTGCGCAGACGGCGTATCGCCTCGGTGCCGCCGGTGCCGGGCATGCGCAGGTCCATCAGCACGATGTCGGGGTCGGTGCGCTCGATCAGGCGCAGCCCCTCGGAGCCGTCCTCGGCGCTGCCGACGACCTCGATGCCCGGATCCGCGCCGAGCATCGCCACCAGCCCGTCGCGCACCACCGGATGGTCGTCGACCACGACGGCCCGCACCGTCACGTCCTCGACAGTGCCGGACCCCGCGTCCGCTCCGCTCATGCCGGCACCCGTGCGGTGATCACGAGGCCCTGCCCGGGACGGGAGTCGACGCGCAGCTCGCCGCCGACGGCCCGCGCACGGGCGGCCATGTTGTCCAGCCCGTGCCCGTGGGAGACGGCCTCGAGATCGGCGCCGACGCCGTCGTCCTCGATGCGCAGCAGTCGCTGTCCGTCGCGATCGCCGAGCGTGAGGGAGACGGTGCCGGCGCCGGAGTGCCGGGCCACGTTCGCCAGCGCCTCCTGGGCGATGCGCAGCAGCACCTCGGCATGGGGCCCGTTCGCGGCGGCGCCGTCCGCGTCGACGGTCGCGACGATGCGATGGGCGCGGGCCCAGCGTGCGACGAGGACGCCCAGCGCGCCCGGCAGGTCGCCCTCGCCCAGCTGGTGCGGGGAGAGCGCCTCGACGGCACGTCGGGCCTCCAGCAGCGCATCGCGCGCCGTCTCCTCCGCGATCCCGACCCGGTGTCGCGAGGCCTCGTCGATGTCGGGGCCGACGGCCTCGAGCTGACGGATCACGCCCACCAGCCCCTGGGCGACGGTGTCGTGGATCTCGCGGGAGAGCCGGCCGCGCTCCTCCTCGACCCCGGCGAGGCGGGCCCGCTCCATCAGCTCCTCGTGCAGGCGCGCGTTCTCCCGCTGGCTGCGGGCGAGCTCCTCGAGCGCCTGCTCGCGGGCGTCCAGCACGATGGCGCGCTCCGAGGCGAGGCGGCTCATCCCTCCGGCGAGCAGCAGGTTCACGACGGCGAGGATCGCGTACAGCCAGGGCGCGGCGACGATCACCACGAGTCCGCCCGACTGCCCGGCGGCACTGATCAGGGCGGTCAGGACCATCACGACATGGATCCGGACGCCGTCGAGGAAGCGCTCGCCGTCGATGTAGCCGACGAAGGCGTAGACGCACAGGTAGGGGTTCAGGGCCACGCCGACGGCGAGGGTCGCCATGTGCAGCGCGTACAGGAGTCGCAGGAGGGGGTGGTCGGGCGCGGTCGCGGCCAGGGCGCGCTCCAGCACTGGCCGCAGCGCCAGCAGCACCGTCGAGGGCAGCAGCGCCCACAGCCCGTCGTGCGGGACGGACGACTCGCGGGGCAGGACGAGCCCGAGCACCGTCGAGAGCAGCAGGAGCACGGGCGGGATGACCACCACGAGGCGGTCCCCGAGGGTGGGCGCGCTCGAGGCAGGTCCGTCTGCGCCGAGGGCATCGGCGCGGGGGCTGCCACGACCCTCGTCGACGGGAGTCGAGGTCGGCGCAGCAACCGGCGGACCCGGGTGCTGCGCACCGGCGGCCGACGGGCCTGGAGCCCCCTCGAGCCGGCCCCGACCTCCGCCGACGCGCACTGCACCGGTCGCCGCATCGTGCGGCGACATCGGGGCGCGAAGAGCGGGCACGTGACCAGTGTTCCGCTCCCGGCGTCGCGGGGCCACCGCATTCTCCTCCCCCGATCGGAGGAGGCGGGGCCGCAGGAGCCGTCCCTACGCTCGATCCATGGCTTCTTCGACCCCTCCTCATTCCCTCTCCACCACCGACGCTCCCCGCACGGGCACGTCCCTGCCGCGGCGCCTGCACCAGCTCGACGCCCTGCGCGGCGGGGCGCTGCTGCTGGGCGTCGTGCTGCACGCGCTCATGCCCTACTCCCCCGGCGATGTGTGGCTGATCGACGACGACTCCGACTCCCTCGCGGCTCTGCTCGTGGTGGGCGTGATCCACCTCTTCCGCATGGTCCTGTTCATGATGCTCGCCGGGTACTTCGGCCGCATGGTCCTGCACCGTCGGGGCGTCGGCGCGTACCTGCGCGACCGCCTGCTGCGGCTCGGCCTGCCCCTGGTGGTGCTGTGGCCGGTGCTGTTCGCCCTCGTCATCGCGGCGGCCGTGCTCGCCGAGATGGTGCATGGGCCCGCGGTCGCGACCGGCACCCAGCCGCCGGCGCCGAACGCGACCGGCACTCCCCTGGACCTGCCGACGATGCACCTGTGGTTCCTGCTGCTCCTGCTCGAGATCGTGCTCGTGGTGGTCGCCGTCCGCGCCGTGCTGCTGCGGGTGCTCGGCGCGCAGCGGGCGGAGGGCTGGGCGGCCCGGATCGGGACCGTGCTCTCCGCGCCGGGCGGAGTGCTGCTCGCCGCCGTCCCCTACGCCCTCGCCCTGCTGGTCCAGGGCAGCGCCGTCCAGGGGATCGTCGAGCCGTACACGCTGGTCCCGGTGCTCGGGGCGAGCCTGGGCTACACAGGAGCGTTCCTCGCCGGATGGTTCCTGCACGCGGCGCCGGAGGGCCTCGCCCGCGCCGAGCGGGGCTGGCCCGTGCATCTCGTGCTCGGCGCCCTGCTCACCGTGCCCGCGCTGGTGGGCACGATGCCGCTCCCCCTCGCCGCGGCCGTGCATGCGCTCGCCGGCTGGGCGTGGGTGTACGGGCTGCTGGGCCTGTGCGGCCGGGTGCTGCGCCGGGAGAACCGCGTGGCGCGCTATCTCGCCGACGCCTCCTACTGGGTGTACCTGTGGCACTTCCCGCTGCTGCTGCTCGTGGCGGTGCCGCTGGCGGGCACGCCGTGGCCGTGGCCGCTGGAGGTGCTCCTCGCGCTCGGCGCCGTGATGGCGGTGCTGCTGCTGAGCTACGACCTCCTCGTGCGGGGCACCTGGGTGGGGCGCTGGCTGAACGGGCACCGGCGCGAGAGCGTGCTGCGCGGCCCGCGCCGCCCGCGGGCATGAGCGGAGGGGCCGTGCACCGTCCGCGAGGACGGTGCACGGCCCCTCGACGGGCACGTGCGGTTCAGCCCTTCACACCGCCCGCGGCGGCGAAGCCCTGTCCGAGGTTGCGGCCCAGGAACAGGTACAGCACCACCACCGGCAGCGAGTAGAAGATCGAGAACGCGGCGAGCTGGCCGTAGGCGACCTGCCCGTACTGGGAGGAGAAGGTGTAGAGGGTCACCGCGGCGGGGAGCTTGTCCGGGCTCAGCAGCAGCATGAAGGGGACGAAGAAGTTCCCCCACATGGAGACGAAGGTGAAGATCGTCGCCACCGACAGGCCCGAGCGCATCAGCGGCAGCACCACCGACCACAGGGTGCGCAGCACCCCCGCTCCCTCGGTCCACGCGGACTCCTCGATCTCCAGCGGCACCCCGTCCATGAACCCCTTGGTGAGGAAGATGGCGTAGGGCAGGGAGCTCGCCCCGAGGAACAGGATCGCCCCGCCCATCGAGTCGATGAGGTTGACCTGCACGAACATCGAATAGACCGGGATCATGATCGCGGTGATCGGCAGACCGGTCGAGAAGATGATCGTCAGCAGCAGCGGACGCTTGGCGCGGAAGCGGTAGCGGGAGAGCGGATAGGCGCACAGCACCGCGGAGACCATGGTGAGGATCGTCGCGCCGCCGCACAGGATCAGCGAGTTCCCCAGCGGCCGGAAGGTCGTCTCCTCGTTCCAGATCGCCGTGTAGTTGTCCAGGCTCCACCGCTGCGGCCAGGCCACCGACAGTGAGGCCTCGGTGTCGAAGGAGGCCAGCACCACCCACAGCAGCGGCACCAGGAACGCGATGCCGATCGCGGCCATGACGAGGTTGCTGGCGAGCTTCGTGCCGGCGGCGCGGGAGCGCCCCTTCCGGGGTGCGGGACGAGCGGCCGACGCACCGCCCGCGGGGGCGGTCGTGGTCGTGGGAGCGGCGGTCATCGCTTGTCCTCCTCGGGCAGCAGGCGCAGGTAGGCGATCGAGGCGAGCGCCCCGATCAGCAGGAGCAGCAGAGCGACGGCGGTGCCGTAGCCGAGCTGTCCGTAGGAGAACGCCTGCTCGTACATGTACAGCGGCAGGGTCTGGCTCTGCCGGGCGGGGCCGCCGCCGGTCATGATGAAGATCAGTCCGAAGACCGACAGGGTCTGCAGGGTGGTCAGCATCAGGTTCGTCGCGATGGCGGGCCGCAGCAGCGGCACGGTCACCGAGACGAAGCGACGCACGGGCCCGGCACCGTCCAGCGCCGCGGATTCGTACACGTCCCCGGGCACGGAGCTCAGCGCCGCGGAGTAGACCAGCATCGAGAACGCCGCGCCGCGCCAGATGTTCGCGAAGGAGACCGCGATGATCGGGGCGCTGAACAGCAGCTCCTGCCCGGGCAGCCCGATCGCGGTGAGCATGGCGTTGAGGCTGCCGGCGTCGGCGAAGAAGGTGTAGAGCAGGTATCCGGCGACCACCTCGGGAAGGATCCACGCGGCGATCACGATCGAGGTGACCGCGAAGGTGACCAGCCGGTGCGAGCGCTCCATCAGCAGGGCCAGGCCCATGCCGAGCAGGTTCTGTCCGAGCACTGCGGAGATCAGCGTGAACACCAGCGTGAGGACGACCGAGTTCCAGAAGTCGCCGTCGGCGAAGGCGTCGGTGAAGTTCTGGACGCCGACGAAGCTCGTGTCGGAGGCGCCGTCGCCGCGGATCGCGGAGTCGGTGAAGGCGAGGTAGAGCGAGTACAGGATCGGGCCGAGCATGAAGCCGAGCAGCAGCAGCGCGGCCGGGAGCATCGGCACGGCGCGCATCGGCGAGAGCCCGTCGCCGAGCCGGGTGCGTCGGCCCCCTCGGCGCGGTGCGCCGGCCCCTGCGGCGGGGCGGGTCGTGGTGTCGGTCGCGGTCATCCCTGGGCCTCCTGCACGTTCTCGGGGCCGACGATGTCGCGCACCGTCGCGTCGTACGCGGCGGCCGCCGCCTCGGGCTCGCTCCCGGTGAGCACGGCTTCCATCGCCTCCTGGAGCGCGGAGGAGACCTCCGGGTAGGCGGGCAGCGCCGGCCGGTAGTAGGCGGTGTCCAGCAGTTTCGTGAAGTACTCGACCGCCGGGGAGTAGCTGAGGTACTCCTCGACCTCGGCGACGTCGTTGCGGACGGTGATGTGGTTGTCCGCGATCGCGTAGTCCACGAGGGTCTCGGTGGAGACCAGCGTCTCGAGGAAGCGGAAGGCCGTCTCGCGGTCGGTGACGTGCTGCGGGATGGACAGGCCCCAGCCACCGGCGAGGGTGACGGTGCCGGTGCCGCCGCCGTCCTGGGTGGGCATGTCCGCGAGCCCCACCACCTCGGGCCATTCGGGCCAGGGCCGGCCGGCGGTCTCGGTCCAGTTCTGCGAGATCCAGGAGCCGTCGATCAGCATGCCGAGCTTCGCGTCGGGCAGCAGGGAGGTGTAGATCTGCTCGGAGATGTTGGGATCCAGCAGCTGGCCGAGGGAGGCGGTCAGCTCCTCGTCCACGACGGTCTTGAGGAAGGCGAGGGAGTCGATGAACCCCTGCGAGCCCAGCACCCACTTCTTCGAGTCCTCGTCGTACAGGCCGGTGCCGTCGCCCGTGCCGTACAGCAGCATCTCGAAGCCCTGCATCGAGGCCTTCTCGCCCTGCGGGGTGCCGGCGAACATGAAGAACGGGATCGCCTCGGAGCCGGAGTCCTTGATCGCGCGAGCCGCCTCGAGGATGTCGTCCCAGGAGGTGGGCTGCCAGTCGGCGGGCAGGCCCGCCTGCTCGAACACCTCGCGGTGGAACCAGATCGCGCGGGTGTCGGTGGTGATCGGCACCCCGTAGACCTCCCCGTCCTCGCCGGTGACGGCCAGCTTGGACGCCTCGGCGATGTCGTCCCAGTGGTCCCAGCCCTCGACCAGGTCGGTCATGGGCTGGAGGTATCCGGCCCCGACGTCGGACAGGAGGATGAAGGAGTCCTCGTAGACGAGATCCGGGCTCGTCCTCGGGGAGCTCATCAGCAGCTCGTTCTTGGTGAAGTAGTCGTTCTCCGAGGCGACGATCGGCACCAGGTCGATCACGAGCTCCGGGTTCTGCGCGGTGAACGTCTCCGCGGCGCGCTCGATCCATTCCTGCTTGATCGTGTTGGAGCCGAACTGCTGGAAGGCGATGCGCAGGGTGCCCGCGTCACGCCCTCCTCCGGAGCAGCCGGCCAGCGCGCCCAGCGGCAGCAGAGCGGCGGCACCCGCGGTGAAGCGCAGGAAGGACCGGCGGTCGGTGCCGGTCCGTGGGGAAGGGGTCGGGGCCACGAAGACCTCCTCGTCGACGTCTCTCGGGCCTTGAGAGTAGCGGGTGATACCCGTCACGCCGGGAAGACGGTGCGCCCCGGCGCGTCGCACGTCCTGCGTCGACCTCCCCTGTCCCGTCCTCCCCGGCGGTGCCCTCAGCCGCGGGCGCGGCCGACGCCCTGGGCGCGCTCCGCGTCGGCGTAGCGCATCCCGGCCGGGACCTGTGCGAGCTCGAACCAGGACACGGCGCGCGGGAGGAGGCGCACGTCCTGCCAGGGGATCTCGAAGTCGGGCGCCTGCCAGAGGGTCAGCGCGATCTCCGCGCGGCGTCCGGCGGCGACCAGCAGCAGCCGTCGCAGGCGGGAGAGCGGATGGGGGTCGGCGCGGGCCGCCTCGGGGATCGCGACCGCTCCGCCGAGGTCGAGCGGCCACACCGTCTCGCCCCAGTGCAGCTCCGCCCGCTCGGGGGTGCCGGCGATGACGGCCGGCGGGCGCAGGTCCGCGGCGGCGACCGGGACGGGCGCGAGGGGCTCGCCCCGCTGCAGCACCTCGTGCTGCACCCAGGCGCCGGGCAGCAGGAGCTTCTCGCCCACGTGGACGTCGACCAGCAGCGCATCGGCGAAGGGGCGCAGCGCCTCGCTGAGCCGTCCCGCGCGGGCGAGGTCCCGGCGCGGTGCGGCGATCACGCGCACCACGGCGTGGTCTCCCGGCCGGTCGGTCAGCGGGATCCGCACGCGCGTGCCGGGGAGGGGGTTGCCCGTGCTCATCGGCGGAACCTCGCCTCGGCCCGGTCCTCGAGGGCGAGGGCGAGCTGCTCGCGGAAGCGGTCGTTCATCGGCGGCAGGTCCTGGACGGGGCACCAGCGCGCCTCGGTGTTCTCCCCGTCGGCCGGGAAGGGCCGCTGGGAGTCGTCGGCCTCGCACAGGAAGCAGATGTCGAGGTACTGGGCGCGGTCCCCGTTGGGGTAGGTGATCTCCGGCAGGGCGCGCATGTCCAGCAGGCGCAGGGCGGTGCACGCGATGCCCGCCTCCTCGGCGACCTCGCGCTCGGCGGCGGCTGCGGGCTCCTCCCCCGGGTCGACGATCCCGGTGACCGGGGTCCAGCGGCCGTCGTCGGCGCGGCGCACCACGAGCAGGTGGGTGCGTGCGGGGTTCAGGACGACGGCCGTGACGCCCGGCATCCACAGCAGCTCGTTGCCGATCTTCTCGCGCAGCGAGAGGACGAAGTCCGGGGTGGCGATGATGCTCCTCCTGGAAGGGGTCGGCGGGGTGCGGCCGCGGCGCGGCGGGTGACGGCGGCGGGGGTGGGTCCCGGGTTCAGCCGGTGCTCGCGGCGATCCCGAAGATCCCCAGGATCGCGATGCCGAACACGAAGTAGGCGAGGATCCCGAGGATCACGAGCCCCACGATCACGCAGAAGACGATCCAGCCCACCTTGTTCATGGTGCGCGCGGAGCGGGGGTCGGTCTCCATCTGCACCAGGGCGATGATCCCGAAGATCGTGGGGATCCACCCTCCGCACAGGAAGCCGAGCACGATCAGCAGGATCGCACTGGTCTGGATCGAGCCGCGATCGGGAGCGGGCGGGAGCGTCATGGGCGTCCTTCCGGGACGGGTGGGATCAGTCCCTCAGCGGGCGGCCATGGGCGTCCCGCTCGAAGGAGGGGGACTTGGCGAGGACCATGATGCCCTCGACGAGACCCCAGATGGTCGTGATCGGGGACAGCGTGAAGCAGCTGAGCACGGTGACCAGGACCTGCACCAGGCCGATGGCGGTGTACCCCATGAGGAAGCGGTGCACGCCGAAGGCGCCGAAGAAGATCCCCAGGACCCCGACGAGCACGCGGCTCTGCGCCTCGCCCTGCACGGGCGCCGCACCCGGCTGGGCGGCGTGGGCGGCGCCCTGCGCGCCGTCCTGAGGGAAGCCCTGGGCGCCCGCGGGGGCGCCATAGGGAGTGCCCGGTCCGTACGGGGAGGCCTGGCCGTAGGGGTCGGAGCCGGGCGCCTGGCCGTAGGGATCGGCGGCGGATCCCGTCGCGGGCGACCACCGCTCCTCGCCGGAGGCGTCGGCGTGGGGATCGGAGGCCGACGCCACGGAGGCGGGGCCGTAGGGCGACGGCTGGCCGTAGGGCGAGGCCTGGCCGTACGGGGAGGCCTGGCCGTAGGGCGAGGCCTGGCCGTAGGGCGAGGCGTCGCCGGAGCCGCCCGGCTGGCCGTACGGATCCTGCTGGCCGTAGGCCTCCTGTGCGGCGGCCTGCCCGAACGGGTCCTGCCCCGCGGGGGCGGCGAAGGGGTCCTGCGCGCCCTGTCCCGGCGCGGGCTGCTCCGCCGGGGGCTGCGCCCACGGATCCTGGCCGCCGCTCGGCGCGGCGTAGGGGTCCTGGCCTGCGCCGGGCGCCTGCTGCCCGGAGGGGTCCTGCGGGGCGAAGGGGTCGTGCTGCGGGGTCCAGGAGCCGTCGTCACCGGTGTTGCTCATGGGCGCCACGATACGTGCCGCCGGCGGGGCCCTGCATCTCGGCGCGCTGGGCCCCCGGGGCACTCGGCGCAGGCCCCCTCGACGACAGCGCCCCGTCCCCGCCGCAGCGGGAACGGGGCGTCGACGGCGCCGCTCGACGGGGCCGCTCAGCGGCGGCGCTTCTCGCGGATCCGCACACCGATGACGATCGGGGAGCCGGTGAACTCGAAGTCCTCCCGCAGCCGTCGCTCGATGAAGCGGCGGTAGCCGTGCTCGAGGAAGCCGCTGGCGAAGACCACGAACCGCGGCGGACGGGTGCGGGCCTGCGTCGCGAAGAGGATCCGGGACTGCTTCCCTCCGCGCAGCGGATGGGGGTGCGCGGCGACGAGCTGGCCCAGGAAGGCGTTGAGCCGGCCCGTCGGGATGCGGCGGTCCCAGGACTCGAGCGCCTTCTCGAGCGCCGGCACGAGCTTCTCGGAGTGGCGGCCGGTGGCTGCGGAGATGTTCACGCGAGGTGCCCAGGCGACGTGGCCGAGGTCCCGCTCGATCTCCCGCTCCAGCGCCTTGTGCCGCTCCTCGTCCAGCAGGTCCCACTTGTTGAAGGCGAGCACGAGGGCGCGCCCGGACTCCAGGACCATGTCGATGATCTTGAGGTCCTGCGTGGAGATCGGCTCGTTGGCCTCCAGCAGCACGACGGCGACCTCGGCGCGGTCCAGCGCCGCGTGCGTGCGCAGCGAGGCGTAGTAGTCCGCGCCCTGGGACTGCGCGATGCGGCGGCGGATCCCCGCGGTGTCCACGAAGGTCCACTCCTTGCCGCCGAGGACGATCTTCTCGTCCACGGGGTCGCGGGTGGTGCCGGCGAGGTCGTCGACGACGACGCGCTGCTCCTTCGCGAGCCGGTTCAGCAGCGAGGACTTGCCGACGTTGGGGCGGCCGACGAGGGCCACGCGCCGCGGGCCGTGGTCGACCGGCGCTCCCCGGCCCTCCTCCGGCATGGCGGCGACGACCGCGTCCAGCAGGTCGCCGGAGCCGCGGCCGTGCAGGGCGGAGACCGGGTACGGCTCGCCGAGGCCGAGGTTCCACAGCGCCGCGGCCTCGAGCTCGCCGCGCTGGTCGTCGACCTTGTTGGCGACCAGCACCAGCGGCACCCGCGCCTTGCGCAGCACCTTCAGCAGCTGCTCGTCGGTGGTGGTGATGCCGACGTTCGCATCGACGACGAACATGACCACGTCCGCGAGGGAGACGGCGACCTCGGCCTGCTCCGCGACGCGATAGGCGATGCCCTGGACCCTGTCCTCCCAGCCGCCGGTGTCCACGAGCCAGAAGTCCTTGCCGGACCACTCCGCCTCGTAGAAGACACGGTCGCGGGTCACGCCGGGACGGTCCTCGACGACGGCCTCTCGGCGGCCGAGGATGCGGTTGACCAGTGTGGACTTGCCGACGTTGGGGCGACCGACCACGGCGACGACGGGCAGGTTCCGCCGCGCCTCGGGCTGCAGCTGCGCCTCCTCGCCGCCGCCGAGCAGGGCGAGGTCCTCCTCGTCGAGCTCGTAGTCGGACAGGCCCGCGCGCAGCGCCGCCTCGATGTCCTCGTCGCTCGGGCCGTCGGCCCCTGCCTCGACGACCACGGGCGCGGCGGGGGCGGGCACGGCCGGGCCGTGCTCGGCGGCCTCGTCGGCCGCCTCCGCGGCGGCGACCAGCATCAGCACCTTCTCGACGACGTCCTCGATGCCGAGGCCGGTGGTGTCGATCTGCTCGACGCCCTCGGCGGCGGTGAGGAACTCGGAGACGGAGGAGTCGTCGCGGTCGCGGCGCAGCACCTGGTCGGCCATGCGCTCGCGCGTCTCCTCGGTGTCCTCGAGGCCGAGCTCCGCGGCGCGGCGGCGCATCCGCTCCTCGTCCGAGGCGGTCAGCAGCACCCGCACCCGGGCGTCGGGGGCGACGACGGTGGTGGTGTCACGGCCCTCGGCGACGCAGAAGCCGCGCTCGGCGGCGGTGGAGAAGAGCACCTCGCGCTGGCGGCGCTGGAGGATCGGGCGCACCAGGGTGTTGGTCGCGACGGCCGAGACCTGCTGGGAGATGCGCTGCTCGCGGATCGCGGCGGTGATGTCGGTGCCGGCGACGACCACGGTGGCCCCGGCCGGGTCGGTGCCGAGGTCGAGGTCGATCCCCTCGGCGACGCGGGCGACGGCCTCGCGGTCGGTGAGGTCGACGCCGTCCTCGAGGCAGGCCCAGGCGATCGCCCGGTACATCGCGCCGGTGTCGAGGAAGCCTCCGTCCAGCGCCTCGGCGACGAGGCGGGAGACGGTCGACTTCCCGGAGCCGGCCGGGCCGTCGATCGCGATGGTGATGCCCTCGGCGGGGTCGTGCGGCGCGCTGGTGTGCATTCCAGAAGGATACGGGGCGCTCAGGCCCCTGCGACCCTCCAGCCGCGCACCGTGAGCTCCCGCGTGAGCAGGTCCTCACGGGCGGCGTCGATCGCGACGTGGGCGAGGCCGACCTCGCGTCCCAGCTCGTGCTCGAGGCGGAGGTCCTCGAGGTTCACGCCGATCTGCCCGATCTCGGTGAGCAGGCGCGCGAGCTCGCCGGGCCTGTCCGGCACCAGCACCACGAGGGTCGTGAAGGCGTCGGTCGCCCCGCCGTGCTTGCCCGGGATGCGGCGCACGCCTCGATTGCCCTCGGCGATCAGGTCGGCCAGGGCGCGTCGGGACCCGGTGCCCGGGTCGGGGTCCCCCTCGAGGGTCGCGAGCGCCCCGCGCACCGCCTCCAGACGGTCGGCGACGGAGGAGAGCACCGCGCCGACGGCCCCGGCGTTCGCGCCGAGGATCTCGACCCAGAGCCGCGGATCGGAGTCCGCGATCCGGGTCGTGTCCCGCAGCCCCTGCCCGGCCAGGCCCAGCGCCTGCTCGGAGGGCTCCAGCAGGGTCGTGGCCAGCAGGCTCGAGATCACCTGCGGCACATGGGAGACGTGCGCGACGGCGGTGTCGTGCGCCGCGGCGTCCAGCACGATCGGCACGGAGCCGATCTCCGTCGCCAGGCCCTTCATCACGTTGACCGCGTCGGGGAGCGTCTCCTCGTGGGGGACGACGACGAAGGGCCGGCCCTGGAACAGGTCGGCGCGGGCGGCGATCACGCCGGAGACCTCGCGGCCCGCCATGGGGTGGGCGCCGATGTAGCGCGGCAGGTCCTCGGGCCGGGCGAGGCGGCGCACCCCCTCGAGGACGGTGGTCTTCACGCTCGCGACATCGGCGACCAGCGCGTCCGGCCAGCGGCGCAGCGCCCCGTCGACGAGGGACGCGGCGACGTCGGGCGGTGCGGCGACGAGCACGAGCTCCGGGTGGCGGTCCCCGGCGGCGGGCAGCTCCCCCACGCCGAGCTCGACCGCGAGGGCGGCGGTGCCCGGGGAGACGTCCTCGACTTGGACCTGCACCCCGGCGCGGCGCAGCGCCATGCCGAGGGACCCGCCGATCAGCCCAGTGCCGATGATCCGCACGGGCGAGGGGACGAGGGTTCTCACAGCCCGACCTCCGCCATCAGGGTGCCGAGCTCGCGATCGGTGAGCTCGCGGGTCTCGCCCGGGGCGAGCTCGCCGAGCAGCACGGGGCCGATCCGGGTGCGGATCAGCGCGGTGAGCTCGAAGCCCTGGGAGGCGAACATGCGGCGCACGATCCGGTTGCGCCCCTCGTGCAGGGTCACCTCGACCACGGCCTCGCGGCCGTCCTGGGCGAGCACCCGGGCGCGGTCGGCGCGGGCCGGGCCGTCCTCGAGCTCGACGCCCTCCCGCAGCGCCTTCACGAGCCCGCGCGGCGGGCCGCCCGGCGCGTCGAAGCGGCACACGTAGGTCTTGTCGACCTTGAAGCTGGGGTGGGTCAGGCGGTGGGCGAGCTCGCCGTCGTTTGTCAGCAGCAGCAGCCCCTCGGTCTCGTAGTCCAGGCGGCCCACGTGGTAGAGACGCTGGGTGTAGGCGGCGGTGAACTCGGTGAGGTCGCGGCGGCCCTCGGGGTCGCTCATCGCGGAGACGACGCGGCGGGGCTTGTTCAGCACGACGGTGAGCTTCGCGTCGTCGAGCTGGAGCCGGCGCCCGTCGACGTGGATCACCTGGGCCGCGGGGTCGATGCGCACGCCCTGCTCGTGGACGACGGCGCCGTCCACGCGGACCCGTCCGGAGGAGATCAGCGCCTCGCAGGCGCGGCGGGAGCCGAAGCCGGCGCGGGCGAGGACCTTCTGCAGCCGCTCGCCGTCCTCGCGGTGGACCTCGGCCTCCTCGCCGTCCGCCGCGGGCAGGCGCGTGCCCTCGTCGTCTCGCAGTCGGACCTGTCTGGGAGGGGTGAAGGCGCTGCGCCGGCGGGCCGGCTTCCCCGTGCCGCCGCGTCCCGCTCCTCCGCCGCTGCCGCGGCGCGGCCGCTGCCCGGCCATCAGGCCGCGGCGCCGCGCGAGATCAGCTCGCGTGCGAGCTGCCGGTAGGCGGCGGCGCCCTTGTTCGAGGTGGCGAAGGAGATGATCGGCTCCGCGGCGACGGAGGCGTCGGGGAACTTCACGGTGCGGTTGATGGTGGTGTGGAAGACCTTGTCGGGGAACGCCTCGACCACGCGCTGGCACACCTCGCGGGCGTGCAGCGTGCGCGGGTCGAACATCGTGATCAGGATGCCGTCGAGCTCGAGGCGGGGGTTGATGCGGTCCTGCACCTTCTCGATCGTCTCCACCAGCAGCGCCACGCCGCGCAGCGCGAAGTACTCGGCCTCCAGCGGGATGATCACGCCGTGGCTCGCGGCGAGGGCGTTGACGGTGAGCAGACCCAGCGAGGGCTGGCAGTCGATGATGATCACGTCGTAGTCGTCGGCCACGGGGCGCAGCACGCGGGCCAGCGCCATCTCGCGGGCGACCTCGTTGACGAGGGTGACCTCGGCGGCGGAGAGGTCGATGTTCGCCGGGAGCACGTCGAGATCCTCGGTGTCGGTCTCCTGGATCACCGAGCGCACGTCGTGGCCCCGCTCCATGAGCAGGTTGTAGACGGTCACGTCGAGGTCGTAGGGGTTCACGCCCAGGCCGGCGCTCAGCGCGCCCTGGGGGTCGAGGTCCACCAGCAGGACCTTGCGGCCGAGCTCCGCGAGGGCCGCGCCGAGGTTGATGACGCTCGTGGTCTTCCCGACCCCGCCCTTCTGGTTGACCATCGAGATGATCCGGGCCGGCCCGTGGGAGTCGAGCGCGGCCGGCTCCGGGAGCTCCGGCATCGGCCGGCCGGTCGGGCCGAGATCGATGTCCAGCTGCTGGGGGGAGGTCGGGCTCACGTCGTTGTCCTGTCGTCGGCGTCGTGGTCTGGTGCGTGCACGCCGCGGGGCGAGCGGGCTCCGGAGGTGCTCCGGTCCCAGCCCGGGGAGGGACGGCTGCGCGTCGGTCCCCGCGCCACCCGCGGCGAGCCCCCGGCGGCCGGGGCCGGTCGGGGGCGTCGTGCCGCCCAAGTCTAAGCCCCCCGCCGGGCGCGGGGGTGGGCGCCGGCGTGCGTCTCGCGGAGGGAGTCGACCGTCACCTGCGTGTAGAGCTGGGTCGTGGTGACCGAGGCGTGGCCCAGCAGCTCCTGCACGGAGCGCACGTCGGCCCCGCCGTGCAGCAGGTGGGTGGCATAGGAGTGGCGCAGCGTGTGCGGGCTGATCGGCTCGGGGAGGTCCTCCAGCTCGGCGTCACGGGCGCAGCGCTGCACCACCTGCCAGGCGGCCTGGCGGGTCAGGCGGGTGCCGCGGGCGCCGAGGAAGATCGCCGGGGTGCCGCGACCGCGCGCGGCGAGGGCCGGGCGGCCCCGCGTGAGATATGCCCCGAGCGCCTCGGCGGCGAAACGGCCGACGGGCACCACCCGGTGCTTGTCCCCCTTGCCGCGCAGCACGGCGGAGCGCCCCGGCAGGTCCACGTCGTCGAGGTCCAGGCCGGTGACCTCGGAGATCCGTGCGCCGATGCCGTAGAGCAGCTCGAGCAGGGCGCGGTCGCGCAGGGCGCGCTCGGTCGCGTCGCGCCCGGTGCCGGGGCGTCCGGCGGCCTCGAGCAGCGCCTCGACCTGGTCGAGGGTCAGCGGGTGCGGGAGGCGTCGCGGCAGGGTCGGGGTCGGGACCAGGCGGGAGGGGTCGCCGGTGGTGGAGACTCGCTCGGCGTCGAGGAAGGAGTGCAGCCCGCGCACCGCGGCGAGGGAGCGGGCGGCCGAGGCGGCGGAGAGCGGAGTCCCCCCGTCGGCCCCGGTGCGCAGGGACTGCAGCCACTCCCCCAGCTGCTCGGGGTCCACCGCGGCGGGGTCGACCTCGCGGCGCGCGAGGTCGACGAGGTAGCGGCGCAGATCACGCCGGTAGGCCGCCAGGGTGTTCTCGGACAGGCCCCGCTCGATGCGCAGGTGGCCGAGGTACTGCTCGAGGATCCGCCGGTCGCCCGGGCGCAGGGGGTCCTCCTCGCCCGTCGGGCGCGGGGCCTCCCCGGAGCTCATGGGGTCAGAGGGTGACGAAGGGGTCGATCGCGAGGGCGACGAAGAGCACCGTGAGGTAGGTGATCGAGCCGTGGAAGACCTTCATCGGGGCGAGGGCCTTCCCGGAGAGCCCCTGGCGGACCCGCAGCGCGTAGCGCACCACGAGGAAGCCGAACCAGGCGCCGGAGGCGGCGGCGGCGACGCCGTACACCCAGCCGGTCTCGCCCAGCGGGATGATCGCGAGGCTCGAGGCGATCATCAGCGCGGTGTGCAGCAGCATCTGGCGCGCGACGTTCGAGCGCGAGGACACCACCGGCAGCATCGGCACGCCCGCGTTGGCGTAGTCGTCCTGGAACTTCTCTGCCAGCGGCCAGTAGTGCGGCGGCGTCCAGAAGAAGATCACCAGGAACAGCAGCACCGCGGTCCAGGAGACGGTGCCCGTGACCGCCGACCAGCCGATCAGCACCGGCATGCAGCCGGCGATGCCGCCCCAGACGATGTTCTGGCTGGTGCGGCGCTTGAGGATCATCGTGTAGAAGACGACGTACAGCAGGATCGCGCCGACCGCGAGCGCAGCGGAGACCCAGTTCACCAGCAGGCCCAGCCACAGCGCGGAGACCGCGGAGATGGTCAGGCCGAAGATCAGCGCGGCGCGCGGGGTGACGGCGCCGGAGGGGATCGGACGCTTCCGGGTCCGCTTCATCTTCGCGTCGATGTCGCGCTCGAGGTACATGTTCAGCGCGTTCGCGCCGCCCGCGGCGAGATAGCCGCCGACCATGGTGGCGATGATCAGCCACAGCGAGGGGAACCCGCCGGCGGCGAGGAACATCGTGGGGATCGTCGTGATGAGCAGCAGCTCGATGATCCGCGGCTTGGTCAGCGCGACGTAGGCGCGGAGGGTGGAGCCGACGGTCCGCGGACCGCGCCCGCCGTCCTGGCCTGCGCCCCGCAGCTGAGCTCCCTGGGTGGCGGTCACCGCCCACCGTCCTTCCTCCTGGTCACGGCACGCGGCCGACGAACCACCCCAGTCTAGGCGCTCGCCCGCGGCGGCGGGGCGAGGCGCGGGGTGAGAGTGGGCACCGTCCGCCACGGCAACAGCCTGGACGCACATGACCTCGTCGCACGGCCCGGACTAAGGTGGACCCTGTTGCCTCCCGTGCGGAACGCGCACGTCGCAGCCGGTCATCCGGCGTCGCGCGGAGAGGCCCGTCTTTCCGAGCGGCCGTCCAGGCCGCATCCCGGCGAAAGGATGTCCACGACATGACGGAGAACTTCACGGCCCCCGAGGGCTGGACCGAGCTCGACAAGCGGGCGGTCGACACCGCCCGCGTGCTGGCCGCCGACGCGGTCGAGAAGGTCGGCAACGGCCACCCCGGCACCGCCGTCAGCCTCGCCCCGGCCGCGTACCTGCTCTACCAGGACGTGATGCGCCACGATCCGACCGACCACGCGTGGCTCGGCCGCGACCGCTTCGTGCTCTCGGCGGGCCACTCGAGCCTGACCCAGTACATCCAGCTCTTCCTCGGCGGCTTCGGCCTCGAGAAGAAGGACATCGAGGAGCTGCGCACCTGGGGCTCGAAGACCCCCGGCCA